>ENA-OQCX01000300-OQCX01000300.1-human-gut-metagenome-genome-assembly--contig:-NODE-300-length-26125-cov-2.674513_pt1 | contig 26125 bp, 35 predicted proteins | sample MGYA00242762_ERZ504587 | MGnify/ENA primary metagenome ERZ504587 (study PRJEB26092, sample SAMD00036337) | human gut metagenome | host: Homo sapiens | study: EMG produced TPA metagenomics assembly of... | reverse complement strand
TTAGTATAAATGTTTATTTTTGCCAACAGTTGACGAATATATGCCATGAAGCTTCGAACCCTTATACGAATAGCCGTTATTGTGTCCATAGTATTGCTGTGTACAGGCTTTGGCGTATACTCGTTTCTGCGCATGAATGCAGTGGAGAACCGGCAGGATTTTAATCTCTTTACGTTAGTGCCGCAAGATGCCACGGCCGTGCTTGAGACAGACCGTATGGCGGATCTGATGGAAGATGTCGACGGCCTGCATTGCAGCAAGGATGAGCATTTCCTGTATGTATCGGAGCTTTTTGTATACCTGAAGAAGTATTTCAATACATTGGTAGGCGATACGCCGCATGGACTGAGCAGGCAGATGAACAAAATGCTCATCAGCTTCCACGAGCCGGATACTCCCTTGAACCAGGTGTTGTATTGCAGCCTGGGGGAGGGGGATTACGAACTGGTGGAGTCTTTCGTGCGTAAATACAGTTCCAGCACTTTTCCTTCCAAGTATTTTGATTACAACGGCGAGGAAATACGCATCTATCCCACGGCGGACGGGCGTTTCCTTGCGGCTTATTTTACCCCGGACTTTCTGGCTGTCAGCTTTCAGAAGCGTCTGATAGAGCAGGTTATCGATGCCTGCCGTTCCAGAAAATCGTTGATGGACATGGCGTCTTTCCGTGCCATGTATGCCGGTAAGCGCAACAATGTGGCGGCAACGGTGTATGTACGCATGAAAGAAGTGGGCATGGGCAAGAATACAGACGGCATTCGTCCGCAGACGCATCTGGGAAGTTGGGCGGAGTTTGATATGAAGTTCAATGAAGAAGCCGTTTATTGTTCAGGTATCAGTCACGGAGCGGATACAGCCCGGACGTATCAATGCGCTTCGCAGGCAGGAGCCGATAAAGGATTTTTCGGGAGAGCGGCTGCCGGCATCTGTCTTCTTCTACAACCAGTGGGCAATCTCGGATTTGGAAGCCATATTCGGCTTTACTTCGCAGCAGGAATATGCTAAGGCTGCCTATTCCGATTATATCAAGAAGCGGGATGGCGAGTGGATGGAATTTATGAAAACGTATGCGGGAGAGAATGTCATGTCTTGCCTGTTTCATTCCAAGGATACTACCGACCGGCATCCCTGCGCTGTAATGAGCGTTGCCGTGAAAGATGAAGCACAGGCGGAACGTGCCCTGCAGAAATTGCTGTATGCCACTCCCGAAGAAAAAGGCGCTCCGGCCGTGGAGCGGACTATCCGAATTACAGGCGATACCCGCGTGCACGGAAGTACCGGCAGTATATGTTGCCCCGGAATACCGTATTGACACAACTGACGGGCATTACGGAATCCGCGCTTCACACCTACGCCTGCTTCTATAAAGGAGCTTTGTTGCTGGCGCCCGATGCACAGAGTCTTTCCGCTTATGTGGATGCTGTGGAGAACGGGGATGTGCTGGACGGGACTTCGGTATACGAGGAAGGTGTAGGCAGTCTTTCCCCTTATTATAACTTTGCCATGATGGTGGATATGGAAGAGATGATGCACCAGCCGGAGACTTATGTGCGGTTGGTTCCGAATTTCTTCTTCCGTCATTCCGATTTCTTCCGCCACTTCACTATAGCCATACAGTTTACTTGCGCGGAAGGAGTGGTGTATCCGAATCTCGTTCTGCTGTATAAAGGAGAGAAAATAGGGGAGTTTGAAGAAGTTGGGAATTGAAAAATAAGAGAAATATTGTCAAAACTAAAATGAGTGCTCTGAGAAAGTTCAGATTGTAACTATGACTATAGCATCTGAGGAATGTGTGTCAAAACTAAAATCCACTTACTATTTGTTTCTTTATTTAGGCACGATTACACGAAAGCACGGATTCCACAGATGTTCTTTATTCTTTTTCTGTGAAAACCGTGCTTTCCGTGTAATCCGTGCCTAAAAGAAATCGTCAAGTGTATTTTGACACCTTCCTTTTCTTACCGGATAAACTTGCTGATTCCTGTTTTCAATTTTTAATTCTCAAATTAGAAAGGCAAGTCGTCCTTTGCGTCTCCGGATAAGAATTCCGGTGCTGCGGACGGAGCGGGCGGCGGAACCGGTGCTCCCGGTGCAGGTGCTGCTGTTGCTGCGCTGACACGTTCCACTTTCCATGCGCGGATACTGTTGAACCAGCGGTCTTGCCACTGACGTGCGTCGATGTCGAAAGATACCGTCAGCTCTTCACCCATCTGGATATTGAATTGTTCTATTTTATCTGCTCCGAATACGTCGAAACACATCTTGCGGGGATATTGTCCGTGGTCTTCGATTACGTATTCCTGCGCTTTCCACTCGTTACCTGATGCTTTGGAAACTCCGCCTCTGGGCTGGAGTATAGCGATGATTTTTCCTGTAAATTCCATTGTACTCTTTTTAAATGATGCGGCGAAGTTACAATTTTTTAGGGATATGCGACGAATAAACGGCTGTTTTTTCTTTGCCGTAGGGAATTCTTTTTTTAACTTTGTCCGTTAGTTAACAACTGAACAGAAATTAAAACTTAAATACATAGAATATATGAAATTTATCGTTTCGAGTACTGCGCTCTCCAGCCATTTGCAGGCTATCAGCCGTGTGATTAATTCAAAGAATGCGCTGCCTATTTTGGATTGTTTCCTTTTTGAACTACAAGACGGACCTTGTCGGTAACTGTTTCCGACAGTGAAACAACGATGGTTACCACAGTCGAAGTGAATGAAAGTGATGCCGACGGACGTTTTGCAGTGACTGCCAAGACTTTGTTGGACGCTTTGAAGGAAATCCCCGAACAGCCGCTGACGTTTGACATCAATACGAGTTCTCTGGAGATTACGGTTCAGTATCAGAACGGTAAATACAGCCTGATGGGGCAGAATGCGGACGAATTTCCGCAGTCGGCCATGCTGGGCGAGAATGCCGTCCGTGTGGAAATGGATGCACAGGTGTTGCTGGGCGGTATCAACCGCGCCGTGTTTGCAACCGCCGATGACGAGCTTCGTCCGGTGATGAACGGTATCTATTTCGATATTACTACCGAAGACATCACAATGGTGGCTTCCGACGGCCATAAGCTAGTGCGCTGCAAGACGCTGGCCGCCAAAGGCAATGAACGCGCGGCTTTCATCCTGCCCAAGAAACCCGCCAACCTGATGAAAAACCTGTTGCCGAAGGAGCAGGGCACGGTGACCATTGAATTTGACGAACGCAATGCCGTGGTTACATTGGAAAGCTATCGCATGGTATGCCGCCTGATTGAGGGACGCTACCCCAACTATAACTCCGTAATTCCGCAGAACAACCCGTATAAAGTAACGGTAGACCGCCTGCTACTGATTGGTGCGTTGCGCCGCGTGTCTATCTTCTCCTCACAGGCAAGCAGCCTTATCAAACTGCGTATGCAGGAGAACCGGATTGTGATTTCGGCACAGGACATCGATTTCTCCACTTCGGCAGAGGAAACGCTGGCATGCCAGTATGCAGGCAATCCGATGAGCATCGGCTTCAAGTCTACTTTCCTGATTGATATCCTGAATAATATATCGGCAGATGAAGTGGTTATCGAGCTGGCGGATCCTTCGCGTGCCGGTGTTATTGTTCCGGCAGAGCAGGAAGAAAACGAAGACCTGCTGATGCTGCTGATGCCGATGATGCTGAATGATTAATGAAATAGTAATCTGTCATTTTTTATTTAGGCACGGGTTACGCGGATTTCACGGTTCGGGTTTATAGAGAAACCGCACCGTTCCGTGCAGTCCGTGCCTAAAAGATAAATAAATACGAAACTTCATGAAACTGAATCTTAAAAATCCGATTGTCTTTTTTTGACTTGGAGACCACCGGTACAAACATTAACTCGGACCGAATAGTAGAAATCTGTTACCTCAAAGTATATCCCAACGGAAACGAGGAAACCAAGACCATGCGCATCAATCCCGAAATGCACATACCGGAAGAGGCTTCCGCCGTTCACGGCATTTACGACGAAGATGTGGCAGAATGCCCCACGTTCAAGGAAGTGGCACGCAATATAGCCAATGATATTGAAGGCTGCGACCTTGCCGGCTTCAATTCCAACCGCTTTGATATTCCGGTACTGGCAGAAGAATTCCTGCGTGCAGACGTGGATATAGATATGAGCCGCCGCAAGTTTGTGGATGTACAGGTTATCTTCCACAAAATGGAGCAGCGCACACTGTCTGCCGCTTATAAGTTCTATTGCGGCAAGAACCTGGAAGACGCCCATACGGCGGAAGCCGATACGCGTGCCACTTACGAGGTGCTGATGTCGCAACTGGACCGTTATCCTGAATTGCAGAATGATGTGGCTTTCCTATCGGATTATTCCAGCTTCAACAAGAATGTGGACTTTGCAGGACGTATGGTTTACGATGATAAAGGTGTGGAAGTGTTTAATTTCGGTAAATACAAAGGCATGCCGGTGGCAGATGTGCTGAAACGCGATCCGGGCTATTACAGCTGGATACTGAACAGTGATTTTACACTGAATACCAAGGCTATGCTGACTAAAATCCGCCTGCGCGAGATTACCCAGAAGTAGATTTGTAATTAGTAGTTTGATTTCATGGCAAACCCACTGAAAGGAAAGAAAATAGTACTCGGCATTACAGGCAGTATTGCCGCTTATAAAGCCTGTTATATCATTCGCGGACTTATAAAACGGGGTGCGGAAGTGCAGGTTGTCATAACGCCTGCGGGCAAAGAATTTATAACTCCCATTACTTTGTCTGCCCTTACCAACAAGCCCGTTATCAGCGAGTTCTTCGCGCAGCGTGACGGAACCTGGAACAGTCATGTGGATTTGGGTCTGTGGGCGGATGCCATGCTGATAGCTCCTGCCACGGCTTCCACTATCGGCAAGATGGCGAATGGCGTTGCCGATAATATGCTGATAACCACTTACCTGTCGGCAAAAGCTCCTGTGTTTGTTGCCCCGGCAATGGACCTGGATATGTATGCTCATCCGTCCACCCAAAAGAACCTGGAGACACTGCGTTCGTATGGCAACCATATCATAGAACCGGGTACGGGCGAGCTTGCAAGCCATCTGGTAGGCAAGGGCAGAATGGAAGAGCCGGATGTCATTATCCGCAGGCTGGAAGAGTTCTTTGCCGCTAAGGACGGTGATCTGGCGGGGAAAACAATAATGATTACCACCGGACCGACATACGAAAAGATTGATCCGGTGCGTTTCATCGGCAATTATTCGTCGGGAAAGATGGGCTTTGCGCTTGCCGATGAGTGTGCGGCAAGAGGAGCAAGGGTTATTCTGGTTTCGGGACCCGTCCAGCTCCGGACACACTACCCCGTGTACCGGTACTTCGGTGTGGAGTCTGCCGGAGAGATGTTTGAGGCGGCCACCTCTTTGTTTGACGATGCGGATGCCGTTATCATGGCTGCCGCCGTTGCCGACTATACGCCGGAGCAGGTTGCCGACAGGAAGATAAAGCGCGAAAAGACAGGTGATATGTCATTGCACCTGAAGCCTACACGGGACATCGCCGCCCATTTGGGCGAGATGAAGAAGCAGCATCCCGGCAAGGTGCTGGTGGGCTTTGCCCTCGAAACCAATGACGAACAGCATAATGCGGAAGATAAACTGACCCGTAAGAACCTGGATTTTATCGTGCTCAATTCGCTGAATGACAAAGGTGCGGGTTTCCGTTACGATACCAATAAAATCAGCATTATCGACCGGAACGGTAAAAAGGACTACCCGTTGAAGTCCAAAGCGGAAGTGGCTGCTGACATCGTCGACCATTTGGCGGAAGTGATGAAGCGTGAATGATATTTTTTGATTGTCAACTTTCAATTTTCTGTTTAATAAAATGTTGCGTTCTCTATACATACAGAATTATGCGCTTATCGAGAAGTTGATATAGACTTCGGTAGCGGCTTCTCGGTGATTACCGGTGAGACCGGTGCGGGAAAGTCCATCATATTGGGGGCTATCGGTCTGTTGCTGGGGCAGCGTGCCGATGTGAAATCCATCAGGCGGGGCGCTGCAAAATGTGTGATTGAAGCCCGTTTTGAGATTGCCGGTTATGGTATGCAGCCTTTCTTTGAGGAAAACGAACTGGAATACGAAGATGAGTGTATCCTTCGCCGCGAAGTCTATGCTTCGGGCAAGAGCCGTGCGTTTATCAACGATACGCCTGCCTCGCTGGTACAGATGAAGGAGCTTGGCGAACAGTTGATTGATGTGCACTCGCAACATCAGAACCTGCTGCTGAACAAGGAAGGTTTCCAGTTGAGCGTGCTGGATTTGCTGGCGCATGACGAAGACGAGCTAAGTAAATACCGCTCTCTCCACCGGGAATGGAGCAGGTGCAGCAGGATTTGGAACAGCTTGTTGCACAGGCCGAAAAGAACAAGGCGGACGAAGATTACATCCGTTTCCAGTTGGAGCAGTTGGAGGATGCGCATCTGGCTGCCGGAGAACAGGAAGAACTGGAGCAGGAAGCCGATACGCTGAGCCATGCCGAAGAGATAAAGGCCGGACTGTTCCGTGCCGGTCAGGCGATGAACTCCGATGAGGCGGTCTGCTTTCCGTACTGAAAGAGTGCCTGAATACAATGGCGGGCTTGCAGAAAGTATATCCTGCCGCCGGGGAACTTGCCGAACGGCTGGAAAGCAGCTACATCGAACTGAAAGATATTTCTCAGGAGGTTTCGGGAAAAGAAGAGGAGATAGAATTTAATCCTGCCCGGCTGGAAGAGGTGAACGGACGTTTGAACCTGATTTATACTCTCCAGCAGAAGCATCGCGTCTCTACGGTGGACGAGCTTCTGGCTCTGGCGGATGATTATGCCGCCAAACTGTCCAACATCACTTCATCGGATGAACAGATTGAAACGTTGAAAGCCCGTAGCGAAGCCTTATATAATAAGGTGAAGCGGCAGGCAGCGGTACTTACGGGATTGCGTACCGCCGCAGCCCGTGAGGTTGAAAAGCAGATGGCAGCCCGCCTGGTACCGCTGGGTATGCCCAATGTCCGTTTTCAGGTGGAAATAGGTACACGCAAGGAGCCGGGTGCACAGGGGGCGGATACGGTGAACTTCCTTTTCTCTGCCAACAAGAACGGGGCTTTGCAGAATATTTCCTCGGTAGCTTCGGGGGGCGAGATAGCCCGTGTCATGCTGTCTGTCAAGGCAATGATAGCCGGAGCGGTGAAGCTGCCCACTATCGTGTTCGAATGAAATAGATACGGGAGTGTCCGGTGAGATAGCCGACGCATGGCGGATATTATGCAGGAAATGGGCGATAGCGACCGCCAGGTTATCAGTATCACGCATCTGCCGCAGATAGCTGCCCGCGGACGTGCCCATTATAAGTGTATAAACAGGATAATGAAACGGAAACCAACAGCCACATCCGCCGTTTGACGGACGAGGAACGGTAGGGAGATTGCTCATATGCTGAGTGGAGCCACCCTGACCGATGCCGCGCTGAACAATGCAAGGCACTGTTGGGCATCGTCTGACTAATGTAGTACTTTACGGTTGTAAAGTAGAGGTTTACAATCGTAGTGTAGTATTAGCCGGCTAAAGTAGAACAAAAAAAACAATAAGATACAATGATAGATAAAAGTGAAATGATTTTCGGCGTTCGTGCCGTGATAGAAGCTGTTCAGGCAGGTAAGGACATTGACAAGATATTGGTGAAGAAAGATATCCAGAGCGACTTGTCCAAAGAATTGTTTGCCGCTCTAAAGGGAACTTTGATTCCCGTACAACGTGTGCCGGTAGAGCGTATCAACCGCATTACTCGTAAGAACCATCAGGGGGTGATAGCATTTGTCTCCGCCGTAACCTATCAGAAAACGGAAGACCTTGTGCCGTTCCTTTTTGAGGAAGGCAAGAATCCGTTGTTTGTGATGCTGGACGGCATAACGGATGTGCGTAATTTCGGAGCGATAGCCCGTACTTGCGAGTGTGCGGCGGTGGATGCCGTTATTATTCCCGCCAAGAACAGTGTAACGGTGAATGCCGATGCGGTAAAGACTTCGGCAGGTGCGTTGCATACCTTGCCCGTATGCCGCGAACAGAACCTGAAAGATACCCTGCAGTTTCTTAAAAGCAGCGGTTTCCATATAGTGGCTGCTACGGAAAAGGGTGATTACGATTACACAAAAGCCGATTACACAGGTCCTATGTGTATCATCATGGGTGCCGAGGACAAGGGGGTTTCTTACGATAACCTTGCACTTTGCGACGAATGGGTAAAGATTCCGATGCTGGGTACGATTGAGTCTCTTAACGTATCCGTTGCGGCGGGTATCCTGATTTATGAAGCTGTGAAACAAAGAACGAACTGAATATGAAAAAGAAGATTTTCCTGCTTTCCGCTCTATGCCTTTTGGAGGTACAGTGGAGCATGGCACAAGCTCCCAAATGGGTGGATAAAGCCAAACGTGCCGTATTCTCGGTGATTACTTATGGCGAGAATGATAAGATTTTGAATACCGGAAACGGTTTCTTCGTGACGGAAGACGGTGTGGCCTTGTCCGATTGTTCTTTGTTCGAAGGAGCGCAACGGGCGGTGGTCGTGAATTCGGAAGGCGTACAGATGCCGGTAGTTTCTATTATGGGTGCGAATGACATGTACGATGTCATTAAATTCCGTGTAGGTATATCCACCAAAAAAGTCCCGGCATTGCATCCGGCAACCGCGGCTCCGGCTGTGGGCGCCAATGTGTATATCCTGCCTTATTCCACACAGAAAGACCGTTCCTATACTGCCGGACAAGTGAAAGCTGCGGATGAATTCTCCGGAAGTATCACTACTATACGCTCAATCTGCGCCTGAAGGACAAGATGGTGAGCTGTCCCGTGATGACCGAAGAAGGACAGGTCTTTGCGCTTGCACAGAAGTCATCCGGCGCCGATACCGCTACAATATGTTATGCGGTAGATGCCGATTTTGCCATGGAACAGAATGTTTCTGCATTTTCTTTCAGCGATATGACTTTAAAGAATATCGGGATTAAGAAAGCACTGCCCGATACGGAAGAACAGGCGCTGGTGTTTCTCTTCATGGCTTCCTCACAGGTTACTCCGGAGAAGTATGAAGAACTGTTGGACGATTTCATCGCTGAATATCCGAACAGTGCGGACGGCTATGTGCGCCGTGCCACCAACCGGATATACCGCTCCAAGGATGATGCTCGATGGATAAGGTCGTGGCGGATATGGATAAAGCCTGAGTGTGGCTCAAAAGAAAGACGACGTATATTACAACCGTGCCAAACTAATATACAATTATATGCTGGGTAATCCGGAAAAGCCCTATAAGGACTGGTCTTACGATAAGGCTGTGGATGAAATAAGAAAAGCGATTGCCGTTCAGGAGCTTCCGGTGTATGTACAGACCGAAGGGGATATTTTGTTTGCAAAGCAGGATTATGCGGCAGCTTTGGCATGCTACGAAAAGGTTAATCGGTCCGATATAGCGTCGCAGCAACGTTTTTTCAGTGCAGCCAAGACAAAGGAACTGATGAAAGCGCCGGCAGAAGAAGTGCTGGCACTTATGGATAGTTGCGTGGTACGTTTCACCGAACCATACACGGAAGAAGCCGCCCCTTACTTGTTGGAACGTGCCCAAGCCCGCATGAACGCGAATCAGGCGCGTGCCGCCATGCTTGATTACGATGCTTATTATAAAGCGGTAAACGGCAAGGTGAATGATGTGTTCTATTATTATCGTGAGCAGGCTGCCTTGAAGGCCAAACAGTTCCAGCGTGCACTGAATGATATGGAGAAGGCTATTGAGCTGAGTCCGAAAGACCTGACCTACCGTGCAGAGCTTGCCGTGGTCAATATCCGTGTAGGGCGTAATGAAGAAGCCTTGAAAGTGTTGCAGGATGCTTTGGCTATTGATTCTAAATATGCCGAAGCCTATCGGCTTATGGGAATTGCACAGTTGCAGATGAAAAAGAAGCAGGAAGCGTGCCAAAGTTTTGTCAAGGCAAAGGAATTGGGCGACCCGAACGTGGACGGACTGATTGAAAAGCATTGTAAATAAACGGTATACTTAACAAAATAAAGGCTCCGCTTTCACAAGCAGAGCCTTTGTTTGGGAAACTTCCCCATGCTAAAATATAAGTTAAGTCTAGGTATTAACAGGTTATGAATGAAATTTTCTTTCGTGTATTCGTATATATAAATGCACGATTCTGGGAAATACTGCACGAGTCTCCTGATTTTTTTTTTGAATATAGTAGGAAAAGATACCATATATTTGATAATGAACAGATAAAAGAGTAAAATTATGAAAAAAGTGATTTGTAGTCAAAAAGCTCCGGGGGCAATCGGCCCTTACAGTCAGGCTATTGAAGCAAACGGAATGGTGTTCGTATCGGGTCAGTTGCCTATCAATGCTACTACCGGAGTAATGGCGGAAGGCGCGGAAGCCCAAGCCCGCCAGTCGTTGGAGAATGTAAAGCACATTCTGGAAGAGGCAGGATTGAGCATGGCGAATATCGTGAAGACTACCGTTTTCCTGGCGGATATGTCTTTGTTTGCCGACATGAATAAGGTATATGCCACTTACTTTGAGGGAGACTTTCCCGCGCGTTCGGCTGTTGCCGTAAAGGCGCTTCCGAAAGACGCCTTAGTGGAAATTGAGTGCATCGCGGTTCGCTAATAAATCTGCCACGATAAAGCTGCTGCCACCTACGAAGATAAAATCTTCGGGGTGGCTTTTTTCTTGTGCGGCGGTTACGGCGGCGGGAACATCCGGATAACAGTTTCCCTGCAAGCCTGCTTTGGCAGCGAGCCTGCACAGCTCCTCTTCCGGAAGGGCGCGTTTTACGCTGGCTTTGGTGAAGTAGTATACAGCATCTTTGGGAAGCAGGGCAAGCACACCGCTGATGTCTTTGTCATTGACCATTCCTATGATGATATGGAGCTGGCGGTAGGTTTGCTGTTTCAGTTGTTCTACGATGTAGGTAATGCCGCCCACATTATGACCGGTATCACATATCAGGGTGGGAGCCTCTTCAGCTTTTGCCAGCGTCCCATTAGCCCCGTCAGTTCGCAGACACGGGCGAAGCCGTTGCGCACGCTCCATTCGTCAATGCGGTATCCGGCCTCTTTCAGCAATGGCAAGGCTGTGAGGATGGTGCGTGTGTTTTTTAGTTGATAAAGTCCCTGCAACTCTGTTTTCAGTCCGGGATAATCGTTGTTCATCCTTTCTTCTGCAAATACGACAGGGGCTTTCTCTGCCGCGGCCTTTTGCAGGAAAACCGGTTTGGTCTCGGGGGTGGTTTCGCCAATGACTACGGGAATGCCGGGTTTGATGATACCTGCCTTTTCTCCCGCTATCTTTGCCAATGTGTCGCCCAAGAACTGGGTATGGTCGAAACTTATGTTGGTTATGATGCACAAATCCGGATGAATGATGTTCGTACAGTCCAACCGGCCGCCCAGTCCGACCTCTATAACGGCTACATCCACTTTCTCATCGGCAAAATAGCGGAATGCCATCGCTGTGGTCAATTCAAAGAAAGAAGGGTGCAGAGGCTCGAAAAAGTCACGTTCTTTTTCTACGAAGTGCACTACGTACTCTTCGGGTATGGGAGAGCCGTTTATACGGATACGTTCACGGAAATCCACCAGGTGGGGAGAGGTGTAAAGGCCCACGCGGTATCCCGCCTCCTGCAATATGGCAGCCAATGTATGGGAACAGGAGCCTTTGCCGTTGGTTCCTGCCACGTGGATTGTGCGGAACGAACGGTGGGGGTGTCCGAAATGTTCGTCTAATATGCGCGTGTTTTCCAAACCTTCTTTGTATGCCGAGCCGCCCACTTGCTGAAACATGGGTACGCTGTTATATAAGTAAGTTAAAGTGTTCTGATAGTCCATCTTTTATAAAAATTAACGGGAAAGCAATCCTTTCTCCTTATTAAAGTGTTATCTTTAGGAACGGCAAAGATAAGGCAATTTTATTTAAGTGTGTATGCTTGCTTTATTTTATATTGTCGGTATGAGGTATAAACTATTTAAATCTAAAGAGTATGGGAGCTAAGAAAAACTTTGTGATTGATACCAATGTTATCCTTCACGATTATAACTGTTTGAAGAATTTTCAAGAGAACGATATTTATCTTCCCATTGTAGTGCTTGAAGAACTCGATAAATTCAAGAAGGGCAACGAGCAGATAAATTTCAATGCCCGTGAGTTTGTCCGTGAGCTCGACTTGATTACCGATGATAACCTTTTTACCAAAGGTGCTCCGCTGGGCGAAGGTCTGGGACGCCTGTTCGTGGTGGCGGGTTCGGTAGATTCGCCCCGCGTGCACGACTCTTTCCCGGAACGTATTCCCGACCATCAGATACTCTCTGTCGTTGACTGGCTGACCGTGAAGAAGCCGAATATGAAATCCATTCTTGTCACCAAGGATGTCAACCTTCGTATGAAAGCGCGCTCTATCGGTCTGCTGTGCGAGGACTATATCAACGACAAGGTCATTAACGTGGATATATTTGAAAAGTCGAACGAAGTGTTCGAAGGGGTTGACCCGACTCTGATAGACCGCATCTATTCCTCTAAGGAAGGGTTGGACATCAGCGAATTCGACTTCAAGGATGTTATTCACCCCAACGAATGTTTTATCCTGAAGAGCGACCGCAGCAGCGTGCTTGCCCGCTACAATCCTTTTACCCATTCCGTTTGCCGTGTAAACAAGACAAAGAATTACGGCATCGAACCGCGTAATGCCGAACAGAGTTTTGCTTTCGAGGTATTGAATGACCCGAACATCAAGCTGGTGGCCCTCACCGGCAAGGCAGGAACGGGTAAGACCCTGTTGGCACTGGCAGCCGCTTTGGGCAAGCTGACGGACTATAAGCAAATCCTGCTGGCGCGTCCTATCGTTGCATTGTCCAATAAAGATATAGGTTTCTTGCCAGGTGATGCCAATGAGAAGGTAGCTCCGTATATGCAGCCGCTGTTTGATAACCTGAATGTAATCAAGCATCAGTCGCATCTAACTCAAGCGAAGTGAAAAGGTTGGAAGATATGCAGAAAAGCGACCAGCTTGTCATTGAAGCCCTCGCCTTTATCCGCGGGCGCAGCCTGAGCGAGACCTACTGTATCATCGACGAAGCGCAGAACCTTACTCCTCACGAAATAAAAACCATTATAACACGTGCCGGCGAAGGGACGAAGATGGTATTCACGGGCGATATCCAACAGATTGACCAGCCGTATCTGGACAGCCAGTCCAACGGGCTTGTCTATATGATAGACCGCATGAGAGACCAGAACCTGTTTGCTCATGTCAATCTGGTGAAGGGAGAGCGTAGCCAGCTGAGCGAACTGGCAAGTAATTTAATGTAATATCTGCTGCTTTGCCTTTCTTGGTGAAGGCGAAGAATGTGACATAAAAAAACGGATGATGCCCCACTGGTAAGCACCATCCGTTTTTATTAGTATACCATATTTTTATTATTTGCGTGCCGAGAAGTATTTCAGGAACTGGGTACGTTCGAAAGTGTTTATCCCGTTCAGGTCGCTTACATTCAGCATGCCTTTGAACTGCTGATGTTCTCCATCCCTTTGCGTTCCATCCATGCGTTCAGGAAGCGGACATACTCTTCGATGATGGCGTAAGAATTCTGATAGAGTGCGCTGCATATCTCTACTGCCGAAGCGCCCGCCAAGATAGCTTTTACTACTCCTTCAGGAGCATGTATGCCGCCGGATGCCGCATAGTCCAGCTTGCTCACAGCCGCAGAGGCGATACCTATCCAACGTAAGGATTTGGATAAATCGGCATCTGTGCTGAAGACACTTCCGGCACTTTGAGCCATTTTTTCAATATCGATATCCGGCTGGTAGAACCGGTTGAACATTACTACTGCCGCCGCACCATTGGCATAGAGCTGGTCGATGAGTGCTATCGGATTGGTGAGGTTGTCTCCCAATTTCATGATAACAGGAATATTGACTGTTTTCCTGATATGGCTCAAGATGTCGATATGACGTTGTTCAAAAGAACCGTAAGCATATTGTATGTCGGTTTGCAAAGCAAGGATATTGACTTCCAAAGCATCTGCTCCGGCCTCTTCTATCTTTCTGGCAAACTCAATCCAGTCCGCATCCTGATAGCAGTTAATGCTGGCAATGACAGGAATGTCACAGACTTTCTTGGTTTCTTTAATCAGATTCAAATATTCGCCCAGTTTATGTTCGCGAATGTATCCTACCAGGTAATCGCTTCCTTCCGGATACATGTTGGGATCTCCAAGCCAATCGGCTTCCATCATGATTTGTTCCTCAAAAAGAGACTTGAGTACAATGGCTCCTGCTCCTGCTTCGTAAAGCTTTTGGTTCTTGGCGGCACTGTCGGTAAGTCCGGAACTGCTGATAATAATCGGGTTTTTAAGTTTTAACCCTGCAAAGGTGGTTTCTAATGTTGCCATAATAACAGTTATTAGGTATTAATATATTCTTTCTCCAAATATTTTACTTCCTACACGTACCAGGGTACTGCCGGCGGCAATGGCCTCATGGTAATCATGGGACATTCCCATTGACAGCTCCCGAAACCACTCTGCATTGGAAAACCAGGTGGCTTTAGCCTCTTGGAAGAAATTGTTTAATGAACGGAATTCAGCTTTGATTTGTTCGATATTGTCTGTATTCGTAGCCATGCCCATAAGTCCGCATATCCGGACATTGCCGAGCTTTTCCATTCATCGCCCGCAAGCATCTCCCGGCATTCGTCGAAGCTGAAACCGAATTTGGTCTCTTCTTGTGCTATGTGCAGTTGAAGCAGGCAGTTTACGGTTCGTCCGGCCTTGGCTGCCTGCCTGTTGATTTCGGTAAGGAGTTTGTAGGAATCCACTCCATGAATCAGAGTAACATAGGGTACGATATATTTAATTTTATTCGTTTGCAGATGTCCGATGAAATGCCATTCGATATCTTTGGGAAGGCTCTCGTATTTGGCAGTCATTTCCTGCACCTTGCTTTCTCCGAACACACGCTGCCCTGCGCTATAAGCTTCCTCTATGGCCTCGTTGGGGTGAAATTTGGAAACAGCTACCAGCCGCACCCCATCAGGTAGTTCGCTCAGTACTTGTTTTATGTTTTCTGCAATACTCATCGTATATATATGGTAATCTGTGAAATGAAATTTTCAGGTTCTTATACTTCCGGCTTGTCATCCGGTTCTGCGCTGTAGGGATATACATCCATGATAGCGGTTTCCGCTACCGATGCAATTTGGTAATCGGCCATTGTGCCTTTCATGCCTCATCCAGCTTCTTTACCGCATCACGCAAGTCGGCTGCCTGCACCAATACCTGGGTAGACGTTTTTTTCTCAGCACCGCTTTTCTCGTCCAATGTAATGAAAACCAGCTGCATTTGAACCAACGGTCGGCAGCTTCCTCTTCGCATGGAAACAGTTCGCTGTAGTTGGCACGTTTAATGTCCGATACCGTAAATTCTCCTGAAATAAACGGTGTCATCTCTTCGAGGATACGTGCTTCCGCTTCCGTAAAACTGAGTGCATCTACCAGATAAGGTTCGGTAACTTTTTTTGTTCATTCCGTTTTCCATTGTTTTTTCATAACGGATTTTACACTCAAACCATGTATGCATTGCCATAATCTTCTGATTTTAGTTAGTATTTTAATTAGTAAATGATTGTTTCCTCTTCCTGCCTTTTGCGGCTTGCTGAAGAAACCCTTTCCTTTTTTATCATGAAAGGATGTACAAAGATAAACGAAAAAGGGGAAAAAAGTTTGATATAGCCGGAAGAAGATTATGTTAATGCAAAACTTTTTATCTGTTTGGCATCTGTTTGGGAACAAACCCGTATTTTGAAAACGGTTGGCAAAGGATATGACGGACCGGTTGGCTATTTTATTGGAATAACCGTTCTTTGGCGGCGTTAAACCAATAAAACAACAACAAAATTTATGGCAGTAGTAGCTTATTTAAGAGTAAGTACAGAAAAACAGTTTTTGGAAAACCAGCGAGAGGAAATTGTACGCTTCGCAGAAAGGAACGGGATGAGCATTGACAAGTGGTATACGGAAACGGTCAGCGGAAGCGTCAGCAGTAAAGAACGTAAGTTGTCGGGGGTGTTGGATAAGATGCGTCCAGGCGATTCTTTGATTGTTACGGAGATATCACGGCTCAGCCGTACGCTGCTTGAGATTATGACTATTCTCAATTCGTGTATAAAAAAGGGGGTGATATTGTACAGCACCAAAAGAAGGATACGTTTTTCAGAATGACATTAACAGCAAAGTGCTGGGGTTTGCATTCGGACTGATGGCCGAGATAGAGCGTAATCTGATTTCAATGCGTACTAAAGAGGCGCTGGCCCGTAGAAAGCAGGAAGGAAAGCACTTGGGGCGTAAAAAGGGGGATATGCCTAAGATGAAGATACTTGCGGAGAACAAGAAACAATTGTTTAAAGAGCAGAAGAAAGGAACATCCTGCTCTGAACTCGCCCGTCGGATGGGAGTGTCCAGAACAACCATGTTCCGTTTTCTGCATCATAAAAGATAAACCGGAAGTCTCTAACCGGGATGTGCTGTGATTCACTGCGGATTATGCCGATTATTACAGACGGATTTTAAGCGTCTGAGATTTGCTTAAGAATATCTAATCTGTACATATCTGTGTAATCTGTGGCGAATTAAGAGTTCCGGAAACTTCGTTTGTGCAGATTCTTCAGTTCGAAAGAGAGCATGATACGGAAGAATCCTATGATAAGGAATGCAAACGAAATCATATAAACGGCGTAGATAGCTCCGACCGTCGGTTGCCACAGGATAATAAGCGAGCATACGATGGCAAGAATGCCGAATGCTGTATACCAGCCCCACTCTTTTGTCCCGTACCTCTTTAAGTCCATTGCATAGCCTACCGAGGAAAATCCCCGGAACATCAGCCAGAAGGCGATGATAAACGGAATGACTTCCATGCTCAGCACAGGATAAGTCACCAGGTAGAGTCCCAAAATCATATCAATGACTCCTCCTGCCAGATACCAGCCCCAGCTGGATACCCTTTGGCGGTTGCTTACTGCAAAGGCAATTTCCAGCAAACCGCTGACCAGCATCGAGATGCTGAATAAAATACTCAATGCGGCATATCCGTTAAAAGGGAAGAACATTAGCCCCAGAGCTACGGCTACATACAGGATGCGAGAATAAGTGAAACCCACCAGTTTTTTACTTCCTGTTTCAGCTCATCAAAAATTGTTTTCATGTAAATCTTAATTTAAAAGTGATTATTATAAGTTCGTTGGGGGAATAACAATCTGTGGTATGAAAAGTTTTATTGAACTTTTTCAGCATCCCGTTTGTTTCTCTATTGTATAAATTGATAAAATTATGGCTACAACAAAATTTAAGGGACAACCGGTAAAAGTTATCGGTGAGTTTATAAAAGTGGGAGCAGTCGCTCCTGATTTCGAGTTGGTAAAGACGGATTTATCTTCTTTCTCTTTGAAAGAACTGAACGGGAAGAATGTAATTCTTAATATTTTTCCGAGTCTGGATACCGGCGTATGTGCCGCTTCCGTACGTAAATTCAATGAATTGGCTGCCGGTTTGCCGGATACGGTGGTATTGGCTGTTTCAAAGGACCTGCCTTTTGCACATGCCCGTTTTTGTACGACGGAAGGTATTGAGAACGTAATTCCCTTGTCCGATTTCCGTTGCTCGGATTTTGATGAAAACTATGGCGTGCGTATGGCAGACGGACCGTTAAGCGGTTTGCTGGCGCGGGCGGTGATTGTTGTCGGTAAAGATGGAAAGATTGCCTATACGGAACTCGTACCGGAGATTACGCAAGAGCCGGACTATGAAAAGGCGATTGCGGCAGTTAGGAAATAACCTCTTTGGACTTAACTATGCAATAAAACGTGGATGAAGAAGGGCTGTCTTTATCCACCGTTTTTTTATTCTTTATTTTTTCTGTTTTATTCCTTTTATAAATCAGGAAACCTACAACGAATACCGCAACTGCCAGAATGACATAACCGATTTCGTGGCTGTATTCCGTAGCCAATATATAGACATCGTTGGTTGTCTTGATGTCTGTGAACCGGTATATAAAATAGCCGAGCAGCGCCAGTATCGTGTTCCAGATTCCCGCACCGAGCGTTGTGTAAAGCAGGAACGAGCCTAATTTCATGCCGGCGAGTCCGGCCGGAATACTGATAAGCTGCCGTACTGCGGGGATAAGACGTCCGAAGAATGTGGATGCGGCGCCATGCTTCCTGAAGTACTCTTCGGCATTGGCGTACTTTCGCTTCGTCAATCAGGCACATATGCCCGAAACGGCTGTTGGCAAATTTATAGACAATAGGACGACCCAGCAACGTGAAGATAGTAGTTTATGAGTGCGCCGAGATCTGCGCCGATAGTTGCGAAAATAACGACAAGGAAGATATTCATACTGTCATCGGTCATCGCTTTCCATGCAGCAGGCGGCACTATAACTTCCGATGGAAATGGGATAAATGAACTTTCGATAGTCATGAAGATGGTAACTAACCCAATAATTCAGATTTTCTAAAACCCATTTGATAAAGTTCTGCAGATGATTCCATATATAATACTTGTGATTAATAATTTGTTTATGTCTTTAAAATAAACCTGACCCGCCAAATATCTCTTTCACTCTTTTTATCATTTCATCCCGGTTTTTACAATCCAGCAAATCCAGCATGTTTTCCAGGTCTTTTGCCTGAAACGGGTGTGCGCAAAGCTGGTTGTACTTTAGGAAGTTCTCCATGTCGTCGAGTAACAGATAAAGGGCGGTCAGCTTCTCGTTGATATTCTCGAAGTCGGGCTCCAGTTTCTTAACCTGCTCAAAAGCCGTTTGGGCATATTGTATATGGCCCGTTTCCATGCTGCTCATGCCGATTTCATTCCAAGTATCGGCACACGGGGCACACTCTAAAGCCAAAGCCCATTTCTTTACAGCCTTGTCGAAATCTCCTTTTTCCATATACATACCTCCCTCAATCAGATAGGTTCTGCATCTTTCGGGCCTATCTCATGGGCTTTCTTGAAAAACAGGTCGGCCTGACGCTTTTCGCCTAAGTTATAGAGGCAAATCGCTACATGCGCATATAAAGACGGCAACATCGTTGAGTCGGTATCTTTACTGTGTATGACCAATTCAAGATGCCGGTACCCTTCTTCCCAGTGTCCTTTGGATATTTCATTGAATCCGATGAACATATGGAGGAAATTGGGGCTGACGGCTTTATATTTTCTGCCAGGGTATAATTTTCAAGCGCGCTTTCTTCATTTCCAAGTTGATAGAAAGCATGTCCTTTCATCATATAGGCATCGGCAAATTCTTCATCTGACACGATTGCATAGTCGCATGCCTCAATGGCTTTGTCAAACAGTTGCTGTTCGAAATAGCAACGTGCCAGTCCGAACCAATAAGGGGCTGAATAAGGATTCTTGTCTATCAGCTTGTTATAGAACATTTCGGCTTTATCCTTCAGACCTTGTGCCAGGAAACAGTCGCTGTTACGGCCAGATACTCTTCTTCCTCGGCATATTTTTCCAATCCCCTTGTCAGCCATGGTACAGCCTTATCGGGATACCCCATATCAATATACATATAGGATACGTCCACGATGTTGGCCAAGTCCTCTTTGTCTTCTATGGAGTCAAGGAGTTGTTCTGCTTCATCTATTTTGCCTTCGCCTAAGAGAATATTGGCTTTAAGCACTTTTACTTCCGAGGAATAATCTTCGGTTATTTCCTCTATCACTTGTTTGGCCTTATCCCTTTCCCGGGCGTCCATGAAGAGATAAGCCTGCTCTACCAACAGAGGCGTACTGCGGGGTGTAAGCTCAGTCCGTATTCTACGACTTCGGTAGCCTGGCTGTTTTTTCTGTGCATGGCATACCAGTCGGCAAGGTCGGCTAAATCGTCTGCATCCAGATAGATAGGTTTGTTCTCAGCTTTCGCTGCTTCATATTGTTCTGCAAGTTCTTGCAATTCCTTGTCTCTTCCGGACAACAGGTTCTTTTTACTCATTAATGTTATATTATTTGTTGATTTTCCCCCAAGTATCTTTCAAGCCTACGGTACGGTTGAACACCATTTTCTCCGGTGTAGAGTCGCGGTCTACATTGAAATAACCGATGCGCTGGAACTGCAGGTAGGAGAGGGGCTTCATACCGGCGGCAAATTTCTCGATATAGCAGCATGGCAATACGTTCAGAGAATCCGGATTTATCATTTCCTTCATGGCGGTCAGCGCATCGCAATTCTTTTCTTCGCGGATGGCTGCCAGTTCGTCGCGCGGATTTTCCACTGTCCACAACCGGTCGTAAAGGCGGACTTCGGCTTGCAGGCAGTGTGCGCAGCTCACCCAGTGAATTGTGCCTTTTACTTTGCGGTTAGCGCCGGGCATGCCGCTTTTGCTGTCGGGGTCGTATTCGCAGTATACTTCTGTGATTTCTCCTGCATCGTTCTTCTTGCAGCCGGTACACTTCACGATGTACGCGCTTTTCAGGCGAACTTCCTGTCCGGGAGTCATGCGGAAATATTTCTTCGGAGCATCTTCCATGAAATCGTCGCGTTCTATCCACAGCTCGCGGCTGAATTCGATGTTGTGGCTGCCCTCTTCCGGACGTTCCGGGTTGTTGACGGCTTCCATTTCCTCAATCTGCCTTCCGGATAATTGGTGATGACGAGCTTCACCGGATTCAATACTGCGGATATGCGGGTGGCGCGTGCGTTCAAGTCTTCGCGTACGGCGCTCTCCAGCAAGGCAAATTCATTGAGGGCATCGTAAGTGGTATAACCGATTTTATCGATGAACTTATGAATGGACTCGGGTGAATAGCCGCGACGGCGGAAACCGCAGATAGTCGGCATACGGGGGTCGTCCCAGCCGTTGACAAGGCCTTCTTTCACCAAGGTCAGCAGGTTGCGCTTGCTCATGAGCGTATAGCTCAGGTTGAGCTTGTTGAATTCGTACTGGTGAGGACGGTGGTCGTTCAGGTCCTTGCCTTCTTTTACCCAATCTACAAAGAGGTCGTACAACGGACGGTGGGGAACGAATTCCAGTGTACACAAGGAGTGGGTTACACCTTCGAAGTAGTCGCTTTGTCCGTGAGCGAAGTCGTACATCGGGTAAGCTTTCCAGGTAGTACCCGTACGGTGGTGCGGATGTTTCACCACGCGATAGATAATCGGGTCGCGGAAGTGCATATTGGGACTTGCCATGTCAATTTTGGCACGGAGCACCATGGCGCCTTCTTCTATCTCGCCGGTATTCATCTTTTGGAACAGTTCGAGTGTTTCCTCGATGGGACGGTTACGGTAAGGGCTTTCCACACCGGGTTGGGTAGGAGTGCCTTTTTGAGCGGCAATCTGCTCGGATGTCTGCTCGTCGATATATGCTTTGCCTTCTTTGATGAGGCGGATGGCGAAGTCCCATAACTGCTGGAAGTAGTCGGAGGCATAGTATTCGTTGCCCCACTGGTAACCCAGCCATTGAATATCTTCCTTGATGGCTTCCACGTATTCCACATCTTCTTTGGTGGGGTTGGTGTCATCGAAACGCAGGTTGCAGACCCCGCCATGTGCGGCGGCAATGCCGAAGTCCAGGCAAATGGCCTTGGCATGTCCGATGTGAAGATAACCGTTAGGTTCCGGCGGGAAACGTGTCTGTACCTTTCCGTCGTTTTACCCTCTTTCAAGTCGTTCTCTACTATTTGTTCAATGAAGTTCAGGCTCTTCTTTTCGCTTGTTTCTTCGCTTTTTATTTCTGCCATAATGCTATTGTTATTCGTATAGTGGCGCAAAAATACGACTATTTTTTCGTATATCGTTATTTCACGGGAATATATCCGCTCTTTTTTAGTGATTTCCTGTCCGGAAAGCGGCAGACACGAACCGTAGACTCCGGCTTGTGAAAGCCGGAGTTTTTTGCATGCGAATTAAAGCAACGCATGTTACATACTTGTTACACACGGCGGGTTTGTGTGTATTGTAACGGTTTTGTAACATATTTGAAACACTTCCTTCAAACAATAGTCATACTGCCTTAATATTTCCTTTGTTTCTTTGTACGCGGAAAAACGTAGGCAATATGAAAAAAATACCACGTGCCGGTACGGGGCATTTCACGCATGGTACTTCTCGTACCACGCGCTGGTACAGACACTACCACCCTTTGGTACAGTGAGTTTTCATGCCGTGGTACGGGCGATACCATGCCTTGGTACGGACAGTTTCATGTGTTGGAACAAGTGATATGATTAGGCAATTGATAATTTTGAAATAGAAAAACATTATGGTGCAGTTTATCGAATCAGAGCTCGTCTTGCTGAAAAAAGAAATAGACGAAATGTGGACTTTAGTGTATAACCAGCTCGGCCGTGCCGGAGAAGCCGTACTGACTTTGGACCGCGAGCTGGCACAGCAGGTATTGGTGCGCGAGCGTCGTGTCAATGCCTTCGAACTCAAGATAGACAGTGATATAGAAGACATCATCGCCCTCTATAATCCAGTTGCTATCGACTTGCGTTTTGTGCTTGCCATGCTCAAAATCAATACGAACCTGGAGCGTTTGGGCGATTTCGCCGAAGGCATAGCCCGCTTTGCGTTGAATTGCAAGGAACCGATTCTGGCAAGCGGACTGGTGAAGGAACTGCGCCTGGAAGAGATGATAAATCAAGTTTCGGCTATGCTTGAACTTGCCAAAAGAGCTCTTCAGGAAGAAAGTCAGGAACTGGCAACCGCGGTATTCGCCAAAGATAACCTGCTGGATGAAATTAATGCAAATGCCACTGCTGTTCTGGCAGATTATATCGGCAAGCATCCCGAAAGCGCACTCTCTTGTCTGAATCTGGTTAGTGTTTTCCGTAAGCTGGAACGTTCCGGCGATCATATTACGAATATCGCCGAGGAAATAGTGTTTTTTATCGATGCAAAGGTGCTGAAACATAGCGGACGTACGGACGAACACTATGCAGACGATAAGAAATAGTCAACTTTTTAGGATATTTTTAGTGTTTAATGGAAAATAGCCCTATATTTGCCCATTGAAAACGATTGCAGATGTAGAAATTTGCTTTGAAATGATAATAAAATCAAAAGAATTACAGAAAAGATGTTATAAGACATGTTTTTTAATTTGGTTGGTATCTTGAAAAGCGGCTATCTTTGCAACGTTATCCTGAAAACAATCTTTTTACCTTAAAAAAAACTAATACCTATTGAAAACTGAAAAAGGAGGCTTTGTGAAAAGCTTCCTTTTTTTCATTTCTATATGAGACCCTTTTTGTATCTTTGTCGCATCCGCAATGCGGGTAATATCTAAATTTAAATTGTAACAAGCTTATGTTTTCCGGAATAGTAGAAGAATGTGCCACGCTGGTGGCTATGGTCAGAGACCAAGAAAACGTGCACTTTACTTTCAAGTGTTCGTTCGTAAATGAATTAAAAATAGACCAGAGCGTATCTCATAATGGCGTATGCCTTACGGTTGTCAGCATGACGGATGATACTTATACGGTGACGGCGATGAAAGAGACTCTGGACCGTTCCAATCTCGGCTTGTTGAAAGTAGGCGATGAAGTGAACGTGGAGCGCAGCATGATGATGAACGGCCGCTTGGACGGACACATCGTACAGGGACACGTAGACCAAACGGCAACCTGTGTGGACATAAAGGATGCCGAGGGCAGCTATTACTTTACGTTCCGGTATGCCTTTGATAAGGAAATGGCGAAGCGCGGTTATATCACCGTGGATAAAGGCTCGGTAACCGTAAACGGTGTCAGCCTGACCGTGTGCAACCCTACGGACGATACCTTTCAGGTAGCCATTATCCCTTATACCTTCGAGCATACCAATTTCCACGCTTTCAAGGTGGGTAGCGTAGTGAATCTCGAATTCGATATTATCGGTAAATATATCAGCAGAATGATACAGTATAAATAGAGTTATAACTCATAATTTATAATTCATAACTCATATCTTATTATGAATGATTTTTTGCAATTGGCCGCTTCACGTCAAAGCGACCGTGCTTATGATATGTCCCGTGCGGTAGAGCCGGAGAAGTTGGAACGTATTTTGGAAGCTGCCCGGCTGTCGCCTTCGGCATGCAATGCACAGCCGTGGCGTTTTGTGGTGATCACCGATCCGGAACTTGCTGTAAAAGTGGGTAAGGCCACTGCCGGATTGGGGATGAATAAGTTTGCCAAAGATGCTCCGGTACATATTCTGGTGGTGGAAGAATCCATGAATATCACTTCTTTCTTGGGCGCCAAGATTAAGGACAAGTATTTCCCTCTGATAGATATCGGCATTGCCACCGCTCATATTACGCTGGCTGCCGAAAGCGAGGGGCTGGGTTCGTGCATCCTGGGCTGGTTCGATGAAAAGGAGATTAAGAAGCTTACCGGCATTCCTGCCAATAAACGTCTGTTGCTCGACATCACGATAGGCTATCCGGCAAAAGACAAACGGAAGAAGTCCAGGAAATCCAAGGACAAGGTTGTTTCATACAACCATTATTAAAGCTACCGTTACAGGTCTTTCAGCAGTACTTGGCTTGCACTCTTGTAGTACTCTTCCCGTGCTTTCATCAGTGTTTCCCATTGCCCGTGGAATTCTTTGTCCTTGTCTATCTTGAAGTCCTCGGAACCGTGAGTGTCCAGCTTGTCCAGCAGGAGAGCAACGTTCAGCTTGCTGATGTCCATGGAAGGCTGGTAGGCGATGTCCTGGCTTTTGGCATCGGTCACCACTTCGTGCAGAAGGTTGATTTCCTGCAGTTCATAAAGAGTCTGGTTGGTCAGGCGTATGGGTATCTGGCATTCCTCGGATATGTCTTCGGCGGTATAGGGCGGTTCGTTCTTTTCAAAACGTTTGGCTACGAACGACATGATGAGGATGGAGATGAAGTCGCGGTAACGGCGGCTGATGTTGCGTGCATCCTTATCGAAACTGAAGTTCCGGATGTTTTGTCCGGCATACGTCAGTTCCGCTCCGAAAAGGCAGATGGTCCACGATATCTGCAACCACAGCAGGAACATGGGAAGTGCCGCAAAACTACCGTAAATGGCGTTGTAACGGGATACCCACAACTGACTGCTGATATAAAGGAACTGGAACGCCTGGTGTGCCGTACCTGCCAGAATGCCCGAAATCAGCGCATGCTTGAGTTTCACCTTTGTATTGGGCATGAAAACATACAGTGCCGTGAACATCACCCATGTCAGCACAAAAGGTATGAGGCGGATTAGGAATTTGCCGATGGGAGCGAGCAGGGTGAAGTCTGTCACATTCTTCAGCATGGTGCTCATAAATATGGAAAGACCGCCCGAAACTACCAGCAGAAGGGGTATCAGCAGGAGCATGGAGAAGTAATCCGTGATTTTACGGTACATGCTTCTTGCTTTTTTTACCTGCCAGATGCGGTTGAAGGTAATCTCCATGTTGTTAATCAGGTTGAGTACCGTCCACAATAACATGATCAGGCCCACGCCGATGAATATGCCGTTTTTGGTTTGCGATAGATAGGAGTTGACGAATTGGAAGATAACTTCCGTTGTTTCCGACGGGCCGCCGAAGCCTTGAACGATTTGACTCTCCATCAGATTGTCGAAGCCGAACCGCGTGCAATGGCAAACACAATGGCCAGGATAGGTACAATAGCCAGTAAAGTGCTATATGTCAATGCCGATGCCTTGTTTACAAGCCTGTCTTTGGTAAAGCGGTTGATGCAGAGATAAATGGTCTTGATAATATTATATAAGGAGAAAGTCGTTTTAGTGACTTCGTCTTCTGTAATACGCCAGATGTCGTATGTCAGGAATTTCCAAAGGGTGGCAATGCGCTTGTTCATGCTAAATTGAAAAATGAGAATCGAGAATTGAAAGACGATAGTATGCCGAAAGGACTTTATTTCTTAATTCTCAATTTTTAAATTTTTAATTTAAAAAAGCAGTCGGTCTGTAAGCCGGGTCCTGTTCCCTGATTCAGCAATTAAATCAAGCGTCTGTCATTTATCTGAGCCGTATGTTGCCATACAGGCTTTAGCGGTCTACCCTCCGACATGGAGCGAGCAACTCTCATAACGTCGGTTTA
>ENA-OQCX01000299-OQCX01000299.1-human-gut-metagenome-genome-assembly--contig:-NODE-299-length-26148-cov-6.085585_pt1 | contig 26148 bp, 23 predicted proteins | sample MGYA00242762_ERZ504587 | MGnify/ENA primary metagenome ERZ504587 (study PRJEB26092, sample SAMD00036337) | human gut metagenome | host: Homo sapiens | study: EMG produced TPA metagenomics assembly of... | reverse complement strand
CAGAGGCGTAAATGTCTTTCCATCTCAGATTGAAAGCGTACTTATGGGATTTGATCAGATCGCTCCCCATTATCAGCTAGTGATTACAAGAGAAAATTTCTCTGACCGTCTTGAGGTCAAGGTTGAACTTGCAGACGGTTCTCTCCTTGAAAATTATGCCGGACTTGAACAGCTGCGTAATTTAATTCACCATAATCTTAAAACAGTTCTCGGAATTGATACTAAGGTTTCACTGGTAGAACATAAGTCGCTGGAAAGATTCCAGGGTAAAGCAAAAAGAATAATTGATCTGAGAAAACAATAATGAAAGAACTTCTTATTACCGATCTGGACGGAACACTGCTCGACTCGATGCGGGTCTGGGATGACATCGATGTTGCATTTTTAAAGAAGAGAGGACTTGAGGTTCCGCCGGATTATCAGGAGGCGATTACACCGCTCGGCTTTCTGGAGCTGCCCGCTACACGATCAGACGGTTCGGCTTTCCGGAAACGCCGGAAGAGCTGATTCAGGAGTGGCATCAGATGGCGGTCGACGCCTATACGTATGAAGTGGAGTTAAAAGACGGGGCAGCAGAATATCTCCGCTATTTAAAAGAAAAAGGAATCCGCATGGCGGTTGCTACCTCATCGAGCCCGGAGCTGTATGAGCCGGCCTTAAAGAGAAATGGGATTTATGAGTATTTTAAAGCATTTGTCACCGTCTCGGAAGTAAAGCGCGGCAAGGGCTTTCCGGATATCTACGAGAAAGCGGCTGAAAAGCTGTCTCTTCCGCCGGAAACGTGTGTGGTATATGAAGATATCCTAGCGGGAATCCGCGGCGCCAAAATGGGCGGATTTGCGGCTGTGGGCGTGTATGACAGAAGCGGGGAAGGAAACCGCGCAAAGATGGAGCAGGAAGCAGACCGCTACGTGACTTCTTTTAAGGAGCTGATGAACGGAGGAGATTCTTTCTTCTAAAGAAAATCTTGCTATTCCGGGAAGAAAAATGATATAATAAAATACTGTGCCCCAAAATGGGACAGACAGAAGTATTTTTAAGAGAAAAAGACAGTAACACATAAGTGAGGATAGAACAGTTATGCCAAAAAAAGAAACGTATGATGCCAGCAGTATTTCCGTGCTGGAAGGTCTCGAAGCAGTGCGTAAGCGCCCTGGTATGTATATCGGAAGTACCTCGCGGAAAGGCCTGAATCATCTGATTTATGAAATTGTAGACAATGCGGTGGACGAGCATCTTGCGGGCTACTGCGACACCATTCACGTAACACTTGAAGCAGACGGCTCGGCGACCGTGACCGACAACGGCCGCGGAATCCCGGTCGGCATGCATGAAAAAGGCGTTCCGGCGGAGCGTCTCGTTTTTACAACCCTGCACGCCGGCGGTAAATTCGACAACAATGCGTACAAGACAAGCGGCGGTCTGCACGGTGTCGGTTCTTCGGTTGTCAATGCGCTTTCCACCTATCTTGACGTACAGGTCAGCCTCGGCGGCTGGGTTTACCACGACCGCTACGAACGAGGTGTTGCCGTACAGGAACTCGATGAGGATGGGCTGCTGCCGAAGATCGGAAAAACGAAGAACAGCGGAACCCGCATCAACTTCCTGCCGGATCCGGAAATCTTTGAGAAAACACGTTTTTCCGCAACAGAGGTCAAAAGCCGTCTCCATGAGACTGCATATCTGAACCCGGCGCTTACCATTTATTTTTCCGATCTGCGCGATGGAAAAGAGGAGCACCTGACGTATCACGAGCCGGACGGCATTGTTGGTTTTGTGCGCGATCTGAATAAGAACAAAGAGGCAATCCACGATCCGATTTATTTCAAAGGGGAATCTGAGGGCATTACCGTAGAATGTGCGTTCCAGTATATCAACGAATTCCAGGAAAACGTGCTCGGCTTCTGTAATAATATCTACAACGCTGAGGGCGGTACCCATATTTCCGGTTTCAAATCGACCTTTACGACGATTATGAACAGCTATGCCAGAGAGATCGGTGTCTTAAAAGAAAAAGACAATAACTTTACGGGATCGGATATCCGAAACGGTATGACCGCTGTTATTTCGATCAAGCACCCGGATCCGCGGTTCGAGGGCCAGACAAAAACGAAGCTGGACAACCCGGATGCGGCAAAGGCCGCCGGAAAAGTAACAGGCGAGGAGATTCCGCTGTATTTCGACCGCAATCTCGAAGTGCTGAAAAATGTTCTTGCCTGCGCTGAGCGATCTGCCAAAATCCGTAGAAGCGAAGAAAAAGCCAAGACAAATATGCTGACCAAGCAGAAATATTCGTTTGATACGAACGGCAAACTGGCAAACTGCGAGAAAAAGGATCCGTCGCTGTGCGAGATCTTTATCGTCGAGGGAGATTCTGCGGGCGGTTCCGCAAAGACGGCGCGTGACCGTAATTTCCAGGCGATTCTGCCGATCCGCGGTAAGATTCTGAACGTAGAGAAGGCTTCTATTGATAAAGTTCTGGCAAATGCAGAGATCAAATCCATGATCAATGCATTCGGCTGCGGCTTTTCCGAGGGTTACGGCAACGACTTCGATATCACAAAGCTCCGTTACGATAAAATTATCATCATGGCAGATGCCGATGTCGACGGTGCGCATATTTCAACGCTGCTGCTGACACTGTTCTACCGTTTCATGCCGGAGCTGATCTACGAGGGACATGTCTATATCGCGATGCCGCCTCTTTACAAGGCAATGCCGTCCCGCGGAAAAGAAGAGTATCTGTACGACGACAAAGCACTGGAAAAATACAGAAAGACACACAAAGAAAAATTTACGCTGCAGCGCTACAAAGGTCTTGGCGAGATGGACCCGGAGCAGCTCTGGGAGACGACACTGAATCCGGAGACGAGACTTTTGAAGCGTGTGGAGATCGAGGATGCCCGTATGGCCTCCGATGTGACGGAAGTACTGATGGGAACCGAGGTTCCGCCGCGGAAAGCATTTATTTATGAGCATGCAACCGATGCAGAGCTGGATATTTAACAGGAAGGACAAAGGAAGATGAAAGAAAAATCAGAAGATCAGATTATACGGACCGAATATTCTGAGGTCATGCAGAAATCTTATATTGATTATGCGATGAGCGTCATCATTTCCCGAGCGCTTCCGGACGTGCGGGACGGTTTAAAGCCGGTACAGCGCCGTACTCTGTATGACATGTATGAGCTCGGCATCCAGTACGACAAGCCGTTCCGAAAGTGCGCGCGTATCGTCGGCGATACGATGGGTAAATACCATCCGCACGGCGACAGGTCCATTTACGATGCTCTTGTCGTAATGGCACAGGATTTCAAAAAAGGGCAGCCGCTTGTGGACGGTCACGGAAACTTCGGGTCGATTGAGGGTGACGGTGCCGCTGCAATGCGATACACCGAGGCGAGACTGCAGAAAATTACACAGGAGGTCTATTTAAAGGATCTCGACAAAGACGTTGTCGATTTCGTACCGAACTTCGACGAGACGGAAAAAGAGCCGTCTGTTTTGCCGGTGCGCGTGCCGAACCTTCTGTTGAATGGCGCAGACGGTATCGCTGTCGGTATGGCAACAAGCATTCCGCCGCACAACCTGTGTGAGATTGTGGATGCGGTCAAGGCCTACATGAAAAACAACGACATCACCGTCAAAGGTCTGATGAAATACATCAAAGGACCGGATTTCCCGACCGGCGGTATTGTCGTCAATCAGGATGACCTGCTGTCGATCTACGAAAAAGGTGTCGGAAAGATTAAAATCCGCGGAAAAGTGGAAGTGGAGAAAGGCAGAAACGGAAAGCAGTATCTTGTGATCACCGAAATTCCGTACCCGATGATCGGTGCGAACATCGGAAAGTTCCTGAACGATGTGGCGGGGCTTGTGGAGAGCAAGAAAGCGCCGGAAATTGTCGACATTTCCAACCAGTCCTCGAAAGAAGGAACACGCATCGTGCTCGAATTGAAAAAAGGCGCGGATGTGGAGCGGATCACGAATCTGCTGTACAAGAAAACACGTCTGGAAGATACGTTCGGTGTCAACATGCTCGCCGTGGCAGATGGAAGACCGGAGACGTTAAGCCTTAAACAGGTGATCGAGCATCACGTTGATTTCCAGTTTGAAGTGGCAACCCGCAAATACCAGAACCTTCTCCGCAAAGAGATGGAGCGCCGCGAGGTGCAGGAAGGTCTGATCAAGGCATGCGATGTGATCGATCTGATCATTGAGATCCTGCGCGGAAGCAAGACACAGAAGCAGGTCAAAGAGTGTCTGATTATGGGTGTGACCGATGGTATCCGCTTCAAATCAAAGTCAAGTGAGCGTATGGCAGCACAGCTCTGCTTTACGGAACGCCAGGCAACGGCGATTCTGGAGATGCGTCTGCAGAAACTGATCGGACTGGAAGTGGAAGCACTCTTAAAAGATCATGAGGCGACTGTGGCGAAGATTACGAAGTATGAGGATATCTTAAATCATTACGACTCGATGTCGGAAGTTATTATGGAAGATCTGACGCAGATTAAAAAAGAGTACGGCCACAAGCGGAAAACGGCGATTGAGAATGCTGAGGCGATTGTTCTTGAGGAGCCGAAGGTCGAGGAGATGGATGTTGTCTTCCTGATGGACCGCTTCGGTTATGCGAAGACGATCGATACGTCTGCTTACGAGCGGAACAAAGAGGCTGTGCACAACGAGAACAAATATGTGTTCCAGTGCAAAAACACCGATAAGATCTGCGTCTTTACGGATCTTGGAATGATGCACAGCATCAAAGTAATGGACATCCCGTATGGAAGATTCCGTGACAAGGGAACGCCGATCGACAACCTTGGAAATTACAGCAGCCAGAAGGAGCAGATGATTTACGTCGATGCACTGGAAAATATCAAGAACAATAAGCTGCTGTTCGTCAGCGCGGCCGGTATGGTAAAGCTTGTCGATGGATCCGAGTTTGATGTCGTAAAACGAACGATCGCGCGACGAAGCTTTCATCCGAGGAGGACCGTCTGATTCTTGCCGAGGTCTGCCAGGAGCAGGAGTATGTGGTTCTGCAGACGAAAAACGGTGTCTTCCTGCGCTTCCTTACGAGTGAAGTGCCGGAGAAGAAAAAAGCAGCCGTTGGTGTGCGTGGTATCCGTATGGCAGAGGACGACGCGGTAGAGCATGCGTATCTGCTGGCAAGCCGGATGGATTACACGATCACGTATCACGACAAAGAGATTTCTCTGACAGCGAAGATTAAGCTGGCAAAACGAGATACCAAGGGAACAAAGATCCGGTATAACGCAGAGTTTTGTTTATAACCATGAGAAGCACGCTCCGCGGGTTTTTCGAGAGATCACTTGGCAATAAAAGGACACCTGCCCGATACCAGAACGGTACGGCAGATGTCCTTTTTGCATAATTTTTTAGTTATTTGAAAAACTGTGGGAAGTCTTTCTTGGGGTTCTTCTTTCAATGGCAACGTACGGACGATGATGACCGACATATTTATAAGCCGGACGGATGATCTTTCCTTCGTTGACAAGCTCTTCGATCCGGTGTGCGGACCAGCCGGAGATACGGGAGATAGCAAAGATCGGGGTGTAGAGCTCTTTTGGAAGGCCAAGCATTGCGTAGACGAAACCGCTGTAAAAATCAACATTTGCACAGACTGGTTTGAGCAGACGGCGCTTTTTGGCGATACACTCGCCGGCAATGCGTTCTACAGACTCATAGAGAGCAAATTCTTTCTCGCGGTGCTTCTCAGCGGAAAGCTTTTTTGCATATTCTTTCAGAATCACACAACGTGGATCGGACAGGGTATAAACAGCATGGCCCATACCATAGACAAGACCAGTTCCATCGAATGCTTCACGATCAAGCATTTTGGTCAGGTAGGTGCGCAGTTCGTTTTCGTCTTCCCAGTTTGTAACATTCTCTTCAATATTTTCAAACATTTCCATAACCTTCAAGTTGGCACCGCCGTGGCGCGGTCCTTTTAAGGAACTTAAAGAAGCCGCAACAGCAGAGTAGGTATCGGTTCCGGAGGAGGAGACAACGTGTGTCGTAAATGTTGAGTTATTTCCGCCGCCGTGGTCTGCGTGAAGAATTAACGCAACATCGAGAACCTTTGCCTCCAGAGCAGTGTATTCTCCATCCGGGTGAAGCATCTGCAGAATGTTTTCAGCCATCGACAGCTCCGGTTTCGGATTTCGGATGATCAGGTTCTGGTTTTCGTGGTAGTGGCGGTATGCATGGTACCGTAAACGGCGATCAGCGGCATTTTGGCGATCAGACTCAAAGCCTGGCGGAGGACGTTCGGAATGGAAATGTCATCCGGCTTTTCGTCGTAGGAATACAGGGTCAGCACACAGCGCTGCAGAGTATTCATCATGTTTTTGCTGGTTGCCTTCATGACAACGTCGCGGACAAAAGTGTCCGGCAGCTCGCGGTAGATACTTAAAATTTCGTTGAAATCATTTAACTGCGGTTCTGTCGGAAGAGAACCGAACAGAAGAAGATAGGTAATCTCTTCAAAACCGAAGCGTCGTCCTTCCATACCTTTGATCAGATCAGCGACGTTATAGCCTGAAAATAGAGACGGCCATCGGTCGGAACTTTTTCGCCGGTGCGCTCATCAATATCGAAGCCGATAACATCGGAAATTTCGGTCAGGCCGGTGAGAACACCTTTACCAGTGGAATCACGCAGTCCCCGTTTTACATCGTACTCAGTGTATAAAGATAAATCAATCTTTCCGGAATCTTTCGTATACTCTACAAGCTGACTGAGCTTGTCTTCCAGATTATCGTATTGCATGGTCATGACAACAGCCCCTTTCTTCCTTTAGTTAAAAACTATACTTACTTTTTTGGCGGTTGTCAATGCTTTTCTTTCAAAATACATTAATTTTTATAAGGAAAAGGGATGGTTTTCCTTAATTTTTGAAAGTAAGGGCAAAGTTTATGCATAAAATTTGCGCCAGGGAGGTGAAAACAACAGGGATGGAAACGGTGGGAAATCAGTGGGGCGGAACAAATTTTAGAAAAAGATTCATAAATTTCAAAAAAATGCTTGCAATTTCAAAAAAATACGGTATAATAATGATTGTGTCATTCAGGAAATGAATTTCACAGGCCGAAATAGCTCAGCCGGTAGAGCACTTCACTCGTAATGAAGGGGTCGTCAGTTCGAATCTGATTTTCGGCTTATTCTTTAGAAACCCGCAGGACGTAAGGTTCTGCGGGTTTTCTGGTATCATGAGAAATATGACAGAAATACGAACGCCTTTGCAGGAAAAAGATCTGCTGCAAAGGGCGTTTGCTGTTACAAGTTTCAGGAAAATCAGTTCGTACAGCATATCCTGACGGAGCTTTTGGCCAGGCACTTCAAAGAGCACATCAGCTGTTGCCATTTTCCTGTGCTGCCACCCGTGCGTCGCGTTCCCGGCGGGAAAAGACGCAGCCGCAGTAGTCCTGGCGGTAGAGGCCGTATTCATGGGAAAGTTCGATGGAACGCTGGTAGCCGCCCCGTTTCTTGAAATCTGAATTGAGATATGGGATCCCGTATTCGGCGGCAAGCCGTTCTCCGATTTCATTCAGCTTTTCCGCGTTTTTCAGCGGGCTGATGGAGAGGGTTGTTGTAAAATAGTCGAGTTTGAGCTGCTTTGCCATTTCGGCCGCTTCGCGGAGCCGCATTTCATAGCAGACAAAACAGCGCTCGCCGCCCTCTGGCACATTTTCCATCCCACGTGTCAGTTTATAGAACCGGTCAGAATCGTACGGGCCGGGGCAGAAGGAAATCGGATGCACGGCGGGAAGAGAATGGATCAGACGCTGCTGTTCCTCCACGCGGTGCTCGTACTCCGTCGGCGGATAGATGTTGGGATTATAGTAAAAGAGCGTAATGGAAAAATACTGCGACAGATATTCCAGCACGTAACTGCTGCACGGCGCACAGCAGCTGTGCAGCAGCAAGGTCGGAACTTCACCGTGAAGTCCTGCAATCTTCGCATCCAGCTCCTTCTGGTAATTTCTTTTATTGGCCATAATGTATCTTCAAACCTCCTGGTATCTTTCAATCCTTTCTATTATAGCCTCAGCGCGGCTGGGATGCAAGCTGCATATGATATCTTATAGATAGAGGAGGATGCAAAAAAATGGATGATCAAATCCTGTCATTAGAGCATATATCACTGTCCTATCACACCATGAAAGGAGAAACACCGGCGCTGTGCGATCTGACTTTTTCGGTAACCCCGGGGGAATTTGTTGCTCTTGTCGGACCGAGCGGCTGCGGAAAGAGCACGATCCTGAACTTGATTTCCGGTCTTTTAAAGCCGGAGGCGGGAACTCTGCTGAGTCGCGGACGGCCGATCACGGAGGCGGATCTCCATATCGGCTACATGCTGCAGAGAGACCACCTGTTTGAATGGCGGACCATCTACAGCAACGTTCTGCTGGGCCTTGAGATTTCGCGCACGCTGACACCCGAGCGGAAAGAAAAAGTCGGGGAGATGATGGAGACATACGGCCTGAAATCCTTTTCCAATGCCCGTCCGTCCGAACTTTCCGGCGGTATGCGGCAGAGGGCGGCACTGATCCGTACACTGGCGATGGAGCCGGATCTTCTGCTGCTTGACGAGCCGTTCTCCGCTCTCGACTACCAGACGAGGCTGAACGTCTGTGATGATATCGGAAAGATCATCAAAAAAGAGGGAAAGACAGCAATTCTCGTGACACACGATATTTCGGAGGCCATCAGCATGGCGGACCGTGTGATTGTTCTGGCGGCACGGCCGGCATATGTGAAAAAAAAGATTCCGATCCGGTTTGCGATGGAGGAGCGCACGCCGATGAAAGCGCGCAGTGCGCCGGAATTTAAAACGTATTTCAATGCCATCTGGAAGGAGCTGAATGAAAATGCGTGAGCAGGCAAAAACGCCGGAGAGCAGCTTTCAGAGGGCGTATCTCCGGCAGAAAAAAAGAGAACGGGAGCAGGTGCGGGTGTTTCGGGCTTTGCTTCTCGTCAGTTTTCTGGTATTATGGGAGGTGGCGGCGGATCTGAGATGGATCGATCCGTTTATCTTTTCCAGCCCTGTGCGGGTGGGAAAAACGTTCGTGACCCTGCTGACGGAGCAGAACCTTCTGCGCCATATCGGGATCACGGTGTATGAGACGGGAATCAGCTTTCTGCTCGTCTCGGCACTTGGCATGGCGTTCGCTGTGCTTTTGTGGCTCTTTCCGCGCTTTTCTGCGTGATGGAGCCGTACCTGGTAGTCCTGAACAGCCTGCCGAAATCGGCGCTCGCCCCGCTTCTCATTGTGTGGATGGGGGCAAACGTGAAAACGATCATCACGGCCGGCATTTCCGTTGCGATATTCGGCTCGGTGATCAGCATTTACAGCAGCTTTCAGAGTGTGGAGCCGGATATGCTCCGCCTGATTGCAACACTCGGCGGAACGAAGAAGGATATGCTGTTCCGCGTTGTGCTGCCGTGGTCGTTTCCGGGGCTGCTCGCCGTGTGGAAGGTCAACATCGGCCTGTGCCTCGTCGGTGTTGTAATCGGAGAGTTTATCGGGGCAAGAGAGGGGCTTGGCTATCTGATTATCTACGGCAGTCAGGTGTTCAGATATGCACACGCAAGAGAAGGGAGGATGACAGATGATTGGAATCGTATGTCTGGAAGAACGAAGAGGAATGCAGTTTGGCGGACGACGCGTTTCGCGGGACCGCGTGGTAACGGAAAAAATCTGCGAACTGTGTGAGGGGAAAACGCTCTGGATGAATCCGGCTTCGGAAAAGCTGTTCGCGGAGCAGAAGGAGAGTGGGAAGGTAACACTTCAGGCGGCGGCAGATTTTCTGGAGCAGGCAGGCGAAGGAGAATACTGCTTTGTGGAGAATACGGGACTGCAGGCTGTGGAAGCGAAGATAGAGAAAATCATCGTTTTCTGGTGGAACCGGCATTATCCGTCTGACCGGAAATTCGACCTGGATCTTTCCAAATGGAATAAAGTGTCCGAGGAGGAGTTTGCAGGCTATTCCCATGAGAAAATAACGAAAGAGGTATATGAGAAATGAAAAAACCAAGAAAACAGCTTCTGCTGCTGGCGGCGCTTCTTGTTCTGATACTGACCGGCTGTGAGGCGCAGGATCTTCTCTCGACGGAGAGAGCAGATTCCGGTTCGGAGGTTACGGCCGCTTATACGATGACGGAATCCCAGATTACCGATCAGGCACCGACGGCTGTTTCAGTTCTTGATGTTCCGGAGTTTTCCGGTGAACCGTATGTCGTTTTAAACGGAAATGAGCCGGATTTTACCGATGAGGAAAAGACGACCGAGTCGTACGAGCATTACAGCGATCTGGACAGCCTGGGACGGTGCGGCGTGGCAGAGGCGAATATCGGCCAGGATCTGATGCCGACGGAGAAGCGCGGCGCGATCGGCCAGGTAAAGCCGACGGGCTGGCATACGGTAAAATACGATCAGGTGGAAGGTAAATATCTGTACAACCGCTGCCATCTGATCGGATACCAGCTGACCGGTGAGAATGCAAACGAGAAGAATCTGATCACTGGAACACGTTATCTGAATGTCGAGGGCATGCTGCCGTTTGAAAACATGGTTGCCGACTACGTCAAAGAGACCGGAAACCATGTGCTGTACCGCGTTACACCAATTTTTACCGGGGACGACCTTGTAGCGGACGGTGTGGAGATGGAGGCACTTTCCATGGAAGATGACGGCGAGGGCATTTCCTTCCATATCTTCGCATACAACAATCAGCCGGGCATCTCGATTAATTATGCAACGGGAGACAGCACGTTAAGCGAAAGCAGCGGAACGATGACGGATCAGCAGGAATATGTCATGAACACATCCAGCATGAAATTCCACCTGCCGTCATGCTCCAGCGTCAGCTCGATTAAGGATGAAAACAAGGCGACATATCAGGGACCGCGCGAGGACCTGATCGCCGAAGGCTATGAGCCGTGCGGACGGTGCAATCCGTAAAAAGAAATTACAAAAAGAGGGTCGGAACTTTCCGGTCCTTTTTTCTATATAGTAAAGAGAAGCATCTGGAAAGTGAGACAGGAGATGGAAGAGGAGAAGCTGCGTGCGGTTTATTATGCAAGGTGCAGCACCGAGGAGGAAAACCAGAAGGATGCGCTGGTAAGGCAGGCGGCGGAGGCGGAAGAGGCAATCCGGGCAAGAGGATGGAGCTTGTGGATGCCTACGTGGAGAGCCGCTCCGGTACGAGCCGGAAGGGCAGACGGGAATATAACCGCCTGTACGAGGATCTCGAGCAGAACCGGTTTGATGTCGTCGTAATCAAGTCGCAGGACCGCCTGATGCGGAACACGCGGGACTGGTATCTGTTCGCAGACCGCTTAAACTGCGCCGGAAAGCGGCTGTATTTTTATCTGGAGAACACATTCTATTCGCCGGAAGACGCGCTTCTGACCGGCATTAAGGCGATTCTGGCGGAGGAGTACAGCCGGGAGCTGAGCAAGAAGATGAATCTGGCGCACCAGAAACGGCAGCAGAATAATGGAAAGCCGGTGCTGACCTCAAAAAGTTATGGTTACCGGCGGACGGCAGACGGAGCGATTGAGATCATCCGGAGGAGGCCGCAGTGAAGCGCCGTATGTACGAACTCTGTGCAGACGGTCTCGGCGGACGGAAAATTGCGGCGGTTCTGGCAGCAGAGGCGTCCGCAGCCGCGCCGGAAAACCATTCTCTGGAACAGACATTATCCGCATGGTGCGGAATCCCATGAATAAAGGCACCGTAGTCATGAACAGGAAGCATTACGATTTTAACACCGGAAAAACGCTCCCTACACCGCCGGGCGGGCAGTACGTCTATGCGGGGAAAATTCCTGCTATCGTCTCTGAAGAGCTCTGGATAGCGGCAAATCGGGCGGCTGACGAGCGTCTCTGCCGCAAAAAGGTGGGCAAATCTGTTCAGACTTGACTGGGTAATCCTGTCCATCCTGATCCTTTGCCTCGTTGCGGCAGGATTGTACGGCATCTTGGCTGGCTGGAGAAAAACTACACAAAACGCCGAAATTCGGGAAGTAGGTGATTTGACTTGCAAAGGAAGAGGGGAGTCTTGTATAATAATACATGATAATTTAAAAAACTTACAGGAAAAGAGGAATGAAAATGGCACAGTTATGGGGCGGACGGTTTACAAAAGAGACCGACAAGTTAGTGTATAATTTTAATGCATCCATCAGCTTTGATCAGAAATTCTATAAACAGGACATCAAAGGCAGCATGGCACACGTAAAGATGCTGGCAAAACAGGGCATTCTGACAGAAGACGAAAGAGATCAGATTCTGGAAGGACTGGAAGGCATTCTTGCGACGTAGAGAGCGGAAAACTGAAAATCACCAGCGAGTATGAGGATATCCACAGCTTCGTGGAGGCAAACCTGATTGACCGCATCGGAGATGCCGGAAAGAAGCTGCACACCGGAAGAAGCCGCAATGACCAGGTAGCCCTCGATATGAAACTTTATGTCCGCGATGAGATCACCGAGATTGATGCACTCGTCAAAGAGGTGCTGGTAACACTCGAAAAAATCATGGAAGAGAACATTCACACCTATATGCCGGGATTCACCCATCTGCAGAAAGCACAGCCGATCACACTGGCACATCACATGGGCGCATATTTTGAAATGTTCCGCCGCGACAGAGGCCGCCTTGCAGACATCTACAAGAGAATGAATTACTGTCCGCTCGGTTCCGGTGCGCTGGCTGGAACGACGTATCCGTTGGACCGCGCTTACACAGCAGAGCTGCTCGGCTTTGACGGCCCGACCTTAAACAGCATGGATTCCGTATCCGACCGTGACTATGTCATTGAGCTCCTCAGTGCTCTTTCTACGATTATGATGCATCTTTCCCGCTTCTCCGAGGAGATCATCATCTGGAATACCAATGAGTACCAGTTTGTGGACATCGACGACGCATACAGCACCGGAAGCAGTATCATGCCGCAGAAAAAGAATCCGGATATCGCAGAGCTTGTTCGAGGAAAAACAGGCCGCGTTTACGCAGCTCTGATGTCAATGCTCACCACTATGAAGGGAATCCCGCTGGCGTACAACAAAGATATGCAGGAGGATAAAGAGCTGACCTTCGATGCCATTGACACCGTAAAAGGATGCCTGGCTCTGTTCAATGGCATGCTTTCTACCATGCACTTCAAAAAAGACCGCATGGAGAACAGTGCAAAGAACGGTTTCACGAATGCAACGGACGCAGCTGATTACCTTGTTGGAAAAGGCGTTCCGTTCCGCGATGCACATGGCATTGTCGGCCGTCTCGTTCTGTACTGCATTGACAAAGGAATCTCCCTTGATGATATGAAACTCGAAGAGTACAAAGCGATCAGCCCGGTCTTCGAGGATGATATTTATGATGCCATCAGCATGAAGAACTGCGTAGAACGACGCAACACGATCGGTGCGCCGGGAGCAGATGCGATGCAGGCTGTCATCGAGCAGAATAAAAAATATTTACAGGAAAATTGAAAAAACAGTTGCAATTTTGAAAAAATTGGTATAGTATGACATGAGACGCACAAATGTACGCCACAGAAGAACAAGGAGATGAAACCAATGGAGCAGAAATTGAGAGTAGGAATTTTAGGAGCAACCGGTATGGTAGGACAGAGATTTATTTCTCTGCTGGAGAACCATCCGTGGTTTGAAGTTGTGACCCTGGCAGCAAGTCCGAGAAGTGCCGGAAAAACATATGAGGAAGCAGTCGGCGGACGCTGGAAAATGGATACTCCAATGCCGGAAGCAGTGAAAAAGCTCGTTGTGATGAATGTAAATGATGTAGAGCATGTGGCATCTACCGTAGATTTTGTATTTTCCGCTGTTGATATGTCGAAAGATGAGATCAAAGCGATTGAAGAAGCATATGCAAAGACCGAGACACCGGTTGTTTCCAACAACAGCGCACACCGCTGGACACCGGATGTTCCGATGGTAGTTCCGGAAATCAACCCGGAGCACTTCGATGTTATCGAGTTTCAGAAAAAACGTCTGGGAACCAAGAGAGGCTTTATCGCTGTAAAACCGAACTGTTCAATCCAGAGCTATGCACCGGTATTAACGGCATGGAAAGAGTTCGAGCCATATGAAGTGGTTGCAACCACATACCAGGCAATTTCCGGAGCAGGAAAAACCTTCAAAGACTGGCCGGAGATGGAAGGAAACATCATCCCGTTCATCGGCGGAGAAGAAGAGAAGAGCGAGCAGGAGCCGCTTCGTATCTGGGGTAAAATTGAAAACGGCGTGATCGTAAAAGCAACTGAGCCGAAGATCACCTGTCAGTGTATCCGTGTTCCGGTATTAAACGGACACACCGCAGCTGTTTTCGTAAAATTCCGCAAGAAACCGACGAAAGAGCAGCTGATCGAAAAACTGGAGAACTTCAAAGGCCTTCCGCAGGAGCTGAATCTGCCAAGCGCACCGAAACAGTTCATCCGTTACATGACAGAAGATAACCGTCCGCAGGTAACACTGGATGTCAACTACGAGAACGGTATGGGAATCAACGTAGGCCGTTTAAGAGAGGATTCCATCTACGACTGGAAATTCGTAGGTCTGTCCCACAACACGGTCCGCGGCGCAGCAGGCGGAGCAGTACTTTGTGCAGAGACATTGGTTGCAAAGAAGTTTATCGCTGCAAAATAATGCTTAGAATGATATAAAAAACGCTCTGAAACGTTTTGGGTTCAGAGGCGTTTTTTTGTGCATGGATCAAAAGAATATAGCATGTGTTTGAAACATCGTTCCTGCAATCTGCACGCCCAACTTTGCAGGATATCGAAAGCAGCAAAAAGAAGCGCCATACGGGAAAATTCCCGCGGCGCTTCTTTTTTGCTCAAATAATTTTATTTACGCAAAGTTTGGCTAATCTTAGAATTTGCCAGCTTTTGCTGCCTCTTCAACAGCTACAGCAACAGCAACAGTCATACCAACCATCGGGTTGTTTCCTGCGCCGATCAGACCCATCATCTCTACGTGAGCCGGTACAGAAGAAGAACCTGCAAACTGAGCGTCAGAATGCATACGTCCCATAGTATCGGTCATACCGTAGGAAGCAGGACCTGCTGCCATGTTGTCCGGGTGAAGAGTACGTCCTGTACCACCGCCGGAAGCAACGGAGAAGTATTTTTTACCAGCTTCGATACGCTCTTTTTTGTAGGTACCTGCAACTGGATGCTGGAAACGAGTCGGTTGGTGGAGTTTCCGGTGATGGAAACGTCAACGTTCTCTTTCCACATGATAGCAACGCCTTCACGAACGTCGTTAGCGCCGTAGCAGTTAACTTTCGCACGCGGTCCATCGGAGTATGCTTTTCTGAATACTTCTTTCAGTTCTCCGGTGTAGTAGTCATACTCAGTCTCTACATAAGTAAAGCCGTTGATACGAGCGATGATCTGAGCAGCGTCTTTTCCAAGACCGTTCAGGATAACACGCAGAGGTTTCTGACGTACTTTGTTTGCTTTTTCAGCGATACCGATAGCACCCTCAGCAGCTGCGAAGGACTCATGTCCAGCCAGGAATGCGAAGCACTCGGTGTCCTCTTCCAGAAGCATTTTACCAAGGTTACCATGGCCAAGACCAACTTTACGCTGATCTGCTACAGAACCCGGGATACAGAAGGACTGAAGTCCCTCACCGATTGCTGCAGCAGCTTCAGAAGCTTTGCGGCATCCTTTTTTGATTGCGATTGCTGCGCCTACAGTGTAAGCCCATTTTGCATTCTCGAAGCAGATTGGCTGAATGCCTTCGATCATTTTGTATACATCAAGGCCAGCAGCTTTTGTAACTTCTGCAGCTTCTTCGATGGAGTTGATTCCGTACTCAGCAAGCTTAGCCAGAATCTGTTTCTCTCTTCTTTCATATGATTCAAATAAAGCCATTTTCCTATCCTCCTAAATTATCTGATTACTCTTTTCTCGGGTCAACGATCTTAACAGCATCAGCAACACGTCCGTACTGTCCGCTTGCTTTTTCGAAAGCTGTGTTTGCATCATCGCCGGCTTTGATGAAGTCCATCATCTTTCCGAAGTTGATGAATTTGTAACCGATAATCTCATCATCTGCATCCAGAGCGATACCTGTTACATAACCGTCGGTCATCTCCAGATAACGAGGTCCTTTTGCAAGAGTTCCGTACATGGTACCAACCTGGGAACGAAGTCCTTTACCAAGGTCTTCCAGGCCTGCGCCTACAACCAGTCCGTCCTCGGAGAATGCACTCTGGCTTCTTCCGTAAACGATCTGCAGGAAGAGCTCTCTCATAGCAGTATTGATAGCATCACACACAAGGTCAGTATTCAGTGCCTCAAGGATGGTAAGTCCTGGCAGAATCTCAGATGCCATAGCTGCAGAATGAGTCATTCCTGAACATCCGATGGTCTCAACGAGAGCTTCCTGGATAACGCCCTCTTTTACGTTCAGAGTCAGCTTGCAGGTACCCTGCTGCGGTGCGCACCAGCCAATACCGTGAGTGAATCCGGAAATGTCTTTGATTTCTTTTGCTTTTACCCATTTTGCTTCCTCCGGAATCGGAGCTGCACCGTGATGCACGCCCTGGGCAACCGGACACATCATTTCTACTTCGTGTGAATAAGTCATTGTTAAACTCCTTTCAAATATGTACTTATTTGAGCTTTTGTCTTTCGAACGGACTGTTTCCAGCCTGTTCACAGACCTATGGTTATTGTCTCACAAAATTGGTCATTCGTCCAGCATATTTTGATAAAAAATTGCAAAGACCACCGGAAAACGATAAAATTTCCGGCGGTCTTTTAAATCAATCGGTTTGGTTTTCTCTCGATAAAAGAGAATTTTTTTAATTATCAGATTTTTTTGACAATTTCTTTTGCATTCTTAAAAATATGACCTGACGGGATCACACCGCGAACACAGGAGAGTGGATAAATGTTGGAATTTCTTCCGACAACCGTTCCCGGGTTCAATACGCTGTTACAGCCGACCTCAACTTCATCGCCGAGCATCGCACCGAATTTTTTCAGTCCGGTTTCGATCTGTTCATCTGCGCCTTTGACAACAACGAGCTTCTTATCGGATTTTACATTGGAAGTAATGGAACCGGCACCCATATGGGCTTTGTATCCAAGAACAGAGTCGCCGACATAGTTGTAATGCGGAACCTGTACTTTATTAAAGAGAATGACATTTTTCAGTTCGGTGGAGTTTCCAACGACAGCGCCCTCGCCGACGATGGCATTTCCGCGGATAAAAGCACACTGGCGGATCTCCGCGCCTTTTCCGATGATGCATGGGCCGTTGATGGAAGCGGTCGGTGCGATCACGGCATCTTTTGCGATCCAGACATTTTCGCCGCGTTTTTCGTATTCTGCCGGATCGAGTGTTTCGCCGAGTTCAAGAATAAAATCTTTAATGAGCGGAAGCACTTCCCATGGATACGTTTTGCCTTCAAAGATTTTTGCGGCAATGGTCTGGGTTAAATCATAAAGTTCAGAAATGGTTGCATCTTTCATGCGTGATTCATCCTTTCTTGTTTTAGTTCCTGTTTATCTTACCACATTTCAGGAGTTCTGTGTGCCCTTTTTTCTGGCGGTGGAATAGGACTTTGCAGAGGAGTCTTCTGCAGCGGTACGTTTCCCGGTACGGGAGCGCGTGGAAGAGGCTTTTTTGTAATACGGCGCGGACGCATCAAAGCTGCTCTTTAGCTGGAACTGATTCCGCATCTGCTTCACATTTACCGTGTGGCGTGTCACAAAGTTTTCCAGTTTTCCCATATATTCCTCGGAGGTAATGGAGCCTTCCGCTACATAGGTAAGTCCCTTTTCCCAGCTTGCCGTCAGCTCCGGATTCAGAAGCGGGCGGATCGACTGGTGTACGACGTCGTAGATCATTTCGCCAAGCTGTGTCGGGGTGATAACCTGTGTCTTTTTGTTCAGAGCAAGATATTTGATAAAGACAAGCTTTTTCAGAATCTCAGCACGCGTCGCACTCGTTCCGATGCCGCTTCCCTTAATCTGTTCGCGCAGCTCCTCGTCTTCAATGAGCTGTCCGGCATTTTCCATTGCAAGGATCATCGAACCGGAGGTGTAGCGTTTTGGCGGAGAGGTTTCTCCTTCCTTGATAGAAAGGTCGAGAAGATTCAGCTCGCTGCCTTTCTGCAGCTGGGACAGCGCTGCAAGAAAAGAGGGATCGCAAGTCGTCTCGTCTTCCTTTCTGCCCTCGTCGTCCTCCTCTTTCTTACGGAAGAAAGAATACTGCATGGCTTTTAAATAGCCCTCCTGCACGAGAACACGGAAGTTGGAGAAAAACTGCTCGCCGCCGATTTCGGTGACAAGAGCAACTTTCTGATAGACCGCCGGCGGATAGAAGATACCGAGAAAACGGCGGACAATCGTCTCATAAACTTTTGCGGAGAGTTCCGAGAGGTTCCGCAGATTGTTAAGGCCCTGTCCGGTCGGAATGATCGCATAGTGATCGGTAATCTGTTTATCGTTTGTATAGCGGGTGGAACCAATCTTTTTCCAGCTTTCACCCTGCAAAATTTCATTTGCAAGGCCGCTGCAGATGCCGTACTGCTGCAGGCCGCGCAGGTTTTTGCTGATTTCCCTGGCAACGGCAGAAGAAAGCACACGGGCATCGGTTCGCGGATAGGTAACCAGCTTTTTCTCGTAAAGCTCCTGAACAACTTTCAGCGTTTCATCCGGACTGATTTTGAAAAAGCGGGCACAGTCATTTTGCAGCTCCGCAAGGTTGTAAAGCAGTGGCGCATTTTTATTTTCCTTTTTTCGCTCCATTTTCAGGACATGCGGGATCAGAGGATTCTGCATGCTTAATTCCTCGATCAGTTTCTGTGCGTCCTCTTTTTTCTGGAAGCCGTTCTCCTTATAGAGAAGCGGAGAGTTGAAGTAGCGGCTGCCTTTTACGGCGCGCCATTCCCCCTCAAAATTGCGTCCATTTAAGGAAAGACCGGCGATGACACGGTAGAATGGTGTTTTCACAAAGCTGCGGATTTCGCGCTCCCGGCGTACGACCATGCCGAGCACACATGTCATAACACGGCCGACGGAAATAGACTGATATTTAGTGCCGAGATACGATGCGACAGCGCTTCCGTATTTGAGCGAGAGAAGACGGGAAAAATTAATGCCCATCAGGTAATCTTCTTTGGCGCGGAGATAAGCGGATGCCGAAAGATTGTCGTATTCACTTTCGTCCTTCGCTTCGCGGATACCGCGCAGAATTTCTTCTTCTGTCTGCGAGTCGATCCAGACACGCTTCTGTTTCTTGTCTTTGATACCGGCCATCTGCGCGACGAGACGATAGATGTATTCTCCCTCCCGCCCGGAGTCGGTACAGACATAAATGGTTTCAATATCCTCCCGGTGGAGCAGGTTACTCACAATGGTGAACTGCTTTTTTACTTCCGGGATAACTTCATATTTGAAGTTTTCAGGCAAAAAAGGCAGGGTCTCGAGACTCCACCTTTTTAACGCAGGATCATATTTTTCCGGATAACTCATCGTAACCAGGTGACCGACGCACCAGGTTACGACGGACTGATCCGACTCTAAGTATCCATCCCTGCGCTGCATATTCTGTTTTAACGCTTTTGCGAACTCCTGAGCAACGCTCGGTTTTTCCGCAATGTATAAAGATTTTGTCATTTATCTGCACTCATCATTCGAAGCGGCCAGGCAAGGAGCACACCGCCTCCTATTGCGTTTCCTATAGTTACAATGACCATACTTTTCAATGCGGCAGTCAGAGAAATGCCGCCTGGGACCAGAAGTGCAGCGGTAACAAAGGTGGCCATATTGGCAACGCAGTGTTCAAAACCGGCAACAACGAATCCGGCGATGCAAAGTATAATCATGAAAAATTTGGCAACTTCATTTTTGCATTTCATGCCGCAGGCAACGGCGAGGCAGACGAAGAAGTTGCAGAGAATGGCACGGAAAAACATTTCTCCGGCAGGAATGGAAAGTTTATTTCCAATAAATCCTGCGTAATAATCGGCAGTACCGGAAGCACCTGCCAGTACGAAAATTACGGAGAGAATCAGGCATCCGACAAAGTTTCCGATGTAGCTTACCAGCCATACTTTTCCAACCTGTGCCCAGGAGACTTTTTTGTCATAGGCCCCAAATGCCATAACAAGATTGTTTCCGGTGAAAAGCTCTGCACCGATAAAAACGATCAGCAGAACCGCAATGGCAAACACAATACCGCCAAGCAGTTTTCCCCAGGCAGGATCTGTACTCTGGAACGTATTGCCTACCACGTTGGAGAAAATCATGGCAACCACGATAAAGAAACCGGCCATGACTGCACGGAGAAAGTATTTCCCCGGGTGTTCTTTCAGCAGCTTTGCTTTGTTTACGGCTGCCTCTGAAAATTTTTGTACGTCATCATAAGGCATAGAATAACTCCTTTCTTATGTCCAGTAGGATGGACATATCCCCTCTCTTTTTGTCCGGGGGATGGTCTTTTTTTCCGGAGCAGCTTGCAAATGCTTCGGATTTCGCGCTTTCAACTTTGGCTATTATAGCATTTCCCGGAAAGATTCGCAATGAAGGAGGAAGAAAAAAGTATATTTCCACAGAAATGTCAGAAAATAAGGGGTGAAACGACAGATTGTATGATGAACTCAGAGGGATTGAAACAAGGATTGAAAGCTTTTTTAACCGAGTTAGCCACTTGCTCAAAGACAGGACTTCCAGAAAATATGATAGATATCATATTTCTGGAAGTTTTATTGTAAAATAATGTAACGTACTTAATAGGAGAACAGTTCGAGTATATGTATCGGCTGTTCTTTTTTTTGCTTTTGAACGTTAAAATGTTAATCTTTTTCTTGCGTATAGTAGAACACTAAAGTATAATAAAATCAGTTTTTTGCATAAGATTAAAGCTATAATAAGGAAATTGGCAAACCAGATGAAAGTCTGGGACGCAAAGCTACAGGGCCTGTAAAATGGCAGCCAGTTGCATAAAATGAGGTGCACTGTCTGTCTGACGGTGCTTTTTTACGGTGTTATTTCACAGACGTAACAATAATGATTTTATCAGGAAAAAATGAGGAAAATAAAAGTATGAAAAAGGCAAAACGTTGTCTGACAGCAGTGGTGTCAGGTGTACTTGCAGCATCTGCTGTCTTGTCTGGATGTGGACAGTCAAAGAAAGAAGTATCTATAAATGATGATCATCTTACCGTTTATCTGTGGGAAAATCGTTTGATGAAAAATATTGCACCCTATATCCATGAACAGTTTCCAGATCAGGATATTGAATTTATTATAGGTAACAATGATACCGATTTATACAGTTATTTTAAAGAACATGATGAATTACCGGATATTATAACAGTACGTCGATTTTCTGGAACAGATGCACAGGACTTACAGCCTTATCTTATGGATTTTGCTTCTTATGATGTTGTTTCCAAGTATTATTCTTATGCGGTGCAATATTATAAGAATGAGGAGGATGAAATCCAGTGGCTGCCAATCTGTGGTATTCCGCAGACGATCATTGCCAACAAAACACTGTTTGATCAGTATGGCGTAAAGATTCCAGAAAATTATGAGGAATATGTACAGGCCTGTCAGCAGTTTTATGATAATGGCATAAAACCGTATTCCATGGATCTTGGTGAAGACTGGTCTAATAATGAAATCATCCAGGCTGCAGCAATCGGTGAGTTTACAAGCTGGATGGTATTGAATGGCGAAACGGTGCAGAGACTGCAGCGGATGAAGTGAAGTTTGATGATACATTATGGAAACGTATTTTTTCAGAAACCAGTCAGTTTCTTAAGGACTCGCACTTTGGTAAAGAAGATATCAATATTGACGTCGATACAGGAATCCAGATGTTTGTCGAGGGAAAATCAGCAATGTTTCATGGACATCCGACGGTTATGCAGCAGCTGCAGAAACAGATGGATGCGGAGCTGACCCGTATTCCTTACTTTTCACAGACATCGGATGAATCCTATGTGTACATGACTCCGTCCTTAAACATTGCATTTAACAAAAACCTGGAAAAAGACCGGGAGAAACTGGATACTGCACTGGATGTGCTGGATTGTATGATTTCAGAAGAGGGGCAAAAGCTGATTGCGGATGGAAGCGGTGTTATTTCATTGAATACAGATGTTCCAACCATGATGCAGGATGTGCCTGGACTGGAAGAGGAAATTAACAATAATGCTGTTTATATCCGATATTCCGCTCAAAAATCATTTGATGCAAGTCTTGAGGCTGTTCACGGATTACTGTCAGGGGAAATGGATGAAACACAGGCTTATGATACTTTGCGCAGTGTAATGAATCGTAAAGATCCAGAAGAAAAAGCAACGGTGAATTTTGAAAATGAATATTCCATTTCACTGAACGATAGAAATGGCCGTGATGCAGCATCTTCCATTTTAACTACGATCAGAGAAGAAAATGATGCACAGCTGGCTCTGGCACCATATTATTATTTCACTTCCTCTATGTACAAAGGAGAATGCACCAGCAGCCGGGTTGGCATGATGACAGCGAAGAGTTCAGATACAGCATTATATTTTACAAAAATCAATGGTAAACAGGTTTGTGAACTCGTGGAAAATTATCTCGCCGATGCGGATGAGAATTTTTACGTAACCAATAAATACGAATTACCAATTGCATCCGGTATGAAAATGATCGTCAATCAAGAGGAAAGTGGATTTTCGTTAAAGGACTTAACAGTTAATGATAAGAAAATAGACAAAGAAAAGGAATACTCGATTCTTCTTACAGACACCACAATGTCCGTTTTGAAAAAAATAAATCCGAAATGTGAGATTGAGCAGCTTAAAGATACAACATTATCAAGTGCATGGATCGAAGCAATGTCAAAAGGACAGCAGCCGTCAGCACCGGAAGACTATATAGAGGTTGAACAGTAAAAGTGGAGATAGAACAAGCGGTAAATAAAAGAAAAAAAAATAACAAGGCTGTTGCTTATACTACTTATGATTCTTTTAAGCTTAGTTTGTATCAAGTATCTTATAAGTAAGTCTAATAAGTATATCAGCGAAAATGGAAAAAGCAGTATGGGAGCTGTTGTTGAACAGATACAGCAGACCTATGATCTTCAGGTGAGTGGATACTACAGCCAGCTGCAGTTGGTTGAGGAATTCTTACTTCATGAGAGGGAACTGTCTCTTGAAACGGATACGAACAAAAATTTCTTTGAAGCATGGGAAAAAGAATCGGAAAGTACTCTTATATTCCTTCAGGAAAATGGTCAGGCAATATCAGCAGGTGGAACAAAAATGCGGATTGATATGCCAAGTAAACTTCTGCTGGACTTAAAGAACGGATACAATATTGGAAAACTGGTGCGTCTTGATTATGATCAGAAGAAAAAAGACGGTTATCTGGTTGCGATTCCATGTCAGGAATACACGATCAATGGAGAAACTTATACGGCAATTGGAACTGTGTATGATCATTCGAAACTGGATTCCATGTTAAAATTGAAAGGTTATCATGGAAAAGCATATTTGTTCATGCTGGATCATGACGGAAATATTACGTATACGAACCAGAGTGGAGATAAATACCTGCGTAATTATTCTTTGTTAAAACATTTAAAAGGGGAACAGGCTATTACAGAAGAAGAGGCGGATTTGTTCAAAAAGAAGTTTGATAACAGAGAATCCGGAGTTGCACTTTTGAGAAAACAGAACCCCTATTATCTGGGGTATTGCCCGATAGAAAGCAACAACACCATTTTGGTGTGCATTGTGGCCAAGGGAGTTGTGGACAATGTGCTGATGGATTACCAGAAAACGGTGTTGTTTACAACAATACTCATGGCAGGTTTTATACTTTTACTTTTTGCCGGATTATTCTACAGTATTTCCAGACTTAGTCTTGCAGATCAAAAAGCAGAATATGAAAAAAGAAATAATGAACTTCATTTACAAACAATGAAGGAAATGGAAGTAGTCAATCAAAAACTGAAAAAGGCAAAGAACGTTGCAACAGAGGCTTTACAGACAGCTGAAAATGCAAATAAGGCGAAAACGGATTTCCTGTCTAATATGTCACATGATATTCGCACACCTATGAATGCAATCATTGGTATCACATCTTTGATCAGACATGATGCAGGTAATAAAGCAAAAGTTATAGAGTATGCAGATAAAATAGATATTTCATCGCAGCATCTGTTGGGAATTATCAATGACGTTCTGGATATGAGCAAGATTGAGGCAGGAAAAACAGTCTTCAAATATTCTGACTTTTCTATTCTGGATCTTGTACAGGAACTTAACACTATATTTCATACTCAAATATATGAAAAGCAGCAGACCCTTACAATCATAAAAGAAAATATTCAGCATGAGTGGGTGAATGGGGATCAGGTTCACCTGATGCAGATTTTCAGCAACCTGCTTTCCAATGCAGTGAAGTATACCCAGGAAGGTGGGGAAATTCAGTTCTTTGTAGAAGAATGTGAGACAAAGTCATCTGTCTATGCAAAGTACCGTTTCTTAGTTAGCGATAATGGTATGGGAATGTCGGCAGATTTCAAGGATACAATTTTTGATGCGTTTACCCGTGCGGAAAGTTCCATTACAAATAAAATACAGGGAACCGGACTTGGAATGGCGATTACTAAGAATCTGGTTGAGGCAATGGGAGGTACCATTGATGTGGAGAGTGAATTGGGACAGGGAAGCTGTTTTGAGGTTCTCATGGATCTGAAAATTGCAGAGGATAGAACAGTTGCTCTGGCGGCACAAGAAGAAACAGATAAACAGGATGGTAATATCCTTCAAGGAATGAGATTCCTGTGTGCAGAGGATAATGAGCTGAACGCGGAGATCCTGACGGAACTGTTAAAGATTGAAGGTGCGGAATGTACCATCTGTGAAAATGGCGAAGAGATTTTGAAAGCATTTGAACAGTCTGCTCCAGGTGATTATGACATGATCCTGATGGATGTGCAGATGCCTGTTATGAATGGCTATGAGGCGACGAGGGCAATCCGCAGAAGTTCCCATGAACTGGCAAAGACGATACCGATTATTGCCATGACTGCCAATGCATTCTCAGAAGACATTCAGCATTCCCTTGCGGCTGGCATGAATGCACATGTTTCAAAACCGGTTGAGATGAAGGTGCTGGAAAAGACGATTAGAAGCATAAAATCCGGCGGGGGGGGTACCGAACCGCAGGTCACTGTACAGTGACGAATGGAAAGTAACCGGACATAGAAGAATCAAAAAGGATAGTTAGGGATGGACAGAAAATGAAAGGAAAAAGAGTGATTGCAGGCATTCTGCTTGCGGGAATTTTAGCAGTCACCCTGGCAGGGTGTAAAAACACAGATAACACGAAAGAAGAAACCGAAAGGCCTGTTATTACCCTCGGCAGTGACAACTATCCACCATACAATTATCTGAATGAGGATGGTGTACCGACGGGAATCGATGTAGAACTGGCTACAGAAGCTTTCAAAAGAATGGGATATCAGGTGGACGTTGTCCGGATCAACTGGGAGAAGAAAAAAGAACTGGTGGAGAGCGGAGAGATTGACTGTATCATGGGCTGCTTTTCCATGGAAGGGCGTCTTGATGATTACCGCTGGGCGGGACCATATGTAGCAAGCCGTCAGGTGGTTGCTGTAAATGAGAATAGTGATATCTATAAACTGAGTGATCTGGAGGGTAAGAACCTGGCTGTTCAGTCCACAACCAAACCGGAAGGTATCTTTCTGAACCGGACGGATGAGAGAATCCCAAAGCTGGGCAATCTGATCAGCCTGGGACACAGGGAGCTGATCTATACATTTCTGGGAAAAGGATATGTAGATGCAGTTGCAGCACACGAGGAATCTGTTGTCCAGTATATGAAGGATTATGACGCAAGCTTTCGTATCCTGGAAGAACCTTTGATGATCACTGGAATAGGTGTTGCTTTTGCAAAAGAGGATGACAGAGGAATCTGTGAGCAGATGAGCCAGACGCTGGAAGAAATGCGTCAGGATGGCACATCTCTGAAAATTATTGAAAAATATCTGGATGATCCCCAGAAGTATCTGGAGGTGGATGATCTTGGATATTAAGAGAAAGAAAAAA
>ENA-OQCX01000298-OQCX01000298.1-human-gut-metagenome-genome-assembly--contig:-NODE-298-length-26229-cov-7.170179_pt1 | contig 26229 bp, 30 predicted proteins | sample MGYA00242762_ERZ504587 | MGnify/ENA primary metagenome ERZ504587 (study PRJEB26092, sample SAMD00036337) | human gut metagenome | host: Homo sapiens | study: EMG produced TPA metagenomics assembly of... | reverse complement strand
GGCAACGTGATGGCTGCCCAAACAGCATCCAACGACTCACAAGGAGTACAAGAACAGATGCAATCTATCTCTGTGACTGTCACAGTTGTAGATACAAAAGGTGAACCTATTATTGGCGCCAATGTCATTGAGAAAGGTACGACCAATGGTGGTATTACGGATTTGGATGGAGTTTCCAAATTAAATGTAAAGCCCGGTGCTATTCTGCAAGTATCATTTGTGGGATATACTACTCAAGAAGTCAAGGCAACTTCGGTAATGAAGGTTGTTTTGAAAGATGATACGGAATTGTTGGATGAAGTTGTCGTAGTAGGTTATGGTGCACAGAAAAAGGTGAACCTGACCGGTGCGGTGGCTTCCGTGGATGTGAACAAAACAATTGATAGCCGTCCTATCACGGATATAGGCCGTGCCTTGCAGGGGGCGGTACCGGGATTGACCATTACTACTAACTCCGGTGAGATAGGTGGTGCGCCTACTATCAAGATTCGTGGTAGTATCGGTTCTCCGAATGGTGACTCCAAACCGTTGATTCTGGTAGATAATGTGGAAGTAACGGATATTTCTATGGTGAATCCGGACGATATTGAAAGTATTTCTGTATTGAAAGACGCCGCTTCTGCTTCTATTTACGGTGCCCGTGGTGCATTTGGCGTATTGCTGATTACCACAAAATCAAGAAGTAAACATGAACGTCTCTCTGTAAAATATACCAATAACTTTGCATGGCGTACGCCGACCAAGACACCCGAACAACTTCCGGGATGGCAGCAGGCTGATATTAACTTGCAAGGTGTAATCAATCAGACTAAGGGGTCTACCGCATTTTATAACGTAGTGGGTAATATGCGTGTGGATGCTACACATGTGCAGAAAATGAAGGATTACTGGGACAAATATGGCTATGGTGACCAGTTTGGTCGTGAGATGGAATTGGGTCGTGACTTTGAGTTCCGCGATGGCGGTATGTTCTTTATCCGTACTTGGGACTGGTATGATGAATACATCAAGGACTGGGCTCCGCAGCAGAACCATAGCCTTTCTATCAACGGTGGCAACGGAAAGACTAATTACAATATCGCTTTGGGATATCTGAGCCAGGATGGTATGATGAAAGTCAATTCGGACAACTATAAGCGTTACAATGCCAATATCTCTTTGAACTCTGAATTAAACAAATATGTGTCTATCCGTACAGGTGTCATGTTCACCCGTTCTGACTACGACAAGCCATTCAACTATAATACTGATCTTTACGACCCGATGTACTATCTGTATCGTTGGCAGCCGATGATGCCTTACGGTACTTTTGAAGGCAAGGAGTTCCGTAACGCCTTGACCGAACAGAAAAGTGCTCCTATTACCACAAAAGAACGTGAGTATCTGCGTTTGACAGGTGGTGCAACTATCAAGCCTATCAAAGATTTAACACTGGATATAGATGTTGCTTATAGCAGCGTGGAAAATCGCTATAAGAAGTATGGTACACCGAGCTTGACCAGTGGTTATGAAATCTTCACTGCCCGTCCGTCTGTTGAGGCATTACGTGATTCTTATGGCAGTTATCTATCTGCTGCTACTTATGATTATGTATATCAGGAAACCGGACGCACGGAGAATCTGACAGCCAATTTCGTGGCAACTTATGCCAAACGCTGGGGAGATCATGATTTTAAGGCAATGGCAGGTTCCAGCCTTGAAAAGAGCGAATATGAATATTACTGGGCGCAACGCAAAGGTCTGCTCGACCCCGCAAAACCGGAATTGAATCTGGCTACAGGTGACCAGACTACAAGCTCCTCGCATACTTGGTGGTCTGTAGCAGGCTTCTTCGGACGTCTTAATTATTCTTATAAAGACCGATATATGTTGGAACTGAACGGCCGTTATGACGGTTCCTCCCGTTTCCCCTCTGGGAATCGTTTCGGTTTCTTCCCATCCATGTCTGCCGGTTACCGTATTTCTGAAGAACCGTTCATGCAGTCACTGAAGCCTTATCTGAGTACGTTGAAGATTCGCGGCTCTTGGGGTATGATTGGTAACCAGGATGTAGGTACCGACCGTTATATCTCCACTCTGTCCACTTCTGTAGACAGTTGGATTATCGATGGAAAGAAAGTACAGTCAACACAAAAACCGACTATTGTGTCTTCAACCCTTACTTGGGAGAAGGTTACTACACTTGACCTTGGCTTGGATGCCCGTTTCTTCAATGACGCTTTGGGAGTAACGTTTGATTGGTATAACCGTACTACCAGTGATATTTTGACTACTGCCAACCTACCTGCCACATTGTGCTGACGCTCCATATGAAAATATGGGTACTATCCAGACCAAAGGATGGGAACTTGCCATTGACTATCGCCATACCTTCAAGAATGGTCTGCACTTTGGCGTGACGGCTTCTGTTGCCGATGACAAGACTGAAGTAACCAAGTGGACGTATAATACAAAGATTCCTTCTTATGGAGCTACCGGCTGGTGGGATAAGAGTGCTTATAAAGAAGGTATGGTTTTGGGAGATATCTGGGGCTTGCAGTTCGACCGTTTCTTGACGGAAGATGACTTTAATGCTGACGGTTCTTTGAAAGCCGGTTTGCCCGACCAGACTAAAGTATTCCCTGCCGGTTATCAATTTGCTCCCGGTGATGTGCTTTATAAAGACCTCGACAACAACGGTGAAATCGTAAAACAGACCAATACAAATGACAAGGGTGACCTTAGTGTTATAGGTAACGCCCTGCCGCGTTTACAGTTTGGTTTGAATCTGGATGCTGCTTGGAAAGGCTTTGATATAAGCATGTTCTTCCAGGGGGTAGCCAAAAGAAAACTTTGGGCGGCAGGTAACCAGGTATTACCAGGCTTTACTACCGGTGAACCCTTCTACAAAGGTGCTGAGGATTATTGGACTCCCGAAAACACAGATGCTTTCTATCCCCGTCCGATGGATTACAAGCAGTCTGCTTCGGGTAACTATAGCGTGAATGACCGCTATTTGCTGAATATGGCTTATCTGCGTCTGAAGACGTTTACTGTAGGATATTCTCTTCCTAAGGTTTGGTTGAGTAAATTCAAAGTGCAAGGTTTGCGTGTTTATTTCACTGGTGAAAACCTTTTCACCATCGACGGTGTGAAACCTGCTATCGATCCGGAAATAGGAATACGTACGGCCAGTGGTAAGAGTGACCAGCGTAACTTTGGCCGTAGCTATCCATACCAGAAGACAGTGTCGTTCGGTATTCAGCTTAGTTTATAATCTAATAGTAATTGCAGTTATGAAAAAGAAAAATTTATTATACATCGTTTGTGCGTTGGCAATGGGCTCGCTCTGCGGTTGCGACGATTTTTTGAATAAAGACCCGCAGGACAAGCAGACCAATGACACTTATTGGCAGACTGAAACTTCTTTGCGTACTTATGCGCAAGACTTCTATTCTTCCTACTTTACAGGATATGGTACCGACTATACTGTTTTTGCCGGTTATTTCTCTGGAGATGACTATACGGATGATTTTATCAATCTGAATAATGCAAATACAAACGGTTCAGGATATATTTATTTCTCCACTTCTGCCACTACGGACTGGAATAGCCAGACAGGAACTTGGTCGGGCAATTATAGTGTTATTTATAAAGCCAATGTCATGCTTGAGAAGATTCCCGGAATGAATATTTCGGACGAAGCCAAGAGACACTGGGAAGGTATTGCACGCTATTTCCGTGCAATGGCCTATAGTACGCTGGCAAAGTATTATGGCGGTGTTCCTTACTACGATAAGGTGACAGACCCGGCAGACCCGGCTCTTTATAAAGACCGTGATTCTTATTTGTATGTAGCGCAGAAGATACAAGAGGATTTTCAATATGCATTGGATAATGTACGTACGGATGATACGAAGCGCCAAGTCAACAAATATGTGTTGGTGCGTATATGTCACGCGAAATGCTGTATCATGCCACATGGCTGAAGTATCACGGTACTACTGTAGGTCCTACTTCAGAGAAGGTGGCGGATGGTGATATTAAGAACTTGCTGCAAGGAGCCATTAATGGTGCAGAGGTAGTGATGAACTCTGGTATCTATTCAATAGGCAATACCTATAATGCTTTGTTTACTACGGACGATTTGGCTAACAATCCGGAAGTCATCTGGTATCGTGAATATACAAGCGGTTTGCAGTGTAATGCTTTGATGTCCTACAATGGTCCGGAAGATCAGACTCAGGGTGGTGTGACGCAAGATGTAATCAACACTTATCTTTGTAGTGACGGTTTGCCGATAGGTCAGTCTCCGCTGTATCAAGGTAAGGAAGACCCGAGTATTCAGAAGTCATTTCAAGACCGTGACCCGCGTTTGTATCAAACAGTTGCCGACAGTCTTCGTATCATGAGCGCCATGGGGACAAATTATACCGAAGGTACATCACCAACGGGATATCCTACCAAAAAGTTCTTGAACGACGAGTGGTGGGTGGCTGGTCTGGATTATTGTACCGGTAGATTAAGTCCGGCTGATGCGCCGTGCATCCGCTATGCGGAAGTATTGCTGAACTATGTAGAGGCGCGTTATGAGATTGCCCAAGTGGGTGGTAACGCTTTCACTCAGAGTGACCTTGACAAGTCTATCAATGAACTCCGTGACCGTCAGCTGACGAAGTGGGGAGATACTGAAGCCAAGACAATGCCGAAAGTTCAACTGAATGGCGGCAACTTGAGTGTGAATGGAGTTGTTATCAATGACCCTGCCCGTGACCCTGATGTCAATCCGGTTTTGTGGGAAATCCGTCGTGAGCGTCGTATTGAGTTGATTATGGAAGGCCGTCGTGGTGAAGACCTCCGTCGTTGGGCCAAGTTTGAATACTTAAACTCAGAAGATGCAAATGGTTATCCTGCCATGTCTTTCCTGGGTGCTTATGTCAATATGGCCGATTATCCGGAAATATCTTCAAAAGATGATTCCGGCAAGAGAGTGCTCTATCTGTTCGACCGGAGAATCCGGGTAATGAGGATACTGAAAAAGGGTATATTTATTATCTTCGTGAAAAGGAACTTCGTATATTCAAGGCTGGTGAATTGAATTCGGAACGCTACTATTTGCGTGCCATACCGGCTGCACAGTTGACTATTTATGAGAATAAAGGTCAGGTATTGACTCAGAATCCAGGTTGGTGACAAAGTTATTTTAATTGTTGAATAAACGAGGGTGTGTCTTCATTTGAGGTACACCCTTTTGTTCTAATTATAAAAAAATAGTCAGAAATGCGATTAAAAAGGATCCTTTTATTTGGGGGCGTTTGTCTTTTCGTTTTATCCATACAAGCGCAGTCACTTTCCTCATCTTTACATCCTAAGCGTGAATTTAGGGCAGCATGGATACAAACAGTACATGGGCATTTTCGTGATATGCCTACGAGGCAGTTGCAGGATACTTTGCTTGTTATGTTGGATTCTCTGCGGCAGGTTGGCATGAATGCTGTTATTTTTCAGGTTCGCCCGGAAGCGGATACATTTTATTCTTCGGAGTTAGAGCCATGGAGCCGTTTCCTCACTGGGGAGCAAGGGAAAAAGCCGGAACCGGAATGGGATCCTATGCGCTTTATGATCGAGGAATGTCATCGGAGGGCTATGGAGTTTCATGCCTGGATTAATCCTTATCGGGTAAAGAATAAGTTGGATGATGAATTGGCATCTACACACATCTATAATCGGCATCCAGAGTGGTTTGTTGTTTACGGTGACCAACTTTTTTTTGATCCAGCGTTGCCTGAAAGTCGCGAGCATATATGTAGGGTTGTGGGTGATATTGTGAGGCGTTATGATATAGATGCTATCCACATGGATGATTATTTTTATCCTTATCCGATTAAGGGACAAGATTTCCCAGATAATGAGAGCTTTATTCGTTATGGTGAGAATTTTACCGATAAAGGAGATTGGAGGCGTAATAATGTAAATTTGCTGATTGAAAAAGTACATAAAACTATACGGGAGATTAAACCGTGGGTGAAGTTTGGTATCTCTCCGTTTGCCATTTATCGGAATGCTACTACTGATCCACTCGGTAGTAGGACGGGTAGTCTTCAAAACTATGATGATTTGTATGCTGATGTGCTTTTATGGCTTCGTGAGGGTTGGGTGGATTATAATATTCCTCAGCTTTACTGGGAAATAGGGCATCCGCGGGCAGATTATAAAGAACTCGTAGAATGGTGGGCGAGACATGCAGAAGAGCGTCCTTTGTTCATAGGGCAATCGGTGGAAAATTCAGTACGAAATGTTGACCCAATAATCCGGCCTTTAGTCAGCTGGGGTGTAAGATGATGTTACAGCGTTCTTTTCCCGAGATAGGAGGTAGTTGTCAATGGTCGGCTTTTACTTTACTGGCAGATACAGCTGGGTATCGTGAACGTTTGAAACGGGAGTATCATAAGTATCCTGCATTGCCACCCGTGTTTACTTTTATAGATAACCAAGCACCGGGAAAAGTGCGCAAACTCACAGCTTTGTGGGTGAACGGTGAATATATGCTTCAGTGGCATGAGCCGAAGTATAAGAGTGAAATGGATCGCGCTGTGCAATATGTGGTTTATCGTTTTACTTCCAATGAAAAAATAGATCTTGATGATCCTTTAAATATTGTATCCATCGTATGCGACAACTTTTATAGATTGCCTTATAAAGATGGGGAAACGGAATATCGTTATGTAGTGACAGCTCTTGACCGTTTACATAATGAATCCGCTCCATGATGAGCCTTGTGAAATTATAGACGGAGATTGCTCAAGTAGTGAGAAATTTTTGAGGGTACTGAAAATATGAATAATTTATACTTTCAGTACCCTCAAATAATTTTATGTGGTAATCCTCGAACTTACAGTGCCTTTTCCTTAATCAGGTATTCTGCAATCTGCACGGCATTCAGTGCAGCGCCTTTCTTAATCTGGTCGCCCACAATCCAGAACGTCAATCCGTTTTCGTTGCTGAGGTCCTTACGGATACGACCTACGTAAACCGGGTCTTTGCCCGCGAGGAACAACGGCATGGGGTATTCCTTTTCTGCCGGGTTGTCCATCAACACTAGTCCGTCGCCTTTGGCAAATGCTTCACGGGCTTCTTCGATGGAGATAGGACGCTCGGTCTCTACCCAGATACTTTCGGAGTGGGAGCGGAGAGCGGGAACACGTACGCAGGTAGCGCTGACTTTTACATCAGAGTGCATAATCTTGCGGGTCTCGTTGAACATCTTCATCTCCTCTTTGGTATAACCGTTGTCGGTGAATATGTCGATTTGCGGAATGAGGTTGAATGCCAGCTGGTAAGCGAATTTCTCAACGGTTACGGGTTCGCCTGCCAATACCTGGCGGTACTGCTCGTACAACTCATCCATGGCAGCGGCGCCCGCACCACTGGCAGCCTGATAGGTAGAAACGTGTACGGTCTTTATATGGGAAAGCTGTTCGATGGCTTTCAGTGCCACTACCATTTGGATAGTCGTACAGTTAGGGTTGGCAATGATACCGAGAGGACGTTCTTTGGCGTCGGCGGCATTCACTTCGGCACTACCAAAGGTACATTGTCGTTCATACGGTAAGCGCTGGAATTGTCAATCATCACTGCTCCGTACTTGGTAATGGTTTCGGCAAATTCTTTGGAGGTGCCTGCGCCTGCGGAAGTGAAAGCGATATCAACCCCTTTAAAGTCATCATTGTGTTGCAAGAGTTTCACCTCGATCTGTTTACCGCGGAAGGTATATTTGGTTCCGGCACTGCGTTTAGAACCGAACAATACTAACTCGTCCAACGGGAAATTTCTTTCATCGAGCACTCGCAGGAACTCTTGTCCCACGGCTCCGCTTGCTCCAACAATAGCTACTTTCATTTTTCTTTTGTTTTAAATTAAGTTTATAAAAAAGTGAAATACTATCTCTAAAAAGATAGAATTGGTCGCAAATTTATAACAAAATGCTGTATAACACCGCATAAAGTGAAAAGTTTTTCGTTATTTTGCATTCAAAACCTAAAACTTATAGCCTATGGATTGGTTTGACTTCAGCTTGAAACTTCCCATCACCGACCCTACATGGATATTCCTCCTTGTACTCCTCATTATATTGTTTGCTCCCATATTGTTGAATAAGCTTCGTATTCCGCACATTATCGGAATGATACTGGCGGGGCTTGTCATTGGGGAGCATGGTTTCAATATCTTGGTGCGTGATAGCAGTTTTGAGCTTTTCGGCAAAGTAGGCTTGTATTACATTATGTTCCTTGCCGGTCTGGAAATGAATATGGGAGACTTCAAACAGAACCGGGGCAAAGCGCTTGTTCTGGGGCTCTTGGCTTTTATTGTGCCCATAGGCATAGGCTTGGTAACGAATATAGCTTTGTTGAAGTACGGGGTGCTGACCTCTGTCCTACTGGCAAGTATGTATGCGTCACATACGCTGGTGGCCTATCCCATCGTGATTCGTTACGGTGTGTCGCGGCATCGCAGTGTGAGTATTGCAGTGGGGGGGACGGCGGTTACGGATACACTCACTTTGTTGGTTCTGGCCGTTGTGGGTGGTATGTTCAAGGGGGAGTCGGACGGCTTCTTTTGGGTATGGCTTGTCATAAAGGTTATCTTCCTGGGTATTTTGATTGTATATCTGTTTCCACGCATAGGTCGTTGGTTCTTCCGGAGGTACGATGACAACGTGATGCAGTTCATATTCGTGCTTGCCATGGTTTTTCTCGGAGCCGGATTGATGGAGTTTGTGGGGATGGAAGGTATCCTGGGTGCTTTCCTTGCAGGTTTGGTATTGAACCGGCTGATTCCGCATGTCTCTCCGCTGATGAACCATCTGGAGTTTGTGGGCAACGCCTTGTTTATTCCCTATTTCCTGATAGGCGTGGGTATGCTGATTGATGTGCATGTGATTTTCGGTCATGGCGATGCTCTGAAAGTAGCGGCTGTAATGATTGTGGTGGCATTGGCAGGTAAATGGATTGCCTGCTGGCTGACGCAGAAAATATATAAGATGGGAGGGATTGAACGGGAGCTGATGTACGGATTGAGCAATGCACAAGCAGCGGCAACGCTGGCGGCTGTGTTGGTGGGGTACAACATCATTCTGCAATGGGGAACGCTTGCTGAACGATGATGTTTTGAATGGTACCGTCCTGCTGATTCTTGTAACTTGCATTGTGAGCTCGTTCATTACGGAGCGTGCCGCACGGAAGATTGCCATGGAGGAGGCGCATCTGGAAGAAAACCGCTCCGTGGAAGCGGAGAAGATATTGATTCCGATAGCCAACCCCGATACGATTGAAGACTTGATAAATCTTTCTTTGGTGATACGCGACCCGAAGCAACGGGATAATCTGTTGGCACTGAATGTCATCAACGATGATAGTAGCTCTGAAAGTGCCGAACTACGCGGGAAACGCTATCTGGAAAAGGCTGCCATGATAACGGCCTCGGCAGATGTGCCGTTGAGGCAAATCACGCGTTACGACTTGAATATCGCTTCGGGCATTATCCATACAGCAAAAGAATATGCGGCAACGGATGTCATTATAGGTCTGCACCGTAAAGTCAATATTGTGGATTCATTCTTCGGTATGCTGACGGAGAATCTGCTGAAGGGCTTGCATCGCGAGGTGATGGTTTCCAAGTTCCTGATGCCCATTAACACAATTAGGCGGGTGATTGTGGCGGTACCTCCGAAAGCCGAGTATGAGGCGGGATTCCTGAAGTGGGTGGAACATTTCTGCCGGTTGGGGAGTACTTTGGGCTGTCGGGTGCATTTTTATGCCAATGAAGAGACTACCGCCCATCTTCAAGGGCTGGTGAAAGCCAAATATGGACAGACATTGACAGACTTTTCCCGCCTGGACGACTGGGGAGACCTGCTGATACTGACCGGACAAGTGAATTTCGACCATCTGCTGGTCATCATCAGCGCCCGCCGCGGCTCCATCTCCTATGACAGCTCCTTCGAGAAGCTACCGGCACAAATCAGCAAGTACTTTGCAAATAACAGCCTGATAGTACTCTATCCCGACCAACTGGGCGAGCCGCAGGATGCGGTATCCTTCTCCAACCCGCGTGGCAACAACGAGTCGCAGCACTACGAGAAGGTAGGCAAATGGTTCTATAAATGGTTCAAGAAGAATTGACGATTGACAATTGATAATTGACAAAAATCTGTGTAAATCCGTGTAATCTGTGGTGAAAATGGAAGATTGGCAACAACGAACGCAACTTTTATTAGGAGATGAAAAAATGGAACGCCTGCGCCGGGCACATGTACTTGTCGTAGGACTGGGTGGTGTAGGTGCTTATGCGGCCGAGATGATATGCCGTGCCGGAGTGGGGCGGATGACGATTGTCGATGCCGATACCGTGCAGCCTACGAATATAAACCGTCAGTTGCCGGCTCTGCATTCTACCTGGGGCAAAAGAAGGCGGAGATATTGGCATCACGTTTCAGGGACATTAATCCGGCTCTGGAACTGAGAGTGTTGCCCGTATTCTTGAAAGATGAGAACATACCGGAACTGCTGGATGATGCGGCTTATGACTTTGTGGTGGATGCCATCGATACGCTTGCTCCAAAATGCCACTTGATAGCGGAAAGCATGAAGCGGCATATCAAGATAGTGTCCAGCATGGGGGCAGGAGCAAAGAGTGACATTTCGCAAGTGCGCTTTGCCGATATCTGGGATACCTATCATTGCGGGTTGAGCAAGGCTGTGCGTAAGCGTCTGCAAAAAATGGGCATAAAGCGGAAACTTCCAGTTGTTTTCAGCACCGAACAGGCTGATCCGAATGCCGTTTTGCTGACGGACGACGAGATGAACAAGAAGTCCACCTGTGGAACAGTGAGCTACATGCCCGCAGTTTTTGGCTGCTATTTGGCCGAATATGTAATTAAAAGACTATAGTAATAGCACTTGAAAGAAAACTATCAAATAGTAAATAGTAAATTGTCAAATTGTAAATAGCCTAGTGATTCATTTAGAGAATATAACGAAGAGTTTCGGTAACCTGCAAGTGTTGCGGGGTATTGACCTGGAGATAGAGAAAGGGGAGATTGTCAGCATTGTAGGCCCCAGTGGAGCGGGTAAAACTACCTTGCTGCAAATCATGGGTACGTTGGATATGCCGGATGGCGGTTCGGTGGTTATTGACGGTACACAAGTCAACCGTATGAGGGAGAAGGAACTTTCCGCATTCCGCAACCGCCATATCGGCTTTGTGTTCCAGTTCCATCAACTGCTGCCGGAGTTTACGGCTTTGGAGAATGTAATGATACCAGCTTCATTGCCGGAAGAGGACAGCAGGAAGCCAAGGAGGCGGCTACGGAAATTCTTGAATTCATGGGGCTTGCCGAACGGGCCTCCCACAAGCCGAATGAGTTGTCGGGAGGTGAGAAGCAGCGTGTGGCGGTGGCCCGTGCTCTCATCAATCATCCAGCAGTGGTGCTGGCAGATGAACCTTCCGGCAGCTTGGATACCCATAATAAGGAAGAACTGCACCAGCTCTTTTTTGATTTACGTAACCGTTTCGGACAAACGTTTGTTATCGTAACCCATGATGAAGGACTGGCGCAGCTCACCGACCGGACGATACATCTGATTGACGGGGAAATCAATAAAATGGTCTGAGCCTATTTCCCCGTGCCCATTACTCCCGAGTCATTGTCACTGTTGTTTACCTTCCGCTGTGCTGTCTTGAAACTGCGGCCGAACGAGAAGTTGTAGGAAAAGTTCACCAGGAACATGCGGGAGCTTTCTTTTATATAATTATTTGTCTTGTAGGATGCGAATTTATTCCAGTTTTCGCTTTGTACTTTATAGTTGTCGGTGAAAGGATTGAATGCACCGACTCCTACCCGAAGATTCTTATGCTTGTAATATACAGCTAACATCTGGATGTTTTCTCCTCCCGAGAGGGTTTCTCCCCAGAAATTGTTCCAATTGGTGTTTATCTGCCAGAACAGAGAGAACTGTTTGTAGTTTAATGAGGCTTCTGCCTCACAAAACCAGTTGGTGTAGGTATGCGAGTAGTGATTGCCATGGCTCATGTAATGGTTGACACCGCCCGTAAAAGAAAATTGCAGAATGTCGCGGATGGGTCCTACGCGGAGCATGGCACGCCCGGAGAGTTTCTGCCAATCCTTCTGATTGTCCCAAGTCTGCACTATTTTGTTGCCTTCTTGAATCTTCTCGTCCATAATGGCATTGGGACGATAGTCATAGGCTCCCCATAGATTGGTATAAAAGATGCCTTTTTTCCATTCGTAAGTCAGTTCCGTATGATAGCACATATATGATTTCAGATGCGGGTTGCCACGACGTATCTGGAATGAGTCCACTGCTTGCTCCACATCGCTGAGGTCGCCCAATGAAGGAGAAGCGTTATAGATGTTTCCCTTCCAGCGGAGGTAGGAGTTGTCTGACATGGCATAGTGCAGAACGATACTCGGGTTGAAACTGTAGTTCTCGGTAGATTTGTCCTTGCCGCTCTGATTATAGTAGAAACGAGTCATGGCCACTCCCAGCCGGTAGTTTAGTTTGTCTATCTTTCCACGGTATTCTCCGAATATGTATGTGTTCTCTTGGTGCATATTGGTTTCATAATAATGCCCGTTTCTGTATTCATTGTTAGAGTAGGACTGTGTATGGCTCAGACCGAAGCTCAATGCGTTCCCCTTGGAATATTGCTTCTCATAAATGGCCTCGGCAATCAGGGAGTATTTGTTGCCTCGGATATTGTTGTCAATATCGGTCAATATGTTCCCCGGGGTGCTTTCTTGGTAGAGCCGCTGCGATTTTTCCCGATTATAGGTGCCTACTACATTGAATACCAGGGTTTGCTTGTTTTTCAGATTCTGTTGGTAGTACAAATCCAGTGAGGGACGTGTCCAGCTCTGGTCGGTACGGTCGGTCATGTCTACCACGTCCGTTTCATCATTGGCATTATAGAGAGTTCCTTTATAATCCCAGTGTGCTGATTGTTTCCTCGAAGGCGGAAGGTGGCGCTGAAAAGGGAATTCTCAGAAGCCTGCAAACTATAATTTACGTTTAGGTTGTGCTGGCACATGGTTGCCTTGCTGGGCTCTCCTTTCTCCAGGCGTCTGAGTGTAGTGCCGTCTGCCAGGTGGAATTCTTCTTCATTGTCGCGGTACATGCCGTTAAAATCCCGCGGTCCCATGTAGTAGGAGAAGCCGAATTCTGATTTTTTATGGTTTACTTTGCCGTACAGATTATAGTTTCCCCACATCGTGTTCAATCCTTGGGAAATGTCGGCACCGAAGTTTCCGCCCGTTTCGGGACGGCGCACTATGTAGTCCAAAACGACTTCGGCATTACCGTAGCGCAGTCCCGGATTGTCATGGTACTCTATACGTATAATGTCGGCAGGGCGAATGGCTTTTATCTCGTCTATTTCGGCTTTGACTCCATTGATGCGTAATTGCAGTTCTCCACCGCCGGACAATCCAATCTCATTGTTCATGGGGTTGACCAGAATACGTGGCAGCATCAGTTCCTGCAACAGATTCACTCCGTTTGTGGAAGTTTTCATTTGTCTTTCGGATGGGAAAACCAGTTTACGGTCGGCACGGCTGATTTGGCTGGAGCCGGTGATAGTCACTCCTTCCAGTGCGATAGAAGCACTGTCTAATACGATTGGTCCAAGGTCGGTATGGCGCTTTACTCCATTGAGGGTGATGTATCCGGTATTATACCCGATGCTGGAAAGAACAAGTCTGTAATCTCCGGCAGCCGTGTTCTTGAAGATGAATTCTCCTTCTGGACTTGTGGTCACACCGGCGACAAAAGTAGAGTCGATGGTCTGTAATACCACATTGACATACTCTATACTCTTGTCGGAAGCATCGCGGACGGTTCCTTTTATTTCTATTTTTTGAGCAAAAGCATTCTGTGCCATACTGCCCAGCAGCATGGTTATAATCATTAATTTTTTCATATTGATACGATGGTTCTAATCCTTATTGCAGTAGGCCTTCCTGTTTTTAGGGTGTTTCTGCTTGTTAGACGAAATGACTGGTGAAAAGGTTGCATCAGACATTGAAAAATGTTGCATGATGCTGTTATTCAAAGCAAACGTAGTGACTGATTTTCTCCAAATCGGTATCGGAGAATTCCTCGTAAAGTGCAAAAGGTTTCAGACTATGAAGGTCGCCTTTCTTCTTCCGGTATTCTACAAAGGCCTTTGCCTGGTAGAAGTTGATGTAAGGATGGTTACGCAGCCTCTCTATGCTACTACGGTTCAGGTTGATGAGGTGGATGGCCCGGGTGTCGATGGAAAACCAGGACTGCAATTGGGTGGTGTCCAAATGGATTTCTTGTAATTGCGTGATGTTGTAGAATCCTCCCAAGCGTTGCCGATAACCGATGATTAGACGGGCAATGCCACTACCGATGCCTGGTATTTTCTTCAGTTCTGTGGTGTCGGCGCGGTTTAGGTCGACAAGGGTCCCAGACGGATATTTTTCCGGTGCAATTCGGAAAGTAACGGCGCTGTCATTGCTTGCAGGAGAGCTGTACAACTGGACGGTTCTTGTTTCTGTGTCTTTCGGAGTGATGTGGATATAGGGTAAGAGTGTCTGATATTGTTTTTCTGTCATTCCATATATTTCCGGAAATCTTCTGCTTTATGGAACTTCCCTCCTTTACTACGGTAGCGGAGTATGTTCCGCGCCATCCATCCGGCAGTCCCAGTCGGCAAAAATGACGGAGTCGGCGGTATTGGGATTGAAACGGGCCAAGGAGACGGTTGTCGGTTGTTTTTGGGAGGAAGGTTTAAGTCTGTTGTCCCATTTTTGTTCCTTTTCTTGTATGGATGCGATGAACGATTCGTATTCTGCCATGGCAGTGGCCTGCCGCCGGATTGCTTCATCGGAAGGGGGCGGTTCTCTCTTTGGTATATATAAATATACCCGGAGAGAAAGACGAGAATAATGCCGGTAATCAAAACCAGTATTCCGCGCCTTTCTCCCCGGGAGAAATAAAGGAATTCTTTAAAGGGGTTCTGCATGATGACCTATTTCAGAAAACCCAGTTCATTGATAAAAATCAGTGCAATTCCTATCGGAGCAATATATTTCAGGATGAATATCAATAGCTTGTAGACGGATACTTTCAGAGTGCCATTGTTGCTGACTTCTTCCCATACGATTTTCTTGTCCAGATACCAGCCTATGAAGATGGAAATGAAGAAACCGCCTAACGGTAGCATTAGCTTGGCCGTTACAAAGTCGAACAAATCGAATAGGTTTAATCCGAATGCGGTATAGCTCTTGCCGATACCGAGAGACAGTGAGCAGAATACTCCTACGAAAATACAGCCTGCTGTCACGTATCTGGCTGCCTTGCTGCGTGAGAACTTGAACTCTTCATGTAGATAGGCGGTTACCACTTCGTGCAGGGAAATGGTGGAAGTAAGTGCTGCCAATGCCAGTAGGATATAGAACATCAGAGACAGCAGTACCGCCAGCCAGGGAATATTGCCGAACGCTTGCTGAAAGACATTAGGTAAGGTGATGAATAGCAGACTAGGACCCGCATCCGGTTTGATGCCTACAGAGAAGGCGGCAGGGAAGATGATGAATCCTGCCAAAATGGCTACCATGGTGTCGATAGCCGCCACGTTGAGTGCCGTTTTGGGCAGGTTCGTATCATTGCGGAAGTAAGAAGCGTATGTACAGAGACATCCCATCCCCAAGCTCAAGGAGAAAAATGCCTGGCCCATGGCTCCAAGGAACACATTGCCGTCCACTTTGCTGAAGTCCGGTTTCAACAGGAATTCAATGCCTGCTCCTGCTCCGGGCAGGGATATGGAGCAGATGGCAAGGATTATCAATAGGACAAATAGCATCGGCATCATGATTTTGGCTGATTTTTCAATACCTTTTTCCACTCCTTTGACAATGATGAGATGGGTGGCCAGCAGGAACAGCACCAGCCAGATGACCGGACGCCAGGGGTTGCTGACAAAGCTGTTGAAGGATGCGATGAAATCGGCTGCCGACTTCCCGGCAAAACTGTTGGTAGCCGCTTCGCCGATAAACTCAAGCGTCCATCCTGCCACAACGGAGTAATATCCCAGAATAAGGAATCCGGCCAGTACGCCCATACGTCCTACCCAGCGCCAATGCGTGCCGGGTGCCAATTTCTGATAAGCCCTTGCCGTATTGGCACGCGAGCGCCTGCCGATGAGGAATTCTGCAATCATGATGGGGATGCCGAGAATGAGCACGCAAACCAGGTATACAAGGATAAATGCCGCACCTCCGTGATTCCCGGTCTCAAACGGGAAACGCCAGATATTGCCTAAACCGACTGCGGAGCCTGCCGAGGCAAGTATGACGCCTAATTTGCTTCCGAAGTTGGCTCTGTCACTTTTTGTCATAAAACGTAGATTTTTCTTTCAATTCGTTATTAATACCAGCTAAAACATGCAAATATAGAAAATGTTCTGTACTTTTGCGCACAGTTCGTTGATAATTTGGTATATGCTATATTATATTAAGAAATATCCGGTGTCGCTTTTTATTATTCTGACGGTGATTTATCTTTCATTCTTTAAACCGCCTTCTACAGAAATAAGCAAGATTCCCAATATAGACAAGGTGGTGCATATCTGTATGTATTTCGGCATGTCAGGAATGCTGTGGCTGGAGTTTCTTCGCGCTCACCGGAGAGACAACGCCCCTTTATGGCATGCATGGGCAGGGGCGTTTGTCTGTCCCGTTTTGTTCAGCGGAATGGTGGAGTTGCTGCAAGAATACTGCACGACATACCGTGGCGGAGACTGGCTGGATTTTGCGGCCAATACCACGGGAGCGGTGCTTGCATCAATGGTCGGCTATTTTATTTTAAGGCCAAGGATGAAATAGGATTATAAGTATTCAACTGTGGAACTTAGCTTGATGCCGTTCGACCCTTTTATCAGAATAGTTTTCCCACAAGGTTTCTCCCTTTGCAGCTCTGCGATGAGTGCGGTCACATCGGGATAACTCTGATAAGGGTGGCGTGTGGCGGCAAACAATTCCCCTACAAGAACTACATCCTTGAATCCGCATTCTTCCAGATAGTCTGCAATCTTTTGGTGCTCGTCGGCACTGTCTTTACCCAACTCCCGCATATCTCCCAATATCAGCATTTTGTTTTCGGCCTGCATGTTCCGGAAGTTGCTGATGGAAGCCATCATGCTTGTGGGATTGGCATTATAGGCATCGATAATCAGTGTGTTGTCCGCTGTTTTTTTCAGTTGTGAACGGTTGTTTTGCGGGGTATATCCGGCCAGTGCCTTGTCTATTTTCTCCGGTTCCACACCAAAAAATGTCCGATGGTGACAGCTGCCAGAGCATTGGGGAAGTTATATTCACCGATAAGCCGGGTTTGTACTTCGTGATATTTGCTTTCGTTGTCCGTTTTCCACTCGAAGGTGAGGTAAGGAGAATTGCCGGTGACGTGTCCGTTGATGTACAGCCCGTCCTCACTGCCGTAGGCAATCTGGTGGAGTCCGTAGGCTATCTTTTTCAAGTAGGGGTTGTCGTTATGGATAAAGATGGTAGCTTCTTTCCGCGTCCGCAGATAGTCGTACATCTCTCCTTTGGTCTTGATGATTCCTTCAAAAGAGCCGAATCCCTCCAGATGGGCTTTTCCTACGTTGGTAATGATCCCGTAGTCAGGTTCGGCTATCTCTACCAGCTCCTTGATGTCTCCCGGGTGGCTGGCACCCATTTCCACCACGGCAAGGTCGTGTTCAGGGCGCAGGCGAAGCAAGGTGAGGGGAACACCGATGTGATTGTTCAAATTTCCCAAGGTATAGAGCACGTTGTGAGTTTGCGAAAGTACGGTGGACATCAGTTCCTTGGTAGTAGTCTTTCCGTTTGTACCCGTAATGCCGATGATGGGTGTACGCATCTGCCGACGGTGGTAATTGGCAAGTTGTTGCAAGGTCTTCAAGCTGTTTTCCACCACGATGTATCGTGTATCGCCTGCGGGGGCATAGGCTTCTTCATCTACTATGGCATAAGCACTTCCGCTTTCCAGCGCTCGGGCGGCAAAGGCATTTCCGTTGAACGACTCGCCTTTCAGCGCAATGAATAAAGAGCCTTGGGGGCAGTTACGGCTGTCAGTAGTGACACTGGTGCATGTTAGGAATATCTGATGTATAGCTGTTATATCCATGACTTTATAATTAAATCAATCTGTGTGAATCTGTGTAATCTGTGGTAAACCATCGTGCAAAGATATAGTTTTAATCCTCTCCCTTCCCGGGTACAAGAAAAAACTTATCAGTTTTATGAGTTTATGTATTTTGAAACCACTTTTTTGTTTACATTTGCAGGTACTATTATAGAATAGACTGCTTATGGAAATTACAACTGCCCGATATATAAATGTCAACGGTTCGCTGCTCGACCTCTCTCAGCCTCGTGTCATGGGCATACTGAACGTTACTCCCGATTCCTTTTATGCCGGTAGCCGTACACAGACAGAAGCGGAAATAGTACGCCGGGTGAGACAGATAGTTTCGGAGGGAGCGGCCATTATTGACATAGGCGCTTACTCTTCCCGTCCCAATGCCGACAATGTCTCCTCCAGGGAGGAGATGGAACGGTTGCGTATGGGCCTGAAAATACTTTTTGAGATACAGCCGGATGCTGTGGTGTCGGTAGACACTTTCAGGGCGGATGTGGCAAGAATGTGTGTGGAGGAGTATGGTGTTGCCATCATCAATGATATTGCGGCCGGTGAGATGGATACGGATATGTTCCATACCGTTGCGGCATTGAACGTACCTTATATTATGATGCACATGCAAGGCACTCCGCAAAGTATGCAGCAGCATCCTCATTACGACAATCTTCTGAAAGAGGTTTTCTTGTATTTTGCGCGCAAGGTGCAGCAATTACGTGACTTAGGTGTGAAAGACATCATTCTGGACCCCGGTTTCGGCTTTGGAAAGACAATGGAGCATAACTATGAATTGCTGTCCCATCTGGAAGAGTTCCGTATTTTCGAGTTGCCTTTGCTGGTCGGTGTTTCACGTAAATCGATGATATACCGCTTGTTGGACATTACTCCTCAGGAGGCGCTGAATGGTACTACGGTGCTCGATACCATTTGTTTGCTGAAAGGTGCTGACATCCTCCGCGTACACGACGTGAAAGAAGCCGTGGAAACCGTACGGATTGTGCAAGCCATGCGAAATAATCACTAATCACTAACCCCTAATCATTCAATATCGTGTTTTTTGAATTTGGAATAAAGGATTTTATAGATATTCTGTTAGTGGCTTTCTTGCTGTACTATACATATAAGCTGATGAAAGCTCCGGCTCTATAAATGTGTTTACGGGTATCCTGGTGTTTATCCTGATATGGCTGGTGGTGTCGCAGGTGCTGGAAATGAAATTGCTCGGTTCCATCTTCGACAAGCTGGTCAGTGTGGGCGTGCTGGCGCTTATCATTTTGTTTCAGGACGAGATACGACGCTTCTTGCTGACACTCGGCTCGCATCAGCATGCCAGTGCGCTGGTACGCTTCTTCACCGGCAATAAGAAAGAGAAGTTGGAACATGACGACATCATGCCGGTGGTAATGGCATGTATCAGTATGGGGAAGCAGAAGGTTGGTGCCCTGATTGTCATTGAACATAATCTGCCTTTGGATGATGTGGTGCGTACGGGGGAAATTATCAATGCCGATATAAACCAACGTCTGATTGAGAATATTTTCTTTAAGAACAGTCCGTTGCACGATGGAGCGATGGTTATCAGTAAGAAACGTATCAAGGCGGCGGGATGTATCCTGCCTGTTTCCCATAATCTGGACATTCCTAAGGAACTGGGGCTGAGGCATCGTGCTGCCATGGGGATTTCCCAGGTGTCTGATGCGCATGCCATCATTGTATCGGAGGAGACCGGAGGCATTTCAGTGGCTTACAAAGGACAATTCTACCTGCGTCTGAATGCAGAGGAATTGGAAAGTTTGTTAACAAAGGAAAGCTGAGGTGTGACAAAATCTCCTATTTTCACGTCATATAACTATGATATAAAAAACAATGTCTTATAACTAATAACTGAAAAGGATGGATAGACGAAATTTCTTACGGACGGGAAGTCTGGCGATGTTAGGTTCTCTGGCAGTACCTCGTTGGCTATGCCTGCGTCAGTACGCGGAGCTTTGGGAGGAGCAGATAATCAGTCTGCCGTAGCTTCGGCAATGGTTCACTTCGGTGTGACGGAGGCTGACTTGAAGAAAGTGATGGCTGCCGCTCTGGAAAAAGGCGGCGATTATGCCGACCTTTATTTTGAACACACATTCAACAACAGTGTGGTTCTGATGGACGGCAAAGTAAACAACTGTGAGCTAACATTGACTTCGGTATGGGCGTACGCGTATTGGCAGGCGACCAGACGGGGTATGCTTATGTGGAAGGGGTAACTATGGAAGAAATGCTGCGTGCTGCACGTACTGCTGCCCGTATCGCCTCTTCGGGCAAGGCCGGAAAATCTGTAGGACTGACGGAAAAGACAATTACCAAAAGCCGCTATGCCGTCACTGAACCTTGGGAGGACGTGAGTGTCAAGCAAAAATACCTTATTTAGAAAAGCTGAACGAAAAGATTTTCTCTTTGGACAATCGTGTACGTAAGGTGCAGGCTTCTCTTTCTGACAGTACATCGCACGTGCTGTTCTGTAATTCCGAGGGCGTGAGCTACTACGACTACCGTCCGATGGTTTCTTTTATGGCAGTCTGCATCATGGAAGAGAATGGAAAGATGGAGAATGGTTATGCCGGTCGTTCTTACCGCAAGGGTTTTGAATTCATGACGGATGACATCGTGGATATTATTGCACGTGAGGCGGTGGATAAGACTGCTATCTTGTTCAAGGCTGTGAAACCCAAAGGTGGCGAAATGCCCGTCGTGATGGGGGCTGGCGGTTCGGGTATCTTGTTGCACGAAGCCATAGGACATGCTTTTGAGGCTGACTTCAACCGTAAACGTACTTCCATTTTCTGCGACCTTTTGGGAAAGAAGGTGTGCGATGAGCATATCAACGTGGTGGATGACGGTACCATCGCTTTCAATCGTGGAGCCGTGAATTTCGACGATGAGGGTGTGGAAGGCCAGAAAACCTATATCGTGAAGGAAGGTATCCTGACCAGTTATCTGCACGACCGCATCAGTGCCAAGCATTATGGGGTGGCTCCTACTGGAAACGGACGTCGCGATACTTTCCGTAATACTCCTATCCCCCGTATGCGTGCCACTTATATGGAAGCCGGCAATATGAAGGAAGCGGACATTATCTCCACCGTGAAGAAAGGTATCTATTGTGACCAGTTTACCAATGGCCAGGTGCAAATCGGTGCCGGAGACTTACCTTCTTTGTGAAGTCGGGTTACTTGATTGAGGATGGCAAGTTGACGCAGCCCGTCAAGGATATAAATATCATCGGTAATGGTCCGAAAGCATTGGCTGACATCACGATGGTGGCAAATAACGATAAGATTGACAACGGTACTTGGACCTGTGGTAAAGACGGTCAGTCTTGTCCCGTTACCTGCGGTATGCCATCGGCACTAGTCAGCAAGCTGACTGTAGGAGGAGAAGTTAATTATCAACTATCAATTAAAGACATGATTACAGACGACAATAAGAAATTGGCACAATGGGCAATGGAATATGCTTGAAGAACGGTTGCCAGGCAGCCAAACTGGTGCTATATACAAATTCTAATTCTTCTTTTGAACTGCGTGACGGCAAAATGGACCGTTTGCAGCAGTCTACGGAGAATGGTTTGGGATTGAATCTTTATGTGGACGGACGTTTCGGCTCTTTTTCCACCAATCGGCTGGATAAGAAAGAATTGGAAACTCTTATCACGAATGGTATAGAGTCTACCCGCTATCTGGCGGTGGATGAGTCGCGTATGCTGGCCGACCCTGCACGCTACTATAAAGGAGGCAAGCCTGACTTGCAGCTTTTTGACAAGAAACTCTATGAAGTCAACCCGGATGATAAAGTGGCGATTGCACGTGCTGCTGCAGAGGAGGTATTGGGCAAGGATGAGCGTATCATTTCGGTTGATTCTTCTTATAGTGATGGCGAGGGTTCTTCCTATCGTTTGATAAGCAACGGATTTGAAGGTGAGTCGAAGAGTACCTGGTTCTCTGTCTCAGCCAGTGTATCCATTAAGGGAGAAGGCGAAGCTCGCCCTCAGGATTACTGGTACGACTCGGCTCTGTTCTATGATAAATTGACGAAGACGGGAATCGGTGCCAAGGCATTGGAACGCGTATTGCGCAAGCTGGGACAGAAGAAAGCAAAGTCGGGTAAATATACAATGGTGGTTGACCCTATGAATGTGGGAAACCTGCTCAGTCCGATGCTAAGTGCATTGTATGGCAGTGCTTTGCAACAAAAGAACTCCTTCCTGATGGATAAGCTGGATACGAAAGTGGCTTCCGACCTCTTCACGTTGCGTGACGAGCCGCATGCTATCGGTGCAAACGGTTCACGCTATTTCGATAATGAGGGTGTGGCTACCGAACCCCGCACTGTTTTTGACAAAGGCGTGCTGAAAACTTATTTCATCGATACCTACAATGGTAAGAAGATGGATATAGCTCCTACTATCAGTGCACCTTCACGTCTAATTCTGACACCGGGCGATAAGGACCTGAACGGATTGGTTGCAGATATTAAACAAGGCATCTTGGTTACGGGCTTCAATGGCGGTAACAGCAATAGCAGTACCGGTGACTTCTCTTATGGTATAGAGGGTTTCCTTATTGAAGACGGCAAGCTGACACAGCCCGTCAACGAAATGAATGTGACGGGTAACATGGTTACTTTATGGAATTCCTTGGTTGCTGTGGGCAATGACCCTCAACCGAACCGTTCATGGCAGATTCCTTCGCTGGTATTTGAGGGAGTCGACTTCAGCGGATTATAATGCTAGTTCAACATCAGGCTCATATATGGGCTTGATGTTGCAAATATTTTTTCGGTGAGTTCACCGATTGTAAGTGCCAAGTGGCTGCCCGGCAGACGCTTGGCACTATTCATATATTTACCATTGTTCAGGTAGTAGTAGCCGTTATTGGCACTGACCTGCTCATCGGTGAGATGAATGCTGAGTTCCAGTTCCGGATGGGCCGTAGCATAGAGTTGCAGCATGGTTTTGGCATTGATGATGCGTGCCATACCCAGAAGTTGGCTTTCACCGGTAGCGGGAGGAGTGAGAACCCGGATGGACGGGAGATTCAGGCTTTGGCAGATATGTTGAAGCAGTAAAGTTTTTGTTGCGGGAGTATCCGACACGATTTCTCCAATGCGCCAGTTGGCTTTCCCTATCGGATAGGTAATGGCCAAAGCCGTGATTTCCTCCCCATTGCTCAATGTGCAAACGAAGCCCTGTCCCAGTTGTAAATCGGCAATGATAACCTGGAAATCCTCTTCCGTATGCTGGATGCAGCAAGGGCGCTCCCGCAATTTCCGGTCGAGATATTCATATCTTTTTTCAGTATATTCGGCAGACATTTCCAAAGTAAGGCCCGTATCGCTGTCGGTGTACCGGAAGCGATAAAGGTCTCTTCGGCATAGCGGAATACGGGGGCATAACCGCTACGGCCATAGTAGTCGAACAGCCACGGTTCTGCCGGTATCAGGGTGGATAAGGCGACATTATTGTGTAGCATCCGTGCAAAGGCTTGTGATAACAGCTCGTGCATTACGCCCCGGTTACGGTAATCAGGGTGTGTGCAGGCGCCGGATATATAGGCCGTATGAATATCTTCTCCTTCGAACGTCATAGGATAAGGCAACATCTGTAGGGCGGCAATCACTTCTTCGCCGCTTTGGATGGCAATATTGATATCATTGTTGTAGCGGAGCCGAAAATACAGTTCAGTAAATTCCTCGCTATCATTGAAACAGAGCTTCCATAAGTTCTTTACCTTTTCCCGTATCATCAATCCCTTATCCTTTTAATCCTTAATCTCTAATCCTTACTCTCACCATTTGATAGCTTCCACCGGTTCATCTTTCAGGCATGCCACGTATTTTTCCAGAATAATGGCAGGCTGGTACGAAAGTTTGGCCTTGCGCAATCCTTCAATACCCAAATCCTCTTCACGGTTGAGGTAGACATATTGTTCGGGGATATGGTTGGCAAATTCATAGTTAATCATTGCGTACGCTCCGTCTATGCTGGTGTCGGCCTTTTCCACATGTACTCCGAAGGTATCTTGGTTGATGGGCATTCCGAAAGTGAAGGCGGCAATTTTGCCGTCTACATGCAGGATGCCTCCGGTCAATCCCAGTTCTTCAAAATTGTGGAGGGCGTAGACCAGTGCGCGACGTTCGTTGCCCGTTCCTTCATGCTGGTCGCAATTGTTGGCCTTACACCATTCGGCTTCCAGGTCCAGACATTCCTGGATGCGGTCGGGAGTGATGGGAGTATATTCGTAATTATAGGTGCGTTTGAATTTGTTGACATGATTCCGTTTGGACTGGAATTTCTTTCCGGCAAGCGTGGCGAGGTCTGTACGCAGATAGAGGTAATCGGCATAGTCCCGGTCTGCTGTGAACTGGAATTTTCCGGGCATGAAGGCTTCCAGTTCCGAGCACATGCCCGAACATATTCCTAGCAGGCAGAAAGGTTCCCCTTCCCGGTGTGCGTCTTCGACCAGTGCGTCCAGTACTTTTGTCAAATCTCCGTTACCTATCGGCATCATGTACACCAGTTCGTCGTTTGCCAGAATTTCAGCAGGAGGAAGCCGTCCATGATGGCAAACTTTGTATTGTATAGAAAACGCCAGCTGCATAGGTTGGAGAATGAGAGGTCACAATTCCGTCGCGGACTGTTCTGTGTATAGGAAGTAATCAGTTCTTTGTCTTGTAATTCGATATCTTTAAATGAAATCATACGTTGTTTTTAGTTGGTTATGATTATAGATAACAAAAATAAGAAGATTTTGTTAGAGTAGCCCTAATAATCGCAGAATAGTTGGGGTCAGCAATGCAGTGAAAATACCGTTCAGGGTCAGGCCGAGGCTGGCGAATGCGCCGTATTTGCGGCTGATGTCCATGGCTGTGGAAGTTCCTACCGCGTGGGCGGCGGCTCCCAAGGAAAGGCCTTGTGCCATAGGACTGCCGATGTGGGTCAGTTTCATGGTCTTGAAGCCCAGTATTCCTCCCAGCAAGCCTACACAGACCACTACGGCGGCGGTAAGTGAGGGAATGCCGCCCAGCGACTTGGTTACTTCCATGCTATCGGCGTAGTGACCGACTTGGGCGCCAGGGAGTAGATAATCTCGTCGGAAGCCCCCATCAATTTAGCTATCAGCACGACAGAGATAACTCCCACAATGCAGCCGGCAAGTTGTGACAGCATGATGGGGAGCAGCTGTTTCTTAATCGTTTCCAATTGGAGGTATAGGGGGACTCCCAGGCTACAACAGCGGGTTTCAGCCAGAATTCTATCAGATGTCCTCCTTCATTGTAGGTCTCATAACTGATATGTGTCATCTTCAGGAAGACAATGAGGATGGCAATTGTCAGCAGGATGGGGTTCAGCAACATGATGCCGGTCTTTTTCTGCAGGAGTTTGGCCAGAAAGAAAATCCCGAAGGTGACAGCCAATAGGAAAAATTCGTTTTCTAAAAAGTTCATTTGATTTTACGTGTTAGTTGATGAACCCATCCGGTGACTACAATCACCAGCAGGGTGCTGATTATGGAAGCGGTCACTATCGGCCAGAACTCGGAGGCGATGACATCGAAGTAAAGCATGAGAGCTACACCGGGCGGTACGAAGAAGAAGCCAGGTTGGCAACCAGGAAGTCGGACATACCCTGCACCCAGTGCAGTTTAATCCAACCCAATTTCAAGAATAGGGTGAGCAACAGCATACCGATGATGCTGGAAGGTAACTTGATACCCGTAAAGAAAACAATCAGTTCACCCAAAGCTAAGCATCCGAAAAGGATGGCGCATTGACGAATCATATTATTATAATACCTATTGTTATACGTTGAAAACGCTGCAAAGGTAGGTATTCTATGTATTGCTTGTTATCGTTGTATCCTGATTTTTTTTATGTCGTTTGTAGAGTCGGGCGGGTTGTTCCTGCCGGACGGGTAATTGTTTGTTGCAGAGGGGCACGTGTGCGTACACATGAATGCTGGGAATAC
>ENA-OQCX01000297-OQCX01000297.1-human-gut-metagenome-genome-assembly--contig:-NODE-297-length-26231-cov-2.541411_pt1 | contig 26231 bp, 29 predicted proteins | sample MGYA00242762_ERZ504587 | MGnify/ENA primary metagenome ERZ504587 (study PRJEB26092, sample SAMD00036337) | human gut metagenome | host: Homo sapiens | study: EMG produced TPA metagenomics assembly of... | reverse complement strand
CCTTTTACTACCGGATCCATGATTCTGCGGATCTGTCCTTCTTTCATCTTCACCTGCTCTTCATATGGCATCGTCTGATACATACAGCCACCACAGGCCGGAAAGATACTACAGACCGGCTCTCTTGTCTCTAATGGAGATTTCTCCAACACTTCAAGAAGTCTTCCTTCTGCATTTCCTCTTTTAAATTTATTTATCATAAAACGGATCTTCTGTCCCGGAATCCCATTTTTCACAGTAACATACTGTTCTTCCTCCGGAACAAATACAATCCCCTTGTTTGGGAAATCTACACGTTCAATAATACCCTCGTAGATCTGACCTTTTTTCATCCTAATCTCCTATCAATTCTAATCTATTTTAACAGAAAAACAGACAGGATGGTTTCTTCTCTCACCCTGTCTGCACTTTTGCAATTCACTCAAGAATTATACCTGATCATCCTCGCTGAAGTAATCATCAAAATCGTCATCAAAATCATCTTCAAAATCATCAAGATAATCCGGTGATACGAAACGATATACTGCATAAGCGATTGCAGCTACTGCTGCTACTGCTCCGATGATAGCCAGTGTCCAGATTACTGTGTTCTTCTGCTTCTCAGCCTCATTCTTATGAAGAATCTCGTTCAATCTTGTTTCTGCAATGATGTCTTCTATTCTCTTGTTCATATTAACACGTCCTTTCTTCACCTTTTGCGGTGACAGATAATCTGTGTTTATTATAACACCTGACATTCATATTACTACTGATTTATTCATTTTTTTTATTAACTTTTCTCATTACCTTTTACAAGCTTGGCAAATTTTGCAAACATCTTGCGTGTTCCGACACTGTCAAATTCAAATTGTAACCTCGTGATCTCGTCCACCTTCTTTGATATCCGTTACTGTTCCTTCCCCAAACTTCACATGACGCACACGGTCTCCGGCCTCATATCCAAGTGGACCATTCCCACCTGCTGCCAGCTGACTGCCTTTCTGCAGGGATGCCAGTGCCTGATTTCCTGTAAGTTGCTTACCTGTCCCCTGATTCTTCGCAGGTGTCATTCCGCCAAATGTTCCTCCAAATGCCTGTGCCCTGAACGCTTCCCTGGCACGTGCATATGTATTCTGCTGTGCTGGCATCTCCGTCTCCTGGGTAAACTTCTTGTTTCCTGTATCAAGCAGTTCCCTCGGGATCTCTTTCACAAATCTTGACATCGGATTGTACTGTGTCTCACCGTGCACCATTCTTCTGCGCGCACTTGTCAAAGTCAGTTCCTGCTCTGCCCTTGTGATTCCAACATAACAAAGTCTCCGCTCTTCTTCCAGTTCTTCTCTGTCTCCTGCATTAATACTCATATATCCCGGGAAAAGCCCATCTTCCATCCCTGCAAGATAAACACGTGGAAATTCAAGTCCCTTTGCACTATGTAAAGTCATCAGAACAACATATTCCTGGTCTTCATCCAGACTGTCAATATCCGCAACCAAAGCAACTTCTTCAAGGAATCCGCTCAATGTTGCCTTTTCATCTTTATCCTGACAACTTTCCTCATAAGTTGCCGCTTTACTGATCAGCTCGTCTATATTCTCTTTTCTTGTTTTCGCCTCTTCTTTATCTTCATTTTCAAGGCTTTTCTATATATCCCTGTCTTCTCAATCACTTCCTGTAAAAGATCTGTGATGTTCATCTCTTCTGCCAACGTCTTAAAATACTCGATCAATGCCGCAAAAGAGTCCAGTTTTGTTGCACTTCTTCCCACTCCTGCGATCAGACCCGGTGCCAGTAATGCCTCATAAAAACCAATTCCACGTTCTGTCGCAGACTCCTGAATCCGGTTAATTGTTGTAAGACCGATTCCTCTCTTTGGGACATTAATGATTCTTCTAACCGCAACATCATCACGTCCATTGTCGATTGTCTTGAGATAAGCAAGAAGATCCTTGATCTCTCTTCTCGCATAGAAATTTACACCGCCGACAATCTTATAAGGAATATTCATGGCAATAAATTTCTCTTCCAGCAGACGGGATTGTGCATTCGTACGATAAAGAACTGCACTGTCATTATATGAACCTCCCTGTCTGACAGCACTTTTGATATCTTCGCCTATGAAATCCGCCTCATCAAATGCAGTATCAAACTGACGCAGACGAATCAGTTCGCCTTCTCCGTTCTCTGTCCAAAGTGATTTCTCCTTTCTTCCGCGGTTATTCGCGATCACACTGTTTGCTGCATTCAGAATATTCCCTGTAGATCTGTAGTTCTGCTCCAGTTTGATCACCTTTGCATCCGGAAATTCATGCTCAAAGTCAAGAATATTCCGGATATTCGCTCCACGGAACTTGTAGATTGACTGGTCATCATCTCCAACGACACAAAGATTCTTATATTTTCCTGCAAGAAGGCTTACCAGCTGAAACTGGACTGTATTTGTATCCTGATATTCATCTACCATAATATAGCGGAATCTTTCCTGATAACTCTCAAGCACATCCGGCTGTGTCTGCAAAAGCTGTACTGTCTTTACAAGCAGATCATCAAAATCCAGTGCATTATTCGCTCTCATCTGCGCCTCATACTCGCGGTAAACCTTAGCAATCTTCATCTTTGCAAAGTCTCCTCCGGCATTCAGTTCAAATTCATCCGGAAGGATCATCTCATTCTTGGCAGATGAAATTGCTGAAAGCAGACTTCTTTCTTTAAACACTTTCGTATCCACATCTACTTTCCGACAGACTTCCTTAATTAATGTCTTCTGATCATCTGTATCATATATAGTAAAATGATTCTCATACCCTAATCTGTCAATAAATCTTCTCAAAATACGCACACATGCAGAATGAAATGTGCTCACCCATACACTTCTGCTCCAAAACCGACAAGCTTATCCACACGTTGGCGCATCTCTTCTGCCGCTTTGTTCGTAAATGTGATTGCAAGAATATTCCATGGGTTCACGCCACGTTCTCCGATCAGATATGCGATCCTGTGCGTCAGAACTCTTGTTTTTCCTGAACCGGCTCCGGCAAGGATCAGAAGAGGACCGTCCGTGTGGTAAACAGCCTCTCTCTGTGGTTCATTTAATTTATCATAAATGCTCATCTTTCCACTCCTTTAAAGTTATAAAGATATCTGTAAATGTATTCCCATTATCAAACACACGTTCCTGTTTGTCAACTACATTTTCCGGCCTTCTTATCTTTTGCTTGCTATCTAGTTTTAAATACTATATAATAAATGTATTGAGGTGATAACATGAATATAGACACAAGTAATCTGTTAAACAGCATTTTGGAAGAACTTTCTTCTTTAAGTTATGTGCATCCCGGCGATGTTCCGAATATTAATCTTTACATGGATCAAGTAACTACTTTTATGGATGAGCAGCTGGCTTCGACCAAACGTTACCCTGATGATAAGATCCTGACAAAGACCATGATCAATAATTATACGAAGAACAATCTTCTTCCGCCCCCGGTGAAGAAGAAGTATTCCAGAGAGCACCTGCTCCTTCTGGTCTTCATTTATTATTTTAAAAATATCCTTTCAATCAAAGATATTGAGACAGTTCTTGCACCGCTCACAGAGAAATATTTTCCGGATGGAAGCTCTTTTGAATTAGCGGATATTTACAAAGAAGTCTGCAAGATTGAAAAAGAACAGCTGGATTCCATCAAAGAGAATGTAACTGCTACTTATGAGAAATCTGCTGAGACTTTCACTCATCTTGCTGATGGCGAAGATAAGGAGATCTTACAGCAGTTTGCATTTATATGCAGCTTGAGTTTTGATGTATATATCAAGAAAATGATCATTGAACGGATCATTGATGACCTCTCTTCCAAGTCTTCAAAAAACGAAGAGAAAAAGAAAGGGAAATAAACATTTCTGTTTAAAAACAAGATACAGCCTGCGAAAGACTTTATCAGGATCTTCCGCAAGCTGTATCTTTTGATTGATAAAAGGTATTTTATTGTAAGCTTAATTCTTAAGTGTTATTCTTCCGTTCCATTCTCTTCCTCAGCAAGCCCTACACGTTTGAAAACCATATCATATCCGTCATTCCCATAATTAAGAGAACGGTTCACACGACTGATTGTCGCAGTGGATGCTCCTGTCTTCTCCGCGATCTCCAGATATGTCTTCTGTTCACGGAGCATTCTTGCCACTTCAAATCTCTGTGACAATGAAAGCAGCTCATTGATCGTACAGATGTCTTCAAAAAATGTATAACACTCTTCTTTATTCTCAAGCTTAAGATTGCCTGAAACAAATAATCTACTGCCTCGGTTCTGATCTTCTTACTCATACGAAACAATCTCCTTCTCAACCGGCTAATTATATGATGCTTACGGCATACCATAAACCATAACAATACCTTTTGCCTTCTCAGGCCACTTTTTGATTTTAACACATTAAATTTTTAAAGTCCACCATTTCTTATGAATTTAAACTAAATTCTTGCGCAATTTTGAGTTTTTCTAAAACATTTTATGTAAAACACACTTTTTTCGTTGTTCTTCCTCTTTTAAGATGCTATAATAAATCTGTTATAAATATTTTGATACAAAAGAGAGGAGTACATGATTAATATGAAGTGCCCAATATGTGGAAAAGACCTGGATTTGCAGAATAAGCAGATTGGCACCAGCGAAAACGGGGATCCAATCTTTAATGAATATGCAATCTGCCATAGCTGTAAAAAGCAATGGAACCTTGATAAACAACGTGCAAAGAAGATCGCTGCCAAGAAAGCTGCAGAAGAGAAAGCAAAAGCTGAGGCTGAGGCCCGCGCTGCTGAAGAGAAAGCGAAAGCTGAAGCTGCCGCTCGTGCTGCTGAAGAAAAAGCGAAAGCCGAAGCTGCTGCCCGTGCCGCTGAAGAAAAAGCGAAAGCGTGAGGCTGCGCCCGTGCCGCTGAAGAGAAACGAGCTGCCCGCAGAGAAGCAAAAGCCCGCGCCCGCAAAGAAGCGATTGCCCGCCTTGCTGCTGACAAAGGATTTCAGAAGAGGAAGCTGAGCGTATCCTTAAGGAGAGAGCCAGAGCACGCAAAGCCGCTGCACAGAAAGCTGCCACTGCTCCCACTGATGCTACTGATGATTCCGAAGAGCAGAAATATGGAATATTCCAGCGGAAGAGATCCGTGATAAGCGTGAAAAAGCAGTTCGCAAGGGATACGAAGATATGCTTGCAACTGATCCTGACAGTAAAGCTGCCAAGAAGAAAAAGAAAGAGGAAGCCGAAACTGCGAAAGCAAAAGAAGATGTAAAATCCAGAAAAATGGATGACTATGATGATGAGAAATCCTCTGATGATGAAGATGATGATGAATATGAATATGTAGACGAATATCCACGTTTCAGACCTGGGCGCATTATCCTTGGAATCATTTCCCTGCTTGCATTTGGTTTCTGTATTTATAAAGGTTTCGTAACAGGACTCAGCACATCAGGAGCTGACGTAACTTCTGCTCCAGGCATGAATTATGTCATTGTTGCTCTTTGTATGCTTGTCACTGCACTGTTATACTTCATCATGAATAACCGTGATACACTTTTTGCATTCCTTATCCCGATGATTGTCTATATCGGTAGTGCTGTTTTTGCTTTCCTGAAACATGGAGATGAATTCGAGCTTCTGATTTTAGCCGGTGTAAGTGGTGTACTTGCTGTTATTTCACTGATTCTCGCAATTGCTTCCCGCGGTGGAGATGATTACGATGATGAAGATGATTACGACGATCCATTTGAAGAAGAACACGATAATTAAAATCGCGTTTGTAAATCTTTTTGGTTTCTAAGAACAATTTATATAAGATAATTACAAGGGAGTATCATTTTGCGATACTTCCCTTTTTTGTCCTGATATGCATTTTTTATATCATATATCTAAAATATTTTTAGGTGTCAAATTTTTTTTTAGAATAGTTGTTGCTTTTTGTTGAATATGTGATAAAATGTAACCATAGGTATCTTTATATAATTAAAAATACACAACAAACACATACTCCTCAAAGATTTTTCTTTGGGGATTTTATCACAAAGAAAGGAGTAACTGACATGGCATCATTTATAGTAAATGGTCAGGAAGTCTCACCTTCAAAGAATCAGAAACTGTTACGGTTCCTGCGTGATGAACTGCACATTACCTCTGCAAAGGATGGTTGCAGCGAAGGCGCTTGTGGAGCCTGTACTGTTATCATTGATGGACAGACTTGCAAATCCTGCGTACCTGACACAGATTCATTGGCCGGAAAGAATGTCATCACAGTCGAGGGGCTTTCTGATTGGGAACAGAAAGTTTACACTTATGCTTACGGGAAGGCAGGCGCTGTACAGTGCGGATTCTGTATTCCTGGTATGGTTATGTGCACAAAAGCACTTTTGGATGTAAATCCGGAACCAACCGATGATGAGATTCGCTATGCGCTGCGCAACAACTATTGCCGCTGTACAGGATATGTTAAGATCATGGACGCGGTACGTCTGGCAGCTAAGATTCTGAAAGAAGGGGTTTTACCAGATGATGGAGATTCCAGCTGGACTCTTGGTTCCCGTGTTTCTCGTATAGATGTTGAAGAAAAAGTGCTTGGAACAGGTAAATATCCGGATGACTATTATCCAGAAGGAATGCTCTATGGCGCTGCTCTTCGTAGTAAATATCCACGAGCTCGCGTACTTTCTATTGATACCTCTGCTGCCGAGGCTCTGCCTGGCGTAGAAGCAGTTGTAACAGCCGATGATATTCCTGGGGAGAATAAGATCGGACACTTAAAACATGATCAGTATTCACTGATTCCGGTTGGTGGACTGACTCATTATCTCGGAGATGCAATTGCCCTTATAGCTGCAACTGACATGGCAACTGTAGAAAAAGCAAAGAAACTTATTAAAGTTGAATATGAAGTACTTCCTCATGTGCATACAGTGGAAGAAGCTGCTGCTCCGGATGCTCCACTTGTTTATGATGAAGAAGAGACTAACGTATGTGCTTATAAGCACATCAGCCGCGGAAATGCGGAAGAAGCAATCAAGAATTCCAAGTACGTGATCTCACATCACTTTGAGACACCTTGGACTGAGCATGCTTTCCTTGAACCGGAATGTGCTGTTTCTTTCTATGATGAAGACGGTGACATTTTCGTATATTCAACAGACCAGTCCGCTCACCAGACATTGCACGAAGTTACACTTATGCTTGGAACAGATAAAGTAAAAGTTCAGAACGCATTAGTCGGCGGTGGTTTCGGTGGTAAAGAGGACATGACTGTTCAGCATTTAAGTGCATTGCTTACTTACGTAACAAAGAAACCGATTAAGATGAAATTATCCAGAGCGGAATCCTTGCTTGTTCATCCGAAACGTCACCCATTCTACATGGATATGACAATGGGATGCGATGAGAACGGAGTGATCCAGGGTGTAAAAGCGATTGTTAAATCTGACACAGGTGCATTCGCTTCTCTTGGTGGCCCGGTTCTTGAACGTGCATGTACACATGCAGCAGGACCTTATCATTATGAAAACTTTGAAATTGAAGGAACTGCTTACTATACAAATAACCCACCTGCCGGAGCATTCCGCGGATTTGGTGTTACACAGACTTGTTTCGCAACAGAGACACTTCTGAACATGATGGCTGACAAGGTAGGCATTACGCCTTGGGAGATTCATTACCGCAATGCGATCCGCCCAGGCGAAGTACTTCCGAACGGACAGATTGTAGATAACTCTACAGGTCTTGTAGAGACACTGGAAGCTGTCAAAGAAGAGTATGATGCTGCACTTGCGGCCGGTAAGGCTGTTGGCCTTGGTTGTGCTATGAAGAATGCCGGCGTTGGTGTTGGTATCCCGGATACGGGACGTGTAAAATTAATTGTTGAAGAAGATGAAAAACTTCACATCTTCACTGGTGCTTCCTGTATCGGTCAGGGACTTGGTACTGTACTTGTACAGATGATCGTTACAAATACAGATCTTTCCCATGATGATATCGTCTATGAGCGAAGCAACACATGGATTTCACCTGATTCCGGTACAACTTCCGGTTCTCGTCAGACACTTGTAACTGGTGAAGCGTGCCGCAGAGCATGTGAAAAATTCATGGAAGCGAAAAACAGCGGTAAGTCCATGAAAGATATGATTGGAGAAACTTTCTACGGAGAGTATCTCGCTAAGACTCATCCACTTGGTGCAGATGTGCCTAATCCGATATCTCACGTTGCTTATGGATATGCAACTCAGGTCTGCATCCTTGATCCTAAGACAGGTAAGATTGAGAAAATGATTGCCGCACATGATGTTGGTAAAGCTGTCAACCCTCTCTCCTGCGAAGGTCAGATTGAAGGCGGTGTTGTAATGTCAATGGGATATGCACTCAGAGAGCAGTATCCAATCGATGAAAACTGTAAACCAATTGACAAATATGGTTCCTTAGGACTTTTCCGTTCTCACGAAGTTCCTGAGATTGAAGCAATCGTTATTGATAAACCTGGTCTGGATGTTGCCTGTGGAGCAATCGGTATCGGAGAGATCACATCCATCCCTACTGCTCCTGCAATCGCGGATGCATATTGCAGATTTGACGGAGAAAGACGCTACAGCCTTCCTCTTTCTAACACACCATACGAAAGGAAGAAATAATCATGGCAATTAAAAAGAGATTTCCTTACCGGGCAGCTCTGGTTGCCTGTAACGGTGGCTGCCAGCGCAGCGGCTCTGAAGACGGTGGATGCAAAGATGGCTGCATCGGATGTGGAGCTGTATAGAAAAATGTAAATTTGGCGCAATTTCCATGAATGAATATGGCGTTGCGAAGTAGACGAAGAAAAATGTATTGCCTGTGGACAGTGTGCAAAAGTCTGTCCACAGAACCTGATCAAGATTCACGAATGTGCAAACTACATTGTAGTAAAATGCTCTAACAAAGAAAAAGGAGCTGTTGCACGTAAACAGTGTGAAGTCAGTTGTATTGGATGCGGTATTTGTGAAAAAACATGTACTGCAGGTGCAATTCATGTAGAAGATAATTGCGCAGTAATCCAGGAAGACATCTGCTTAAGCTGCGGAATGTGCTCTGTAAAATGTCCAAGACATGTAATCCATGATCTCCGCGGAGTATTTACAGCAGTAAGATAATACAAAAGCTATCGACTACGATAACAACACAGATATGTGTTAAGTTATTGTAATCGATAGCTTTTTTATCTACTCATCTTCATCCAGAAACTCGATATCATCATCGTCATCAAGATAATCTAAATCATCCAGATCATCCAAATCATCTAAGTCATCCAGATTTTCCAAATCATTCAAGTCATCTAAGTCATCCGGATCTTCATCAAAATCATAATCCTCTGTCGCATCTGCCTCATCAGCAGTTACTTCAATTTCGACGTCTTCCTCGTCCACATCAAACTTCTCTTCTTTAAAGTTCTCCACTTCATCTTCTTCCAGATCATCTTCAAGATCATCAAATTCATCCATGCTGACAACTGTTGTGCCCTTGTCTTCTTTCAGGACATTTTCCGGAAGACTCTCTATAATCTCATCCAGCTCATCAAAATCATCCAGATTCTCAACCAGTGCCTTGCCTTCTCGACTTCATTTTCTGTAGAATGTTCTTCACGGATCTCTGCGGCTTTAAGTAAATTCTTTTTCTTACGTTTTCCGGATTCCAAAAGAAGCTGGATCCAGATACTAAGTGCACCAATTGCAACACAAAGTGCCACATGGATCATTCCGTTTTTATATGGCTGCAGATAAAAGATACTGCTGCCCGCTGCCATTGCTCCAAACACAGAAGAAGAAGCAATCAGCATAAAGTTATGAAACTTAATAGAAAGCAATGCACACACAAGACTGATACCCGCACAGATTCCATACATAATAAGATCCTGTGGTTTCATCAGATGTACACTGACAACAAAGACGAGTACCGCTACTGTCACAAATCCACCAATCTGCTTCTTCCATGCACCAAGCGCCGCCAATACAAGTCCCACACCTGCTCCTGCCGCCAATGCGATTGTCTGATCCAGATCTGCAATCGCTCCGACCGCAATTCCGGCTGCGCATCCTGCTGACAATCCTGCGATCACAGACCAGAAACGTACCAGTTTCAGCCCCGTCAGACATAACAGTACTGCTCCGACCGTTATAACGATCAGAGAAATAAATTCCATCTGACTCAAATGATGACTGCTTTCATTAAGTCCAGCCAGAACAACATCCAGGTCAAAATTCAGAATTGTATCAATCATATCATTTACATTCATTATTTACACCTTCGTCCCTTACTATTTATTACTCACTACTGCTCATTTTAGCAATTTTTTTTACTGATTACAAGTGTTCATTTCACCTTTCCATTGACTTCTTATTCTTCTCCACTTAAAATAGAAGAGAAATGCTATTGCTGACCGCATAATACTGTGAACAGCAATAAAATGCTAACATAAAGGAGTTTATTATGGAACAGTTAAGAATACCTGCTGGCTATCATTCCCCTCTTACAATTCGTGAGACAGAAGTAGCCATCAAAGAAGTGAAAGACCACTTCGAGCGTGCTCTTGCAAAGAATCTCCACCTGACACGAGTGTCAGCACCACTGTTTGTCCGTCCGGAATCCGGTCTGAATGATAACTTAAACGGTGTGGAACGTCCGGTTTCCTTTGACATTAAAGAACAGGATGGTTCTGTTGCAGAGATCGTTCATTCTCTTGCAAAATGGAAGAGATATGCATTGAAGAATTATAATTTCCATTCCGGCGAAGGGCTTTACACAGATATGAGTGCGATACGTCGTGATGAAGATACAGACAACATCCATTCTCTGTATGTTGACCAGTGGGACTGGGAAAAGTAATTTCTAAGGAAGAACGTAACACAGAGACACTTCAGTACACTGTCCGCAAAGTCTACCGGGCTCTGAAAGATACAGAAGAATACATTTCCAGACGTTACAACTATATTGATCCTCTTCTTCCTGATGATATCTTTTTCATCACTACACAGGAGCTGGAAGACCTTTATCCGGATCTTACTACCAAAGAACGTGAAAAAGCGATTGCGAAGGAAAAAGGCGCAGTGTTTATCTCCAAGATTGGTGGCGTACTTGCTTCCGGCGAAAGACATGACGGTCGTGCTCCGGACTATGATGACTGGGAGCTGAACGGTGACATTATCGTTTACTATCCGGTTCTTGACATCGGTCTTGAACTCTCTTCTATGGGAATCCGTGTTGACGAAGACTCATTAAAGGCACAGCTCAAAGAAGCCGGATGTGAAGATCGTGCAGAACTTCCATTCCAGAAGGCACTGCTGAACGGCGAGCTTCCATATACAGTCGGCGGCGGTATTGGACAGTCCCGTATCTGTATGTATTACTTAAGAAAGGCTCATATCGGTGAAGTACAGTCTTCCCTCTGGCCTGAAAATGTAGTCGAAGCTGCTGCTGATGCCGGCATCCACCTTCTCTAAACACAAGACAGACCAGCCAATTATATGATAAAAAGCAGATTCGAATTCTACCGGAGCATCTCTCCTTTGAATTCGAATCTGCTTTTTCATTCTCCTCTTATTCTACAATCAGCAACTGCTCTTTCTCTTCCTCAGACACCCTGTTCCAAAAAACATTAAAATCATCAAATTCCGGCAAATAGATATCTGCCGTATTCCAGATCTGCGCCAGATTCTTGTCATTTGCCTTATCATAAACTGCTACTGTCTTAAATCCCGCATGCTTTGCCGTTCTCAAAGCCTGGTAAGTATCTTCAAACACCCAGGTCTGTTCCGGCTCCGTATCCAGCTGCAAAAGTGCTGCAAAATAAATATCTGGCTGATCCTTACCGCTTCCGATCTCAGATGCTGTAAAAACTCCTTGAAAATAAGGTAATACCTTCAATCTGCTCAGAGCTGCTTCTGCATTCTTCCGGTCACCGGTTGTTGCGATCACCATAGGAATCTTCCGCTCTCTGAATTCCTCCAGATACTGACGAACCCCTTCTTTCAATGGAACTCGTTTTGCATAATAATCTTCCACTTCCTTATTCAGTCCCTGTACAACCTCTTCCACTGTCTTCTCCAGGTTATAATGTGAGATCAGATAATCTGCCGCCTCCTCCAGGCTCATCTCAAATAACGTCTCCCCAAGGTTCTTCTCGGCCTCAATTCCCAAATGATCCAGATACAATTCTCCAAGATTCTCCCAGACAGGCATGGAATTGAGAAGGACACCATCTACGTCAAATATTACACCTTTTATCATGTCATTCCTCTTTTCTGCTATGCACTACATTATAATCTCCCTGGAAACGCATGTCAACCGTTACTGTTCACACGATGTGCGACCAGCAACGCATCTCGCCATTTTAAATCGCCTTTGGCGATGGGGCGAGATGCATTCAAGTCAAAACACGCATCCTCCGTGTCAATCAGCGGAATGATTGACACGGGAGTAAACAGTAACTGTCAACCATCAGAAAAAGACCTTCTGCCGGCAGATCAACCACTTGCAAAAGGTCTTTATAAAATACTGTTATTTATTTTGTCTCAAGGATCTTATCAACACTTGCCAGTTTTACACTCAACACAAATACTTCAGCGGCAACTGCAAGTTCTTCCGGTGTTGGATAAGACGGTGCGATACGGATATTGCTGTCATGTGGATCTTTTCCATAAGGGAATGTTGCTCCCGCTCCTGTCATAACAACGCCAGCTTCTTTCGCCTTCGCAACAATCGCTTTCGCACATCCATCCAGCGCATCAAAGGAGATGAAATATCCTCCGCGTGGCGCGATCCATGATCCAATCTCAAGTCCGCCAAGTTCTCTTTCAAGAACTTCAAGAACAGTCTCAAACTTCGGACGCAGGATATCTGCATGTTTCTTCATATGTTCTACAATTCCGTGAATATCTCCGAAAAATCTTACATGACGCAGCTGATTTACCTTATCATGTCCGATCGTCTGCACACGCATTGTGCTTCTGATATCCTCCAGGTTCGCATCAGATGCTGCCATTGCTGCAATCCCTGATCCCGGGAAACTGATCTTGGATGTAGAAGAAAACTTGTAAACCATATCCGGGTTACCTGCCTTCTTACACTCCATCAGAATCTCAATCAGATAATCCTGTTTATCTTCATATAAATGATGTACGCAGTAAGCATTATCCCAGAAGATACGGAAATCTTCTGCTGCTGGCTTCAGGTTCGCAAAACGGAACACTGTCTCATCAGAATATGTGATTCCCTGTGGGTTAGAGTACTTCGGTACACACCAGATTCCTTTGATTGCCGGATCACTGCTTACAAGTTTCTCAACCATATCCATATCCGGTCCTGTTGATGTCATCGGTACATTGATCATCTCAATTCCGAAATGCTCTGTAATCGCGAAATGTCTGTCATATCCCGGAACCGGACATAAGAATTTTACCTTATCAAGCTTACACCATGGAGTACTTCCCATGATACCATGTGTCATTGCACGTGCTACCGTATCATACATCACATTCAGACTTGAGTTTCCGAAAATGATCACGTTATCTTTCGGAACTTCCATCATATCTGCAAGAAGCTGTTTTGCTTCATCAATTCCATCAAGTCCGCCATAGTTACGGCAGTCAACACCATCTTCACAAGTCAGATCAACACCACTTGTCAGTGTATCCATCATCCCATTGACAGATTCAGCTGGTCTGCTGACGGTTTTCCTCTGGACATATCCAGTTTCAGACCTTTTGCCTTCACTTCTTCAAACTGCGCCTCCAGGCCACTCTTTAATTCCAATAACTCTTCTTTGCTCAAATCTTTATATGCAGTCATTGCAGGAATCCTCCACTTTCTTTATTTTTTCACTTTTGTTATTGTATATAATTTTTGACGTTTCGTCAATGGGTTCTTGCATTCTTTTTTATTTTTTTGTTTTTTTCAGCTTTATTTTCACATGTTTTGCATTTCAAAAATGTTTTTCATTCATTTTCCACTATATTCCGTGTTATCACTCTATCCCATCAGGTTTTATCTATGCATTATTGATTTTTTCTCCCCTCCTGTGATATCCTTAGAAAGTAGATTCCAGTCAGCATTCCACTTGACTGTGAATAAAAATCTTATAATTCTATGGAGGTACTAAAATGAATTTTACATTTGCACACAATAACCTGAATGTATATGATCTTGAAAAATCACTGGATTTTTACCAGAAAGCTCTGAATTTAAAAGTAGAACGTGAAAAACTTGCCGATGACGAAAGTTTTAAGCTTGTATATCTCACAGACGGTGTGACTCCGCATCTTTTAGAGCTCACCTGGCTGCGTGATATGGATCGACCATATGAACTGGGAGATAATGAGATCCATCTTGCATTTGCCGTCGATGATTTCGATGCTGCTTACAAAAAACATAAAGAGATGGGATGTATCTGCTTCGAAAATCCATCTATGGGAATTTATTTTATTGAAGATCCTGACGGATACTGGCTGGAAATTGTACCGGGCAAATAAGAAAAGTTTAAAAAGGAATCAGCATCACTGATTCCTTTTTTGGTTCTAATATCTTACATAATATGTAACACGTACAGAACTTACCTTAACCGGTACTCCTGTCTGCTGTGCTTCAATCATCTGTCCTCCGCCAATATAAATCGCTACATGCCCCGATGTCCAACAGATATCTCCCGGCTGAGGATTGCTTACAATTGTTCCTTTTGCAAGAATATCTCCACTTGTTCTTGGAATTGAAATTCCAGCCTGTCTGTAACAATACTGTACAAGTCCTGAACAGTCAAGTCCAACTCCAGGTGTAGTTCCGCCCCATACATATGGAACTCCGATCTGTGAATAAGCTGCATTTACAATAATGCTTCCCTTATCAGCACTATAACTTGGGCTTGATGAGGAAGAACTTGAGCTTGAACTGTTGGAAGAACTACTGCTTGAGCTTCCTGAACTTGAGCTGCTGGAGTTCGAACTACTGGAGTTTGAACTGCTGGAAGAACTATTGCTTGAGTTATTTCTAATTAGATGAACTACTGCTTGAGGTTAATTCTTCTTAGCTGACTTCCATCAGGACTGCTTTCTTCGCTGCTAGCTTCTTCTGCTGCTTTCTTCGCTTGCTTCTTCCGCTGCTTTCTTTCGCCGCTTCTTCCGCTGCTTTTCTTTACAGCTTCATCAATCTTAACATCGAGATTTGCGATTTCACTACTCTTCTCTGTGATTGTTGTATTCAGTTCATCCTTCTGCGCATCATACTCTGTCTGTGTCTCCTGCAGATCAGCCATCTTTGTCTCAAGCGTTGTCTTAAGATCTTCTACTTTCTGAACTGTCGCAACATACTCTTCGAGCTTATCTCTGTCATAAGAATGTACCTGCTGGGAATATTCTGCCTGCGTCAGTACACTGGAAATATCTCCGGATGTCAGTACCTTCTCTACTGTAGCAGTTCCTGTTCCTTCTTCATACATATACTTAATACGAAGCTTCATAGCTGCATACTGCTGTTCCTGTTCCTCCTGCGCTGTCTTCAGATCTTCCTCCGTCTGAGAGATTTCCTCACCTGTTTCGATCAGATCATTCTCAAGATCAGAGATCTTGGTCATAAGTGAATTCAGCTGTGTCTGAAGATCGCTTACCTGATTCTGTGTCTCCTGCTTCTTCTGCTTCAGATCACTGACTTCGTCGGCAAGTACCGGTGTAACAGTCATTGTACATGCAAGTGTTACTGCAAGAATCATGCTGCTTACTTTTTTTAACTTCATCTTTCCACCTATCCTTATTTTTATCTAGTCCCCCATGTGATGCATTATAATTTTCGTATCATACTCGTTGTAAATAGTTACATTATAATTCCACATACTCATATGTTATAATACAACATCTATTGTGTTTTTTCAACATATTTCTCGTAACAAGAGGGTATTATATTTACATTCTACGCTCAACATTATAGCGTATTTATGTAATATTTTCAATAGTTTTCCTTACTTTTTTCATTTTTTCGTAACATTTTTGTAACAAAAAATCTGGAAAGTTCTCTTTATTCTTAGATAAACTTTCCAGATTCCTGTTTCACTGTATGATCTTTTATTTTCTACTGAATATATAAGTTTGTATATCCCATCAGGCTTTCATCTACTTCTCTTGCCACTTCACGACCTTCACGGATAGCCCATACAACAAGAGACTGTCCTCTGTGCATATCCCCGGCTGTGAATACATCCTTCACATTTGTAGAATATTTTCCTGCCTCTGTCTTTACATTTGTGCGTTCATTCACTTCTACACCAAATGCTTTTGTTACATAATCCTGACTTCCAAGGAATCCAGCTGCGATCAGAACAAGATCTGCATCTACGGTATACTCGCTTCCTTCTACCGGAACCATCATTTTCCGTCCGTTCTTCTCATCTGTCTTACTCTCAAGCTTAATAAGAACTGCCTTACAGAGATTCCCTTTCTTGTCTTTTACGAATTCTTTCACTGTCGTTGTGTAAACGCGAGGATCAGAACCAAACACAGCGATTGCTTCCTGCTGACCATAATCCGTCTTGCAGACTCTTGGCCACTCCGGCCATGGGTTCAGCGGTGTCCTCTCGTCCGGTGCTTTCGGCATCATCTCCAGCTGGAGAACGCTCTTTGCTCCATGACGGATAGATGTTCCGACACAGTCATTTCCTGTATCTCCGCCTCCGATTACAATTACATTTTTTCCTTTTGCAGAAATGTAGCTTCCTGTTTTAAGCTTCATGTCATTTGCCCATAGTGCTTTCGTTGTTGATTTCAGGAAATCTACTGCAAAATAAATTCCCTGTGCATCTCTTCCCGGTGCTTTGATATCTCTTGGATTTGATGCTCCACATGCAAGGATCACGCGGTCATATTCTTTCAGGATATCTGCCGCCTTCACGTCTTTTCCGACATTACATCCAGTCTGGAAGATAATTCCCTCTTCTTCCATAATCGCAATCTTACGGTCGATAATCTGTTTCTCCAGCTTCATATTCGGAATTCCGTAGCGGAGCAATCCACCCGGTTTGTCCTCACGTTCAAAAACAGTTACCTGATGACCTCTTCTGTTCAGAAGATCTGCTGCCGCAAGTCCGGACGGACCGGAACCGATCACCGCGACTTTCTTTCCTGTACGCACTTTCGGTGGATTTGCCTTTGCATATCCCATCTCATATGCATTTTCAATAATTGCATATTCATTACTTTTTGATGCAACTGCTTCCTGATTCAGTCCACAGGTACATGCATTTTCACACAGTGCCGGACATACACGGGAAGTAAATTCCGGAAAATTGTTTGTCTTTTTCAGACGTAAATAAGCTTCCTTCCAATTTCCATTGTAGATCAAGTCATTCCACTCTGGCACAAGGTTGTGCAGTGGACATCCACTGGCCATTCCTGCAAGCGGCTTTCCAGACTGACAGAACGGAACTCCGCACGCCATACAGCGTGCGCCCTGAAGCTCCTGTTCTTCTTTGCTAAGAGGCGTATGGAACTCATTGAAATGTTTGATGCGTTCCAATGGCTCTCTGCCGGTTTATCCTGTCTTTCATAATCCATAAATCCTGTCGGTTTTCCCATCTCTATGCCTCCTATCTTCCGTTCTTGATCATATTAAATGCTTCGATTTTTGCTTTTTCTCTACTAAGTCCTTTTTCTTCCATCTGGATGATCGTGGACATCATTCTCTCATAGTCTTCCGGAATGATCTTCTTGAATTTTGGCAGATATTCTTTGAAATTATCAAGAATCTTCTTACCTACCTCAGAGTTTGTATAAGCAACATGCTCCTGGATCATTCCTTTTAATTCCTGTACATCATACTTATCTGTGACACGTTCAATGTTGACCATTGCTTTATTTACTTTACGATACAGGCTGTTATCAAGATCGATCACATAGCAATACCGCCGCTCATTCCGGCTGCAAAGTTCTTTCCAACCTGTCCAAGTACAACAACACATCCACCTGTCATATATTCACATCCGTGATCTCCGACACCTTCTACAACTGCACGTGCACCAGAGTTTCTTACCGCAAAACGTTCTCCGGCAACACCTCCTACAAATGCTTTACCACTTGTAGCTCCGTAAAGAGCAACATTTCCGATGATAATGTTCTCATCTGATTTAAATTTCACACCTTTCGGCTGACAAACAACCAGTTTTCCACCGGAAAGTCCTTTTCCAAAATAGTCATTACTGTCTCCTGTCAATTCCAGTGTCAGTCCTCTTGGGATAAATGCTCCAAAACTCTGACCGCCGGCACCTTTACACTGGATCACATAGCTGTCTTCTTCCAGTCCTTCCGGATATCTTCTTGTGATCTCAGATCCGAAAATTGTTCCGAAAGTACGGTCTGTATTTGTAACATCTACTTCAAGTCCTCTCTTTTCTCCTCTTTCAAGGCTGGGAGAAGCTGTTTCAATAGTACTTTTTCATCCAACGTCTTGTTAAGTTCAAAATCATAGACTTTCTTTGGATTAAAGATAACACCTTTCTTCTCTTTCGCATATGGATTGTACAGAATCTGTGACAGATCCAGTGTTGCGGCACGCTCTGATGTCGGAACGTCTTTTACTTTCAGAAGATCTGTACGTCCTACCAGTTCATCCACTGTGCGGACACCAAGTTTTGCCATATATTCTCTTAATTCTTCTGCAATAAAACGCATAAAGTTAACAACATATTCCGGTTTTCCACTGAAACGTTTTCTAAGCTCCGGATTCTGAGTTGCAACACCAACCGGACAAGTATCCAGGTTGCAGACGCGCATCATAACACATCCCATTGTTACAAGCGGAGCTGTTGCAAATCCAAACTCTTCTGCTCCAAGGATTGCTGCAATCGCAACATCACGACCACTCATGAGCTTACCGTCTGTCTCAATACGGACACGCTCACGCAGACCATTCTGAATCAATGTCTGATGAGTTTCTGCAAGTCCAAGCTCCCACGGAAGTCCTGCATTCTGAATCGAGCTTCTCGGTGCAGCTCCTGTTCCTCCGTCATATCCTGAGATCAGGATAACTCCGCTCCTGCCTTTGCAACACCGGCAGCGACTGTTCCTACACCTGCTTCTGATACCAGTTTCACAGAAATTCTTGCATTTTTATTTGCATTTTTACAGTCATAGATCAGCTGTGCAAGATCCTCGATTGAATAGATATCATGATGTGGCGGTGGTGAGATCAGGCTCACACCAGGTGTTGAATGACGCGTCTTCGCAATCCATGGATATACCTTTCCACCCGGAAGATGTCCTCCTTCTCCTGGTTTTGCTCCCTGTGCCATCTTGATCTGGATTTCCTGTGCACTGACCAGATATCTGGATGTAACTCCGAATCGGCCGGAAGCAACCTGCTTGATTGCAGAGCATCTGTTTGTGTCAAGACGTTCAATGTCCTCTCCACCTTCACCTGAGTTTGATTTACCATGAAGCATATTCATGGCGATCGCCATTGTCTCATGTGCTTCTTTTGAAATAGAACCATAGGACATCGCACCTGTCTTGAATCTTGTTACGATTGAATCTACGCTTTCTACTTCATCAAGCGGTACACTCTTCTTTGGAAAATTGAAATCAAGCTGACCTCTCAGATTGATCTTCTCGCCTTCCTCATCAACCATCTCTGTATACTGCTTGAACATTTCATAATTACCACGTCTTGTGGACTGCTGAAGCATATGGATTGTCTGTGGATTATAGAGATGTTCTTCTCCGCCACTTTTATATTTATGTTTTCCAACACTGTCCAGTGTCGTATCAACCTGCAGTCCAAGCGGATCAAATGCTTCTGTATGGAATGCTGTGTAATCTTCTGCAATTTCTTCAATACCGATACCACCAACACGACTGACTGTATCTGTAAAATAGCGGTTAATAAAATCTGTCTTGAGACCAATTGCCTCGAAGATCTTTGCTCCCTGATAGGACTGGATCGTTGAAATTCCCATCTTGGATGCAATCTTAATAATTCCATGAATTACTGCTGAGTTATAATCATCTACTGCTGCATAATAATCTTTGTGAAGCAGATTAGACTCAATCAGCTGACGGATTGACTCATGCGCAAGATATGGATTAATCGCACATGCTCCATATCCAAGCAGTGTTGCAAAATGATGAACCTCTCTAGGCTCTCCACTTTCCAGAATCATCGCGACTGAGGTTCTCTTCTTTGTACGTACCAGATGCTGCTGCAGTCCGGATACTGCCAGAAGTGACGGGATTGCAACGTGATATTCGTCTACCTCACGGTCTGTCAGAATCAAAATATTAGCACCCTCACGGATCACACGGTCAACTTCAATAAACAGATACTCGATTGCCTTCTCAAGACTTGTGTTTTTATAATAAGTGATCGGAATCTCTGCAACTTTGAATCCATCCACTTTCATATTTTTAATTTTCAGAAGATCTGTATTTGTCAGGATCGGGTTATTGACTCTGAGCATCTTACAGTTCTCTTCCTTCTGCTCCAGAAGGTTACCGTCTGTTCCGACATAAATTGTTGTAGATGTTACAACTTCCTCACGGATTGCATCGATCGGTGGGTTTGTTACCTGTGCAAACAGCTGTTTAAAATATCCGAACAGCGGCTGACGTTTCTGAGAAAGCACGGAAATCGGTGCATCCATTCCCATTGCTGCGGTTCCTTCGGCACCGCTCTTTGCCATTGTCAGAATAGAAGTTTTCACATCTTCGTAAGAATAACCAAACGCTTTCTGAAGCTGTGTACACTCTTCAGCTGTATATTTTGGTACATCCTTATTCGGGATTTTCAAATCCTTCAACTGAATCAGATTACTGTCCAGCCATTCTCCATATGGGAACTGATTTGCATATTTTTCTTTTAATTCCTCATCATCGATCACACGTCCTGCAACAGTATCAACCAAAAGCATCTTACCCGGGTGAAGTCTTTCTTTCATCACTATCTTGGATGGATCGATATCCAGAACTCCAACCTCTGAAGAAAGAATCAGATTATCATCATCTGTAATGTAATATCTGGAAGGGCGAAGTCCGTTACGGTCAAGCACAGCTCCCATAACATCTCCATCTGAGAACAGGATAGACGCCGGACCATCCCATGGCTCCATCATTGTTGCATAATACTGATAGAAATCTTTCTTGTTCTGGGACATCTCTTTATTGTTGATCCATGGTTCCGGAATACAGATCATAACTGCAAGCGGAAGATCCATTCCACTCATCACCATGAATTCTAATGCATTATCAAGCATCGCGGAATCAGATCCGGAAGTATTGATTGCAGGAAGCACCTTGTGAAGTTCACCTTTCAGACATCCTGCCTCCATTGTCTCTTCACGGGCACGCATCTTATCTGCATTACCACGGATCGTATTGATCTCTCCGTTGTGGACCATAAAGCGGTTCGGATGCGCTCTCTGCCAGCTTGGTGCAGTATTTGTACTGAATCTTGAATGTACCATTGCAATTGCAGAAATAAATTCTTCGTCCTGCAGATCTTCAAAGAAAAGTCTCAGCTGTCCTACAAGGAACATTCCTTTGTAAACGATTGTTCTACTGGAAAGTGAAACAACATAAGTGTCATCACTGCTCTGTTCGAAAATTCTTCTGACTACATACAGTCGACGATCAAAATCAATTCCTCTCTCGTATTTTGCAGGGCGTTCAATAAATGCCTGCATAATACATGGCATGCAATCTACCGCTGTCTTTCCAAGAATGTCCGGATGAATCGGAACTTCTCTCCAGCCCAAAAGTTTCAGTCCTTCTTTTTTTACAATAACTTCGAAAATCTTTTTCGCCTGATTGCGTTTTAATTCATCCTGCGGAAGAAAGAACATACCTACGCCGTAATCTCTTTCATCTTTCAGCTTAATTCCAAGTGGCTGACAGACTTTCTTGAAAAATCCATGAGGAATCTGTGTCAGAATACCCACGCCATCTCCTGTCTTTCCTTCTGCATCTTTTCCGGCTCTGTGCTCAAGTTGTTCTACAATACTCAAGGCTCCTGCCACTGTACTATGTGTCTTTTTGCCTTTGATATTGACAATTGCACCAATACCACAGTTATCATGTTCAAAACTTTCGCGGTAAAGACCACGATTCTGACTTTCCATTTCTTTCCTCATAGTCGCTATCCTTTCTTCCTGTAATCTAAAGTTTACTTTAAAATCTTCTTTATTCGGCGCATTCAATCATTTCTTTCTCACGTCGTGTAAAACTTTTTCTAGAATATACACCTTTTACCCAGGCTGTAAATAGGGAAATCCTTGTGAATTGTCTGATTATTTGATTTTCATTGATTTATTTGAATAGTCAGATTATTTGATTTCCTTATAAAATAATATTAATTATTAAGATTTCTGTTTTTCTTTGATTTTATTTGATAAAATAATAGATTAAAAAGAAAAAGCGCGACAAGGTTTCGCACCTCATCGCGCACAATTTAAGATTGTATTTTTATCAGTACAATTTATTTCATTTGTATTTCTTCATTATTCCTCTGTTTTCTGAGTACTCACCGGATCCCCGCTTCTCTGAATCCACACAAAACAAGCTGCACAGATAAATGTGCTGATAATCACTGCCGCTGCCATTTTAAACGGTTCTCTGGCAAGCCAGTTAAACACTCCGATATCTGTAAAGATCAAAGATCCCAGATTCAAAACAATGTGAAGCATAATCGGAGCTTTCATTGAACCAAATTTCTCATAAACATAGCACAGAAGAATTCCTAAGAGAAAAGTGTAGATCATCTGTACCGTGTTGGTGTGTGTGACTGAGAAAAACAGCGCTGACCAGATTGCCGCATAATAAAATCCTCTGGTCTCCCGGTACCTCTGATAAAGCACTCCGCGGAACATAAATCCTCTGCAATCGGAATTGCAAATCCAAATACAATAATCTGACCACAAAATCTGCTGAATACATATTCTGTGCTGTCTGAACATACTCCGGATCGACCAAAACGGCCTGTGCCATAACGGACAGACATGTAGCACCAATACTTCCGATCACTCCCATCACAAGAAGTGACCAGTAATTCTTCAGTGGCTTTTGAACTCCCATCCGCTGTATCCCTGCAATCTGCTCTTTCTTTCGATCGATAACAAACAACGTAACTGTCAGAAACAACGTCGCTGCTGTAGCAATCCCTGCAATCGCAACCTGACCTCCTATGATTTTATCAAACGCAGGACTTAATACTTCATAGTACTTATTCATCATTTCCTGATAATTAAGGACTTCTCCACTTTGTGTCATCCTGGAAGATGCTTCCCCCATAAAAGGAAGAATGATTATAAACTCAATCACAAATTCCATCACCAGCTGGATTCCCCAGAATCCAAGTAGAGGACCGGCAGCTCTCCAGAAGGAGCGTCTCGGATCATTTTTCATAAGACAATTCCTCCGCTATCTTCTGAATCCACTCTCTGATCTTTCTTGCTTCACCTTTTACAGTTCCCTGAACCATCTCCGGCTTCCGCCTCCCGTCCTTCGAATGCAGCATTTAACATTTTGGAAAATGCACGAAGATCCTGGGTTCTGCTTCCGATCACATAACGGTATCCCGCTACATCATTTCCATAAAACACAGCACAAAGAATTCTTTCTTTTTCAAGCACTTCATTCACATACTGACGCATGGCATCCGCACTGATATCCTCTGAAAACATACAGACCTTTTTTTCTTCTTCCGGAACAGACTGCGCCCAGACGTGTACAAGCTGGCGTTCTTTCTCCACCAGTGTCCGTTTCAAAGAATCCAGCTCTTCTTTCAAATGTCCCACTGCCTCTGCTGTCTCATATTCTTTCGCACAGAGCAACGCTGAAATTTTCCTGTTCTGTTCCTGCTTCTTCTCATAATCTGTAAGTGCACGGCTTCCACAGAGCATTGTCACACGAACGCCGCCTTTGTATCGCTGCATATTAACAAGCTTGATCATACCGATCTCTCCTGTGCGTTCAACATGCGGCGCACAGCACGCACAGATATCATATCCCGGAACCGATACGATACGAACCTGTCCCTCAATCTCAATCTTACTGCGATAATCCAGTTCTTCCAGCTCTTCTTTGGATGGATAAGACACTTCGATTGTCAGATTCTTCCACACTGCACGATTTGCTTCAAGTTCAATCTCCTGCAGTGCTTCTTTTGATATCTCTCCATCAAAATCCATCGTACAATCTTCTGTTCCAAGATGAAATCCGACATTGTTGAAACCGTATCTTGCATGCACGATTCCGGAAACAATATGCTCTCCGGTGTGCTGCTGCATCTTCATAAATCTGGTCTCCCAGTCGATCTCGCCTTCAACAATCTCTCCTGCTTCAAACGGCTGATCTGTAATATGCAAAATTCTTCCATTCTTTTCCCGAACATCAGATACCTTCGCATCCTTCAGTTTTCCTGTATCTGCATACTGTCCGCCGCCTTCCGGAAAGAATGCTGTACAGTCAAGTTCTACCGCATAGCATCCTTCCTTTTTCTCATACGGCTCACATTCCAGAACCATTGCAGTAAATTTTGAAAGATGGCTGTCATTGTAAAACAGTTTTTCTGTTCTTGTACCATCCATCAATCCATTTTCTGTCATAATTCGTATTACATCCTTTCCGGAGCTGTAAATCCAAGAAGGTCAATGCAGGTCTCAAGTACTTTTTTCGCAAGTGTAAGAAGTGCAAGATAACCTTTCTTCTTCTCTTCGTCTTCTTCTGCAAGAATCTTTGTCTCATGATAGAACTTATTAAAGTCGTTCGCAAGATCATAGATATATGCACACAACTTATGAGGAGCTGTCTCTTTATATACATTATCGATCACTTCATTGAATTTCACTACCTGAAGCATCAGAGACTTCTCTGCATCATTCTCAGCCGGTCTGATCGTTCCGTCAAGAACTCCGCCATTCTCAGCATATTTCTTGAGAATAGACTTGATTCTAACGATTGTATAAAGAATATACGGTCCTGTATTTCCCTCAAAGGAAGTAAATCTGTCAACATCAAAGATATAATCCTTAGAAGCCTGGTTAGAAAGATCTCCGTACTTGATCGCTGCAAGTCCAACTTCTTCTGCTGTACGTCTTGCATCTTCTTCCTCTACTGTACGGTTGTCCATGATCTTCTTATACATCTCATCATCAATCTCACGGATCAGATTCTCAAGACGCATAACACCGCCTTCTCTTGTCTTAAACGGCTTACCATCTTTTCCGTTCATTGTACCAAATCCAAGGAATGTAAGTTCTGTCTCCGGTTTTACAATTCCTGTCTTCTTCGCACAACGGAATACCTGCACAAAATGCAGTTCCTGACGCTTATCAACAACATAGATTACTTGATCTGGATCATACAGTTTCTCACGTTCTACCAGTGTAGCAAGATCTGTTGTATCATACAGCGCAGCTCCGTCAGATTTCAGAATCATACACGGAGGAATCTCTTTCTTATCTGTCTCTTCTGCAACGTCTACTACAAGCGCACCCTCATCATAATGTGCGAATCCTTTCTCCTTGAGCATCTCAACCATATCCGGAATATATGCCTGGGCATCTGCTTCACCTTTCCAGAGATCAAAATCTACACTCAGTCGCTCGTAGTTCTTCTTCAAGTCAGTTACAGACACATTCATGATATGTTTCCAGATTGCACGATATCCTTTATATCCATTCTGTAACAGATAAGTTGCATGAAGTGCTTCTTCTCTATAATCGTCGTGCTCTTTTGCATAAGCACTTGCTGTAGGATAAATCTCTTCCAGTTCACTGATCGTAATGGTGCTTCTTCGGGATATTCTCCTTCAAAACTCTCATCAAAATACGGGAGTTCCGGTTTACGTTTTTTCAACTCTGTGATGATCAGGCCCATCTGATATCCCCAGTCTCCCAGATGGATATCTCCTGTTACATCATTTCCTTTAAAACGGATAATACGTTTAATGCTCTCTCCGATAATCGCAGAACGAAGATGTCCGACATGCAACGGTTTTGCCACGTTCGGTCCGCCGTAATCAATAATAACTTTTTTCGGATTCTTTTCTTTTTCAACGCCAAGATTCTCATCTGCTGCCATCTCATTCAAATACTCTGCAACAACTTCCGGTGCCAGCTTCAGGTTGATAAATCCCGGATTCACCGCTTCTGCTGATGCAAAATACTTGCTATCTGCAAGTTCTTCCACAACTGCATTTGCATCATGATCGGAGCCTTCTTATATTTCTTCGCACCTGCCATT
>ENA-OQCX01000295-OQCX01000295.1-human-gut-metagenome-genome-assembly--contig:-NODE-295-length-26281-cov-11.680890_pt1 | contig 26281 bp, 28 predicted proteins | sample MGYA00242762_ERZ504587 | MGnify/ENA primary metagenome ERZ504587 (study PRJEB26092, sample SAMD00036337) | human gut metagenome | host: Homo sapiens | study: EMG produced TPA metagenomics assembly of... | reverse complement strand
TCGCCAGAGACGTAACGAGGCTTGTTCTGGCTGCGTCCATGGCTACCGTTTCCACCACCTACAACTACAACCTTTTTACCTTTGAGATTAGGAGTCTCATAACCCTCTTTAAAAGCTTTCATGAGGTTATTTCTTGTAAGGAACTCATTAGCTGAGAATACACCGTTGGCCTGCTCACCAGGGATTCCCATAAATCTTGGAAGTCCAGCTCCCGAACCGATAAATACAGCCTCGAAGCCTTCTTCCTCCATAAGCTCGTCAATCTTAACTGACTTTCCGATAACTACATTTGTCTCGATTTTAACACCAAGTGCCTTGACATTCTCTACTTCTGCCGCAACAACCTTGTCCTTTGGAAGACGAAACTCCGGTATTCCGTAGCTTAATACTCCGCCGGCAGCGTGAAGTGCCTCAAAAATTGTTACATCATAGCCAAGCTTTGCAAGGTCTCCGGCACATGTAAGTCCTGCAGGACCTGAACCGATAACAGCAACCTTTTTGCCGTTTTTCTCTGCTGCTGTCTTTGGCTTGATGCCATTCTCTCTGGCTGTATCAGCAACAAATCTCTCGAGCTTTCCGATTGAGACAGGATCGCCCTTGAAGCCTCTGATACACTTGCCCTCACACTGGCTCTCCTGTGGGCATACACGTCCACATACAGCAGGAAGTGCTGATGACTCTGAAATAATCTCATAAGCCTTTGTGAAATCACCATTTTTAACCTGCTCAACAAATGCAGGAATATTGATAGAAACAGGGCAGCCCTTCATACACTGTGCATTTTTACAGTTTAAGCATCTGCTTGCCTCTGCCATTGCCTCTTCTTTATTGTAGCCGTAACAAACCTCTTCAAAGTTTGTGGCACGAACCTTAGGATCCTGCTCTCTGACAGGTACTCTCTTTAATACATCGACTTCCATTATTTGTCACCTCCGCAGTTTCCGCAGCCACCGTGATGTGTTGCGCCCTCTTCATAGGCAAGCTTAGCTCTGCCTTCCTCAGTCTTATATTGCTGCTGTCTCTTCATAGCCTGATCGAAATCAACAAGATGTCCGTCGAACTCAGGTCCGTCAACACATGCGAACTTAACCTTTCCATCCACGATCAGACGGCATGCACCACACATACCTGTTCCATCAACCATGATTGGGTTCATTGAAACAATTGTAGGAATCTCAAGCTTCTTTGTGAGCAGACATGTGAATTTCATCATAATCATAGGTCCGATAGCTACACAGCAGTCATATGTATTGCCGGCATCAACAAGTGCCTGAAGCTGCTGGCTGCCGTTGCCGTGGAAGCCGTATGAGCCATCATCTGTACAAACATAGAGATTCTTTGCAACAGCTTTCATCTCATCCTCAAAGAAAAGGATATCCTTATTTCTAAAGCCCATGATGACATCAGCATCCACACCATGCTCTTTAAGCCACTTAACCTGTGGATATACAGGAGCTGTACCAAGACCTCCTGCGATAAATACGATGTGCTTTTTCTTTGTCTCCTCTAGGTTATCCTCCTGACAAAGCTCTGATGGACAGCCGAGTGGTCCGACGAAATCCTCTAATGAATCTCCCTCATTAAGAGCCATCATTCTCTCTGTTCCTGCACCGATAGTCTGTACTACGATAGTAACGGTCTCTTTTTCCCTGTCATAATCACAGATGGTAAGTGGGATTCTCTCTCCTACCTCATCTGTCTTTGCGATGATAAACTGACCAGGCAGACACTCTTTTGCAACTCGTGGTGCCTTTATATCCATAAGGATAATATTGTCAGCCAATTTTTCTTTTCGAACTATTGGATACATAGTCTTCCTCCTAGTTAAATCTTATCCCATTACATATGTAATCTGATACTCAATTATTTCATACTTTTTTAATTTTAAATGAAATGATATAATTTTTCAATATATTTCTTTAGATATTCCATAAAAATATGTTATATGCTTATGAAATTGTGTTATCTTCTGACATTCGTCCGGTACTTTATATCAAAAACAGGAACCAATTCATGCAAAAAATGAACCGGTTCCTGTTTTTATCAGCTTTTATGAGAAATATACAAGCTCATCCTGCGGCTTCTCGGCAGGCTCGATGGAAACCGGATAAAGCACCGGTCCCTTTCCCTTGTACTCTCTTGCAAACTCCACATGCACCTTTGCGGTGATGGTAATCCACGATTTGTGAGGAATACTGCTCTCATCCTCATACTTGCACTTAAAGCCTATAAAGGTCACGTCCTCTATACAGCAGGTCATCGCAAACCTGCCCGGTACCATAACACCCTTTCTAAGCTTATCAGGATTGTATACAAGGGCAAGGAATTTGACAACCTTGCCGTCGTACTTCTTGTAATTCTCCATGGCATCCATATACCAGATGGCATAATCTGCATCTGAAAGCTCAATCACATCCTGATTTATATCAAACGGCAGCTCCTCCGGACGCTCATCAATAGTACCGTCCTTGCGCTCATAGACAATCTGAGCCTTTCGATTGATATTCTTTATGGTACGCCTTAGGTGTCCTCTGTCTGTATCATCGTCCGTCCTGTTAAATATGACAACATCACTCGCAAATACCTGTTCCTGCATCATCGCGCGCATATTGTTCATATAAAGGTCAAATGTAGTGGAATCAACTGTGGCGAGTGACTGCACGATAACCCAGCCCTTTGGCAGCTCGGCCTCTATTATTTTATCAATGCCCCATGTGCCGTTGTACTCGATAAACACCTGTTCAGGCAAATACTGCATGTTGAGCTCATTCAGCTTTGCAGCTGTAAACTCATCCTCCGAGTCAATCTCTGCAACCTGGATATTGGCAGCCTTTAGCTATCCATATCATACTCCACATCACCATCCTCGCACATAATGATAAGCCCCTTTGAGCCATTAGCGAAATCATTCTCGAAAATGGTATCCTTAATCAGTGAAGTCTTGCCACTGTCCATGAATCCGGTAAATAAATATACTGGAATCTCTTCAGCCATTTTGTTAGTTCCTTTCTGATTATTTTGTAACTATGTTAAATACATTTAAGCAAGTCCGAAGAGCTCTTCAAGCTCATGCTCGTGGATATCTGTTCCGATAACAACTATACGTCCTGTATAGTCAGGCTCGCCATCACGAATCTCGTACTCGCCCGGAACCATATCAAAATAAATCCACTTGCCGTCTGTGCCCTCTACCATGCCCTTTGAACGAAGAATCTTGTCATCTTCCACAAACTGCTTAAGGATTTCTTCGAGCTTAGCGCGCTCAAACTTGTGAGGCGTCTCCTTGCCCCAGCTTGTAAATACATCATCAGCATGATGATGTCCGTGCTCATGATCATGACAGCCGCAGGTGCAGCCCTCGCCGTGCTCGTGGTGATGCTCGTGCTCGTCATGGTCGTGGTGATGCTCGTGATCATCGTGGTCGTGATGGTGCTCATGCTCATCATGGTCGTGGTGATGTTCATGCTCATCATGGTCGTGGTGATGCTCATCATGATCATGGTGATGATGATGCTCTGCCTCATCCTGTGCATGACGTGCCTCAGCAAGCACCTTCATCTCGAGATTGTCCTGACCTTCCATAGTCTTAAGAATCTGCTCTCCTTTAATAGCATTCCAATCAGTAGTGATAACTGAAGCCTTTGGATTTAAAGCCTGAATCTGCTTTACACAAAACTCAAGCTGCTCAGGTGTAGCATTCTGGCTGCGGCTTAAGATCACTGTTGTGGCATACTCTATCTGGTTGTTGAAAAACTCACCGAAAGCCTTCATCTGCTTGCTTGCCTTAAGTGCATTTACCACTGTAACAAGTGCATTAAGCTTGACCGGCTGCTCTTTTTCGATATCTATAACAGATTTCATGACATCTGATAATTTACCCACGCCGGATGGCTCGATTAAGATACGGTCAGGATGATACTTCGTAATAACCTCATTTAAATTCTTACCAAAATCACCAACCAGTGAACAGCAGATACAGCCTGAGTTCATCTCAGTAATCTGAATGCCGGCATCCTTTAAAAAGCCACCGTCTATACCAACCTCACCGAACTCATTCTCTATGAGAACTATCTGCTCACCCTTAAAAGCCTCATCTATCATTTTCTTGATAAATGTAGTCTTTCCAGCTCCAAGGAAACCTGAAATAATGTCAATTTTTGTCATTGTAATTCACTCCTTTTCTTTTCACTAAGTCCTATTTTACTAGCAATAATACAAATATGCAAATTAAATTTTTATTATTAAATTATGTTGACACATAACAAAAGAACTACCGCACGCGGTAGTCCTCTCTAATACATTAATTGTATTTTCTTTTTCTAGCTGCTTCAGATTTCTTCTTACGCTTTACGCTTGGTTTCTCGTAATGCTCACGCTTACGGATCTCCTGCTGGATGCCTGCTTTTGCACAGTTTCTCTTGAATCTGCGTAATGCGCTATCTAAAGTCTCGTTTTCTTTAACTATTACACTAGACATAACCTAAAACCTAACCTCCCTCCAGTTGTGTATTGTGCATCAACTGTTAGGTATCTATACTTAATTGCACTAACATGTATTTTATCAAAATATCCGGATTTGTCAAGATAAATCCGGATATTTTTTCAAGAAATTATTATTTTAATTATATCAGGTAAAACATCACTCCAAAATGACTCTAATCAAGCTTGATAAAGATTGATGTTTCCTTTTTCAGTGAATCTGCAATCTCATAGTTTTCATCCATCTTGTGTGAGATATTGTCCATATCCTCAACAATAAGCTGTGTACTGTCAGCCGCTGAAACCACTCCGTTCACACCCTCATTTATAGCATGTGAAATGGTGTTGATTGAAGAAGAAATCTCAAGCATGGACTGCTTAAGTGAATCTGTCTTCTCCTTGAAATCAGTCATGGTACCCTCAATGAATGAAGCCTTGTCATTGTACTCCACTCCAGACTCAACAAATCTCTCAAACTCCGGAAGAATCGAATCATTAATATAGCTGACAAGACCATTGGCGTTGTCAGAAAGATTGTTAACCGAATTGGTAACAACCGCATTGATACGCTGGATATTGTTGGCTGCCTCCTGACTGGCTGCAGCAAGCTGGCTGATCTCACTGGCTACAACCGCAAAACCTCGGCCTGCCTCTCCTGCCCTTGCTGCCTCAATAGAAGCATTTAATGCCAGCAGATTGGTCTGACTTGCAATGTTTAAAATATCATTGGTAAGTGAATTGACCTGCTTTACGCTGTTGCTATCCTCAATAGCCTTCTGCAATACCTCGAGAATCTCCGAAACCTTCCTGTCTGTTGACTCCATGTTTGTACGTGCAACAGACTCCATTGACTGTGCATGAGCCTTCATATCTTTGGTGTATCCGGTCAGTTCATCTGTCTTTTCAGCAATAAGCTCAACCTCTTTTGCCACATTATCTGTGTTGGTATTGATAACAGATGCGTTTTCAGAGATATCCTGCATGGTAGCAGACAGCTCCTCTGTTAAAGCCGAAAGATCGGACACACTGCTGTTGCTTGTCTGAACACTCTGACGCACATCATCAACAACCCTCTCCATCCTGGCCGAGTTGGTGACAACAGCTTGAATATAGCCTGCAGCTTTGTCATAAAGACATTGATACCCTTGCCTACGGCGTCAACCTCAGCATTGTTGATAGGAGTAACCCTCTGTGTCAAATCGCCCTTCTTGTTATCAATATTGACTATGATGCCGTTGATTTCCTTCTGTGTACGAAGCAGAGGCTTGATAACCATGGTGACAACAGCAAAAACAACAAACAGTAATGCAATTATACTTACTGCAATAGTAAATGTACATGTGACAACAGATGCACGATAAGTACTTTCGAGGCTCTTTCTCTCCCCCTGTGTAACAGAATTGACATGCTCACGCATTGACGAAATAGCTTTTTCAATGTTTTTAGTATATTTTGCAATAGAGCCATTTGCCGTTTTATACGCTTCCTCGTTTTTACCGGCGGCAGAATAGGCCATTACATTGCCACACTCCTTGACCAGGCTTGTATAGTTTTCACAGATAATTCTATAGTTTCTCTTGGTCTCCAAGGTTACATAAGGATTATAATCATCAAGGAGCTGCTTTAGCTTTTCCTCGTGATTTCTCACTTCACTTACAATATCAATCATTGATGATAGATCTGTCGATATAATATGAGACAGTGCCAGTGTATGAATATTCACGGTCTCCATCTCAATATCATTAAGCATCTCCGTGCCAACCATTGAGGTGTCCACAATCTGAGAAGCAGCATCATTTACCTTTGATAAATTTTTAAGAGATAAACCACTTGAAATAACACTTACAAAGCCTACAATAAAAACAGGAATAAGTATCAATTTTGTACTTAACTTTTTCTTTCCCTTGACCTTTGGTTTGTTAATAACCTTTTGAGCTTTTTTTGTGTTGAGAGTTTTTTTAACTTTTGGTGCTTTTGCAGGATTTGCTGCTTTTGCTTTCACCTTTTTTTGTTTTACTGCGCTATTTTTAACAGCGGCTTTACTTTTTTTTGAATCTAATTTCATGTTATATACCTCTACTCAGCTACAGATTGTGTTATCCCCGCAACAAGATTATCCATTATCTCCTGAAGAGCTGTATTATCAGGATTACCGGCCGCCATTTTTTCGCCAAACTCCGTCGCAGCATCCCAGTAAGAATTTCCAACTCTTTGGAGCTTTCCGTACTGTGCCTGATCCATGACAGCCATAATAGCAGGAACCTTTTTGACCGCATCATCTGCGGCTGCCGCTTTATTGGCAGGGCCTACATTCTTCATCTCAAAGCGGAGCTTCTGGTTATCCTCGTTTGTAAACCACTGGGCAAGCTTATTTGCCCACTCAGGATACTTGGTGTATGCATTTACAGCCATATATTTATAGCCTTTAAACGATGACATCTGAATCTGCTGTCCGGCACATGTGTATGTAGCAGCTTTACAGCACCATAATCATCGCCCCATAATTCCTTGATTTTTGCTGCATTCCAGCATCCGCTGACACCGGCAATAATACTTCCGTCCTGTACTCCTGCAATAAAATCGTCCTGTACGCAGTTCTTAAAGCCCGGCTTAGCCGCAATATCAAGCATAGCCTGTGCTATATCAACACCCTTGATGTTCGTGATGATAGAATTCCAGTTGCAGTGGTTTGTCACACCATCATCATTCACGCCAAAATCAAGCCCTGTATTTCCAAAAAATGAATACAGATACCAGCCTGAGCTCCAGTCCATAGTCAAGTACTTACCATTGGCCCCTGCAATGTCGAGCATGCCATCAAGCGTAGCCACATCGCTGTCTGAGAAATAATTCTTATTGTAATACATAAAATATCCATTGTCAGCGGTCAGCGGATATCCATATAATTTGCCATCGATAGTGGCAGCCTCAACCGCACCTTCATCGTCAGCCTTTTTAACGGCATCCACATCCTCTATCTCATAAAGAGCGCCTCCCGCTGCCATAGAAGTTATCTGGTCATCCGCTATAGGGAATACATCCGCACCATTATGCACATTTGATAATATATTATCTCTGGCATCAGAATCCTCTGACTCCTCGATAATTATATTAAAATCAGTTCCTTTATTAGCCTCCTTGAAGCTTTCAATCAACTGTGTAGTAATATCCACATCATCCTTCGAACACCAGACGTGCATCTTTACTTCCTTATCCTTCGCTTTATCCGAAGAATTCTCCGTCGTCCCCACCTGTGTATTGTCATGTGATTTATTTGATACTCCGCATCCAGTAAGTAATGAAACCCCAATGGCAGCCACAAGTGTTGCAGCTATTAACCTCTTCATACATATTCATCCTTTCAGTTTAATCTCAATTTATAATTTAGTACAATTTTACCATACTTTCACAAAAAAAAATAGGTCTAATTTGATTTTTTTAACAAATTTAGACCTATTTTTTAAAAGATGCATTTTAAAGCACTATATAAGCATTTTTGTTACTTAATCATACCTGAAAGTGCGTCCTTTACTGAAGCAATAGCATCAGGAATACCTGCCGGGTTCTTTCCACCGGCCTGAGCCATGTTAGGGCGTCCACCGCCGCCACCGCCTACCTTTGAGGCGATTGCCTTGATTAAGTTTCCTGCATGCGCACCGCTCTTTATGGCAGCGTCTGTTGCCATGCAACAAGATTTACCTTGCCTTCATTTGAAGAAGCAAGCACGATAACTCCCTCGCCAAGCTTTTCCTTGAGAGAATCGCCAAGATCACGCAGTCCGTTCATATCAACGCCGTCAACACTTGTTGCAAGAAGCCTGATGCCGTTTACATCAACTACCTGATCCATAACATCGCCGAGCGCATCCTTTGCTGCCTTGCTCTTAAGAGACTCATTCTCACTCTGAAGTGCCTTCATCTCAGCCATCAGGTGCTCAAGTCTCTCTTTGAGATTGGCAGGAGTTGATTTAACAACCTTAGCAGCCTCCTCAAGCTCCTTCTCCATATTGCTGTAATAAGCGAATACATTGTCGCCTGTGATAGCCTCGATACGTCTTACACCTGCAGCTACACCGCTCTCAGAAAGAATCTTGAATACCTTGATATCAGATGTATTCTTTACATGTGTACCACCGCAGAACTCCTTTGAGAAATCGCCCATTGATACGACACGTACCTTTTCACCGTATTTCTCGCCGAAGAGAGCCATGGCACCTGTCTTTTTAGCCTCATCGACAGTCATGATATCTGTGCGGACTTCAATAGCTTCGTTGATTTTCTCGTTTACGATATCCTCAACCCTTTTAAGCTCCTCAGCAGTCATGGCAGAAAAATGAGAGAAATCAAAACGTGTTCTCTCAGCATCCTGATAAGAACCTGCCTGCTCTACATGTGTGCCGAGTATCTCACGCAGTGCCTTCTGAAGCAGATGAGTGGCAGAGTGATTTCTGCATGTGTTTGTTCTTGTTTTTGTATCAACAGAAAGTGTAGCCTTCTCGCCTGTGCGGATCATACCCTCTGACACATAACCTACATGTGCATATCTGTTGCCGACAACCTTTACAGTATCCTCAACAACAAATGTACCGCTCTCAGTCTTTATGATACCCTTGTCACCCTGCTGACCACCCATTGTGGCATAGAAAGGTGTGTTTGGCACGATTACAGAGCCCTTATCACCATCTGAAAGAGCCTCGACTACATCATCCGATGTGGTAAGGAAAGCAATCTCAGCTGTGTCAGTAAGCTTGTCATAGCCTGTGAACTCTGTAGTAATTTCAGAATCTATATCATTGTAAACATTGGCATCAGCACCCATATAGTTTGTTTCCTTGCGGGCTCCTCTTGCCTTCTGTCTCTGAGCCTCCATACAACTCTCAAAGCCAGCCTCATCATATGTGAAGCCCTTCTCCTCGAGAATCTCTGCCGTGAGGTCTACAGGGAAGCCGTATGTATCGTAAAGCTTGAATGCATCCTCACCTGAAAGCACCTTGACACCGTCAGCCTTCATGCGTTCTTCCATATCTCCAAGGATACCAAGTCCCTGGTCGATAGTCTTTGCGAACTTCTCCTCTTCCTGAGTGAGCACCTTAAGGATGAAATCCTTTCTCTCCTCAAGCTCCGGATAACCGTCCTTGCTCTCATCAATGACAACCTGCGCGATTTTGCCAAGGAATGCTCCCTGTATGCCAAGTGTACGTCCGTGCATAGCGGCACGTCTGATGATACGGCGAAGCACATAGCCCCTGCCCTCGTTAGATGGCATAACTCCGTCAGAAATAAGGAATGTAGACGAACGGATATGGTCTGTGATAAGACGGATAGAAACATCGTCCATCTCATCGACATGATATTTCTTGCCTGAAAGCCCGCAGACCTTGTCACGGATAGCCTTCATTGTATCAATATCGAATACCGAATCAACATCCTGCATTACAACAGCAAGACGCTCAAGTCCCATACCTGTATCAATGTTCTTGTGCTCAAGCTCAGTGTATCCACCGTGTCCGTCACCGTTAAACTGTGTGAATACATTGTTCCACACCTCCATGAAACGGTCACAGTCACAGCCTACCTTACAATCAGGCTTGCCACAGCCGTACTTCTCACCGCGGTCGTAGTAAATCTCAGAGCAAGGACCGCAAGGACCTGCGCCATGCTCCCAGAAGTTGTCACACTCACCGGTCTTTGGATCTCTGTAGAAACGTGTAATACGATCTCCCGGCACTCCTACTTCCTTAGTCCAGATATCAAATGCCTCATCATCCTCACCGTAGATGGAAGGATAAAGCCTGTCCTTTTCAAGACCGAGCACCTCTGTCAAAAACTCCCATGACCATGCGATTGCTTCATGCTTGAAATAATCGCCAAACGAGAAGTTTCCGAGCATCTCAAAAAATGTAAGATGACGAGCTGTCTTACCTACATTCTCGATATCACCTGTTCTGACACACTTCTGGCATGTAGTCACACGGCGTCTCGGTGGAACCTCCTGTCCTGTGAAATATGGTTTAAGCGGTGCCATACCTGCATTAATAAGAAGCAGACTGTTGTCATTGTGAGGCACCAGTGAAAAACTCTTCATTGCGAGATGTCCCTTGCTCTCAAAGAACTCAAGGTACATACGACGTAATTCGTTAACGCCATAACTCTTCTTCATTACTTGAATCTCCTATTCTTTTGTCTTTGCGTCCTTCATTTTACGAAGCTTTACCCCTATTAAAGCCCCACAAAAACCTATGGCCGCCAAAACAATCATAATAATAACATATTGTGCTACGCACATGAAAAAGTCCCCCATAATTACCCTCCTAAATTTATTGAACTAATTTATTATAAATGAATTTGTGAAATAATTCAATAGTTCTCTCCAAAAGCGAACGTCTGATTTTCACGTTCAATCTCAATAATCCTGTCAGCCATGTCCTTATTGCTCAGCCTCTTTTTGTATTCAGTAATACCGCTGTAGTCCTGCCACATGTGCATAGGAAACACAAACTCTGCCGAGGTATTTTGTAAAAAGAAATCAAAGCCCTTGACTGATACTCCATAAGCTTTGGATCCATCGGGAAAAACGCCACGTTTATTGGTTTTTCCGAAAGCTTTTTATCTCATGTCTGAAGGCTCTGCGCACTCTGCCGTTTATCAGGTCTCCTGCGCCATCCCACTCCCAGTCGTTTAAATCACCGGCATGAAACAGGCTCACACCGTTTGATGCAACATAAAATGCCACACCGGCATCGGTGGATCTAAGTGTCATTATATCCAGATCATCCACATGATATGTATTGTCAGGTGAAACAAATGTCACCCTGTCCCTGACAGCGGGATCAATGCCATGCTTTGACAGAAAATGCGGACTGATACGGATATCCTTTGAAAAAATATAATGTATATTCGGATATTTATCAGCCAGACGCAAAATATCCATATCATAATGATCCTTGTGGCTGTGACTTGCAAACATATAGATTTTTGTATCCGGCTCATAAGATGGCAGCTTTCCGGTAAAATGCATACCCTCCACCTTGTCTCCATCAAAATAATCAAATATAAGCACCTTGTCATCCAGTTCCACAAGAAAACAACTGTGATGTATAAAAATTATCTGCATGTAACCTACTCTCTTTCGCTTTTTCTCTCTCTTTCCGCAAAGAAATCAGTCTTTATGTATCATTATGCTATCTTTATGCAATATAGTCAACTTATATTTCGTTTAATATAGTAATTAAACTCTAATTACCAATCAATAATTATATGATTAAAGGTCAAAATACCTTTTGACCCTCATATCATTATATAATTATACAAATCATGCCGCCATTTGAGTCATTCACAATCTTTTGCATGGTTTCCTGAAGCTTTATCTGGCACTCATCATCCATCTGCATTATTTTGCTTCTTATTCCGTCCTCCATAAGCTCCCCGACAGACTTTCCAAAAATATTAGTCTTCCAGACTCCACTGTCACTGTTTTCACCATTTTTTATGTAATCTATCAGATCCTCTGCCTGTTCCCTGCTTCCGACTATCGGCGCTATCTCGGTCTCGATATTAGCCCTTATCATATGTATTGACGGTGAAATAGCCTTCATTTTTACGCCAAACTTGTTTCCATGAGCTATAAGCACCGGCTCCTCCATTCTGATATCCGAAAGCTGTGGCATCACAACACCATAACCCTTCTGCTGCACCGATGAAAAAGCATCCTTAATCTTTTCGTATTCATTCTTTTCCTCAGTGAGTGAAAGAATCAGGGAAATCAGCTCCTTTTCCCCGGAAACAGTCACACCGCACAGCGCGGAAATATTCTCGTAGTAGTACTTCTCAGCAATCTCAATTTTAACCTTTACCACACCATCAGACAGCCCCATCCCGGCAAGATACCGCTTTTAATATATCCCCATCCGATTCAGGCATATCAGTGCTCATCAGTGCGACATCCTTCAGTTTTGAAGCCCTTGCAAGAAAAGTCTTTGCATATGTAATTACGGCCTGCTTTACATAATTGTCATAAGGCAGAAGCTGCACCCATTTCGGTATATCATAATCCACTCTCGTGACTGCAAATTCATATAAGAGCTTTTCCATAATATCTGTAATCTGTCCCATGCAAAGCTTTTCACAGTCTATAGGAATGGCAGCCGCTTTATACTCTCTGCTAAGTGACTCGCATAAAAGTCTCGTTTCTGCCGCAAAAGGCTTTGTAGTATTTACCACAATTACAAATGGCTTTCCTGAAGCCTCAAGTTGCATGACGGTTTCTCTTTCTGCTGCCTCATAGCTCTGTCTTTTTATATCGCCTATGCTGCCGTCCGTGGTTACAAGCACCGCCACCGTTGAATGCTCCTCTATTACCTTTTTTGTACCTACAACTGCAGCCTCCTCAAAAGGTATATCCTCGTCGAACCATGGTGTTTTGACCATACGCTCGCCGTCCTCCTCGAGATAACCGACAGCATCCCCCACTGTAAAGCCCACACAGTCCACAAGGCGTACCTTCACAGCGCTGCCATCATCCAGACTGATAGTAACCGCATCCTGTGGAATAAATTTCGGTTCAGTCGTCATAATAGTCTTTCCTTTGCCTGATTGCGGCAGTTCATCGACTGCACGCTTTTTAGCATACTCATTGTCCATCTTCGGGATGACACAAAGCTCCATGAAATGCTTTATAAATGTGGACTTGCCTGTGCGCACAGGACCGACGACACCTATGTAAATCTCGCCGTTTGTGCGGCATCTGATATCTTTATATAAATCAAACTCTTTACTGTCCATATTACTGCCCATAAAAGCTTCCTCCATACACTTTATTCTATAATCAAAGTGTATTCACCTGCGCTTTGGATTATTACAAATAAAAAGGCCACAGGCATCAAAACAGATAACCTGTGGTCTTTTAATCATAATTTTTAAACCAAACTACTTAGCAGCCTTTTTCTTACATCCGCCTGCCTTGCCTGTAGAAGCCTTGTCCGCAGAAGCATCAGCAGCTTCCTTCTCCTCAGGCTCCTCTCTCAGACGTGCATACATCTGCATACACTTGTGGAGCTTCTTTGCAAGCTTATTGTCTATCTGCTCAGGAGTAGCTCTCCACTGCCAGTTGCCACCGGTAGTTGAAGGAATGTTGATACGGGCCTTTGAATCAAGTCCAAGCAGATCCTGCATAGGAACAATAGCCATATCGGCAACTGATGACCATGCCGCACGCATCATGCCCCAGTTGTAGCCCTCCTCCTTTGTGAGGTTTAAGTAATCCTTTGCAAACCTTACGCAATCCTTTGGAGCTGTCTTCATCCAACCCATAACTGTGTCATTGTCATGGGTACCTGTGTATACAACACAGTGCTGCGGATAGTTATGTGGCAGATAATCGCTGTCTTCTCTTGAATCGAAGGCAAACTGGATAACCTTCATGCCAGGGAATCCTGAATCCTTTAAAAGCTTCTTTACGGAAGGTGTGAGGAAGCCGAGGTCCTCCACGATGATAGGAAGCTTACCAAGCTTCTTCTCAAGCACGTTGAATAAATCCATGCCAGGTCCATCTTTCCATACACCGTTCTTTGCTGTATCATCCTTTGCAGGAATAGCATAGAATGAATCAAAACCTCTGAAATGATCGATTCGTACTATATCATAAAGCTTTGCCATAGCACTGATACGCTTTGTCCACCAGCTGTAGTCGTCCTTCTTCATAACATCCCATCTGAAAAGAGGATTGCCCCAAAGCTGTCCGTCAGCTGAGAAGCATCAGGAGGACATCCTGCCACCTCGATTGGATTTAAGTCCTTATCGAGATAGAACTGTGTAGGATTAGCCCATACATCTGCCGAATCCATGGCAACATAAATAGGTACATCTCCGATAATTCTTATGCCTTTTCATTAGCATATGCCTTTAAGGCAGTCCACTGTTTGAAGAAGAGATACTGGAGCATCTTGTAGAAGGCAATATCATCAGCATACTTCTCCTTTGCTTCTGCTATAGCCTCAGGCTTTCTAAACTTAAGAGCATCATCCCACTCGCTCCATGCCACTCCGCCATTGGCATCCTTTAATGCCATAAAGAGTGTGTACTCATCAAGCCACTCTGCCTCTTTACTGCAAAATGCTTCATAGTCAGCCGGTGTTTTCTTTGAAAAACGCTCATATGCCTTTCTTAAAAGAGCATATCTGTTGACATACATGATGCCATAGTCTACATACTGTGGCTTTTTGCCCCACTTATATGACTCGCACTCCTTCTTTGTCAGAAGCTTGTCCTTGCATAAAAGCTCCAGATCGATAAAATAAGGATTGCCTGCGAAGCTTGAAAATGACTGGTATGGAGAATCTCCATAGCTGGTAGGACAGATTGGAAGAATCTGCCAGTATGTCTGGCCTCCCTTCTCAAGGAAATCGACAAAACGTCTTGCCTCCTTTCCCATAGTTCCAATACCATACTGTGATGGCAGTGATGAGATTGGCATTAATACACCGCTAGTTCTCATGTTATTTTTCCTCCCTTTTGTTGTATACTCATTGTTTGGCTGCGTGAGCCTGTATTTTAAAATAATATATAATATACATATGAAATCATATGATATTTTCGTTTTATTTAGTTATTATAACATCATAAAGTGCAACTTGTAAATTAAATTAGTTAATGTTAATATCAAATTAATAAAAAGTTTAAAAGAGGTGTAACATAATGAATGAAACAACCAGGCAATTGATTGTGCATAAGGTAAAGCATAATGCGAAACGCCTTATAACATCCATTAAATGGGTAATCTTTTCTATCGTTGTCGGCATAGTCGCAGGAAGCTGCGGCACAGCATTTTATTTTGCACTGTCGGTCGTAACCGATTTCAGAATGAAATACCCTTGGCTCATTTACTTTCTGCCAATCGGTGGACTTGCCATTGTAGGACTCTATCATCTGTGTAAAGACGATAACGACACTGGAACCAATCTGGTAATATCGGCTATCCATTCAGACGACAAGGTGCCCTTTAGAATGGCCCCGCTTATATTTGTATCCACACTTATCACTCACCTGTTCGGTGGTTCTGCCGGCCGTGAGGGTGCCGCTCTGCAGATGGGAGGCAGCATCGGAAGCTCTATAGGCAGGATATTCAGATTTGATGAAAAGGACAAGCATGTCATGATTATGTGTGGTATGAGTGCTGCATTCAGTGCACTGTTTGGCACTCCGATGGCAGCCGCTATTTTCTCCATGGAGATGATAAGCGTCGGTGTCATGTATTATATAGCACTCGTTCCATGTGTGATAAGCTCCCTCATCGCTCACGGTATCGCATCATACTTCAATGTTACAAATGAATTTTTTGCTATTGAAAACATACCGGACTTTACTATTTTAAACTCAGTAAAAATCTCTGCGCTTGCAATACTGTGTGCACTCGTAAGCATACTCTTTTGTGTGTCCCTTCACTCAGGTGAGGCGCTGTACAAAAAATATCTGCCAAACAAATATACAAGAGTATTCATTGGTGGCTGCTTTGTCATCATAGCAACTATGCTTGTAGGAAACCAGACCTACAACGGCACAGGAATGAGTGTCATCCAAAGCAGTATAGACGGTTCTGTCAGACCTGAAGCATTTCTGCTAAAAATCATCTTCACCGCACTGACTCTTGGCGCAGGCTTTAAGGGCGGCGAGATTGTACCATCCTTTTTCATAGGCGCAACCTTTGGATGCCTGTTCGGCAATCTGACAGGCTTTGAGCCATCGCTGTGTGCAGCTGTCGGCATGATTTCACTGTTCTGTGGTGTCACCAATTGTCCGATTACATCGCTGCTCATCAGCTTTGAGCTGTTTGGCTACGACGCATGCCGTACTTTCTTTTGGCAATCCCATTCAGCTATATGCTGTCAGGATACTTTGGCCTGTATCGCAGCCAGAAAATAGTATATTCAAAATACAAGACAAGCTACATCAATAAATCAACTCACTAGCATTTGCACACTGCAACCAGGCATGATACCCCGGGTATTACTGCCTGGTCTTTTATTGTGTAAAGAGCTTTATCTCCCGCAGAAGCTTCATCTGCGAGAACCTCCCACAAAGCGTCTGCAAGTTTAATTGTGATTTTATTTTTGCCGGCATTGTAAGCCACGAACACCTTCTCTGCATCAGTATCAATAGTATACGCAACCACCCCATCAGGCATATCATCCATGAAATGAACGGATTTCTTAATCTCATCTATTGTGTCAAGGTAAAATGCTTTATGAGCCTTCTTAGTGCTATAAGCCCCTTATAGTAGGCTTTAAGCTCTGAAAACTGCTCTGCCCTGTCATAATCTATTGCATTGACAGAAAGCGGACTACAATAGCTGTTCTCTACAGGAGCACCATCCGCTTCACTAATCTTTGTTCTCGCAAACTCCTCTCCATGCAGGAAAAACGGAATCCCCTGTGCTGTGAAAAGAATGGATGCTGCAAGCTTATTCATGCGGATGCGCATATCTTCGCTCTCATGTGAATTGGATATAATAAACCTGTCCCAGAGAGTATAGTTGTCATGACATGACAGATAGTTTATGGACTGCATAGGTGATTTGGCCCACTCTGCACAGGTCACAGCCTTCTTTAGTTCTTCGCCTCTGTCTGTAGCTCCATTGACAAAGCCCAGCTCATCCATATAGAATACATGTCCCTTTACCACATCACGTATATCATCCGAAAACATGCCGATGCCCGGTATCTTTGGGGCATTTATTTTCATGCCACGCTCTGATTCAGGCAGAACACTTTCTCCACCTGTCCAGCCCTCTCCATACATTATTATATCAGGATTTATTTTTAAGAGAGCTTTTCTGGCTTCATTCAAGGTCTCGATATCAAGTACTCCCATCAGATCAAACCTGAAGCCATCTATGTGATACTCGCTTGCCCAGTAGCACAGCGAATCAATGATATATTTTCTGACCATAGGCTTCTCTGATGCTATTTCATTGCCACAGGCTGATGCATCGGAGTAATTTGTATCATCCAGCATACGGTAGAAATAATTGCCGGCAGTCTTGTAAAAACAGCTGTCATGAACATTGAAGGTATGATTGTAGACCACATCCATGATCACGCCAAGCCCCGCCTCATGAATCGAGTGTACCATCTCCTTGTACTCTCTCACTCTCACGGCTCCATCAAACGGATCTGTCGAGTAGGAGCCTCCGGCACATTGTAATTGTACGGATCATAGCCCCAGTTATACTGCTCCTTTAATGAATCACTCTCGTCAATGCTGGCAAAATCATACGACGGCATAAGCTGCAGATGTGTCACTCCCATATCCTTGAAATATGAAAGAGTTTTATCCTCAGTAAATGCCTTAAACTTACCCGGATACCTAGAATGAGCAGATGCACCGGCAGACACATCCGCGATAGACACCTCGGTGATAACCATACTCATAGGATCAGCAAGCTTTGGCCTGTCCTCATCTGCAAATCCATCCGGATCAGTCTTAGAAAGGTCAATAACCATAGACCTGTGCCCATTGACACCGCAGGCTCTTGCATACGGATCATGCGAGCAAAATATGCCATCCGAAGTGTGAACCTCATATGTATAATAAACACCATCCAGATTACCCTCTGCCGTAGCAGAAAAAATGCCGCAAAGCTCTCCCTCTGTGCGCATCATCTCAAGCCTGCCTGTCTCGGCCGAATCATTTCCTTTATCATAAAAAATAACAAAAACACTGTCCGCAACAGGCGAAAACAGTGTAAATGTTGTCTTTTCCTTTGAATAAATCGCTCCTAATTTCATAATAATATCCTTTTCGTTTATTTTCGTATACATTATAATAAAATTTACAATAACTGTAAATAGGGCAATTCAACCAATTTTCAAAGACTTTTTAGTCAATGTGCCATTTTTTCTTTTGCTGATGTGAAACAAGCTTAATGTACAGCGGCTGTGGGATAAATCTGCCACAGGTTGTAGCAAGCTTCATCCTGAGAGTAGGCACAATGACAGTTTTTTTCTTCATCATGCAGTCTATGGCATAATTGGCGCAATACTCAGCGGAAATCCCCTTCAATGCAAAGCGCACATTTGCCACATCATTGAATTCTGTATCAACCGGTCCCGGACACAGACAACCTACATACACATGGCTGTGGCTCTGGCGAAGCTCACATGCAACAGCCCTTGAAAGGCTCGCAACATATGCCTTAGAGGCATAATAGGCTGCCATGTACGGACCGGCAGGAATAAGACCTGCAGAGCTTGCCACATTTAAGATAAAGCCTCTGTCCTTTACCCTCATCTGCCTTAAAAGCTTTTTCGTCAGGAAATGTACAGCACGCACATTGACATCTATCATGCCCATTTCCTTAGCTATATCAGTCTCCTCAAACAAACCGCAGTCACCGTAGCCTGCGTTGTTTATAAATATTTCTACGTCTTTTTCCTCGAGATAGTCAGAAAGCCTCTGACACTCATCAAGCTGCATCAGATCCGCGGTAAATATATCACACCAAAGCCCCTTATGTGTAGCTTTAAGCTTATCAGAAAGAGCTGTAAGCCTCTCTCTCCTTCTGGCAACAAGAATCAGGTCATAGCCTTCTTTCGCAAGTCTTTTTGCAAGCTGCTCACCTATTCCTGAGCTTGCTCCTGTAATCACTGCATACATATATCAATACCTCTATTCTTCAATAATCAGCTCTCCGGCGCTTGCATCGAGCTCTACGCTTGTGTTGTCGTTCTTATACATCTCAAGCAGCAAAAGCCACAGCGTATGAATCTCGTATGTAAGAATATTGGATGCAGGCACTGAGTATGGAAGCAGAGTGCTGATATCAAAGTATCTGATACCTAGTGGAGGCAGGAAAACAAGGTTGGTTGTCTGCCTTTTATCACCGGCAGTATGAATCATCTCATATGTAATCATCACAAAATCACTGCCTTTATAAGTACACTCATATGACACGTAGCACTCATCAACAGTCCATGTGATACCATCCTCTGTCACTGTCGGCTTTACCGCCTCATCATTGTACTCTGTAGTCTGACAGGAAAGCTTCCACTTAATCTGCCCCTTCTTTGTTTCCTTTACCATATCGGTAAGCTCTTTAAGTAATTCATCTTCTTTTTTCATTTTACACACCTGTTTTTATATTTTAAAAATCAATGTTCATCTACTCTCACTCCGTGAACCACAAACCTGTATGTCTCACCGCTTGTGGAACAGGTTGAAAGAGTCACAACCTTGTCATCCTTTGTCGGGACTATGCCTGTATCCTTCATTGATGAGGCAGCCATCCTCTGTACGAATTTGCCAAATGTCTCGTCAGGCTCAAAGCCCACAGTATACTCATCACTGTCATCACTTACCGTTTCATATGAGAAAATTTGGTACCTATACTTTTTGCCATCGACAAGTATCTGGAAATACTGATGGCTGTCATAGTAATTCTCATCACGGTTATAGTACTTGAGCTTTCCAAACATCGACAGGTTTTTCATATTGTGTCCATAAATGATTGTGTGGCAGTCGCTGAAATCAGTCTTGTTTGAACCCTCAAGAAAGATGGAGCCTGCAGTGGCATGCTCTCTCTTAAAGGTCTTTCTGAGGTAATAGCTGTTATCGCCCGAATACATGACAGGATAGCTGATATCCTCATTCTCAAAGTAAATCCAGCCAACCACATCTGGGTTTTCGCTCCTTAGGCCGGCAAAATCAATGTCTATATCATCATACCACGGTGTATCAGCAGCTTCACTGCCATTGTCATCCGACTTCTTTGAATCATCCACAGCATACTCATCCTGCAGCTTCTCATATGTCTTATCTGAGGTTCTATAATCCCAAAATATCTTAAACAGATGATACCCCGAATAAGCCACCAGAGACAGACCAATTATCAGAACTATACATCTAATTACTTTTTTAACCATTTGTTTTCTCCATTTTTTTATCAGTCAGTACCGTAATACCGGTAAAAATAATTAACATTACAATGAATACAAATTTACCCTGCGTGGTTCCTAAAAAAGAAGCCGGATAACCGAGCACCGGGATATCAAACACAGGCACACCGGCCACATCAGACCATGCAACCGGCTCTACATCATTCACCTGATTGGCATCGCCCTTTGTAATGTAGGTCTTTTCATCTGCATTGATTTCAACCACCCTGTGAGTCACCAGCTCGCCATGTCTGTAAAAGGTAATGGCATCACCGGTCTTTATACCACCCGTATCTTCCTTTACATACAATAGACTGCCCTTCATGTAGGAGGGCTCCATGCTGCCGCTTACAACTACCATCGGCTCGATATGAAACAGCTTAGGAGCAAATATTACAGCGATAATTAAAACAAGAATTAATAAAATCACACTTGAAATAATATTAATAAATCTCTTCACGAAAACACCTCTATACAAGAAAAATCATTTATCACTCACAAAGCTGCTATAGCAGCTTACAGGCTCAATGTCAAAGTGTATCGTCATATTACAATGTGTATCACAGGTATGATTGAACCTATCGACAATCCGCTTCATGACATCGGAGGCGGTATCGCATGAGCATTTCGACAAAAGCACAATGTACTGTGAATCACTGTACTTTGCCGCCACATCCCCCACACGCAGGCACTTCCTAAGTGCTCTGTCTAGTGTGACCATAGAATCCTTTGTCTGGCTATTCTCCTTATCAGACGAGGTGTTAAACATTGGTGCTACAGTAATCAGAACAAGACTCTCCGGAACATTAGAGCGCGCACTCTTTCTGACCTCCAGATGATAAATCTCCTTGAATACAGGATACCCGCACATGAAAACACCCTCCATGCTCTCCTCGTTGATATCCTCCTTCACCTCATCTATATTGTAGCTTGAAACACCCTTAGTGACAGATAAAAGCTCCTCATACACCTTATTGAGCATGACAGTCTTTCTAACACCAAGCTCATTGTCCATAATGGTCTTGGCAGTCTCATAAGTATCAAAAGCCATCTGTACCTTTTTGGTACGCATGCGTGCCACAATCAGATATGAGTATAACTGCTCATCAGAACGCTCATATACAATTGCCCTGGTGCACAGCTGCTCAAGCTTCTCATAGCGCCCTGTATCAATATACAGCTTTGCCAGAGCCTTTACTGTATTCACGTATCTTGAATGGTAAAATGCATTGAGTGTCATAAACCAGTGTGTATCTGTCCTATGAGGCAGAAAATCACCATTGTAAAGGGCTATGGCCTTCTCATAGCTTTCAATAGCGGTCTCCTTGCTCCTGCAAAATGCCATCTCCGCCTCATTTATATATCTGTCAAACTCTTCGACATCAATGGTTACTTCCACATCATCATTCCATTTGTACAAGCCGCCTCTAACAGAGACTATGCACTCCTCGTCAAAGGAGGCATCTCTTAGAGCCTTTCTGAGCCTGTATGCCAGATTCTTAAGGCTCCTACCGGATTATCGGTTTCTTCCTCAACCTGCCATATAGCCTCTGAAATATCCTCTATACAGACACCCCTGTTTCTGTTCATCGCCAGATATACAAACAGCTTTTCAAGCTTCTCAGACCTCCATGCTCCTTCCTGGACAGAGGTTATGTCATTACCCACCGTAAAGCTGCCAAAAGTTTTTAATTTAATCATATAAATCTCCCCACGTCTGACATCAAACATTATTATATAGTCATAAACATATTAAGCTACTGAAATCCCAATAAAACGCAAAAATTAATTCCAGATTAAAATTTTCGCAAATCATCACTGCCGTCATCGACAGTGTTTTCTATTTTCATTATCTTAACAAAGTATGAGTAGTCATCATTTACCTTTACCTCACACCTGTCACCCACCTTGTGCCCGAATATAGCGGCACCAAGCGGTGACTCCTTGCTTATCAGATTCTTTAAGGAATTGCCCCTTACAGTTGTGACAATCTTGTATGTCTCAGTCTCATCATCATCCTCAAAATACACATCAACCGTATTGAACATACCCACCTCATCATCCTTTGACTCATCGGATATGACAACGGCCGTCTTAATCATCTTCTCAAGGTATCTGATACGGCTCTCGTTCTGGTTCTTAAACTGCTTGGCGGCCTTGTACTCGAAGTTCTCGCTCAAGTCACCCTGGCTCTCGCCACCTTTACATCATCAAGAGCCTTCTTTCTGACAACGAGCTTTCTGTACTCTATCTCGTCCTCCATTTTCTTTATATCATTTGCTGTCAATTCATCATGCATGTCTTAAACCCTCTTCCTGCAAAATTGCGTCAAAATGTATTTAGAGAAGCCCTGCGATACCACAAAGCAGCACAATCGCACCAAGAACTATACGGTACCATCCAAACACAATAAAGTTGTGCTTCTTTATGTAGCCCATCAGGAATTTGATAACAATAAGTGAAACGACAAATGCCACAATCATCCCGATAATCAGAATAGCAGCCTCTTCCCCTGTAAAATGAAATCCAAATTTAACAAGCTTCAGAAGACTCGCACCAAACATAACCGGAATAGCAAGGAAAAATGTATACTCAGCGGCAACAGTCCTTGAAACACCAATTAAGAGAGCTCCGACAATAGTAGCGCCTGAACGTGATGTACCCGGAAAAACAGCTGCAATAAGTTGGAAAAATCCAATCATAAGCGCTGTCGTGTAGCTTATGTCGACAAGTGAATTAATCTTAGCCGGCTTGCCATTATGTCTGGTCTCAATCACAATAAAAGCGATACCAAAGAGTATAAGCATGATAGCTACTGTCTGGAAATTGTAAAACAGTCGCTCGAATACATCATCAAAAAGTATTCCTATAACAGCTGCCGGGATGGTTGAAACAAGAATGTGGAACCACAGCACAAAGATATCAGTCTTAATCCATGCACCTATACCGGTCTTTGCAAGAGGAGCTTTGTTATCCTTCCTGCCGAATGGCCAGATCTGGCTCCAGAACAAAACAACAACCGCCATAATGGCTCCAAGCTGGATAACAACCTCAAACATACTGTAAAAATCATCCGGGTTCTTTCCTATTCTAAGTGGTAAAATCTCATTCAAAAGAATCATGTGGCCGGTGCTGCTGATAGGCAGCCACTCTGTAATGCCCTCCACAATTCCAAATATAACAGACTTGATAATGTCAAAGATTTCCATAAATAATTTCCTTCCTTTAAAATATTTTCTACAACCAATTTATTATATTATTTTTCCAATCACAAGTCCATGAAATTTAAGAAAAATTTAAATTAAATCTTTTCATATTAGAAAATTTTTTGTAAAATACTCATAGCAATTATGAAAAAGTGAAAGGACAAAGACAAAACATGAAGAAAAAAATCAGTATCATGCTTTGCATAGTACTCTTCGCACTGACAGGCTGCACCAACTCCGGTAGCACAATACGCTTTGGAGCAGCCGATGTTGGTGGAATGTACTATTCATTTGCAAATACATTTACGGAGCTTGCCAATGAACAGGGCTATGACTTTACCTGCAAGGTCCGTACCACAGCAGGCTCTAATGCCAATATAAGGCTTTTATCCGATGACTATATAGAGATAGGCATCGCACAGGCAGACCTGATAGCCGATGCCTACAAGACAAATGAAGATTTAAGGGCTATAGCAGGGCTTTACACCGAGACCTGTCAGCTTGTGGTCCTCGCTGATTCAGACATACAGACTCTTGACGACCTGTCAGGACACACTGTAAGCATCGGAGCTAAGGAATCCGGTACCGAGCGAAACGCCACACAGATTCTTGAGTTCGCCGGTATGCCATCATCCCTTGTTGCCACCAAAAACCTGGACTATATCGAGGCCACAAAAGAGCTAAAAGCCGGTGATATAGATGCCTTCTTCTGCACTGCAGGACTCACCACCACTGTTATAGATGAGCTCTCAAAGGAATGTGACATAAGGCTTATCCCGCTGACAGACACGGTGATAAGCAAGATACTTGAAAGCAGCTCGGCCTACACAAGCGAGGTCATACCTGCCGGCACATACACAGGCCAGGCCGCAGATATAAGCACTATAGGTGTAAAATCCGTACTAATCACAAAGGCTAATGTATCTGAGGATACAATTGAGCAGCTTACCTCACTCCTGTTCGAAAAGGAAAAGGAGCTCTCCTACTCCAACTCTCTTAAGCTTGAGCTGACGTATGACTTTGCAACAGGCGATATACCTATTCCATTTCACGATGGAGCAAAAAAGTATTATAGTTCCTGTGGATATAGTGTAAATTAATTTACGAATTAATTTTTTGTATTCTAATACATTATATTGCTCAAAGAATAAAACAAATAAACATTGAAAGGTAACACATGAAAATACAACTTGACATGTACCAGACACTGGCCGCTGCCGTGCTTGTACTACTACTGGGAAACTATTTAAAAAAGAAAATATATTTTCTTCAGAAATTCTGTATTCCGGCACCTGTCATAGGTGGGCTGATTTTCGCCATCATGACATGCATATGCTATGTCACAGGAATCGCAGAATTTTCCTTTGATGACACACTGCGCGAGGTCTGCATGGTATTCTTCTTTACATCTGTAGGCTTCCAGGCAAATCTCAAGGTATTAAAAAGCGGAGGCAAATCGCTCATCGTATTTTTGGGACTTGTTATCACTCTTATCATATTGCAAAACCTAACCGCCGTGGGACTTGCAAAGCTCTTAAACTTAAATCCGCTAATCGGCATGTGCACCGGCTCTATTCCTATGGTAGGCGGACACGGCACCGCAGGAGCCTTTGGCCCGGTGCTAGAGGACTTGAACATAAAAGGCGCCACGACCATATGTACAGCTGCAGCTACCTTTGGTCTCATCTTTGGAAGCCTGATAGGCGGACCTCTTGGAAAAAGACTGATTGAAAAGCATAGCCTGCTTAATACAGCAGCAAACGAGGATGACAGCCTGCTGGTGGAGGATGAGAAAAAGCATGAGCGCCACACAAATATGTATGCTGATGCCGTATTCCAGCTTATCCTGGCAATAGGTGTCGGAACCATCTTTACAATGCTGCTCACAAAGACAGGGCTCACCTTCCCGATATATATAGGAGCGATGCTTGCAGCCGCACTCATGCGAAACATATGTGAGTACACAGGAATCGCCACCATCCATATGGGAGAGATAAATGACCTGGGAGGTATAAGCCTCTCTCTATTCCTAGGCATGGCAATGATCACACTAAGGCTCTGGGAGCTTGCATCACTCGCTCTCCCACTCGTCATACTGCTTGCAGCACAGGTGCTTCTCATAATCATATTCACGTATGTTATCGAGTTCAACATCATGGGACGCGACTACGATGCAGCCATACTTGTATCAGGCACCTGCGGCTTTGGAACCGGAGCCACCCCAAATGCCATGGCAAATATGCAGGCTGTCTGCGACCAATATGTGCCATCCATAAAGGCATATCTGCTCATACCTCTTGTAGGAAGCCTGTTTGCCGACTTTTTGAACAGCCTTGTAATCACATTTTTTATAAACCTACTATAAAACAACCGGAGAAAAACATGTTTGAAAAACTGAAAAAAATATTTAAAAACAGAGAAGAAAAAGAAAAACATAATTACGATTTAACATTTGACAACGTGGCCATTCCCGAGGTGCATGTAAAAAGCACCGGAAGCCACGAGGATACCGATAAAGAAAATGCACCTATCAGCTATGACAATGTTGCCATACCTGAGGTGCATATCAGAAACAAAAAAATAATAAACCTGATAAACTAAACTGTTTATTTGAACTATTTTGATACAGGCTGGTTAATTCCAGCCTTTTCATTGCAATCTCAATTCATGA
>ENA-OQCX01000293-OQCX01000293.1-human-gut-metagenome-genome-assembly--contig:-NODE-293-length-26343-cov-1.858903_pt1 | contig 26343 bp, 41 predicted proteins | sample MGYA00242762_ERZ504587 | MGnify/ENA primary metagenome ERZ504587 (study PRJEB26092, sample SAMD00036337) | human gut metagenome | host: Homo sapiens | study: EMG produced TPA metagenomics assembly of... | reverse complement strand
GTCACAATTTTGTGGAATATTTTGCCCGGATGAGGGCGCGTAGCGGGCTACGGCAACTGAATTCGGGTGAAATATCCCGCAAAGTGGGGCGTGCAGATTGCGGGAATGATTTTTCAGACACACTCTAGAGTTTCTTAGGCAAAATCTGCGTTATGAGCCTGGCTGTTTCACTGTCTGAGCGAAGTCGGCGACGGAGCGAGTTTGAGAAGACGGCTCATGCTTTTAGCAGATTTTTTTTGCCTTAGAAACTCTTAGATGCCGAAACCGCACCGGAAATAAAATAAATTTCTGCGCGTCCCTCTTCTATTCCCTCTCATCAAGATCAATCTGAATCCCATCCAGAAAGGGCACAAGAAACCCGCTTTTTTTATTCAAATAGTACTGAGGCTCCAGTCTTCGCGCCGGAAGCTCTTGCGGCCGCCTTCCTGCATCCGGTTCCAGAAAGTAAGGAGACTGCGCAGTGTAAGGTAATAGAACTGGTTTTCATGGCTGTAGAATATAAGAAAAAAAGCCACCCCTCCCTGCTTTTCAAATGCCTGCATAAATTCCACCTGATGAGGATGGATATTCGCAAGCGGAAAAGTATCCGCCGCACATTCTTTGGCATCAAAGCAGACAGGGATACCCTGTACTGCTCCGATATAGTCTACAGTGCTTCGTTGCTCGAAATATGCCAGCGTAATATGACGGTTTTCCTTATCCATACGGACAGGTGTGATCGGAGTGGGAATTTTCTGGATAAGTGCCAGTCCCTTTTCTCTGTATTGTTCATTTGTACGATTTACAAGATCCTCCAGAGTGGATCCCCGCAAACCTCTGCTGTTCCATGTTGCCACTTTATTTCTCCGTAAATTTTATTTTCTACTTCAATAATTTTACCGACGGATAATACCTGATAACTGCCTTCCGACAATCTCATCAAATGTCACAAAACTGGTGCTTTTCCAGCAACGGGAGTCTTTGGAATGATTGCGATTATCACCCAGGACGAAATAGCTGTTTTCAGGAACTTCATACGGGCCAAAGCTGCCCCTTGGTTTTTCCGGAACGAAACTGTCATCCAGAGGAATCTCTGAATCATTGATATAGACTTTGCCGTCCTTAATCTGTACTTTTTCTCCCGGAAGTCCGATGACTCGTTTGATGAAAAGCTTGCTTTCGTCATCCGGGTATTTGAAAATAACAATGTCAAAGCGTTCCGGATCTTTTATTTTTTTTGATATTTCATGTCCGAAGAAATCCAGATTGAGTCCATATGCAAGGCGGAATCCGAAAATACGGTCTCCTGTCATAATGGTTTTTTCCATTGATTCGGAAGGAATTTTGGCATTGATCAGTACTACGCTATTCACAAGCGTTACGATCACTACTACTATGATGATCATTTTTGCGTAATCCCATATTTCTTTCCAGATTCTCATGATAAGCCTCCTCAAGATTTTCCTCTTTGATGATTTTACAGAAAAGCTCCGGTGCCGGCGCCACAAAGGTCTGGTCTGTCTCCGGAATTACTAACCTGTATGCATGGAGAAGCTGATGCCTGACTCCATGGCGGATGTATTGCTTATTAAATTCAGAATCTCCGTATTTGGTGTCTCCAAGCAATGGATGTCCTGTTCCTGCAAGGTGAGCACGAATCTGGTGAGTACGGCCTGTGATCAGCTCAACTTCCAGAAGAGTTATTTTTCCGTTGCTGCCAAGAGGACAATATTTCGTTTCAATCGGCAGGGAATCTTTGAATTCCTGTCTGCTTACGATTACTTTGTTTGTTTTTTTATCTTTGTGCAGATAACCCCTGATATGATCCGGTTTTTCTATTTTGCCTTTTGTGAGGCAGATATAGTATTTGTGAAGTGTTCTGTCGTGGAATATCCTGGACAGAAACTGCAGACCGGCAAGGCTTTTACCTGCACAGACCATTCCACTGGTATTACGGTCAAGTCGGTTACATACGGAAGGTCTGAAGGTTTTGAGCTGTTCTTCTGTAAGGTCACCTTTCTTTAAAAGGTAGCCGGTCAGATATTCTACAAGGGACGGTTCCCCGTCATCTGCCGGCTGTGAAAGCATCCCTGCCGGTTTATTGATGATAATGATATCAGGATCCTCGTAAACAATATCCAGTTCGCAGTATGCTCTTGCTGCCTGACTGCTTCCTGCAAATTTATCGAAAGTTTCATCACTCAGAAACAGTTTGATAGTGTCGCCTTTGAGAAGTTTTTCGTTTCCTGTGGCTTTCTTTCCATTTAGAATGATGTTCTTTTTGCGAAGCATTTTGTAAAAAAAACTTTTAGGTGCTTCTCTGAGAAGCTTGGCCAGATATTTATCAAAGCGCTGGCCCGCTTCATTTTCTTCTATAATAAATTCTTTCATATTTAATTGTTCCTGTATAATTATACCAAACTCCGAAATAACACATTGCTATAGATATATTTTGTAATTGAATTCCGGCGACTACAGACACAATGCCAGAATGGTCTGTCGGATCAGTTCGTTTCTGGAAAGATCCGGATATTTTTCGTCCGGGGTAAATTTGATTCCTTCTTCCAGACTTTCTCTGTGATCGTTCATGGAATCAAGACGTTCCAGGAACGGACGGAGATCTGTAAAAATTTTCACCGTCACTTTATAACCGTTTTTACGGATGATCTTCTGGGAATTGGTTTCCATGAAAGATGCATCGATTTTCGGATCACTGCTGTAAGCCACTACTGTATTTCCACATACTGCTGCTGCATCAATATAGGCACTTTTTTCATAAAAAGTCATGTAAAGTTCATATGCCATATCCAGACTGCCCTGATGCTCATGGATTTTCTGATATAATCCGGCATCCATTGGTCTGCATTTCAGAATCATGATCAGATTCACCATGGATTACATGCCGGAAGACAGCCAACTACAGTTACAACTGTCCAGACAGTCATTCTTGTCTTAAAATAGAACCAGGATGTAAAAAGATGAATAAGGGTACTGCAAAAAGAATTGCAGTGATGATCAGGCGGCGTCTCTTTTCACTTCTGAAATATCCGAAGTTCCCTTTGGATACTTTTGAAGATGTTTTCGCTTTACTTTGTTTTTTATTTCTGTTTTTCTTTTCTGTCACTTACGTCCTCCTCTGGAATTTTTCTTATGTATATTTCTGATAGTATTCTTCTTTGCAGATGCTGAACTGTTTTTGTTATTTTTTGCTATTTCTGCTGTTTTTCGCATTCCGACTGCTGCCCTGAGTATGCTGTTGGCTCCATGATTCTCTCGAAGCGGCCGGATCAAACATTTAGGGCCGTAACCTACCAGGTCCATTCTTCCGGTCATTTTGAGGCCTTCCAGCACCAGTTCTCTGTTTGCAGGATTCTTGTACTGCATCAAGCTCTCTGTATTGCTTTTTCATGGGGTTCTTCGGCACATATACCTTCTCACCTGTAAGAGGATGGATTCCCGTATAGTACATACAGGTAGAAAGAGTAGACGGGTTGGATAGAAATCCTGTACCTGTTCCGGGGTAAAGCCAAGATCCCGGACATATTCCGCAAGTTTTACTGCCTCTTTCATGGTACATCCCGGATGGGAGGACATGAAATACGGGACAGCATACTGCTGCTTTCCTGTTTGCCTGTTTGCCGCATCATATTCCTTAAGAAACTGCTGATAGACGCTGTGACTTGGTTTTCCCATATACTTCAGAACCTGATCAGACACATGTTCCGGTGCCACACGCAACTGCCCACTTACGTGATGTTCCACCAGTTCACGCAAAAAAGTCTTGTCCCTGTCTGCCACCACATAATCAAAGCGTACACCGGAGCGGATGAATACCTTCTTCACTCCCGGGATCTTCCGCAGCTTCCGAAGCAGAGAAACGTAATCCGAATGATCTACAGTCAGGTTTTTGCATGGCGTGGGAAACAGGCACTGCTTATTCTTGCAGACCCCTTTCGTGAGCTGTTTCTGACAAGATGGTTGTCTGAAATCTGCTGTGGGACCACCCACATCGTGAATATAACCCTTGAACTCAGGATCATTTGTCATTCTGGTAGCTTCTTCGATCAGAGACTCATGACTTCTGGTCTGAAGAATTCTTCCCTGATGAAAAGTCAGGCGCAGAAATTACAGCCGCCAAAGCACCCTCTGTTGCTTGTCAGGCTGAACTTGATTTCTTCCAGTGCCGGAATTCCGCCCAGCTTCTCATACATGGATGAACTTTCTCCGTATAAGGCAGGCATATACATCATCCATTTCCTCCTGCGTCAGGGGCAGAGCAGGAGGATTCTGTATAATATATCCCTTTGTCCCATAAGATTCTGCCATTGGTCTGGCGCTGAATGGATCTGTATTCTGATACTGAATGGCAAAGCTGTCTGCATAAACCTTCTTATTTACTTTTACTTCCTCATAAGAAGGAAGAATAATCGGATCATAAACTCTCGACAAATCCCTGCACTTAAATACAGTTCCTGCAATATAGGTAAGTTCCTCTACCGGCAGTCCACTCGCCAGCGCATCTGCAATCTCTATGATCGAATGCTCACCCATTCCATAGGAAATCATATCTGCCCCGGAATCAAGGAGTACACTGTGTTTTACTTTATTCTCCCAATAATCATAATGTGCCAGTCGTCTCAGGCTGGCTTCAATCCCACCCAGGATAATGGGTGTCTTTTTATAAGTCTGACGGATCAGATTGCTGTACACGATCACCGCGCGTCAGGACGAAGTCCCATCTGGCCTCCCGGTGAATAGGAATCTTTCTGCCTGTGCTTTTTAGAGACTGTATAGTGATTTACCATAGAGTCCATATTTCCCGCAGACACCAGAAATCCCAGTCGAGGCTCTCCAAATACCTGAATACTCTCCTTCTTTCTCCAGTCAGGCTGAGGAATGATCCCCACTTTATACCACGACTCTCCAACAGTCTGCTGATGATCGCAGTACCAAAGGAAGGATGGTCCACGTAGGCATCACCTGTAATATAGGCAAAATCTACCTGCTCCCACCCTCTCTGTTTCATTTCTTTCTTTGTTACCGGTAAAAAATCCTGCATTTATATTTTCCTCGTATGTATTATAGTCATGCGGATACGATCATCCGCCACACAGTTCTACATCTGCAGCAAACCTTTCAAATTATCATTTCCGGATAATAATCAGACATGATGATACACTGCCTGTGCCCGGTATCCTTCGGATATAATATCAAGCTGTCTGTGGAACCGCTTCAGCTGCTGAAGATCTTTTGTTTTTAAATACTCTCAGGAACTCATCCTGAATCTTCATAATCTCCCGCTTATTTTGCAATCTTGTACAGATTTTCAATGTTGATCAGAATATCCTTCACCAGATTAGACTGCATCTGTGACGAATTCTGTGCATCCATAATCTCATTCCGCACAGAAGACATCTCATGGTCAAGAGCATTAATGGCATCTGCTGCCTTGCTCAGACGTTCTGCCACATGCTCCGGCATATCCCCTTTATATTTATATTGCAGGGAATGCTCAATCGTCGCCCAGAAGTTCATAGCCATTGTACGGATCTGTATCTCCGCCTGCAGCTTCTTTGGCCCTTTGATCGTATCCACTGTATAATAAATAATCAGATGATAACTTCTGTAACCACTCTGTTTAATATGCTTCAGATAATTCTTCTCACTCTTTATAACCATATCGCTTCTCTTCTGGATCAGGGAAGCAACCGTCTCTATATCCTCCTCAAACTGGCAGATAATACGAACACCGGCAATATCCTCCAGTTCTTCTTCCATTCTCTCCATAGGAATATGCTTGCGCTGCATTTTCTCAAGAATACTGCTCACGCTCTTAACCCTGCCCTCCACCTGCTCAATCGGGCAGTAAACATCATTCTCTTTACATTCATCAATAATGTGATTGAATTTCACTTCCAGCTCTCTCACAGCCAGTTCATACGGGCACAAAATGCTTCTCCATAACTGTATTTCCATTTTCACTCGCTCCTTGCATTTCATACATTTTGTTATTATAGCATAGATTTTGAAAAATATCTCGCTAATATGAATAGTTTCTGTTTTTTTTAGAAATGCCTAGTTCCGCATTCTGATACAGTATATGCAAAGCACCGGACATATAGAACATTCAAAAAAGCACCCCTGCCGCCAAAGCGCAACAGGGATGCTTCCAACATCACTCTTTAAGAGCCTCCAGAACTTTCACCAGATACTTCCAGACTCTCTCTGTAGAAGAAATACTAAGCACCTCTTCAGACGTATGAATATCCTTCATATCAGGTCCCAGAGACACACAGTCAAGTCCTTCCATCTTCTTATAGAAAAGTCCACACTCAAGTCCTGCATGGATTGCCACCACATTCGGTTTCTGTCCATACATTTCCTCATATACTTCCACCATCTTATCACGAAGCGGTGAATCCTTGCGATACTCCCACGCAGGATAAACGCCCTGTCTCTCATACTCTCCGCCAAGGAACTCCGTCAGATAGCAATCTTGTCAGAAAGGGAATCTCTGGCTGTCTCCACAGAACTTCTGATACTGGAGCTTCCCATTACCTCATTCTCAGAAGTCTTCAGAATACCGATATTCGTAGAAGTCTCTACCAGTCCTTTGATCGTTCCGCTCATTTTCTGAACACCATAAGGTACATTTACAAGGAAGAAAATTACTTTTTCTTTACTTGTGGGATGAAGAACCCTTACTTCCTGTTTTCCCTCATCTTCAACAGTTACTGTGATACCTCATCAGTTCCTGCATACTCTTCTCTCCATGCTCCCTGCACAGAAGCCGCATATTCTCTGACAGCATCTACATTTTCTTCAAGAACAAGGATTTCTGCTGTAGCCTCCCTTGTAATGGCATTATCTTTCTGTCCGCCCTGCACACTGATCAGTTCAAAATCTGTTTTCTCATCCAGACCATGGAGAAATTTTCCGAGAAGAGAATTTGCGTTTGCACGATTCTTGTCAATCTCAGCTCCGGAATGACCGCCCATCAGTCCGCTGATCTTAACTGTCAGCTTCTCTCCCTCTGCATCCAGTCTTGTCACTGGAATATGGCTGACTCCGGAAAGTCCGCCTGCACAGCTGATCCAGAGGCTTCCTTCTGCTTCAGAATCCAGATTGATAAATCTTCTTCCTTTTAATACACTGCAGTCAAATCCAACTGCACCCAGAAGACCGATTTCCTCATCTACAGTAATAAACACTTCAAGCGGCGGATGAGCAATTGTATCACTTTCCAGAAGTGCAAGACCATAAGCAACAGCAATTCCGTCATCACCACCAAGGGTTGTTCCGTTTGCAGATACATAGTCACCTTCTACAGAAAGATTTAATCCGTCTTTTGTAAAATCATGCTCTACATCCGGACGTTTCTCACATACCATATCCATATGTCCCTGAATGATCACTACAGGAGCATTCTCGTATCCCGCTGTGCCCGGTTTATAAATAACCACATTATTCATCTCATCCTGAACATATTTCAGATCATGATCCTTTGCAAACTGAACCAGATAGTCGCTGATCTGCTTTGTATTTCCTGAGCCATGAGGAATTTTGCATATCTCCTCAAAATAATGGAACACTCTTTTGGGTTCACAATTCTCTAAAACTGCCATAATTATATTACCTCCAAAAATCACACATTTGTCTTATAATATACCATTGTTTTCCCGATATACGACAAATTTTCCAGATATATTTTACCCAAATACTATAGCATTTATTTTCATTCTGCGCCATATAAATTTTATAAAGAATGGCAAACAATTGCAAAGAGGTTGTTGTATGTCCAAAAACACCATACTCACCGGTGGTATTTGTTTTCTTCTTGTCTTTCTTCTGCTGCATCCTGCTGAAAGTCTGTCCTGTGCCAGAGCCGGAATGACTCTGTGGCTGAATACATTAATCCCAACGCTTCTCCCATTTATTATTCTCACAGGAATGCTTACACATACCGGTCATATCCGGAAACTTCTCCTGCCATTTGAATCATTCTTTCATATTTTTCCGGGTGTCAGCATCTGGGGTGGTTATGTTTTCGTTCTCGGAATGCTGTGTGGTTATCCTCTGGGAGCCAAACTTGCCTCTGATCTGTATGGATTACATAAAATCAGCAAAAAAGAAGCTCTTTATCTCACTACCTTCTGTAACAATCCAAGCCCTGCCTTTATCATTACCTATCTCTGTAAGTCCTGTCTTAAGGATACAGTACCTGCCGGCATGGTCTTTGCGAGTATTTTTTCAGCAAATCTGATATGTATGCTGTTCTTTCGTTTTTTTGTGTACCAAAATGCCACCATCTCAGATTCCCCAGGATTTTCACCCGAGATTTCTTCTCGAAAAAATATACTTGATTTTTCTATAATGAACGGTTTTGAAACCATTACACGTCTCGGAGGATATATTCTATTGTTCTCTATTCTGGCAGGATGTATCAGATATTATGCGCCTTTTCCACTTCTCTATCAATACCTGCTGCTCGGATTTACAGAGATCACTTCCGGACTTTCTCTTATTTCAGTTTCCGGACTGCCATACATGACTCGTATACTTTTGTCCGCTGCAACCACCGCATCCGGCGTCTGTGCATCCTTGCTCAGACAAAAGGTGTTCTCCACCATGACCTCAGCATTCTGCCTTATTTTATTTCCAAGTGTATCTGTACATTCCTTACAGCAGGTATTCTTTACTGTCTGATTTCCTATCTGTGAAAATAAATTCTTTCCGGGAACTGTCATCATTTCATTATACAAAATCAGGGCAGGAAATTTTCCTGCCCCTTGTTTTCTCATCTTCTATATTTATAACTGATTTATTTTTAGTTCTCTCCCAGATCATCTAACAGATCGTCATCATCATCTTTCGCTCCGTCATTATCATGATAAGAGCCTGTAATTGCTGCAGCCTGTGCTGTCTGAGGTGCAAGTTCCTGACGATTGTGGTTTACAACATCAAGACAGCTCTGCAGGGAATCAATAAATGTTTTGTATTTCACACCTGCATCCTCTAATGTTGTATTAAGCACACTGCCAATATTGGCCATCATATCATCTGTATAGGTGATCGCACTGAGACGAATGCTGTTTGCATCCTGTGTTGCAGAATCCAGAATCTCCTGTGCCTGTTTGTTAGCTGCATTGATCGTATCATTTGCCTGTGCATATGCTTTCTGCATAATCTCATGCTGTGTTACCAGTTCCTGTGCTCTTGCCTGCGCATCTGCGATCAGTGCATCTGCCTTAGTCTGAGCATCCTCAAGGATAGCGTCCTTATTGTTAATGATCTTCTGATAACGTTTAATCTCATCCGGAGTTTTCAGGCGGAGTTCTCTCAGAAGTTCCTCAATTTCTTCTTTATTTACCACAATCTTAGTAGTTGACAGTGGCTGGAATTTACAGCTGTCCACATATTCCTCAATCTCACCGATAATCTGTTCAATTCTGCTGCTCATAGTATATACACTCCTTATTTTCTATTTCTGTTACTGTACGCTCTATGTGACAATAACTTATTTGTTGTCTGCTGTAAGACGAATCTTCTCAATAACTGCATCCGTTATCTCGGCCGGTGCAAACTTACTCAGGTCGCCTCCAAAATGTGCAACTTCCTTCAATATTGTAGAACTCAGGTATGCATATTCCAGACTTGTAGTCAGAAATACAGTATCTACATCCGGTGCAAGTACACGATTGGTCTGAGCCATCTGGAGCTCATACTCAAAATCTGTAACTGCACGAAGTCCACGTATGATCACCTGAGCGTGATTCTCTCTGGCAAAATTCACAGACAATCCCTCAAATGGTTTTACCTCGACATTAGGAACGTCCCGAGTCGCCTTTTCTAATATATTAACACGTTCCTGCACAGAAAACAACGGACTTTTTGAAGAATTATGTAAAACGCCCACTATCACTTTGTCAAAAGAAACTGCTGCTCTCCGGATCACATCAAGATGTCCATAGGTAGCCGGATCAAAGCTGCCGGGATATACTGCTATTTTCATTTATTTTTACTCTCTCTTTCCTCTGGCACATACACATATGCATAACAACACGAATGCTGCCTGCAGGCAGCAATCTTATGATAATTTCAGGAAGCAATGTATTCATTCTGAAATTATTATAGTTAATTATGCACGTTCTAAAAATACATGCTTATTTGTTTTATACTCTTTCGAACGCAGCTGCCTGTAACCGAGAGATTCCACATAACTGAAATCCGTCTGAAGATCCGCTTCCACAATAATAAGTGTATTCTTATCTGCAACTGTGCTGTCTTTCAGATATTCCAGCACCTGTCTTTCCAGTTCATTATTATATGGGGGATCCATAAAAATAATGTCAAAAACACCTTTTCCCTCAAGGGAACGCAATGCCTGCAACACGTCCATGTTCAGCAGTTTACCATCTTCTGCCAGTTTTGTAAATGCAAGATTTTCTCTGATGCATGCAGCAGCTTTTGGATTCTTCTCCACAAACACTGCATAAGAAGCTCCTCTGCTCAGAGCTTCGATTCCGATCCCGCCACTTCCGGAAAAAAGATCCAGGAAACGGCATTCCAAAAGCTCCGGCTGAAGTATATTAAATAATGTTTCTTTGATTCTGTCAGTAGTAGGTCTTGTGTCTATCCCCGGAATTGTTTTCAAATTAAGCCTTCTGGCTTTACCTGCGATCACTCTCATTTCAGATTCAGTCTCCAATCCAGGTCTCCTCTTGCAAGCCCTAAAATAAGAAGTTCTGCTGTGGCAATATTTGTCGCTACAGGAATATTGTACTGGTCGCATCTTCTCACGATGCTTGTGATATCCGGTTCTTTAGGATCAATCATGACCGGATTGTAGAACAGAATGACCATATCAAGATCCTGACGCTCTACCATCTCCATAAACTGCTTGTCTCCACCAATACTGCCGGCAAGGAATTTATGCACATGAAGGCTTGTCGCTTCTTCTATTCTCCGTCCGGTTGTACCTGTGGCATAGACCTCATGTTTGGCAAGTATATTCTTATAAGCGATGCAGAAATCTTCTATCAGTACTTTTTTACTGTTATGTGCGATTATACCTAAGTTCATAGTTTCTCCTCTCCGTTTCTCCTATTTATTTTGCGGATTTTATCTTTTATCCACAAATCCTAACTGTAATTATAACAAAGCACTAAATAAAACGCAATTAAAACTTAAAAAATATACATAATTCATAATTTATTAATATTTTTCTTACAGTCATCATGCAAGTTTTCCTGTTTCCATGCTCTTCCTGTCCATGCGAAAACTTCCAGTGTATTATTTCTGCATCTTCATATACTAGCATTGCAACACAAAAACACTTTCAAAAGAAAACAACAACCAAGGAGGAAATTGATATGTCAAACACAAAATCTTCTAACCAGACAGCTGTACCGGAAGCAAAAGGTGCGTTAGACCGTTTCAAATTCGAGGTTGCAAATGAATTAGGCGTACCGCTTACAGACGGGTACAACGGTAACCTGACTTCTAAACAGAATGGTTCTGTCGGAGGTTATATGGTCAAAAAGATGATCGAAGCCCAGGAAAGACAGATGTCCAGTGGTTCCCAGGGCGGACAGTACTAATCAGATAAAAGCCTCTCAGTTGAGGAACTGAAAAAAACCGATGGTGATGACTGAAAACAGTCAAATCCATCGGTTTTTCTATAAAAGCGAATTAATAAAATCAGATCATCCCTATCAGATGTACGATCAGTGCAGCCACCCAGGCAATCACACACTGCCATACCACAACACCAACAGCCCATTTACTGCCCATTTCACGTTTGATCGAAGCGATAGCCGCCACACATGGTGTATAGAGTAAACTGAATACCAGCAGGGATGCTGCTGCCAGCGGAGTCAGTACAGAGGCAATATTTCCACTGAAAAGTACTTCCAGTAGTATGATAACCACGCTCTCTTTTGCCCATAAATCCGCTGATAAGAGCTTGTACAGATTCTCCAGTCTCCCAGTCCGATCGGTTTAAATATAGGTGCCAGGACTCCCGCCACCATTGCCAGAATACTGTCTGCAGAATCTTTTACAAGATTTAAATGCAGATCAAAGCTCTGCAGGAACCAGATTATCATTGATGCAAGCAGGATAATAGAAAACGCTCTCTGCAGGAAATCTTTTGCTTTTTCCCACAAAAGCTGACCTACATTCCTTGCTCCCGCAGCCGGTAATTGGGAAGTTCCATGACAAACGGTACGGGATCTCCCTTGAAAAGAGTTCTGTTATACAAAAATGCCGCCAGGATTCCCACCAAAATTCCAAGCAGGTAAAGACCTGCCATAATAAATCCGCCCTTCTTCGGGAAAAAAGCACTTACAAAGAAAGAATAAATCGGCAGCTTCGCAGTACAGCTCATAAATGGAGTCAGCAAAATCGTCATCTTTCTGTCACGCTCACTTGTAAGTGTACGTGTGGCCATAACAGCCGGAACCGTACATCCGAATCCAATCAGCATTGGCACAATGCTTCTTCCTGAAAGGCCGATCTTACGCAGAAGTTTGTCCATCACAAAAGCAACACGTGCAACGTATCCGCTGTCTTCCATAAGAGACAGGAAGAAAAACAGGGTTACGATAATCGGCAGAAAACTGAGTACACTTCCCACACCTGTAAAAATACCGTCAATGACCAGGCTATGCATGGCACTGTTTACATTTGCTGCTGTCAGTGCTGCTTCTACCAGCGCAGAAACCTTATCAATTCCAATCTCCAGAAGCCCCTGAAGCCACGCTCCGATCACATTAAAGGTAAGATAAAATACCAATACCATGATTCCGATGAAACAGGGAATCGCTGTATATTTTCCTGTAAGAATCTTATCAATTTTCTCACTTCTGATTCTTTCTTTGCTTTCTTTAGGCTTTACAACTGTCTGTTCACACAAACGCTCAATAAAGTCAAAACGCATATCTGCGATTGCAGCACTTCTGTCAACCTGACGCTCTGTTTCCATCTGCTGTACGATATGCTCCAGCATCTCCGTCTCATTTGTGTCCAGCTTCAGCTTCTCAAGAATCAGCGGATCTCCTCGATTGCCTTGGTTGCTGCAAAACGGGTAGGAATATCAGCCTGCGCCGCATGATCCTCAATCAGGTGCATGACCGCATGAATACAGCGGTGTACTGCACCGTCATGGTCACTCTTATCACAGAAATCCTGACGCAGTGGATGTTCCTGATATTTCGCTATATGTAACGCATGGTCAACCAGCTCATCAACCCCTTCATTCTTTGCTGCGGAAATAGGGATTACAGGTACTCCAAGCAGCGATTCCATCTTATTTACATCTATAGAACCCTGATTTCCCAGCACTTCATCCATCATGTTCATTGCAACTACCATAGGAATATCCATCTCCAGAAGCTGCATGGTCAGATACAGGTTTCTCTCAATATTGGTAGCATCCACAATGTTGATGATCGCACTTGGTTTCTCATCCAGGACAAAATTTCTGGAGACAATCTCCTCACTGCTGTAAGGGGACATGGAATAAATTCCCGGAAGGTCTGTGATTTCTGTATCCGGATGGCCTTTAATCGAACCGGTCTTACGATCCACCGTTACTCCTGGAAAGTTTCCCACATGTTGACTGGAACCTGTCAGTTGGTTAAACAGTGTAGTTTTTCCACAGTTCTGATTTCCCACCAATGCGTACGTCAGTGTAGTTCCCTCAGGCAGTGGATGTTCATCTTCTCTGGAATGATACTTTCCATCCTCTCCAAGTCCCGGATGTGCCAGGTCGCTTACAGCCTCTATTCCGGCGTGACTTCTGCTTCGCTTCGGGATCTGTTCGATTTCTATCTGCTCTGCTTCCGCAAGTCTTAACGTCAGTCATATCCATGTACCTGTAATTCCATGGGATCTCCCATGGGTGCAAACTTCACGACTGTGACCTCAGCTCCCGGAATCATACCCATATCCAGGAAATGCTGACGCAGGGCACCCTTGCCGCCAACCGACGTGATCACAGCACTTTTTCCGATTTCCAAATCTTTTAATGTCATTTTCAGTCGCTCACCTTTTGTATTTGTATTTGGTTATCATTGCTATAACCGATTTTTCTCAATAACCTTATGCAGATAGCTTATACTAACTGATAATTTTTGTCAAGTAGCAGGTATGTCTCAATTTTTTTATAACCGAAAGCACAAAAAACTCAGATGAATTTATGCTATCATCTGAGTTTCTCAATGTCTTAACCTGACAGGTCATTAAACCTGTCTGTGATTACTTCATTACTTATTATTCTGATCATTCTCAAGTAACTGATTTATGTGATTGTCATGAGATTTGAAAATTGTTCTTATCTTTTATATGTCAGATCCACACAGAACCTGTAATATCACCGTTAATTACATAATATGCTTTGTTCTCTTCAGGTTTGATATAAATCTTAATATCTTTGAGATCTTTCTCCTTTTTACCCAGTTCGTCTGTCCAGATTCTTCTGACATTACTTAAAATATTTTTTGTATATACTTCTCTGCCCATGAACTGAATATATACTTCTGCTGTTGCTTCTTTCTTAGTGGTTCTTCTTGTTGTCTTCTTCTCGGCAGCTGTCTCTTCAGCCGGTTTCTCAGCTGTCTTAGCAGGAGCCTTCTTTTGTAGTTTCTTTTCGTTGTTTTTTGTTTGGTTTTGCAGCAGTCTTTGTTGTTTTTAGCTGTTCTCTTTTTTTCTCGGCTTCTTTCTCTGTTTCTGCCGGTTTCTTTTCTACAGTGTCTGCTGCTTTAGCTGTTTCTTTCTTCTCGGTTTCTTTTCTCTGCTTTCTGCTGATTTTCTTTTTCTGCAGTCTTTTCTTGTTCTTTCTTGCTGCCGGTTTTCTTTTGCTGTTGTTTTCTTTTCTTTTACAGTCTCTGTTTTCAGCAGTTTCTTTCTTGTTTGCTTCTTTATTTACAGCTACTTCTTCAGCAGTTGTCTTTGCAGGAGCCTCTTTAACTTCGGTTGTCTTCGCAGTGGATGTGTTGAGATCTGCTGTAGTTGCTTTTGTTGCCATATGATTAGCCTCCTTACAAGGTATAAGTATTCGTAACTGCTCAGTTTTGTACAGTTACAGGTATTCTTATGTTACCGAAAATATGATAAACAGTAACATTCTTTTATGAAAATAGAATACTACGAATCTTCTGCTTTTGCAATGTTTTTCTGTTTTTATAATTTAGGCATCTTATGAACAGTAACATGAACAGTATTATTTTTTACTCTGTATCCGTCATTTTCTATAGTCCTAGATTCTGCAGATCTTCCTTCATATATGCCGAAAGTCTCCTCTGAAGTTCCTCATTCTGCGGAAGGCTTAAATCCGCATCAAGGGACAGAATCTCCGAAGCCGTTTCACTGGCAGCTTTCAGGATATCCGCATCCTGATAGATGTCCCCCAGTTTAAATTCCAGCAGACCACTCTGGCGGATTCCAAAAAGATCACCAGGACCGCGAAGCTTCAGATCCTCTCCTGCAATATAAAATCCATCGTTGGATTTATTCAGGATCTGCAGACGTTTAGAAATTTCCTTTGCACCATTTCCCTGCATAAAAATGCAATATGACTGATATTCCCCTCTACCGACACGCCCACGAAGCTGATGAAGCTGTGCCAGCGAAACGCTCGGCATTCTCCACCATCATCACTGTAGCATTAGGCACATTCACTCCTACCTCAACTACAGTAGTAGATACCAGGATCTGAATTTCCCCTGCGGCAAAAGCCTCCATGATCACATTCTTCTCTTTCGCTTTCATCTTTCCATGAAGAGAAGCAATCTTTATATCCGGCGAAAAAACATTGCGAAGCTTCAGGGTATAATCCAGCACATTTTCCCCATCCATCCTTCGCTCTCCTCCACCATTGGACAGATCACATAAACCTGCCGTCCCTGACGGATCTGCTTCTCCATAAAGGAATAAGCCTTCGGCCTATAAGAAGTATCCACCACACAATTTTTAATGGGAAGTCTCTGCGCAGGAAGTTCATCAATTACTGAAATATCCAGATCCCCGTATATAATGATCGCCAGCGTCCTTGGAATCGGTGTAGCACTCATCACCAGCACATTAGGCGGGTTTCCCATAGTAGTCAGTGCTTCCCTCTGTTTCACACCAAAACGATGCTGCTCATCTGTAATAACCAGTCCAAGATTATTGTACTGCACTTTTTCCTGAATCAGCGCATGCGTTCCTATCACCAGGTTAGCCTCTTTTGACGCGATCAGCACATATTTTTCCCTTTTCTCCTTTGCGGTATCTGATCCTGTCAGCAAAACCGGATGCCCAAAATCAATATTCTGTTCCTGCAGCAACTTCTCCATTGCCTGAAAATGCTGCCTTGCAAGAACCTCCGTAGGTGCCATAAGCACTGCCTGATATCCATTCTCCACAGTCATGATCATTGCAAGAAACGCAAGGATCGTCTTACCACTTCCTACATCTCCCTGAACCAGTCTGGACATCAGAGCCTGGCCGCTTAAATCCCTCTCAATCTCATGCCACACATTCAACTGCGCCTTTGTCAGATCATAGGGCAGACTTTCAATAATCTGCTCTGTCGTCCATACCGGATGCATGGGAAACGCATTCGGTGCTTCCTCCGTCTTCTCCTTCAAAGACTGCACAGCAAGAATAAAAAGAAGAAACTCGTCAAACACCAACCTTCTCCTTGCAGCTAACAGCTCCTGCATATTTTTGGGAAAATGAATCGCAGGAATCGCAAAATTCCTGTCTGCCAGGTGATACCTCTCCTTATACTCATCTGCCAAATACTCTGTCTGAAGCTTCTGCTCATCAAGCACCTGATGGATCAGCTTCACGATCGTCTTATTAGAAAGCCCCGCAGTCAGTCCATAAATCGGCTGAAGACTGTGCAGAATCTCCTCATAAGCCGCAGCGTAAAAATCTCAGGGTGCTCCATCTGCAGCTTCCCCTGCTTCCTGACGACACGCCCCCGCAGAACAAACCTGCTGCCTTTCCTGACTGCAGAACGCAGATACGGTGCATTAAACCACGTAACAGAAATTTTCCCCGTAAGATCTGCCACAGTGGTCGTGATCACCTGAAGATTCCGCACCTGATTCACATACACACCCGTTATAACCGCCACAGAAATCGCCACAACAGCTCCCTCTTCCAGAGACCGGATCTCAACAGGCTCCTCATACGCATCATAATTACGTGGATAATAACTCAGAAGAGATTCCATATCCGTAACTCCTATTTTCGCAAATAACTTTTCCGTTTTCTCCCCCACGCCCTTCAAAGTACGCAAAGATGTTGACATATACCACCGATTCCTTTCTACTACAATATAATTATGAATATCCCTTACAGCCAGTAAAAATTATCTATCTTATCCCTGCAAAAAATAACCAAATCAAGCAACCCTCATTCTTCAATCACAATAATCTGCCGACAATAAACTTCCACTATCCAAATCTCAGGCAGGAAAATATTTGTGTCAGGATGCATTTGCAGGTATCTCTTAGATGCCGAAACCGCATCCTGACACAAATATTTTCCTGCCGGCCCCTTTTATAACACGAAAACGGATATACCCACCCTCAACAATGGCCTATACCCGTTTTCATCACATGAACTATTCGTTTATCTCTCTCAAAAACTCTATTATCCTACTCTACAGAAATAACATAATAATAAATCGGCTGTCCACCCGCATTCAGTTCCACATCACAATCCGGATAAGCCTCCTCCAGAGCCGTTGCCAGCTCCTCAGCTTCAGCCTCCTCAGTATCAGCACCATAATAAATACTGATCACCTCAGACTCATCATCCACCATCTGGCAACTGTCTCCTTGGCAACTTCCATGCGGTCCTTGCCAACAGCCAGGATTCCATGATCACCGATACCCATCATATCACCCTCATGGATCTCCTTATCATCAATCCTTGTATCACGCACAGCATACGTGATCTGTCCGGTCTTCACATGTTCGATTGCCTGAAGCATAGCCTCAATATTCTCCGCACTGTTCTTCTCGGGCACATAACTGATCATGGCAGTAATTCCCTGCGGAATGGTCTTAGTCGGCACAACCACGATCTCTTTATCCTCAGTAAGATCCCTTGCCTGGTTTGCAGCAAGAACAATATTCTTATTGTTCGGGAAAATATAAATAGTCTTTGCATTTACTTTTGCAATGGCATTGAGCATATCCTCTGTACTCGGGTTCATCGTCTGACCGCCCTCGATCAGGTAATCCACACCCAGTTCCTTAAAGATCTCTGTCATTCCCTTTCCCACAGATACGGAAATAAAGCCAACTTCCTTCGGCGGCTGTGCTGCTTCTTCTTTTTCTTCCTGTTCTGCCTGTTCTTTCGCCATTTTCTCGGCATCCTTTTATAAGCTTCTCCTGATGCTCCTCACGCATATTGTCGATCTTCATACGTGAAAGTGCACCAAAGGTAAGGGCTTTCTCAATAGCCTGTCCAGGATGATTGGTATGAACATGAACCTTCACAATCTCGTCATCTGCAACAAGCACAATAGAATCACCAAGAGACATCAGGAATTTCTTAAATTCATGCTCTGTCTCCTCGGACATCGGCTGGTTCAGAAGAATAATAAACTCTGTACAATAACCAAATTTAATATCAGCCTCTGTCTGTGCATCGATCTTAGTCACAGCAGGACCTTTTGCCTTGTCAAACTGTGTATAATCAATCTCTTTGCCAAGGAAACCATCATATGCACCATGGTATACTTCCAGAAGTCCCTGTCCACCGGAATCCACTACTCCTGCTTCTTTCAGAACCGGCAGCATCTCCGGTGTCTTTGCCAGAGTTTCCTCCGCATGAGCGATCACGCTCTGAAAAATGTATCCAGATCCTCTGCTGTCTCCGCAAGCTCTACAGCCTTGGCAGCAGCCTCTCTTGCAACAGTAAGGATTGTTCCTCCTTCGGTTTCATGACTGCCTTATATGCAGTCTCCACACCTTTCTCCATGGCTGCCGCGATATCAATGGCATCCAGTTCCTTACTGTTCTTAACACTTCTGGTAAAACCACGCAGAAGCTGAGAAAGAATAACACCTGAGTTACCTCTTGCACCGCGCAGGGAACCGGAAGAAATCGCCTTGGCCAGTGACTCCATGTCAGGCTCTCCCAGAGAACCTACTTCTGCTGCTGCTGCCATGATCGTCATTGTCATATTGGTTCCTGTATCTCCATCCGGTACCGGAAATACGTTCAGTTCGTTGATCCATTCTTTTTTAGCTTCCAGATTCTTGGCTCCTGCAAGAAACATCCTGGAAAGTATTCTGGCATCTATGGTTTTGTTATTCACCACAAGTTCCTCCTCTATCCTAATCAATTGCGCGTACGCCTTCTACATAAATATCGATCTTATCGATCTCCATTCCTGTAAAGGCCTCGACTTTATATTTGACATTGCTGACAAGGTTGTCTGCAATTGTACTTATATTCACGCCATATGCCACAATAACATGGAAATTCAGGCGGATTTTATTGTCCTCTGTAATTCTGACGCTGATGCCATGTTTCAGGCTGTTCTTTCCAAGAAGCTTTACCAGTCCGTCCTTCATACTGACTGCAGCCATGCCTACGATACCAAAACATTCTACAGCAACGCTTCCTGCGTAGGTTGCGATTACATCTGTGTCAATTATGATCTGACCTAATCCGGAATCTATACGTCCATTCATATGGTTACCTCCAATTAATATATTGTATGTAAGTGTATTATAACCTCTTTTCACAGAAAAAGAAATATAATTTTTGAGTTTTTTCCTTTTTTTGCTTGCAAAAGCACAATTCATCTGTTACAATGTAATCTGTTGAACACAAGGTTACTGTTCAGACGCTATGCACACAGCACGACAGTAACAATAAAGCGTCAAGGAGGTGCTATCATGGCTAAATGTGCAATCTGTGAGAAAGCTGCTCATTTCGGAAATAATGTAAGTCATTCACATAGAAGATCCAATAAAATGTGGAAATCTAACGTAAAATCCGTTAAAATCAAGACTGCTGAGGGTGGAGCTAGAAAGACATATGTATGTACTTCTTGCTTAAGATCCGGTAAAGTAGAAAGAGCATAATAACACCATTACCCCTGTTGCAACAGGGGTATTTTTTTTGCAAAAAAGACTGTCCCTCTGTTCAGATATTCTTTACCGAATATTCTGCCTGAGCTGACAGTCTTTTTTTATTTCATATGTCAAACGGGATATTCGCAATCTTCTGTAAAGTTAATGACAGAAAAGATGATATCCCAACAACAGGAAAACTCCGGCCGAAACCACCAGAACCACATTTTCTGCGATCAGCATCCCGATTATCATCCCAATCCCTATGAAAAACAGCATAAAGCCGAACAGCTTTTCCAATTCTTCTGCACCTTTTTCATCGGTTTGCTATAGTCTATGCAAAAATTATTTTTCTGATTCGCCGACAGATTCTTCGTCACCTTTTCCGGAGGTAAAACGGTCTACAAAATCCGGAACCATATCAAGGATCTTGGTGAGACCATCCTGATTTTTCACATTGACCAGCTTTGTTGTTCCATTCTGGATCACAAGCACTGCACAGGGAGTCATCTTTCCTGCCATTCCGCCGCCGCCGTTATCCTTCTTCTCTCCGGAAAAAGCACCGGCACCTACACCGAAAGATACATCCATCAGAGGAAGAATGATCGTATCGCCTACATGGATTGCCTCTCCTACCACTGTTTTCGCAGAAATAAAACTGTCCATTCCCTTGAATAATGAATTTACGGTTTCTTTAAAATTGTTTTCATTTGCCATGGTCATGCCCTCCTGGTTTTCCAACGTTTTATAACGTATTTTATATTTTTATTGAAATAAATACTCACTGCTGCCCGCACAGGAACAAATCCGTAGATCCTGCCTTTTGCCCTGATGTTTCCATACAGATAATTCTCACTGTCAAAACGGGGATTGATCTGTATACAGTTTTTGTGAAATGGAATTGTCATCCCAAGTACAGCAAGTGCCACACCTGTCAGCGCCGGATCTTCAAAAGAAAAAGTAACCTGCCCTTCTATCCTTGTAGGAAAAATATGCTTAAGCAAAAATTTTCCATGTTTCCATACAAGCTTTCTGGCAGCTGTCACTCTGGGATGTTCTATAAACGCCTTCCACCAGGACACATTCTTCTTAATCTTCCCGAATGTCCTGCGGATATTTTGCAGTTTTGTACGAATCAACTGAAATATATTTCGGATCCGGTCATAAATCCTTTTTTATAAAAAACTGCCTCTTCTTTAGACTATTCTGATCTGTATCATCTGCATTCAGTTCCTGCTGTCCGGATATCTGACTGTTTCTGATCCTCTCTGTATCAGCAGATGTATCTGAAGCTGAATTTCTGTCTGTTTTCAGATCCTCAGTCTCCATATTCTCTGATTTCGGGTGATCAACCACTGATTTTTTATGCTCTTCTTCCCTGTTTCCGTCTGTGCCGGATACAGATACCTTTTCTGCGCCGGATTTCTCCGGATTTTTCCCGGATTTCTTTGTTACAGCCCTCTTCTCCTGCCGTTTTTTCAACAACTTGTCTACGGGAATTCCAAACAGATGAAAGGATATCTCCATCTGCTGATCTTTCCATTCCGCTCTCAGCGAAATCCCATGAAACAGCCAGCTTACGATACCCTCTCCCTCTGTCTGTTTCCAGCCACCTTCTGCCTTGACAGCTGATGCCTTATATCTTACAGGACAGAACAGTACAAGAAGAACTGCCAGTAAAAGAAGGCCCAGCAGAATTCCCAGGATGATCAGTATAAATTTAAGGATCAGCCATAAAATATGTAACATATTCTCACCTGTTTTCTATATATTCAGCTGTTGCGAAGGTTCCCGTTTCCCTGTACATTTCATCGATCAGACTTCGCACCATCTCCAGGGCTTCCTCTTTGCCCTTCGCCATTCCTATGATCTTCGGACAGATTCCATAAAAGCTCTTCTGTATCAGCATTGCTGCAGGAATAATATCCATCAGATTCACAGGATTCTCTGCCAGAGTAAGGAGATAAATGCCCAGAACCGGTTTTCCGCTGTTCAGTTTCTTTTTTATCTTCTCAGGATCCTTTACAGATTCCCCTGCAAGAAAATTCTCCTGCCATTTCAGCATCTTACACCCTCTCCCGTTTCTATAACACTTCAGTCACAGTATTTCCATTTTCTCCAAAATTTAAACCGGGCTGTCGTTGCAAAAAACATCAGCCCTGTTCTCTCGTTAATAATACTTATGCTGTTTTCCCCAGAGTCCATTGCTTCTCATCTCCAGATATTCCTGATAAGCACGCTCTACGATCTGCTTCTCGTTTGAAAACCTCAGCAGATGATAGATCTCATGAAATTTATAATATCCGGAATCTACAAAAAACTCCTCTCTCTGGGGCTTACTATGATAATTATCCGCAGTCATAAGATACCAGTGTACCTCTTTGAAAACCACGTCCTCCGGAACGGTAAAGTTATATTGGCTCTTTCCGATGTATTTCACAATGGTCGCACGCACTCCAGCCTCTTCCATCACTTCCCGCAATGCTGTCTGTTCATGCGTTTCGCCTGGTTCCACTGTTCCTTTCGGCAATACCCAGCCTCATAACGGTTCCTGTAAGATTTATACAAAGTAAGAATCTTACCCCGATGAATTACCACACCGCCACAGCTCGTTGCTTCTATCATAATGCAATCCCTCCTGTTTTGCGTGGTATTATAAACTGAGTATAGTATATCTCTTTTTTTCCAAACCCGCAAGCTATAAATATCATTTCATAACATATTACCGATTAATTAGTTACTGTTCACTCCGTTCACAGTAACGTAGCCAAAATTCATTCCAGATTGCCTGCAACATGGAATTTATTATTGCTTATCATAATAATACGCATCAAATATCTGCTCTGCGATGGGCACTGCTGCTTCACTTCCGGTACCGCCATTCTCAACAATGATCGCAACTACCAGATCCGGATCATCCACGTTGGAATAACCGATAAACCAGGAATGACTGGAACCATTCTCATCAAATTCCGCTGATCCGGTCTTGCCTGCCACTGTATATCCTCTTCCGTTCAGAGCCGATGCGGTTCCGTTTTCCACAACACCTTTCATAAGCTTTCCAAGGATATTCGCCTCATTTGTTGTCATCAGACGTTTATAGCTCTCCGGCTCTGTTGTCTTCACTGTCTCTCCGTCTGAACTTACAACAGAATCAATGAGATAAGCTTCATGAGCTCCCCGCCATTGGCGATCGCACTGGTAATCAGCGCCATATGCATAGGTGATACCAACGTATTACCCTGTCCGATGGCAGTCTGCATAACCTCTGCAACAGAAGATTTTCCATTTAATGTAAAAGTACTCTTTTTATAGGAAGAAAGCGGAAGACTCTTATTAAAAAGAAGATCCTCGGCTGTTTTTTTCAGAGAACTGCCTCCGAGCATGGTTCCGATCTCTGCAAATGCACTGTTACAGGAATTGGCAAAAGCACTGTAAAAATCTTCCTGTCCATGAACAGTTCCGCCATAGCACCTGATCGTGTGATCTTCTCTGGTAATACTTCCCTCACAGAGATAGGAAATCCCTCCAGACTGCCCTTGGTTCTGAAATAGTCCAGGGCAGTTACCACCTTAAATGTAGATCCCGGAGGATAGGCTCCGTTTGTAGCTCTGTTCAACAGACTGCTGTCATTGGAATCATTTACCAGTGTGTCCCAGTTCTGGGAAATAGTATTCGGGTCAAAGTCCGGTCTGCTCATTTCCACCAGAATCTTACCTGTAGAGGGTTCTATGGCAACAACCGCCCCTCTCCTGTCACCAAGTGCATTATAGGCAGTTGACTGAAGATCTGCGTTTAACGTCGTGTTCACAGAATCACCCGTATTTTTCTGATTCTTAAACTCATTTTTCATCTGGTTCAGGAAAAATTCATGAGAAGTCAGAAGTTGGAAGTTCGCCTCTGATTCCAGTCCGCTTTTTCCATTAGTGTCATATCCGACTACATGAGCGAACATATTTGCATAGGGATAAGTACGTTCCTCTGTTCCGTCTTCGTAAACATTGGTCTGGGCAAGCACCTGCCCATCTGCAGATATGATCTTACCTCTTACAACCCTGTCTGAAAAAGTATCCTGCCTTGTATTATAGGGACTATTGATAAAATCATCGCTCTTTGCATAATTAAAGTAGATCAGATATCCGATCATACTGACAAAGATCAGCACAAAAAAGCAGGATACCAGTGTATACTCTCTGTTACGGGGCCTTCTCTTTTCAGAAATCTCCCGGGCTTTGCGCTTCTGGCGCTTCTTCAACTCTCTGCGCCGTTCCTTTTCTTCGATATCTCTCAATTTCTTCGTCCTCATCTTCTCTCAAAATATACAATCCCTGAATGATCGCCAGCATCAGTACTGTACACGCGACAGAACTTCCTCCATAGCTGACCAGAGGAAGAGTTACACCTGTCATAGGGATAAATTTCGTTGCTCCGCCAATTGTCAGAAATACCTGAAATGCATATTCCGTACCAAGTCCAAGTGCGATCAGTTTGTAGAATGGTTTCTTAATTTTAAGCGCAATATTTACGATCATCAAAAAGAAACTCATACATACCAGGATCAGGCAGATTGCAAAAATCCCACCCAGTTCCTCACAGATTGCACTGAATATAAAGTCATTCTTGACAACAGGGATCTTCTCAGGCGAACCCTGACACAATCCCATTCCAAACCATCCGCCGGTTCCAATGGCAAACAGTGACTGGACGATCTGGTATCCTTCATTCTGATATACCGCCATAGGATCCTTCCAGGCTGTCACTCTCTGACGCACATGGCCAAACAGATGATATGCGACAACTGCCCCTGCAGATCCGCCTTGCAAGACCAAGTGCCAGATATCCCACATTTCTGGATGCCACATAAATCATCACAAGATATGCCGCAAAGAAGATCACTGCACTTCCAAGGTCTCTGGAAAGTACAAGAATCCCCACATGCAGTCCCGCCACTACCGTAGCCTGGACCACTTTTGAAAAATCAGCACCTTTTCTCAGCAATGCCGCCATAAAGAACACAAATGTAATCTTTATCGCCTCTGAAGGCTGGATTCCCATCAGGAAAGTTTTGCTCCATAGCTTGTCTTTGCAAGCACAAATACCGCCGCCAGCAAAACGATTCCGATTCCCGCATAAACCCATGTCAGGTCCTTGAGAAATTTCATCTTCCTGATCAGGCAGGTACGATCAATGCCACCACATTTACGCCTGCCACGATCACCAGCTGTCTGGTAGCTGTGGAAACATCCAGCCTGCACAGCATAATAAATCCTACGCTGAGAAGCATGCACATATTGTTGAGCAGTAAAATCGATGCTTTCTTATAAAAAATCCTGTACAAAATCTGGATTCCCGCAAAAAATGCCATCATTTCGACATAAAACAACACGACCTGAAACTTATCTGTCTTCAGGTAGATGACCAGAAACGCAGTGAAATCCATAAAAAAGATAAGCATCAGCTGCTGGCGCAGCGATTCGTTTCTCTCCTCCTCACTCTGCTGTTTCACCAGATAGAAACAGTGAAAAGTATAAATCACCATCAGGGTAAGGATCACATACTTGGATAATTCTACAATTACATTAATCATATGCCTTACTCGGCTCCTCTTTTAAAATGTCCCTTTGTATATTCCCGTTTCGAGGATTCTTCCCATCACGATAAACAGCTCTGAACTCTTCATATATCTTCACCGCATCCTGAGGCTTCTCAATGGTAAATGCAAGTCTCAGGGAAGAGACACCAAGTCTGTCTATCTGTGATTTCTCTTTCAACAGGCCGTAAGGGATACTGTTGTAATGATATTATAGCAGGGTATACAGAAATCTGTATTCTCAGTTTTCCATGGGTTACATATACATTTCGCCGTAAATTCTTTATCGTAACGGTCTTTTAAAGTTACCCCTTCTTCCTTATGATTACATCCGTAAAGATTTTTATGCACACACTGCCGATATCATAAGAGGCAGATATCCGTAGATCAGCATCTCGCTGTCCCGGTTATCTCTGTGGCGGATTTCCCCTTCGTTCAGCTCAAGCGGTACCGTATTTCTGAGGACTTTCTGATCTTTCCAGAAATCAGCAGCTTCATCATTCCATGTATACATACTGTGATCCAGAACACATTTCTCAGCCAGACCTGCCTTTCGCAGAACTGCAAAAGTCTCCAGATTTCTTACCAGAAATCCAGTCATTCCTCTGTCCATCCACTCTCTGATCCTGTGAGAAGCTCCCGGGCATCTCACCTCTCATAATATGCGGAAGAGACAGATACATCTCCA
>ENA-OQCX01000292-OQCX01000292.1-human-gut-metagenome-genome-assembly--contig:-NODE-292-length-26369-cov-2.327414_pt1 | contig 26369 bp, 36 predicted proteins | sample MGYA00242762_ERZ504587 | MGnify/ENA primary metagenome ERZ504587 (study PRJEB26092, sample SAMD00036337) | human gut metagenome | host: Homo sapiens | study: EMG produced TPA metagenomics assembly of... | reverse complement strand
TCGCAATAAAAAGCTGCCGCAAAATAAATTTGCAGCAGTCTTTACAAGTATCCTGAAAAACGTGTGTGGCCATTTTAAAACCTCTGCATTATGCTCTCTCCGATTCAAACAGAACGGTGTGAGACACGGCCTCTGCTTCTTCTCACGACCAAAGGTTCTTGCCCCCGCAGCAGCATTAACGCTGTCGGAAGCGTATTAATTGGAGCCCAACAGGCAATCCATCCGAAACGATTCCATGCCGCAAAGTGCAAATATCGATGCGAATTTACGGCAAGAGGAACGGAGCAGATCAAGGCCATACAGAGTGTACAGCGCATCGGCTGTTTCATCAATTTGCCGACACACCAATCGGCGGCAGGATATGAGGATAGCAAAACGCCTTCCATTGCAGATGCTGCTCTGTAACAGAAGGCGCTTTATCGTATGAGCATTCATTCTTTCTAGCCCGCCCCGTCCTAAGCAGATTGGTAACGAGGCCCTGCCTTTCTCATGCAGTCAGGCCACTGGTTACTGCCGTGCAACCCGGAAGCCTCGTCCGGCCGGAACCAGGCATTGCGACGCCGCTCCTGTTATTCACCAAAGCCGCTGTCAACCAGTGCGATCAGAGAATCAACCGCCTCCTGTTCGTCCTCGCCAACGGCAAAAATTTCGATCTGGCTGCCCTGCCCCATTCCGAGCGCAAGAACGGAAATAATCGATTTGGCATTTCCGATATTATCTTCATCATCCAAGCTCAAATTCGATATTTGGATACGGCTGCTGAATCTTTTGGCCATCTCAATGAATTGTGACGCAGGCCTCGCATGAAGACCGGTTCGATTGATAACTGTCGTTTTTTTAGAATACATTTGTATACACTCCTTTTTATTTTTCCAGGGATTCTGAGCAGATCTGTAGATATTCCCTTGCTTGGCCGTCCGTCATGTTTTCAACGGCGCGCGCCATTTCCTCCATTTGCTTTACCGTAAAGCTGCCAGGGCGCGTTTGACGGCAGCAACACTGGATAGACTCATTGAGAGCTTGCGTATTCCGAGCCCAACCAGCACCGGGGCGGCAAGCGGGTCTCCTCCCAGCTCTCCGCAGATACAAATCGGCTTCCCGGCCTGCTTGAATCTCTCCACCACATAGCCGATCAGGCGAAACAGCGCCGATGATAGCTTTGATAATAGCTTGTCACCTCCGGATTCATTCGATCGACAGCCATGAGATACTGGCACAAGTCATTTGTGCCAATCGACGCAAAATCGACCTCCGGCGCTATCAGATCTGCAATCACCGCCACGGCAGGGATTTCGATCATGATGCCCAGCTTAACGCCCTCGTCGAAGGGAAGTTTCTCCTGCCGCAGCTCTTGTTTCGCCTGCTCCAACAGCGCCTTGGCTCTCTTAATCTCCTCTATGCTGCTCACCATCGGCAGCATAATCCATAGCTGCCCGGCAACTGAGGCGCGCAACGCTGCACGCAGCTGGGTTCGAAATAGCTCTGGCGAATCAAAGCACAGCCTGAGCGCGCGTTTTCCCAGAAACGGGTTCTGCTCCTGCGGCAGCGGAAAATAGGGAAGCGTTTTGTCTCCACCGATATCCAGTGTACGCAGCACAACCGGACGAGGCGCATATTCCAGCAGCGCCTTTTGATATTGTATGATCTGCTCCTCCTCTGTCGGCAAGTGGTCGTTATCCATATATAGAAACTCTGTGCGAAACAGGCCCACAAAATCGGTAACCGAGGAGCCCTCCAAATCCTCCGGGCGGGCGGACCCGATATTCAGGCCAATCTCAATGCGCTCGCCGTCAGCAGTCAGCGGATCCCTGTGCAAATACTTTTGAATGCGGGCAGCATGTATTTCATATTCTTTCTGTTTTATCCGCATCTCCTTTTCCTGCTTGCCATCCGGCCGCGTAATCAGCACCCCATCAACGGCATCCAAAATGACTTTTTCTCCATTTGTCAATCGCGGCAGCAAATTTGGAATCCCCAATACAGCGGGAATCCCATAGCTGCGTGCAATAATCGCGGAGTGGGATGTGGTTCCTCCCGATTCCGTGACAATTCCTAATACATGATCGCGTTCCATAACAGCGGTATCGGAGGGCAGCAAGTCATGTGCGGCGATAATGACCGGCTTCTCCAGCTGCGCCAGACTCTGCTGCGGCACGCCGCACCAGATGCGCAGCAGCCGATTTTTGACATCCTTCAGGTCAGCCGCCCGCTCCCGAATCAGCGGATCTCCCGCCTTCTGCAAGCGTCGCTCATAACGGGAATAGACTGTTTCTACTGCCCAGTCCGGCATCCAGGTGTCATATTGAATGCCGTCCCGAATTTCCTCATCCATGACCTCATCGCACAGTATCTCCATCTGAGCAGAAAAGATTGCGGCCTTTTCTGCGTCTGTCTGCATCATGCGTTCCCGGATTGCCTGCAGTTCCACACGCGCTTGTAAACATAAAGCCTCATATTGTTCAAGGTATTGCTTCGGATCTCCAGAATAATGCGCCTCGGTGGTTTGCGGAATAAACGGCTGATAGAGAAAAATTTCACCAATCGCAACACCTTTGGAGACTCCGTTCCCACGAAGAACCATAAATAACGCTCCCTTTTATTGATCTACTGCAATTGCTTGGCGTAGACGGCGGCAATTCTCTGCAACACTGCCGCCCCTGTCATAGAGGCTGGAGGTTCCGGCAACAAAAATATTTGCGCCTAGGGCGCTCATGCGAGCCGCATTTTCAAAGGAGACATTTCCATCTACCTCCAGCAGAATCTCACGGCTGCAACAATCGATCAGCCGGCGTGCCTGTGCAATCTTTTGAAGCGTTTGGGGAACCAGCTTCTGCCCTGCAAAACCCGGATTGATGGTCATTATAAGAAGGACATCCAAATCGTCCGTCACCCATTTGCAGTGCTCCACCGGGGTAGCCGGATTGATGGCCAGACCCGCTCTGGCGCCGCGTTCATGAATTGCAGCCAGAGCCTTTTGAATATGATTGGTACTTTCCGCATGCACGGTCACGACGTCCTCGGGTGCAAACGAAAAATAATCCAGCTTCCGATCCGGATTCATGATCATCAGATGGATGTCCAATGGAATGTTGGTCATGCTGTGCAGCAGAGGAATGAATTCCGTCCCTAGCAGTAGTTATTCACAAACTCGCCGTCCATAATGTCAACATGGATGTATTCTACATGAAGCCGCTCCAACTCATGTACGCTTTCTTCCAGGCAGGACAGATCGCAGCAGCAGATGGACGGGGAAATAAACTTTTTCATATGTTATTTCACCTCTTTATCGCATTTAAACAATTTGTTCTATTTTATTCCTAATTGTTATAAAATGCAATTATTTGATGCATTAATTATAGCATAACTCTGGTTATATATCAAATAGTTTCAGAAAAATTACATAAAAAAGAGAGTTCTCTGATGCTGTTCTGCTTTCAAATCAAAAAATCATGCAGATACGATGATTGAGATAGAAAATATTTGGAGAAAGTATTGCTTTTTAGCAGATATATATTATACTATATGAATCAAGGAGTAGAAAATCAGATGCAATCTTCTTGATTATTTTGCAAAGAACGTTGCATATTTGCAAGGAGAAGTTATGATAGCATCAGAAAGAGCCCGTTACATTCTCAATCGGCTAAAGGAAAAAGAAGTTGTTACGCTGAAAGAAATTGCAGACGAATTGGGCGTCTCTATCGCTACGGTTCGCAGGGATTTCGAAAAACTGGATGAAAAAGGTCTTGCTGTTAAGGTGCGCAGCGGCGCAACGCGGGCTTCGCTGCCGGGGCCTTCGGCAGCCCCCATGGTAACCAGTGAAAATCAAAGGAACATATCGAGGCAAAAATTTCTATCGCCAGCAAGGCCGCCTCTCTGGTCAAGGACGGAGACTGTATCTTTTTAGACGGCGGGACTACAATCGCTCCAATGATCGATTTTATTCAGGATAAAAAAATCCGTATCGTCACACACAATCTTCTGATTCCGCAGCGCGTTCAGAATATGGACGTGGACATCTTTTTAATCGGCGGCCACTACAGCCATTTCCATGCCAGCACAGTCGGCGTCTTTGCGGAAAAAATGGTCTCTCAGTTTCACTTTGACCATGCTTTTTTCGGCTGTTCGGGAATCGAGCTGGTGCATCAGATGGCTTATAATGATGATATCGATACCATCCCCGTCAAAGAAGTGGCAATGAAATATGCGACGCACAACTATCTGCTTGCAGACGCCAGCAAATTGGGCGTTACCTCCTACTGCCGTTTCAATCCCCTGTCAGCGTTTGACTGATTATCAGCGACCATAATGATAATATGCCCGATGGGCTGCCGTCCAATTTTGTATTTGCCGACGTTCCCTGATCCAAGTAACAGACCTTGGCAGAAACCAGAACAATACCTTGTGTCCAATATTTACAGAGCAACGCCGAAATTCCCTTATGCGAAAAATTCTTCTGAGTGGCAGGAGGCTTTGGATCATTTTCCAAAGCCCCCTGTTTTTCATTTTGCCTACTGGCAAGCGCCTGTTTAATATCCTGAACCAAATCTTCGGCCGTCAGCTTAAATTCCTTCTGTAAAAGATCGATCATACCGACCTGTCCGAACACATCCTGCGCCCCAACCTTCAGAAGCGGTACCGCTATCGCATTTTTAGCCAGCACGTCAGCCACAGCGGAGCCGAGGCCGTTGATTACGCTGTGATTTTCAAAGGTGCACACCAGCTTTTTCCCCTGCGCCTGCTCACGGATCAACGCTTCGTCAAAGGCTTAATGGTAACAGGATCAACAACCTCCACGGAAACTCCTTCAGCACGGAGCGCCTCTGCCGCATCAAGAGCGGCGGACATGACATATCCACTGGAAACCAGCAGCACGTCGTCTCCAGGGATCAGCACCTGCCCCTTGCCAAGCTCAAACGGAGTGCCCGGTTCATAGACGGGGCGCACGCCCTTTCGATATGCGCGGATATAGTGAACCGCACCGTCGTTGCGGGCCGCACAGGCCCGAACCATCCAATCCAGCTGCACTTGATCACAGGGGTCGCACACAATGGCATTCGGCATTGCACGAAATACCGCCATATCCTCAAAGCAGGTATGTGTGCCTCCATCAAAACCGGAGCAAAACCCCGGGTCGGAAGCATAGATGTTGACCGTATTCTTGGAGTATGCACAGGAGATATAGACCTGATCCAGCGCTCTCCGGGTGACGAAGGCAGACATGGTGTGAACAAAAGGCGTATACCCCATCATGGATAATCCCGCAGCTACGCCAAACATATTTGCCTCGCAGATACCAACGTCGATGAAATGCTCCGGATGCGTCTTCTTAAACCGGATAAAGAAGGAGGCTCCTCCCAGATCGGAATCCAGAATCATGATTTTGTCGTTCGTTTGCAGCAGATCTGCCAATGCGGCGCCGTAAGCATCCCGCATTTCTCCGCCGAGCTCTTTGCTTCTTTCTTTGAGCAACATCGCTTATTCCTCCTCCGTAACTATTTTCAATTGGGCGATCGCAGCGTCAATAATCGCCCGCCCTTCTTCGAACACCTTGGGCGCATGGTTGTCCACCATATCCTCATAGTATTTTACGCCCTGGCCTTTGACGGTATCCAGAATGATGCAGATCGCCTTATCCGGAACGGTCTTGGCAGATTGATCGCATCGTCGATCGCCTCCTCGCTGGCTCCATCCACTGTGATCGCCCAAAAGCCGAATGCGCGCATTTTCTCCTCGTAGCTGAACGGATTGAGAACCTCTGTGCAGTATCCGTCATGCTGGCGTTTGTTGTTGTCAACAAATACGATGCAGTGATTGAGCTTGTTGTGGGCCATAAACTGAAACGCTTCCCAGTTCTGTCCCTCGTTCATCTCCCCGTCGCCGATGCACACATATACGTACTGATCGTTACGCCCCGCGGCGCGCAGGCCGTAGGCAATGCCGGCCGCCACTGAAGCGCCCTGGCCGAGAGAGCCGCAGGTGACATCGATCCCGGGGGTCAGGAGCCGATCCACATGGGAGGGGATGTGCGTGCGATATCATCCATTGTCAGCAGCAGCTCCTTCTCAAAAAAGCCTTTTTCCGCCAGAGCGGCGCACACGGTAGGCGCCGCGTGCCCCTTGCTCATAACCAGATAATCGCGGCCCTCCCATGCCGGGTTTTGCGGGTCGTATTTCATCTGCTTTCCATACAACACGGAAATGAGCTCCACCACAGACAGACATCCGCCGATATGGCCCATCCCGCGCTGCCGGAACATTTCCAGTTCATCCACTCTGATCTGTGCAGAGAACTTTTTCAGTTCCTTTAATTCCTTGCTCGTCATACTTTACCTCCTGTGAAATGATATCTGAGCGAATACGCAATCAGGTGCAGTCATACGCCTGATATGTATCCGACTTCCCAAATAGAATCGCCTTATATTCTTTCATCAGCGGGTGCTGTTTCCAGGTGGAGTTGGTTTCAGAGACGGTATACGCCATCATCTGCACAAAGGCCAGCGTATAGAGCGGGGAAATCATCTCATCCACCTGATGCGGCACGCGCATCACGCCGTCTCCCTGAATCAGCGGGTTATTGCTCAGGATATATACACGGTCGCTGATCACCTTTGCGGCGCGATAAGATTGCTCAATGCGCGCGGCGGTTTCGTCGCCCGGATCGATAAAAATAAAATTGTAATTGGGTGTGAGCTGAATCTGTGGGCCGTGGATGGCCTCATCCACCTCGTATCCCACCGCAAGGATATGGACCGTTTCTCCGATCTTACAGCTCCTTCCAGAGCAGTTCCATAGTTAGCGCCCGCACCGATCAGGTATGCCTTCTCCATCGAAAGCAGATTTTTCCTGTTGCGCTGGAAGAACACGTCAAAGCCTGCAACGATCGATTCATAATTCTCCATAGCCAACCGCATTTGCGCCTTTTGCTCCTCCGCGCAGGCCTCATCCAGGCGCCCCAGGCGCACAGCGGTATGCAGGGCAAAGAGCATCAGGAAGGTACTGAGCGTCACAACGCCCTTGGTCACAAAGTCCAGTTTTTCGCCCCCAAGGCCAAAGCTGATGACCTGATCCGCCTCTTTTTCAAAATCGCTGTGAATATTTCCGGTTAACCCCACCGCAGGGATTCCCATGCGGCGACATACTTGAAGAGACTCAATGGTATTGGTGCTGCACCCACTTTGTGAAATGCAGACCACAAAATCTCTTTCCGTTATATCATGCTCATAATGGTTGAAGGTGAAGGGGGTCACCACTCTGACCGGTACGCCCAGCAGCTTCTGCATCAAATAGCGTGCACACAGCGCCGCGTTGCAGCTGGATCCGCAGGCTACCAGCCAAATTGACCGATACATCCGCTTCAGATAGAGTTCCGTCATTTTGTGTGTCAGTTCTTCACTGCACGCAATATTATGGCGTACTGTATCCGGTGTCTCTAAAATATAGCGTTTCATCGAGAGCTCGCCGCTATCCATTTGAATCACTTCCTTTTTTCAGTTATCAACCGCCTTTTCTTCAGACGGTCACGGTTTGCTTGCTTACACCCTTGGGACAATCCGGATTGTAACCGCGGCTTAGGGAGCACAGGCAGGAAAACATCTGCCCAAATACCGCTCCCGCAAACACGGCGCGTATTCCATCAAACGCTTCCGGGAGAAGGACACTGGTATCGCCTAATTTCGCGATTTCCGGATCATTGGTCACCACTGTGCACCAGATAGAGGACTCTTCTTTCAAACGCTTCAGCAAATCTACCGCGCAATAATTGGTGTGCCGGTCGGCAATCAAAAAGACGCAGGGCACAAAGCGCAGTGCCGTGGCAATCGGGCCATGCCGATAATCGGCAGAGCCATAGCTGCGGGCATCCAGATAGCTGGTCTCCTGAATTTTCAGCTCCACCTCATTGGCCAGCGCATCCATCAGGCCGCGGCCCATCAAAAGCATGTGCTCCGTATTCCGGTAGTAACGGACCACATCGCGCACCTGGGGCTCCAAAACGGCGAGCGACCGCTCCACGATGGTGCCCAGCTCGTCCAGTACAGACAGGAGTTCCGGATCCCCCGAGATATACGCGGCCAACGCGGTCACGATGGTAACCTGTGTGAGGTAGGATTTACCCGCCGTGACGCTGCGCTCCGGCCCGCAATGATTGCGCACCTGGTATTTGCCCGCCTGCGTCATCAGGGAGCCTTCCACATTGGTCACACAGACACACACGCCGCCCTGTTCATCGCAGTGTTTCATCACCTCGTAAATATCACGCGCTCCACCGGACTGGGATACTGCGATCATCAACACATTAGAATAATCCACATTACTGTGATAAGCGGTCACCACGCTGGGAGCGCAGATGCTCGCCACCATACTGCACTTTGTTTCGAATAGATATCGCCCTACCAGATTCGCGTGATCGCTGGAGCCGCGTCCCACAAAAACAACCGTTTTGATCTTGCGCTCCTTCACTTCTTTTGCGATCTCCCGTAAAACCGGTTCATTTTCCTTTAAGCAATTCCGGACGGCTTCCGGCTGCTCAAAAATTTCCTTCCAAAAAACAGATTCTTTGGTATCGATCATAAAATCATTCCTCCATTCTCAGATTTCATCCCATTCGACTGCAAGAGAATATCGCAGCTTGACAGCGGATGGTATGCTGGTATACTGAACAATAAATACGGGGCTTCGTGAATCGCCCCTACGAAAGGGAGATCGATGCAAATGAATTGTGATAGCCTGATTTTTGACCTGGACGGCACCTTGTGGGATGCCAGCGAAGCCGTCTCCCAATCGTGGGCACACACGCTGCGCAATACCTACCAATAAAAATCCACCGTCAATCGCAGAAATTCAGTCTATTATGGGCCTCAGCGCCCGTGAGATTGCCGACCGGCTTTTTTCCCGTTACGGGGAAGATCCGGATGAAATCGCGCAATACTGTATGCGCCAAGAATGCGATTACCTCGCTGTGCACGGGGGGCGGCTGTACGCAGGCGTGGAACCACGCTGCGGGACCTGGCTCAGCACTACCACTTGAGCATTGTAAGCAACTGTCAGCAGGGATATATCGAAAGTTTCCTGCATTTTTATCACTTGGAGCCCCTTTTTACCGATTTTGATTGCGAAGGGAACACAGGGCTAAGCAAGTCGGAAAATATCCGGCGCTTAATCAGGAGAAACGCTTTGACGCATCCTGTTTATATCGGAGATACGCAGATGGATTTTCAGGCAGCCACGCAGCTGGCGCCGCATTCATCTGGGCTTCCTATGGCTTCGGGCATGTCCCCGAAGCGGCTTTGCGGATTAACCGGTTCCCCGACCTGCTTACTCTTTTGCCCTCCTTGGAGTGACGATCAACCGCCAAGATATTGATCATCGAGCATCGCCAACTCCTGTGGGGAGCTGACATGCGCCAGTTTTTCGAGCAATTCCTCATTGGAGAGGATCTTGAAGAGCTGGCGCATATTTTTTATGTGCGCGTCCTCATCAACCGCTGCCAGTGCAAAAAATACGCGGGCGTCCTTTTCGCGGTCCTCCGGATCAAATATAACAGGCTGCTCAAATCGCACAAAAGAAATTGCAGTCTGAGACACACCGGGCGACCCTTTCGTAGAATGAGGAATTGCCAACCCGGGCACAATAACGATATATGGCCCGAATTCTTCAACGCACTCGATAATGCGCTGTGCATAAGCCGGCGTTGCGCAGCCGGTATCCACCAGCGGTTGGCAGCTTTTCCGAATCGCATCCTTCCAGTCAGAAGAGCCGGGAAAAAATGCGGCCCTGTTTTGCCGGACAATCTCTTTCAGCAGCATGACATCACTCCTTTCTTTGTAAAGTTCAGATCCAAAGGTTCTTCTAAAATTTTCAGCCTCATTATAACTCATCTTGTTTTAAATTGCAATATGTTGCAACTAAATGTCATTATTTTGATATATTTTGAAGGAATCGGCGCTTGCTGTTCTTCAATTATGCATAAATTAACCCTATATATTGAAATGATTTGTTATATATTATGTACAATCCTTCATTTTTTTCAACAAAATATTTGACATAATGAAATGAATATAGTATGATTGCACTAAGAAACAAGGATTTCTTCTAAAAATTTTCATTTTGTTACTATTTATGAATGTTTCAAAGCACATCAAATCACAAAATTGCAACCTTGCGCTTCGCTTCAGAGTTAGTTAAAAAGCAGTCTACACAATATCATAGAAAGGAAGGTGTTCCAAAATGATCAGCATTTTGATGGTTTGCGGAAATGGTTGCGGAAGTAGTCTCGTATGCCAAATGGCCGTTGAGGCTGTACTCAATGAGCTTGGCGTAAAGGCAAATATCGATCACAGCGATATGCTCTCCGCAGCATCCAAGCATGCGGAAATTTTGATTGCGGGGATTAATTTTAAGCCACACTTTGATCATTTCCAAGATTTCCCCAACAAGATCTACCTGCAATCTCTCGTGAATCAGAATGAAATCCGTGAAAAGCTGAAGCCTGTATTGGAAGCAAACGGCTGGCTGTGATTCCAGCTGACTCTACTATGATAGGAAAAGGAGCGAATTATGGGTATTTTCATGAGTATCTTAGACTTTATCATCGATAATATTCTAATCAATGCATCGATGGTGCTTGGCCTTGTCGCTTTGATCGGTCTGGTTCTGCAACGCAAATCGGTCAGCCAGTGCATCAGCGGTACGTTTAAAACCATGATGGGATTTATGATCCTATCCGCCGGCTCCTCCGTCATTGTCGGTTCCCTGGAAAATTTCAGCACATGGTTTTCCGCGGGGCTCGGCATTGACGGGGCCGTCGCCTCCATTGAAGCAGTTTTGGCTGTGGCCATGCAGGAGTCAACGATCGGGCGTGATATCGCCCTGGTATATGCAGGCATTTTTGTCGTCAATATTTTTGATTGCCCGATTTACTAAGCTAAAGTATGTGTTCCTCAACGGCGAGGCTCCCATCTATATGGCAATGATCAGCATCCTGTTCGGCGTTGGGCTTTGTAAACTGGGCCATATCCCGGCAGTGATTCTCGGGTCAATCCTTGGCGGTATTTGCTGCGTTATTTTCCCGGCCATGGCGCAGCCGTTTGTCCGCAAGATCACAGGCAGCGATGACATTGCGCTCGGTCATTTCTGCACACTGGCTACATCCTTTCCGCGTTCGTCTCCAAGGTGACAGGAGATCCCTCCAAGTCCACAGAGGATACGAAGATCAGCACAAAGCTTTCTTTCTTGCAGGATACATATCTTGCAGTGGGCTCTGTCATGATTCCCCTGTATATCCTAATGGCGATTTTAGCCGGGCCTGAAGTGGTTGCCGAAGCATCAGGCGGTAAAAACTACATCGTATTTGCAATCATGCAGGGCATCACCTTCTGCGTTGGCCTGTTTATCCTCCTGACCGGCGTACGCCTGCTGATCGCCGAGCTGGTTCCCGCTTTTGCAGGCATTGCGAAAAAATTGTACCCGGCGCCCGGCCCGCATTGGATTGCCCGGTTCTGTTTACCTATGCGCCAAATGCAATTGTATACGGCTTTATTTTCACCACTGTAGGTACGATTATCGGTATGTTCCTGTGGCCGCTGTTCGGCCTGCCGATGGTTATCCCTGGTATTATGAGCAATTTCTTTGCAGGAGGCACGGCCGCTATCTTTGCAAACGCCACCGGAGGCCGGCGCGGTACCATTATCGCAAGCATTGTGCACGGCCTGTTTATTTCCCTGCTGCCGGCCCTCGTTGCGCCGTATCTGGGGCAGATCGTCGTTGAAGGCTTGCCCTCTCTGGCAGCTTATACGATGACCGATGTGGATTGTGTTTCAATGGGCCTGTTCTATAGCTGGCTGTTGAAGCCCGTCCTTGGGCTCTTTGGCATGGCCGCTTAATCGCAGCACGCCGTTTCTTCTCTAGTTTATCAAGCATTTCATGATGGGAAGGCGGCAGGAGGACCGTATGCCAACGATCCTCCTGCCGAATGGTATCAAAACAAAGCCCGGAGCCGATTGACTCCGGGCTTTGATCTATTTGTATAAAAGCATCAGCGTTCTGTGATCAAACCTGCCACCAGATCGCCCATCTCAGCGGTGGATACGACCGGCAGGCCCTCCGCCTTGATATCCGGCGTGCGCGCCCTGCGCAGCGCCTCATCCACCGCAGCCTCAATCGCGTCGGCAGCCTCCGCCTCGTCAAAGGAATAGCGCAGCATCATCGCGGCGGACAGAATTGTCGCAAGTGGGTTTGCAACGCCCTGCCCCGCAATATCCGGCGCGGAGCCGTGGATCGGCTCATAAGCCTAAACTGCTCCCCGCAAGGCTCGCAGAGGCCAGCATGCCGATGGAGCCGCTGATCATGGAGGCTTCGTCGGAGAGGATATCGCCGAACATATTAGAGGTGACGATCACATCAAATTGGCCGGGGTTGCGCACGAGCTGCATGGCGCAGTTATCCACATACATGTGATTCAGCTCCACCTCCGGGTATTCCGCGGAGACGCGGACCACCGTCTCCCGCCACAGGCGGGAGGATTCGAGCACGTTCGCTTATCCACGCTCGTCAGCTTTTGCCGCGCTTCATAGCCATATCAAAGGCCACGCGCGCAATGCGCTCGATTTCCGGCACGGAATAGCTCTCGGTGTCATAAGCCGCCGGCGCGCCGTTTTTCTCGTACCGACCACGCTCGCCGAAATAGATGCCGCCCGTCAGCTCGCGCACAACGAGGATGTCGAGCTGGTCGCCGATGATGCTGTCTTTAATAGGAGAAGCGCTCTTCAGCGGCTCAAAAATTTTGGCAGGCCGCAGGTTCGCATACAGCCCCAGCGCGCTGCGATGCCGAGCAGTCCCGCCTCCGGCGCTGCTGCCGGGCAGGGTATCCCACTTCCAGCCGCCGACCGCGCCGAGCAGCACGGAATCCGCCTTTTTGCAGGCCTCCACCGTTTGCTGCGGCAGCGGCTCGCCTGTTGCATCGATTGCGCAGCCTCCCATGAGCTGCTCGTCATAGGCAAAGCGGAAGCCGAATTTCTCTCCCGCCGCGTCGAGCACCTTGACGGCCTCCGCCACAATTTCCGGGCCGATCCCGTCGCCGCGCAGGACGACTATGTTATACTGTTTCAACACAAATCACCTCATCAGTTGAACAGGGCGGTTATCCGCCCTGAAATCACGTTTTTTGACAAACCAGCACCGCATGATCGCACACGCCCGCGCAGGAGGGATGTGCAAAGCAGAAGTCGCACAGCTCCCGCCACGCTCCATACTGCTCCTGCGGCATTTCCTCCAGACGATCATCACCAAAAGCAAAATCAACGCCGGCGCTGTACAGAACCCGTAAGCCGCATTCCGCGGCAGCCTGCTCCATTTCCTCCGGCATTGTCAGGTAAAACAGGCCGGGATTCTGATCACTTTCCCCCCGCTTTAAAACGATTTCATTCACCGCCTTGTTGGGGTAGTAGCCTGCGTTGCTCAGCCGAAGGCAGCCGTTGAAATACGCTCCCGCCTGATTGGCAAAAGAAAACAGCAGTACGCCGCCCTGCCTGCAAATCCTCCTGCACTCCTGAAAAACCAGCTTTCGCTCCGCCCGCGGGAGGTGGTACATGGGGCCCAATGCCAGCACAACGTCGCAGCTCTCATCCGCCACTCCGTCGAGGCGCGTGGCATCGCCCACCATGGCTCGCACGTTTTTCAGCTTTTCCCGATTTGCGCGCAAAGCGCTCCACATGGGCGGGGAGCAGGTCAACGCCGAGATAGGCCTGGCATTGGTCCGCAAAATACATGCCGTAACGGCCTGTTGCACAGCCGATCTCAACAACGGATTTGGTAGGTCCATGTATCTCTGCGCGAGGCGGACGGTATACTGAAACTCCATCTCCCCCGCGCGCGAGTGAAGAAGCCGCTGCTCCTCCCTGGCTCCCTCCCCATAGGCCGCCGCCAGCAGCCTTTCATTGGAGGACACGTTACCCCTCCTTCGCCTGCCGCATAGAGCGGTTGATCGCGCACATCACGCCGCGCACGGAGGCGTAATAGATATTGTGGGAAATGCCCACGCCGAAGATATTTTTCCCCTCCGCGTCGGTCAAGTGGATGTAGGAAACAGCCTTTGCGTCGGAGCCGATGGAGATGGCGTGCTCGGAATAATCCTCAAAGTGGTAGCCGCTGATGCCGACCTGCCGCAACGCGTTGAAGAATGCGTCAATCGGGCCGTTGCCCTCGCCGGAAATTTCTGTGGGTTCGAAGCCGTTGTTTTTGATGAGCCCTACAAAGCGTCCGTGGGAGGCGGAGCCGTCCTCCGCACCCTCGTCGTAATACTTCATTTTCAGAATTTGGTAGGGGCCGTCCACATCGATATATTCCTTTTTAAACAGGTCGAACACCTGCTGCGGCGTGATCTCCGTGCCGGCCGCGTCGCAGGCTGCCTTAACCGCCTTGCCGAATTCAGGGTGCATGGCCTTGGGCAGCTCATAGCCAAAATTATTGCTCATAATAAACGCCGCGCCACCCTTGCCGGACTGGCTGTTGATGCGGATGATCGGCTCGTATTCGCGCCCGACATCCGCCGGGTCAATCGGCAGATACGGCACCTCCCAATACTGCGTGCCGCTCGTTTTCATATACTGCTCGCCCTTGTTGATTGCATCCTGATGCGAGCCGGAGAAGGCAGTAAACACCAGTGCGCCGGCATAAGGATGGCGCTCACTCACATGCATCTTCGTGGTGCGCTCATATACCTCGCGGACATGGTTGATATTGCTGAAATCGAGCTGTGGATCGACTCCCTGTGTATACATATTCAGCGCAAGCGTGACGATATCCACATTGCCGGTGCGCTCGCCGTTACCAAAGAGCGTGCCTTCAATGCGGTCCGCACCTGCCATCAGACTCAGCTCCGCGCCCGCCACGCCGGTGCCGCGGTCATTATGCGGGTGCAGGGAGATGATCGCGCTCTCCCGATTTTTCAAGTGCTTGCAGAAGTATTCGATCTGGTCGGCATAACCGTTGGGCGTGCTGCCTTCCACTGTGGAGGGCAGGTTCAAAATGACCTTGTTCTCCGGCGTTGCGTCGAGCAGCTCCATAACCCGTTCGCAAATGGCAACGGCATTGTCCATCTCCGTGCCGGTGAAGCTCTCCGGAGAATACTCATAGCGGATATTAACCTCGGGATGCTTTTTGAGCATCTCGTCCGTGAGCTCCTTGATGAGCTTTGCACCATTGGCCGCGATCTCGATGATGCCGTCCATATCCTTCTTGAACACGACCTTGCGTTGTAAGGTGGAGGTGGAGTTATAGAAATGGACAATCACATTTTTCGCGCCCTCAATTGCCTCAAAGGTCTTGCGGATCAGGTGCTCACGCGCCTGCACGAGCACCTGGATGGTCACGTCGTCCGGAATGCAGTTTTTCTCAATCAAGGTGCGAAGGATCTCATATTCCGTTTCGCTCGCGGACGGGAAGCCGACCTCAATCTCCTTCACGCCGATGTCGACCAAGAGCTGGAACATCTCCAGCTTTTCCTCCAGGTTCATGGGGTTTACCAGCGCCTGGTTGCCGTCGCGCAGATCAACGCTGCACCAGATGGGCGCATGGTCAATCACCCGATCGGGCCATTCGCGGTGCTCTAGCCTGATCGGGGTAAACGGGATATACTTTTTGCAGCCTTCATACATAATTATAGCCATCCTTCTCGGTTTTCCGCCGGTCTACCGGGAAGCGATTGAATTGATGGAGGGAGGAATTTTTTCTTTTAAAACGACAAAAACCCCGCCCCCTACAGCATAGGGGCGAGGAGGAATCTCCACGCGGTACCACCCTATTTCAGCCGCCTGACGGCAGCCTCATCAGCCTCAATCAAGGCCTTGACCTTTAACGGGTCCATCGTCCCACCCTATGATTTCAGGCGGGCGGCTCCGGAATGAGTTATACACATAAACCGCGGTGCCGGGCTTGCAGCGAACGCCGGCTCTCTGAGACGCGCGGGGATATGTCTTGTTTCCTTCACAGCCTTTTGGGTAAACCAAAGCAGAATGTTCAATTGTTGTGATTGTTATTATAGAGGGAAATTAGCAGATTGTCAACCAAAAATAATAAAAAATAGCCGGTAGTTAACTGCTTGCGTAAGAGATGCGTGTCTCTGTGATCTATGCGGTGATGGCGAACTCTGCCTTGTTACTCGCTTTGCTTCGTAATAAAAAATAGCCGGCGGTTTTCTCAATCGCAAGCTGTGCGTATCTCTTAGACCGCGTGATGATGGCAGGCCTTGCTTTGTTACTCGCTGCGCTTCGTAATAAAAATAGCCGGTAGCTAACTGCTTGCGCGAGGTTGTGGCGGGTTTAGCTTTGGAAATAGGCCTGCGGTTGATGCGTAACCTGCCGTATTTGCCCCTTGTGTAAACACGTTTTGTACACCAAGGGTATTTTAGATCAATAAATTTTATATTATCCCGTGTTAACAATTTTCATTGACGCTTAGCCGCACCATCAGCCACCTGTTTTTTCTATATTCCACATCCAAGGGAATCATCATTTTTATTACGAGGTGGGGCGAGGAGCAAAACGGAGCCCCGCAAGCTTACAGATCAAAGAGCACCTGCTTAGGAGCCAAGCAGTTACAGCTATTCTGTAACGATAAAAGCAGCCCCGTCTTATTTAGACGGGGCTGCCTTTCATCATTTCATTGCAAAATCCAGTAAGCAATCGACCAAATCCAGTGGAGCGCTGACTGATCAAAGTCATGCACATCATTTCATGATACGGTGATCGTCTGCCGTTTTATTTCTGTGGTTTTACCACCAGGTTCACCAGCTTACCCTTGACATAGATTTCCTTCACGATTTGCATATTCTCAATCGCTGCCTTGATCTTCTCCTCCTGCTTTGCCAACGCAATCGCATCAGCCGCCTCCATCTCTGCCGGGATAGAGAGCTTCGCGCGCACCTTGCCGTTGAGCTGCACAACGATCTCAACCGTTTCATCCTTGCACTTTGCCTCGTCGTAAGCAGGCCACTGCTGATCCGTCACCGTGCCGCCGAAGCCCATTTGCTCCCAAAGCTCCTCTGTCATATGCGGGGCAAAGGGGTTAAGCAGAAGCGTCAGCGTGCGCAATTCGCCCTTCGTCACCGCGCCTGTATCTGCGATCGCATTGAGCAGGCTCATCATCGCGGCAATCGCGGTGTTTGCCTTCAGGTTGTCGATATCCTCTGTTACCTTCTTGATCGTGCGGTGTATAGGCGCTTCCAACTCCGGGCGGTAGCCGTCGCCATCCACCGCAATCTCCTGAAGATTCCAAACGCGGTCAAGGAACCGCTTACAGCCCTTGATGGAAGCGGAATTCCAGGGGGCCGCCTTCTCAAAATCGCCGATGAACATCTCATAAAGCCGCATGGTATCCGCGCCGTATTCATTGACAATATCGTCAGGGTTTACAACGTTTCCGCGGGATTTGCTCATCTTCTCGCCGTTTTCACCCAAAATCATGCCGTGCTCGTGCGCTTCTGGTAGGGCTCCTTAGTGGGCACCACACCGATATCATAAAGGAATTTATGCCAGAAGCGGCTGTAGAGCAAGTGGAGCGTGGTATGTTCCATGCCGCCGTTATACCAATCCACCGGCGTCCAGTATTCAAGCGCTTCCTTGGAGGCAAGCGCTTCATCATTATGCGGATCGCAATAGCGCAGGAAATACCAGGAGGACCCCGCCCACTGAGGCATGGTGTCCGTTTCGCGCACAGCCTTTCCGCCGCAGTGCGGGCAGGTGGTATTCACCCAATCCGTCATCTTGGCAAGCGGCGATTCTCCCGTTTCCGTCGGCTCATAGGAATCCACCATTGGCAGCTTCAGCGGAAGCTGATCCTCCGGCAGCGGCACATAGCCGCACTTTTCACAATAGACGATCGGGATCGGCTCGCCCCAGTATCGTTGGCGGGAGAACACCCAGTCGCGCAGTTTAAAGTTCACCTTGGAGCGACCTTTCCCGTTTTCAGAAAGCCATTCGGTGATTTTTCCCTTCGCCTCATCCACCGTCATACCTGTTAAAAATCCAGAGTTGACCATAACGCCGCTCGCGCAGTCTGTAAATGCTTCCTTCTCCACGTCGCCGCCCTGGACCACCTCGATAACCGGCAGATCAAATTTTTTTGCAAACTCCCAGTCACGCGTATCGTGCGCGGGCACCGCCATGATCGCGCCCGTGCCGTAGGAGACAAGAACATAATCGGAGATAAAAATTGGAATTTCCGTATCGTTGACCGGGTTTACCGCACGCACGCCCTTGATGCAAACGCCGGTTTTATCCTTGTTAACCTCTGTGCGCTCGAAGTCGGATTTGCGGGCCGCCTCTGCCTGATAGGCCCGCACTTCATCCAGGTTTTCAATTTTGTCCGCCCATTTTTCGATCAGCGGATGCTCCGGGGAAAGCACCATATAGGTAGCGCCGAAGAGCGTATCCGGCCTGGTGGTATAAACAGTCATCTTATCGCCCGTTGTGGCGGTAAAATCAACCTCCGCGCCAGTGGAGCGACCGATCCAGTTGCGCTGCTGTACCTTGACACGGTCGATAAAATCAAGCTCGTCCAGATCGTCGAGCAGTCGCTGGGCATAGGCCGTAATTTTTAGCATCCACTGCTTTTGACCCGGCGCACCACCTCGCTGCCGCAGCGCTCGCACACGCCGCCCGCGGCCTCCTCATTGGCCAGCACACACTTGCAGGAGGGGCACCAATTGACAGCCATCTCCTTTTTATAGGCAAGTCCCTTTTTGAAGAGCTGAAGGAATATCCACTGTGTCCATTTATAATAAGATGGGTCCGTTGTGTTCACTTCGCGGCTCCAATCGAACGAAAAGCCAAGAGATTGCAGCTGCTGCTTAAAGTGCGCCACGTTATCATGCGTGACGATCTCCGGATGGATATGGTTCTTAATGGCATAGTTCTCCGTGGGCAGGCCGAAGGCGTCCCACCCCATTGGATAGAGCACGTTATAGCCCTGAAGCCTCTTTTTACGCGCCACAATATCCAGCGCCGTATAGGAACGCGGGTGGCCGACGTGCAGCCCCTGCCCAGAAGGATAAGGGAATTCTACCAGGCAGTAGAATTTCGGGCGGTCATATTCGTTTTTGGCATGGAAAACGCCCGTTTCCTCCCACCGATCCTGCCATTTCTTTTCCACCTGTTTAAAATCGTAGTTCATCTACAGTCCATCCTTTCTATCCTTTTTAAAAAAGGCGCCAGCTTTCTAAAAATGCCTCAGCTGTCGATCATATTGTCGATTTCAATCTTCTTGCCGTCCGCCCATAGGCGCTCAAGGTTATAATAGGCCCTGCTCTCCTTGTGGAATACATGCACCACCACGCTGCCATAATCCAGCAGAATCCATCCCGTGGCGCGGCCTTCAATATGGCCTGCCTCTACGCCCTGCTTAGAAAGCGCATCCTCTACCTCGCTCGCAAGAGCGCGCACATGTGTATTGGACGTTCCGTTTGCAATCACAAAGTAATCGGCCACCACGATAATTCCGTGATCTGGATCACTTCAATATCCTCCGCCTTTTTCTCATCCAGTGCGCGGACAGCAGCCTTTACCAGATCAATTCCTGTCATCAAATCCCTCCGTGTGTTAAACTCTCTTTTATCATTCACCAAAACCGTTATCTTTACAAGGCTACTCAATATCTTTGGCCCGAAACAGCACAAATTTCACTTGGCTAACATTATCGACCGTATCAATCTGCTCCGCCGCAACCTCATAATTGAAAAACAGGGAGGGATAGATGAGATCGTATACATCCGTATTTACGTTAAGCATCATCACGATAAAATCCACGCTCTTCTCCTGCACGATCTGGCGCTGCTGAGCACGCATCTCCGGCAGGTTTTCATCCGGAATATTGAGCAGCAAAAATATTTGTTCACCGGCAGGATATCCGCTGCATAGTAAAACCCGGCATCGAGGAAGCCATAGTTCAGCAGCGTGGCATTCTCCTTTTCGTGAATGATATCCGCAAACTTGTATTGGACACAATTCTCCTTTGGCACACCGAGCAAATAGGTGTTTGCACATAACTGATAAGAAGCGCCCGTTAGCACGAGCGTCAGAACGGCGGCCAGCGCTAGCATCCCTTTGCCCGGCTGGGAATTCCGTTTTGGCCCTTTGCCCCAAACCATCTCATACAGCCCCGCGGCAATATGAATCGCAACCACCCCGGCAAGGCAGGTAAACCCGGCATAGATAAAGAAATAATAGGTATACGACCGGCCTCCCCAATACAGGCCGAGCGTTAGGAACACCGCGCATAACAGCGGCCCCACCGCTCCAACCCAATTTTTGTGAAGCTTGCGAAAAACCAGCATTCCGGCGATCCCTACTACCGCCGTGCCGAACAGCCATGGCGAACGCTCGCTCATACGCACGATCACCTGCCAGATACTTTGCATGCGCTCGGCCATAGTCATCGGAGTGGAATAACCAAAAATATTGTTATAAAAATAAACCTCGATGAGATCCTTCAGCGCTCCGTGCGCCCCGAAATAAACAAGCCAGGGGAGCGCCGTTGCCGCCATCCCACCCAAAAAGACTAGGCAGCTGATAACCGCCCTGCCAAGCCCCTGCGTAAACAAGAGCGCAAACGCAACCACCGCCATAAAGCCAAACCAAAAGCCCAGCAGGGAAAACTTCATCCACAGCACGCATCCGGCGCAGACGCCCGTCAACACAAGCCAACTCAGCGGCATCGGTTTGGGTATTCTTCCCGGCAGTAACGCAATAGGATATATAGCGTGAACGCGAGCAGCGGCAGGATATATTCCTCCGTCTCCCCGCCGTGAAAAAAGCTAGGGGAGACAAAGCTCACCAGCGCCATCAACGGCGCGGCGATATAAAAATAGTTGGATACTGCCGGCTGGAAGAACAGCGTGACGATTTTATAGGAATAAAACAAAAAGAACGTATACGATAAAATCTCCAGCAGATAAACGCCGAAAAAAGATCGGCTCGATACAAGCGACGCTAGGCCGTATAAAAAATAGAGCAACGGCCCCTTTTGCTCTACCAGATCCCGATAGGGCACAAGGCCGTGCATCATACCCTTACCCACGGTGAAAAAGCATTGGATATCGCTTCCATTATTCAGAGGATATAAAAAGAGCTCTTTGTGCAGATTGTTAGAAAACAAAAAGACACAAACAGGCAATAGAGCAACATCCCTATCTGAACACGGCGCTCTGTTTTATGCATGGTCCACCACCCTTTCCTACGCAGTTCCAGCGATAATGATCTCATTATACGCCTCCACGCTATCGGTATGAATCACCTGCCCGCTCTGCACAAGATCTGTGATGCAGAAACGCATTCCCTTCAGCATCGCGGCTTCGAGGCTCACCCCAGCCGCCGCGCGCATCTCCTCCACGCCGTTATAATCGCGGTCCGCGAGATAAATCCGCAATATAGAGCACCTTTTCCAACACACTCATGCCTGCGCGGGCTGTGGTATGGTAGCGGATCGCCCGTAAAATATCCGCATCCTTTACCTGCAAAGCCGTGCGTGCATAGGCCTCGCCTGCCATCGCATGCCATAGCTTGGGGTTTGCACGCTCATCCGCCGTAAGAACAGCGCCCGCTTGCTCCAAAACGGCAAGCTGCTCCTCCGGCGGACTGTTTTTCATTATATCATGCAGGATTCCCGCTGTATATGCTTTTTCTGGATCGGCTCCATATTTTTGGGCTAGCCGCCTTGCCTCTTGTGCTACATTGAGCGAATGCGCAAAGCGCTCCGGGCGAAGCTTTCCGCGTACAGCGGCGATAAATTCTTCGTTTCGCTGCGTATCCAACATTCGATAAAGCCCCTTTTCCAGAATATAATGGCACACCTCGCCTGGATCAGGCCTTTCACCTCGCGGCCTTCCCGCAGCTTTTCCGCAGTTCGGTAGAGCTAACAGGCACAGGGCGCACTGTGCAGAGGATGACCCGGCTGCTGAGGTCTCCCAGTGGGCCGCCACGGATATACGACTCCAACGAGGCATATTCCTCCATGCCCCCCCGCGCGGCCACGGCCAGCCTGCACATGCGCAGGATTTCACCGGGGTTGCGCCACTGGTGGAAAGAAAGCAGCATATCCGTGCCCATAAACAAATAAAATTCTGCATTGCCATATTGTTTCTGCAATGCTGCCAGCGTATCGCAGGTGTAGCTCTTCCCGCCGCGGGAAAGCTCCAGGCCGCTAATCTCAAAAGGTTCGTCTGGAAACGCAAGGCGACACATCTCCATCCGATCTGCCCCGCTCGCGAGCTCATGCGCCTGCTTATGCGGCGGAAGGTTAGCCGGGATAATGAGCACCCGCTCAAGCCCAAGCGCCTGTGCGAGCGTGCGCGCCAAATGAACATGGCCGCTGTGCGGCGGGTTGAAGGTTCCGCCATAAATGCCAATGCGCCGCTTACCCGGCTCCAACATTTTTTCCCCTGCCATTGCGTTTTCCTCCGTTGGCCGAGCCTATTTGCCACGGCCCTGCCGTGTGGAAAAGCGGCCGCCCTCCCGCTTCTGGCGCAGCCGCACCGCACTCTTGCGGCTGTTGGGGTGATTACCAATGCCCGACTTGGTTTTTCCTTCCTCACCGGTTCATGAGCGCCGGGCTATAGCGGTATAGCACAATGCTGCCGCCAATCACCTGAACAATATCGGCCCCAGTCGCCTCGGCCAGCTTCTGTGCAATCGCCTTCGGCGGCTCCGGCGTTGTTTCCAAAAGCACCTTTAGCTTGATGAGCTCCCGCGCGCGCAAGGCGTCGTCCGTCTGCGCAATCAGCGCATCGTTCACACCGCCCTTGCCTGCCTGGAACACAGCCTCCAAAGAATTTGCCTGCGCGCGTAGCGCCGCTCTTTCCTTACTTGTCATAGATGATCCTTTCCTGTTTCAAGATACGCCGGCAGCTCCTGTGCCAGCTTACGCAGCGCATTCCCACGGTGACTAACACGGTCTTTCTCCTGCGCTGTCAGCTCTCCAAAGGTTTTTCCCCCAACGAGAAACAGCGGGTCATATCCAAAGCCACCCCCGCCGCGCGGTTCAAATGCAATCGTCCCCTCACAGGCGCCACGCACGGTCAATTGCCTCCCATCCGGGAACACACAGCACACGCTGCTGACAAAGCGCGCCGTGCGCTGTTGTGCCGGAACAGCTGAGGTTTTTCAGCAAAAGCGCGTTGTTTTTTGATCATTTCCATGCTCGCCCGCATAGCGCGCAGAATACACGCCGGGCGCGCCGCCCAGCGCATCCACCTCAAGCCCGGAATCATCTGCAATGCAGGGCAAACCGCTCTCCCTGCATCCGGATTCCGCCTTGAGATAGGCGTTTTCCTCAAAGGTTTGGCCTGTCTCCTCCACATCGGTGAGCGCAACGCCCGCCTCCTCCGCAGTGAGAACGCGGATGCCCAGGGGCGATAAAATCCGCGCGAGTTCATCGCGTTTTTTTAAATTATGGGTCGCTATTAAAAAATCCATACGGATGGTCATTCCTTTCCTGCGCCAGTCAATTTGAAAGAGCGATTCCAAACTGCTTCTGCCTTTTTTGTGCTTAGCTTAATCCGGATTGCCCAGGCGCGTTCTCCAGCGCTGCCTGCGCAAATAACGCCGCTCCCTGCGGAGCAGCCTACGCTGCCTGCGCCTCTCCAAACGCTTTTGGCGGCGCACCGCATATTTGCTGGAGCGCTGATCGCGCTTCGGGTCTCCGAGGTAATCCCAGAGGCCCGGATGCTTTTTGTGCCGAAGTTCCAACGGATGATTGCGCTCTCCGCCGCGATCATACCAACGGTGGTATATTTTCTTCCACAGTTGCCAAAAGAAGCGGCCTGCTGCCCGAACCGCTTTGATTCCCCTACCCATGTTGATGACCGTCCTTCCGCTTTCCAACAGCTTATGATTCCTGTAGCCCATCCTCTTCCCGGCTGACCTCTTCAAACAGACCCTGCGCAAACGCTTCGGCGTCAAAGGGTTGTAGGTCGTCCACCTGCTCGCCAACGCCTACAAATTTAACCGGAATTTTCAAATCGTCCATGATGCTCAGCACCACGCCGCCGCGGGCTGTGCCGTCGAGCTTTGTCAGCACGATGCCCGTAATTTCCGCCGCATTCATAAACTCACGCGCCTGGTTCACGGCATTCTGGCCCGTGGTCGCGTCGAGCACAAGGAGCACCTCACGGTCAGAGTAAGGAAGCTCTCTGTCAATCACCCGATAAATTTTAGCAAGCTCTTCCATCAGGTTCTTTTTATTGTGCAGCCGACCCGCCGTATCGCAGATGATCAGATCCGCATCCCGCGCCTTGCCCGCCGCAATCGTATCGAAAATAACCGCCGCCGGGTCTGCGCCCTCGCGGTGCTTGACGATCTCCACACCGGCACGGTCCGCCCAGATTTCAAGCTGCTCAATTGCAGCGGCGCGGAAGGTATCCGCCGCCGCCAAAATCACCTTTTTGCCCTGCGCCTTATAGTAGGCCGCCATCTTGCGATGGTGGTCGTTTTGCCTACTCCGTTTACCCCGATCACCAGGATCACAGATGGGATCGTATCAAGCTCCATCCCCTCCTTGCCGGAGAGCATGTCGGCCACAACCTCCCGGATCACCCGGCGCAGCTTGTCCGGTTTTTTCAAATCGCGTTTTTTCACGCGGTCGCGCAGCTCGTCGATGATGTGCTGCGCCGTTGTCACGCCCACATCGCCCATGATGAGGATTTCTTCCAGCTCCTCAAAAAGATCATCGTCAATTGCGGCGCTCGCTTCCAGCACGGAATCGATTGCGCCGGACATCTGCTCCCGCGTCTTTTTTAATCCAAAATTAATTTTTTAAAAAGCCCCATGAAATCGGCCCCCTGCTATTCTTTCTTGATCCAACAGCCGGATGCTTCGAGCCGTGCTCATCAAAAAAGCCGGCCGAATCAAACGGATTCTTTTTTATCATATCATACTGCGGCTGAGAAATCCATGTATCCGCCCAGAAAAACGCCAATGTTTCACCCGATCCCAAGCTTCTTCGCCATCTCCGCCGTTTTGAGCTCCAGCATTTTGGATACGCCCTCCTCCTGCATCGTAATGCCATAGAGAACGTCCGCCTCCTCCATCGTGCCGCGGCGGTGGGTAATCAGGATGAACTGCGTGCTGCGCGTCATACGGCGGCAATACTGCGCGTAGCGCGTAACGTTAACATCGTCGAGCGCGGCCTCCACCTCGTCGAAAATACAAAACGGCGAGGGCGTCACTTTCAGAATGGCAAACAGGAGTGCGATTGCCGACAGGCCCTTTTCTCCGCCGGAGAGCAAATCGATATTCTGCACGTTTTTTCCCGGCGGCTGCACCTTGATATCAATGCCGCACTCCAGCACGTCGTGTGGGTCTTCCAGCAGCAGCTCCGCCTTGCCGCCGCCGAACAGCTCGGTAAAAGTTTCCCCAAAGTGGTTGTTAATTTTATAAAACTGCTCGCGGAACTGATCGGACATTTTCTTCGTCAGCTCATCAATCAGCCGGAGCAATTCATCGCGCGACGCCTCCACATCACCGATTTGCTCTTTTAAGAAGGTGTAGCGCTCGCTAACCTCCTTATATTCCTCAATCGCGCTGACATTGACGCTCCCCAGCGCCCGAATCTGCGCCTTCAGCTCCGAAAGCCGCCTCTGCGCCTTGGCGGGCTCCTTCAGCTCCGGGCAGAGCTGCTCTGCTCCCGGCGGGTGAGCTGGTATTCGTCATAGAGCTTATTAACCGTTTCATCATATTCCTTGCGCATGGCGGCCTTGCGCTCCTCCAGCCTAGCGAGCTCACCACTGAGTTTCTCCCGCTCGGCGGATTTCGCCCGCTCCATCAGCCGCAGCTTTGAAGAACGCGCCTCCAGCTCGTTACGCTTCGCAATATAACCCTCAATCTCTTCTTTTGATCCTCCGCTCTGCCCGCGAAGCGTGTGCGCCTGTGTTTCCAGCTCCGCCTTTTCCTCGGCAAGGGCGCGGTTTTTCTCCTCCACGCCGGCAATTTCCGCGCAAAGCTCCTCTGCGCGCGCCAGATGCCCAGCGCGGCGGCGTTCCAGCGACTCGATCGTCTCCGCGTGGGCCTGGCGGTCTTTCTCGGCCGCAAGCAGGGAGAGTTGCAGCTCATTTTCCTGCCCGCTTAAAGCGGCTCGCTTCGCGGCGAGCGCTTCGCGTTCCTCTGTAACGGCGGAAAGCCGCTGCTCTGCCTCCTCCATCCGGGAGGAGAGCTCCGCTTCTCTGATATGCGCCTGCTCCAGCTCCTTTTCCAAGCCGGAAAGCCGCATCGCAGCCGCATCGCGCTCGCGCTGCAAATCACCGGCCGTGGCGTTTGCCGTTTCCAACTGGCCCGCAACAAGGCGGAGCGTGCTTTCACTGCGCACGCGCTGACTCCTGTGCGCGCGTCA
>ENA-OQCX01000291-OQCX01000291.1-human-gut-metagenome-genome-assembly--contig:-NODE-291-length-26384-cov-2.534067_pt1 | contig 26384 bp, 31 predicted proteins | sample MGYA00242762_ERZ504587 | MGnify/ENA primary metagenome ERZ504587 (study PRJEB26092, sample SAMD00036337) | human gut metagenome | host: Homo sapiens | study: EMG produced TPA metagenomics assembly of... | reverse complement strand
CGTGACAATGAACGCAGTACCGTATATCTTTATAGAGAACCGGTGGACATCAAAAATTTGAAATTACAGGAATCTGAAGTGGAAGAAGTGATCTGGATGGATTTCGAAGAATGCAGGAAGGGTATTGTGGATGGTACCCTGCCGAACTGCATCTATGAAGGAGAATTTCAGATGGTAGGAAAAGCACTCGGGATAGAGTGAAAAGTAGAATAAGATAATAGAATCTGAAAAAGAGTTGAAACCATTTGCCTGAATCAGCTAGAATGATCCAGGCAGAAGTTTCAACTCTTTTTTAAAGACTGACGTATATTTTCAGTGTGGTTTCAGCTTATGCTTCTTCAGAAAGTTTCTTCACAATCTCAGGGAATTCCATAAAGTGGGAAGCTTTGACCAGAATTGTATCATTTTCTTTGAGAATCTGCTCCATGTTCTGGTAAAAGTCTTCTTTTGTGTCAAAATGGAAAACTTTCATGTTTTTCTCTGTTGCAAGAACAGTTTCCTTTGCAGCTTCTGCCATATCTTTGGAAAGTGCTCCGATGCAGACCAAAACATCAGTGTTTTTAAATGCTGCATATGCTCCGACTTCGCGGTGCATTGCAAGCTCATCGGCACCAAGTTCACCCATATCGCCAAGAATAGCGACCTTTCTTGTATCTGCATATGCAAGTACGTCAAGAGAGGACTTCATAGATGCCGGGTTGGCATTGTAGCAGTCATCAATGATCGTGTAGTGTTTTGCTTCAATCAGGTTGTTACGTCCGGCAATCGGAACGAGCTTTTCAATTCCGCGGGCAATCTCTTCATTATTCATGCCAAGTGCATATCCGACAGCAACTCCGGCTAAGGCGTTGTAGATCATATGATCTCCCGGAATTGAGATATGTGCATGGAAATGGGAAGTTGGAGTAACAAACTCAGCGTATGTTCCTTTTAATCCTTTCCGCTCAATATTTTCCACATGGAACGGGCAGGAAGAGGTAAGACCGAAGTAAACAGGAGTTCTTCCATTACGGGAAGTGTAGCTTTTCAGCTTATCATCATCACCGTTAAAGATAATAGAACCTTTCGGGTTCATGTAGTCTGTCATGGAACTCTTTTCCTTCAGGATGCCGTCTCTTGTTCCAAGATTCTCAAGATGTGCATAGCCAATATTAGTGATCACACATACATCCGGACGGGCAATCTTAGCCAGCGGTTTCATATCTCCAAAATGGCTGATTCCCATCTCAAGAACTGCAACTTCATGTTCCTCACGGATATTGAATACTGTCAGAGGAAGTCCGATCTCATTGTTGAAGTTTCCTTCTGTTTTCAGTACATTATATTTCTCGGAAAGTACAGATGCGATCATTTCCTTTGTACTTGTCTTTCCAACACTTCCAGTGATACCTACAACTTTGATATCGAGGGAACGGCGATAGTGTTCAGCTAAGTCTTTCAATGCTTCTGTGCAGGATGAAACGCGGATATAAGGATAATCAACGTCACCAAGATCCTGCTCAGAGAGGGAACAGAGTGCACCAGCTTCCATGACCTGCGGGATAAAACTGTGTCCGTCAACACGGGCACCTTTGATCGCAACGAAAAGAGTATCTTTTACTACTTTACGGCTGTCGATCGCAACACTTGAGACCTCACAGTCTAAGAATGCAGGATCACCGTAATAAATTCCGCAGCAGGCATCTGCGATTTCAGATAATGTCATATGTTTCATTAATATCTTGCCTCCATGGACTTCTTAATGATCAGTTCGCAAAGATCGCCGTATTCGATTCCATAAACCTTAGCTTCCTTCGGGAGAAGACTTGCGGAAGTCATTCCAGGAAGGGTATTCATCTCCAGGCAGAACAGATTCCCCTCAGCGTCAAGCAGGAAGTCTGCACGGCTGTAAACATTAAGTTTTCAGTGCATTGAACGCTTTTACAGTAAGTTCCTTCATGCGCTCTGCAACTTCTTCCGGAATATCAGCCGGGCATACTTCAGAAGTAGCTCCGTCCTGATATTTATTCGCATAATCAAAGAATCCTGTCTTCGGGATGATCTCGATTGGCGGAAGTGCTGTTCCGTCAATGATACCGCATGCAAACTCACGTCCTTTGATGTATGGCTCAACAACAAGTTCATCTTCGTAGCGGAAGGACTTCTTCAGAGCCTCTGCATATTCTTCATCTGTATTTACAATATATACTCCGATACTGGAACCACCGGAGCAAGGTTTAACAACAACAGGAAGTGTCAGACCAAGTGACTGGTAAGACTGATCTTCAGAGTTCTTATAAATCGTTCCACCTCCCGGAGTGTCTACGCCAGACTCAAGGAAGATCTGCTTTGCAACACCTTTGTGCATTGCAACCGCACATCCAAGAGAGTCAGGTCCTGTATATTTAATACCAAGCAGATCGAAAGATGCCTGAAGCTTTCCGTTCTCTCCTTCTCCGCCGTGAAGACCGAGGAAAGTAATGTCAGCCAGACGGCAAAGTTCGATTACATTCGGGCCGAAGAAGCAGTCTGACTGATCTGGACGGGAAGCCTTAACAGCTTCAAGATCCGGTTCCTCCGTGCTGATTAATTCTTCACAATCTCAAGTCCGTGATCCGGAAGAGTAAAGACATCCTCCAGGTTCTCCGGTGCATTCTCTAATCCCATGAATACATCCAGAAGAAATGCATCATGTCCTTTTTCAACTAATGTACGACAGATTCCGGCAGCAGAAGAAAGTGATACGTCACGTTCTGTGCTTAAGCCTCCTGCTAATACAATGATTTTCATAATTTTATACTCCTTAAAAATTTAATCCAACTATACTTTTACGATTATAGCACATGTTGGCAGAAAGTAAAACAGGAGGAATAAAGATTTAATGAGGGATTCTTTCTCCCCTTGCTATATTATTTTTGATAGATTCAATGTATTAAATTCCATTGACAATTTACAGAAAATACTACATTATTATATATATAAACAGTTTTTAATTGTGCAAATCAATATTTTATTGTTAAAAGAGAGGTAATTCCACTGGAAGTCATAAAAAATCAAATCAAATTTTTTATTGAAAGGGGAAATTATATGAAAAAGGTTATATGTTTATTTTCCGCATTTTTAGTACTTTTATCATCTGCCATGACAACATATGTACACGAAACAGACTCTCAAGATTACCTATCAATCCAAGTTATAACGAAACATACTCTGCACACCCAACGGATAATAATTTTTTGTCACTAAAAGAATATAATGCAGAATACTCCAATGGAGAGAATCCTCTAAAAATAGATTCTCCTTTAACCACTCAAAATGTCCCTGATATATGCTATTTCCACTATCCAAAAACAAAAACCATTATTTTACCTATCAGGGGGAAAAACTAACAGATCTTAGAGAACGAATGGAAAGCAAGAAATAACACTTTGAGTGCAGAAAGTTGGTGAAAAGTTTGGATATAAAACAATTAATCGGTGAAGCAACTGAATATGACAAAAAGCTATCTTTGGAAGCGAAGAAACCAAAGAGTTGGTGTAAGAGCGTAAGTGCTTTTGCAAATACACTTGGTGGAGCATTAATCTTTGGAATAGCCGATAATGATGAAATTGTAGGACTTGAGAATCCGAATAGTGATGCTGAGAAAATAAGTGAAATCATTAAGACAAGGATGGATCCAATTCCAGAATTTCGTCTTCGATTTGAACAGGTCGAAGATGGAAAAGTATTAATTATACTGGATATTTTCAAAGGTGAAGAGACACCGTACTATTATTCGGGTGATGGTGTGCTGGAAGCATATGTTCGTGTTGGAAACGAGAGTGTGAAAGCGACATCAACGGAATTGAAAAGACTGGTGTTGCGTGGTAGAAATACATCTTATGATTCGCAGATTTCTACGTATAAGGTGGAAGATTTTGCTTTTTCCAAACTCCGGGAAAGATATAAAAAATGGACAGGAAATAGTTTTAATGAGAAAGATCTTATATCATTTGGGTTGGCGAATGAGCAAGGATATTTGACAAATGCCGGAGCTTGGTTGCAGATGAAAGCCTATTCGATGGTCAAGATTATTTTGTACCCGGTGGAATGGATTAAATAAAAGCGGTGGTACAATAGATGCATTTGACGATGCAGAATATTCTGGAAGTGTATTGTCATTAATTGATAATGGAGAAGCTTTTATTAAGAGAAATGCGAAATTAATGTGGAGAAAGACTGCTAATTCTAGAGAAGAAATGCCGGAATATGTAGAACGTAGTATCATGAAGCATTGGTTAATGCATTGGCTCATAGAGATTATCTTGTGAATGGCAGTGAAGTGCATATTGATATTTACGATGATCGTATGGAAATATATTCGCCGGGAGGCATGCCAGACGGTTCCATTATTCAGGACAGAGATCCACTTACAGTTCCATCAACGAGAAGAAACCCGGTTTTGGCAGATATATTTAATCGGCTGGGATATATGGAACGTAAAGGTAGTGGATTCGGAAAAATCATCGGCGGCTATGAATTTCAGATCAACTATGATGAAAGTAAAAGCCGTCTTTTAGATCGGATCGGTACCAGTTTACAGTTGTAATGCCAAATTTAAATTACAATGTCCCTCACGATGTCCCTCAGGATGTCCCTCAGGATGTCCCTCAGGATGTCCCTCGGAAAAAAGAGATCAATCCGTTGGAAATCCAAATATTGAATATGATAAAAAAAGGATAATAAAATCAGTACAGAAAAAAATGGCAATGACGTTAGGAATAAGTTCCAAGACTGTAAAACGTCACATCAAAGATATAGGTATTGTCCGATTTATTGGTCGTGGTTCCAATGGACACTGGGAAATAATTGATGATTAGAAATACAACTTAATATCATGTATAGCAAAGCTATAAGATTTCAAAAATGGAGTCTTATAGCTTTTTTTGTATTTGCCACTGTATTTTATCCTCTGAGCGTTTACGTTTGAAATACGGATGCCTGTCTATAGAATAACCTTTATAAGCACTATTTAAATTTCGTCCGAACTCGAAAAAGAATCCCTACGTCCAATTTTTATTTAATCTTTCCAGCCAGATAAAGCAGCACCGCATCCTGAAATTTCCTCGGATTCAGTGAACATTTCTTTTGAATCGCATTCAATTTATACTGCAATGTATTTTTATGGAGAAAGAGTCGTTCGCTTGTGGCGGCAAGGGACATTTCTTCAGAAAAATAAACTTCCAGCAGATGCAGTTCTTGTTCATTGAGCGGGGCGATTGTCTTGGCTAAAAATTCTTTCTGATTTTCCGGTGTGATCGTAGAAAGAATCAGTTCAAGTGTCAAACCATCAAAAATAACATAGTGTTCAGATGAAATTATAAGGCTGCGCAAAGCAGTTTCAGCAGATTGATAGGAGGTATGGAGCTGGAAGAGTGATGTCGGTTTTCCAACTGCAATATCTAAAATATCGAAATGTTCTTTTGCAAAGAGTTTAAAAATAATAATTCTGTTTTTCAAAATCAGTTTCTTCGATCAAAGCAATAAAATCCCCCGGATAATTAAATGTGTGAAGACAGACATGTGCCTGTGCAAACATTTGTTGAATTTTCTGTTCTAAAACAGAGCGGTTTGTAATTGGATTTTGTTTATTTGTGCGAATAAGAACAATTCTTTTCTTTGTGTTGAGATCAATCTTAAATTCATGTAGACAGGAGGTGAGGTATTCCTGATTGTCGGTTTCATTTCTGATCAAAGACTGAATGACAAAATGTTTTTTATCGGCCTGTCTGCGGCTGTACTGATTTAGTTCCTGCTCCCGGATCAGAAGATTGGTGATGCGTTCTGCGAGATAAGCATAACTGCGGACTTTATCAGGTATACCGGTGATTCCGATGACGGCCAGCAGATGTTCATTATGATAAAGCGGAAGATTGATTCCCTGTTTTGTGCCGGAAAAATTGTTGTCTTCTGTTACTTCCAGTACAGAACCGGAAGCAGCGGCCTGTTGTCCAATCTCGTGAAAGGTTCCGACACGGATGAGTCTGTGCTGGCGAGAATGATACCAGATGGAGCAATAAAGTTGATGTCATGATCACAGACATCTTTGATCGTATTTACGATTTGTTCTGCGAGTTCGCGGTCAATTTTAGTTATCATAGAATTTTTATTATATCCTTTCTTTTGATATAACTGTTCAGAGCCAACCTCCAAAATGCTACGCATTTCGTCGGTGTGGCGTATCCGCCAAATAAAATTTCAAAAACAGTCTTAAAAATGCAAGCATTTTACATCTGTTTTATGAATTTGCTTGGCTATGAACAGTTACCATTTACTATAAAATGTTATATATAACAAATAATAATAGAATAAATTTAAAAGAATGTTACATGTAACATATTTGAGAAACAAGAAATTTGGTATCCTAATATTAATAAAACATGGAACAGACATGGAAAGGAGTTCATTATGAAAATAGTAACAGCGATTGATTCATTTAAAGGAAGTATGACTTCTATGGAAGCAGGACAGGCAGCGGCAGAGGGAATTCAAAGAGTGGATGTGGATGCAGAAGTGATTGTAAGACCGTTAGCTGACGGAGGGGAAGGTACAGTAGAGGCTCTTGTATCCGGAATGAACGGAACATTACAGAAAGTACAGGTAACAGGACCACTTGGCGAACCGGTGATCTGTGAGTATGGTATCATTGAAAGCACAAAAACAGCTGTGATCGAGATGGCGGGGGCAGCAGGAATTACATTGGTTTCTGATGAAGAGAGAAATCCGATGAATACAACAACATATGGCGTGGGAGAAGTAATTCGTGATGCGATTGACAAGGGATGCAGACGTTTTCTCGTCGGAATCGGCGGAAGTGCGACAAATGACGGGGGAGTCGGGATGCTTCAGGCATTAGGTTACGGTTTCCTTGACAAAGACGGAAATCAGGTTCCATTTGGTGCAAAGGGTCTGAAGGTTTTGGAGCAAATCACAGATACTTATGTGCTTCCGGAATTAAAAGAGTGTAAGTTTAAGATTGCATGTGATGTAACAAATGCTCTTTGCGGAGAACAGGGATGCAGTGCAGTGTTTGGTCCTCAGAAAGGTGCAACACCGGAGATGATTTGTCAGATGGATCAGTGGCTGGGATATTATGCAGCATTGGCGAAAGAAAAATTCCCAAAGGCAGATGCAGAGCAGGAAGGAACAGGAGCAGCAGGAGGCCTTGGATTCGCATTTCTCACATTTACAGATGCTGTGTTGGAATCAGGAATTAAAATCGTGCTGGAAGAGACACAGTTAGAAGAGTATGTAAAGGATGCAGACCTTGTCATCACGGGGGAAGGCCGGATGGATGGTCAGACAGCGATGGGAAAAGCTCCGGTTGGAGTGGCTGCACTTGCAAAGAAATACGGCAAGCCGGTACTTGCATTTGCAGGCGCAGTCGAAAGAGATGCCAGAAAATGTAATGAACATGGCATTGATGCATTTTTCCCTATCCTGCGTGGTGTGGTTACGCTGGAAGAGGCAATGAAGAATGAAAATGCTAAGAGAAACCTGGCAGATACTGCGGAACAGGTGTACAGAACATTTACAATTCTTTGATCATACAATATTGTTTTAACTGAAAATGAGGTTTCTCTACGATTCCGAATGTCTTGAATCCAAGATGCTCATAAAATGGTACGTTTTTCTGATTGTGTGTCTCAAGAGAGATCATCATATCATTGCGGTCGGCGCAGGCAATGACTTCATTCATCATCATTCTGCGAGACCGTGATGTTGAAATTTCGGATCAACGGCGAGGTAGATGACATGAAGTCTTCGGGTTTCATGAAGCTGGGCGGTCCAAGCGGAGTTGAGGTAATCTTTTCCGAGGACAAAGTTGAAAAATGTCTTCATAGTCGGATCCTCGTGGAGCAGCCAGCCGTCTGTGATGAGGCTTTCTTTCAGGCTGACAAAATAATTATAAAATGCATGACGGTGATCGGATTCGTCAGAAGGATCAGGACTCCCTTCAACTCAGGGCTGTCAGCAAAGACTTCACAGGTTTCAAATAATTCAGTTACGTCGCACTCAAGAAGATGTGGCAGCAGACGTTCTTTTGTTGCTTCATCTTCGATCAGAGTGCTGTAGAGCGGGTCGTTCTGAAAGCAGACGGTCAGTATTTCTTTAAGGCGGTCAAGATCCTGTTCCTGTACTTTGTAGAGCTTATCGCTATTCATTGGTTTTCTCCATTCTTTTCTTTATTATAATGTGATGATGTTTCAAGGCAATCGTTTATCAAAGCCTGGATTTTATCAACAGATTGTTTCATATAATGTAAATCATCTTTTAAGTAAGCCTGCTGACGGCGGATAGCGGCTTCAAGTCTTCTGATCTCAACATCAAGAGAACCTGGGATTGCCATCTGATCCAGTTCTTTCAGACGCTGGACAAGGCCGTAGAGATTCTCATGGTGAAGAATGCGTCCGGCGCCCCACATCAGACGGTCTTTTGGCTGATGTAAAATATATTCCGTAAAGTGATAATAGACTTCTTCATCGAATAAAAATGCGTAGCAGTTATTATCAACTTCATAGAGTGCCTCCAGTGCGGCAGTAATGTTCTGGCTTTCCAGTGCATGGACTGCCTGATCCAGGTGACAGAGGTTCTGACTGGCAGCAGCATGAGGGAAGCAGACTGCGTCCTGCCAGTCGAGGCGGACGAAGTAGTCCTGCATCTTCCGGAAAATGTGCAGCAGTTTAGAAGAAAGTCCGGACACCATTGGGAAGTCAGCGGAAACAGTATGGTTGTTGAGCTCCTGAATTTTTTCATATAATAAATCGGCAGATTCACATATCTTTGAAATACTTTCCAGAAGCGCCGGAATTTCTTCCAATACTTCTGCAGGGGCATTGGACTGTGCTGCAAGACAGTCGGCGACGGAACTTTTCATTGCCAGAAAATGTCTGGAAAAGTCAAGTGGCGGAAGTGTCAGCTGATCCAGTGTAACTAAAAGCCTTGTATAAAGCTCATGGTGGAAACGGTAAACTGCTTCCTGATAGAACTCTTCATTGTCATATTGGGAGTGGTAATGCGTTTCCATAAACGGTCCTGCGCTGAAATCATTTACGGTAGATGGAATACCGGAGATGGCGATGGAAAAATCATCCGACCATGTCTCGATTGGTGCAAGTACTGTCAGTCCATCAGGGTAAGCCTCCTTCGGAACAGTTATATTTTCGCAAAAATGTTTCAGAAAATCAGCAGACTCATAAGTAGAGCGGATTGCATCCTGTGTGTTATGGGCGTGAGCCGGAAGTTCAAAGTTGAGATCAGCGATCACGCGGCCCTGCCATTCCGGGTGAACACGGAATACCTGGTTCCAGGCTCCGGTTGACCAGTCGAATTTAGAATCACAGACACCCCACTCTTCGGCAGCAAGGGCACATACCGCGATTGTATAGCGCGGTTGATAGCCACTGTCAATCAGAGCCTTTATGATTCCAAATGTCATAGAGACCGCACAATTGTCATCCTGAAATCCGTCAAAATAGGATCGTAGTGTGCGGAAAGCAGAATCATCCGGTCGTCCCCTTCAGAAGCGGCAGTTCCCGGAAGATATCCGGTAATGTTATAAGCCGGGCGGTTACGTTCAACCCAGGAAGAGGCGTTGAGTTCAACTGCGACAGAGGACGGATGAGATACTGCAGGATCTTCGGGACAGAGAAGTTCTTTTAAATAAGAAGCATCCTGTCTCGAAAGAGAGAATGCAGGGGCATATTCCGGTCCGGCGATATCCTGAGCGTTGAGTGCCCGCGGATCAATCTCAGCATAACCCTGTGTCTGGACAGCAATCAGTCCGACAGCACCTTTCAAATATGCCTGATAGACAGGGTAGTTGATCCACCATTCATCACGCTGGTTGATATCAGCAAGAACGAGCTTTCCACGAACATTGAGCCTTCATAGTCCGATGCGGTTCCACGGCCGACATAGACAAGATCATAAGTCTCGAATCCATCTGTCTCAAAATTCGTCTGATAAGCACCCATCTGACAAGTATGCAGTTCTCCATGTTGATCCTGGAAGCGGAGCACAGCACGTTCAAAGGTCCAGGAATCCAGCCAAAATTCATCCTTCGTCACATTCTGAAGTCCGATGCGTTTCATTTCTTCATATAAAAAATCCCCTGTTTTATGTTCCGCATCAGAACCGGCAGTTCGGAAACCGAGTACCGGATTGGTTTTGTGAGTCTCCATCTGCTTTGCCAGCTGATAAGAGTAAGTAATGTCTAGATGTGAAATGCATTCGTTGATTCTGTTTTCTGTCTTTGATTCCATTTATATCACCTCTGAAAGTCTGAGCCTGTTGTATGTGTTTGAGATATCGCCATGACGGCATCTATCTATTCTGCGCTTATTTTAGCACTGCAAGCGAAGTGTTACAAGAGTAGAAATAATTTCCCGCAAGCTCGATCAGTGTCCGCGCCGGCTTGCTGATATAATGTCCCTTGCGATATGCAGCAACAATCTCCCAGGAAGGATGGTCAGGTAATTGAAAATAGGTAATTGCCTCATCTTCCGGATCCATATAATACATCGGTAAAATTCCGCAGCAGATATTTTCATGGATCATGGAGATGATCGCATGGTTATTTGAAGTCTCGAACAGAACATTAGGGTGAATCCGGCATTTTTAAAAATGGAATCAACGATCTCCCGGATGGTAGAGGTTTTCTGTGTGAGGACAAAAGGCTCTTCTCTGAGCAGAGCCAGATCGCCGTTCCTCATATCTAAAGCAGTCACAAGCTTTGTTGGAACGGCAAGAACCATTTCTTCCGAAGCTAGTGTTTCATAGATGATTCCTGATTTTTGCTGCGATCTGGTCAAAGTCATAAAACCAAGATCAAGCTCACCAGACAGGAGTAGCGGATGCTGATCACGAACACTGCGCTCAATCGGTTCCACTTCTATACTTGGACAAATATTGTGGAACTTAGGGTAAACACTGGTGAACATGGCAATTCCGCGGCCGGGAGTGAATCCGAGAGTGATATGACCTTTCTGTGCTTCGCAGAGATCGTGAATCTGATTGTAGGCATTCTTCTTTATAAGAAGAATGTCTTTTGCTGCGTTGAGATAGATTTCGCCGGCAGGGGTTGGGTGCCAGTCAGTCCGGGAACGGTAGAATAGCGGAGTGCCGAGCTCTTTTTCCAGCTTGAGAAGCTGCTGGTTGAGGGCAGACTGGGTGATGAATAGCTTTTCGGCTGCATGGGTAATATTTTGTTCTTCTGCAATTTTTAAAATATATTCAATCTGTTTTAAATCCATAGGAATAACCTTTCTACTGATTCTGTGAATGAGTCTTTACATTTCTATTTCCAGTATAATTCGACCGATATGGAATGACAAGAAAAACTATTAAAAAAAATTAAGAGAAGTAGAAAAACAATGAATTTTACTTATTAATAGTAAGAGCGTATGATAAAGCTATAAAGAACAGCAAAGAAAAATGAAACATTTCTTGCTAAGCGAAAAGGAGGAATCATTCGTGGCTAAGCGACTTCTTGTAAAAGTGAATGAAGCAGACAATGTTGCAATTGCAGTGAAAGAAATCAAAGCCGGAACACAGGTTTCAGAAGATCTGGTTACCCGTCAGGATATTCCACAGGCTCATAAAGTAGCGCTTGAGAGAATCCCAAAGGGACAGCCGGTGATTCGTTACGGTGTTATTCTGGGGTATGCTCTGGAAGATATTGAAAAGGGAGACTGGATCAATGAATTTATGTTGGAGCTTCCGACACCACCATCTGTTGATGATATGGAGTATGGAAAGAAGATTGTAACAGATCTTCCGACACCGCCGGTAACAACATTCGAAGGATATAGGAATCCAAATGGTGGATATGCAGGAACGAGAAATATTCTTGGAATCAGCACAACGGTTCAGTGTGTAACCGGTGTACTTAATGTGGCGGTGAAGAGAATCAAAGAAGAACTGCTTCCAAAATATCCGCATGTGGATGACGTAGTTCCAATCAATCATGCGTATGGATGTGGTGTCGCAATCAATGCACCGGAGGCGAAAGTGCCGATCCGTGCTTTACGCAATCTTGTACATCATCCGAATTTTGGCGGACAGGTGATGGTTGTTGCGCTTGGATGTGAGAAATTAACAGTGGAAAAATTGCTGGACGAGGCAGATATTTCCCCGGAAAATGTAATTGTTCTTCAGGAACAGAAAGGTTTCGATGCCATGGTAAATGCCATTATGGAGATGGCAGATAAAAAACTTGCAATTCTTAATCAGAGAAGAAGAGAAACATTACCGCTTTCCGATCTTTGCATCGGTATGCAGTGTGGCGGAAGTGATGCATTTTCAGGCGTCAGCGCAAACCCATCTGCCGGATACGCAGCAGATATGCTTGTAAATGCAGGTGCAACCGTAATGTTTTCAGAAGTTACAGAAGTAAGAGATGGCGTACACTATATCGCAGAACGCTGTGTGAGCAAAGAAGTCTGCGACAAACTTGCGGCAGAGATGAATGGTATGATCATTATCTGGAAGAGGGAAATGTTGACAGAAGCGCTAATCCAACTCCGGGAAATAAGAAAGGCGGACTTTGTAATATTGTAGAAAAAGCAATGGGATCAATTGCTAAATCAGGAAGCTCACCGATCGTAGAAGTATTATCTCCGGCAGAGCGCCCGTCAAAAGAAAGGTCTTATCTATGCAGCAACACCGGCCAGTGATATTGTCTGTGGACCTTGCCAGCTTGCATCCGGTATCACACTACAGGTATTTATGACTGGAAGAGGAACACCTTATGGACTTGCAGCAGCACCGGTTATTAAAGTCTGTTCCAGAAATGAGATGAAAGAGATGTGGCAGGATCTGATCGATATCAACGCAGGTCCGGTTGCTACAGGTGAAGCACAGATCTCAGATATCGGTACAGAATTATTTAATAAAATTATTGCGGTTGCAAGCGGAAAAGATCAGAGCTTTGCAGAAAAATATAAACTCCACAATGATCTGTGCATCTTTAATCCGGCACCGATTACCTAAGATATGTTTTTGAAAAATTCATAGTCTCCTAAAAAGAATATAGAGCTGGCCGCAGAGCGTGCTGCGGCCGGCAAATACACGAACAGAAAAAGAATCTTGTCCCAAATGCTGCGGAGAAGATTCTTTTTCTTTTTATAATAGTAGGGAATAAATTTGTTGATAAAATAGTGAAGTGCGTGATAAGGTAAAAGAAAGAGAATTATAGTCGGAGGCATTTATTATGGTTAAAATAGGAATGCTTCTCCCGGAAGAGCGGATGGTCGAACCGGCGAGAAAAATTATAGAAGAAAATCATCTGGATGTGGTCTATCTTGAGGCTGTGCATACAGTAGATGCAGTGAATAAAGCAAGAATTGCAGTGGAGACCGGAGCCCATATTCTGGTTGCCAGAGGATATCAGGCGAAGTTAATTAAGGAATATACAAATATTCCTGTTGTTGAGATTCGTTTTCATGCACAGGAAATTGGTCTGCTCATTCAGAAAGCAAAGACGATTCTTAAGAAAGAGCATCCACATATTGCATTGATCGCATTTGAAAATATGCTCTGTGATATGTCGTATATGGAGCAGCTGTTTGATATACGACTGGATGTGATTTATCTAAAACGTATTGAAGAGGCTGAAAGCATTATTGCAGATTTTGAGGAAAGACCGGATCTGATCATTGGTGGAGAAGGAACCTGCAGAGCAGCAGAAACGATGGGATATTCGACGCTGTTTTATCAATCCACGGGAGAATCGTTAAAAGAAGCCCTTCTTGCAGCAAAGAATGCGTCCTATGCAGCTGAAAGTGAGAAGCGTAATACTGCGCAGTTTGAAACAGTACTGGATACGTCCTTTAATGGAATTATCAAGGTGAACGCAGAAGGGAAAGTGATTGTAGTCAATAAACTGGTTGAAAATCTGTTAGGAAAGAATAGTGAAGATCTAGTTGGAAAGAGTCTGACGGAGATTCTCCCCGGAATCGATTCGCTCTTGATCGAGAATATTTTAAGCGGAAAGAGCGAAAGCTATTCCACTTCTGTTTCTGTCAGGAAAAAGACCTGGATGGCAATGATTGCACCAATCCAGTATGACAATCAGATTACAGGAGCAATTTTGTCTCTTCAGAAGCTGGCAGACAATTCAAAAAAGACCAAGGATATCCAGGGAGATATGCTGCTGCATGGATTTGCGGCGCAGACCAGATTTGAAGATATCCAGACTGAAAATACGCAGATGAGAAGAATGCTGGAAATAGCAAAAGCATATGCATTGTCAGAGCATGCAGTTGTTATCTATGGACAGGCTGGCACAGAGGACTACCTTGTGGCAGAGGCAATTCATAATAATAGTATCCGTAAAGCAGGACCTTATGTCAGCATTAATATGCGTGGTATGGATAAGGAACATCAGATGGAAGAACTTTTCCGAAGAGAAGCAGGGGACACAGTGGCAATTTATGGAGCGAAAGGCGCAATGATCAAGGCGAACCACGGAACACTTTTTATAAAAGGGGTGGAGCATCTGACCTTGCGTGTGCAGCATCAGATTTTGCGTACAATGTTAAGCAGGGCGCAGATGAGAACAGATGCACAGCCACTTGATACATTGGATGTAAGAATTATTGGATCATCGAAGATAAATCTGAAACATCTGGTGGAAAAGGGAGAGTTTAGCGAGGAATTATATTATATGCTGCAGAGCCTGGTACTTGAGATTCCTTCATTGAATGACGCCCGGAGGATCTGAGAAATTGTTTTGATAAAGAATTGAAGATATATAAGGAAAAATACAACCGTCCGCTTAGCGTAACAGAAGGAGCATATAAGAAGCTGCAGGAGCTGAAGTGGACCGGGAATGGAATCCAGCTACGGTCATTTTGTGAACGACTTGTTCTTACAGCCAAAAAACGCATGATTGATGAAGTCGTTCTTCAAAATTTATATGACGAACTGTTTCCGCATGTGGAAGAATCTCATGGAGAGAAGAGGATTCTTGTGTATCGTTCTCAGGAGACAGATGAACTTGAGGAGCTGCTTGAACGTTTCCACGGAAACCGGAAACTGGTGGCAGAAGAGCTCGGTATCAGCACGACAACTCTCTGGAGAAGAATGAAAAAGTATGGAATAGAAGCCAATTATGGGGGAAATGAATTACTATAGGAACAGGTAAATGCATACAGGGAGATGGTTTAAAACTGTCTCCTTTTTTGATGTGAAAAACTGTATTTTGTTATGTATAAAAATGAAGTGAGAATTTGTGTAGAATTCATAATGTTTCAAAAAATGAAAAATAATTACATATGATGAAATAAATGGAAAGAAATTGAAATTTAAACAAATAGGAAAAAACAGAAGCAAAACATAATGAAATAAAAATGAAATACACAATTCAAAAAATGAAAACTTATGAAATCTACATAAATCAGAGCACACTCCATTGAACAATCTGTCAATGGAATTGTTGTACCTGGTTTTGTACAATAAGCATGTCAGATAGATAAGTTACCTGACCAAAGGCAAGGCAGGCAACAAGAAGCGCGCGAATTATCAAAGACGATTAGGAACAAGTTGAAATAGCAGTAATACAAAATATCAGAAACCTGAGAGGAGAAGAACAATGAAAGTTGGATTTATCGGACTTGGAATTATGGGAAAACCAATGTGCAGAAACCTTATGAAAGCAGGATATGAAGCTGTTGTATATAACAGAAGTAAAGCTAGTGTAGAGGAATTGACAGCGGAGGGAGCACAGGCAGCAGGCAGTCCGGCAGAGGTGGCAGAGAACTGTCAGGTGATCATTACAATGCTTCCAAATTCTCCTCAGGTCAGAGAAGTCTGTTTAGGAGAAAAAGGAATCGCTTCCGCAGCAAAAGAAGGAACGATCGTGATCGACATGAGTTCGATCGATCCGGTACAGTCGAAAGAAATCGGAGCAGAACTGAGCAAAAAGGGAATTGACTTAATGGATGCACCGGTCAGCGGTGGAGAGCCAAAGGCAATCGACGGAACAATTTCTGTTATGGTCGGAGGAAGCAAAGAGAACTTTGATAAATACTATGATTTATTAATGGCAATGGCAGGATCGGTAGTGTATGTTGGAGAACTTGGATCTGGAAATGTAGCAAAGCTCGCAAACCAGGTGATCGTAGCATTGAATATTGCAGCAGTGTCTGAGGCACTTACACTTGCAGTGAAAAATGATGCAGATCCGGAACTTGTATACAAGGCTATCCGCGGAGGACTTGCAGGATCTACCGTACTTGATGCAAAAGCACCAATGATGATGGCTCACAATTTCAAGCCGGGATTCCGTATTGAACTCCATATCAAAGACCTGAATAACGCACTGAATGCAGGTCATGCAGTAAATGCAGCACTTCCACTTACTTCACAGGTAATGGAGATCATGCAGTCACTTAAAGCAGACGGAAATGAAAAAGATGATCACAGTGCAATCGTAAAATATTACGAGAAGATTTCTGATACATCTGTTGAGAAAAAGAATTAAGAGAGGTAAGAACTATGAGTGAATCAACCAGAATGATGCTGGGGCTGGTGATCGGAATTGCGATAATGATCGTCCTGGTTATGAAGACGAAGGTACATACATTTATTGCATTATTGCTCGCAGCATTGATCACAGGCTTGATCGGGGGCATGCCGGTCGCAGATATCACAAATGCAGCCGGAGAAACGACAGTCGGAGTCATGACCGCTATCAAAGACGGATTTGGAAACACATTGAAAAGTACCGGTATCATAATCGGACTTGGAGTTATGATGGGTGGAATCCTGGAAGTTTCAGGAGCAGCAGAACAGCTTGCATTTACTTTCATCCGTGTAATTGGTAAGAGAAAAGAAGAATGGGCGCTGGCAATCACAGGCTGGGTTGTATCTATCCCGGTATTCGCAGATTCCGCAATCGTTATTTTTGCACCACTTGTAAAAGCAATGTCTTCCGTAACAGGAATCTCTGTTGTAGGACTTGCACTGTCACTGGCCTGCGGACTTCAGCTGACACACAGTCTGGTTCCGCCGACACCGGGACCGCTGACAGCAGCCGGAATGCTTGGAGTTGATGTAGGACAGATGATTATAATCGGAGCAGGAATCTCTATTCCGATGCTGATCGTTGCAGTATTCTACTGTAAATATATTGGAAAGAAAATTTATCAGATTCCGAATGAAGATGGACATGGATATGAAAGAAAAGAATTCAAAAAAGAATATATCAAATCCATGGAAGAAGTTGAAAAGTTGGTCGGAGAGAAGAATCTCCCATCTTTCACAGCATCAATTCTTCCGATTGTCGTTCCGATTGTTTTGATTTTTGTTAAAACATTCTGGGGATTGTTTGGAACAGGTCAAGGAGTGGCAAACACAATCATCAGTCTTGTAGGTGAACCAATCTTCGCACTTGGCGTTGGAACAATCATTGCAATCTATGGACTGGTAAGAAAAGAAGAGAATAAAAAAGTTATCGGTATCATGGATACAGCAATCAAAGATACAGGTATTATCATGCTGATCACAGGAGCCGGCGGTTCTCTTGGAAATGTAATCAAAGTCAGCGGTATTGGAAATGTTCTTGGAGAGACAGTTGTAGGACTTCCGCTTCCGGCAATCCTGATTCCATTTATCATTGCAGCATTGATGAGAATTGCACTTGGATCTGCAACAGTGGCAATCACAACAGCAGCATCCCTGACAGCACCACTGATGGCATCAATCAGTGTATCCCCGATCCTGCTTGCAGCTTCCTGCTGTGTAGGAGCAATTTCATTCTCCTACTTCAATGATAGTGGCTTCTGGGTATTCAATGGAATGTTCGGTCTGACAGAATTAAAAGATCAGGTAAGATGTAAAACAGCAGTGTCAATGATCATGGCAGGCGTTGGAATTATAGAATTACTGTTATTACAGTTTGTGTTATAAATTGAAAGGAGTTTTTTATTATGACATTCGTACCAAAGGGAATTATCCCTCCAATTATCACACCATTAACAGATGAGGGTGAAGTAAACTATCCGGTATTAAGACAGATGGTAAATCACCTGATCGACAACGGAGTTCACGGTTTGTTCCCACTTGGAACAACCGGAGAATTCTACGCATTCGATGATGATACATACAGAAAGATCCTTGAGACAGTTGTTGACGAGACAGCAGGACGTGTTCCGGTTTATGGTGGAGCAAGCCACATTACAACAAGAGGAGTTATCAGACTGGTAAAGATCTGTGAGGAGGTCGGAGTTGATGCAGTTTCCGTACTGACACCAATGTTTGTATCCCAGACACAGGATGAGTTGTACAACTACTATAAGACAATCGCAGAAAATACAACACTTCCAATCATCATGTATAACAATAAACCAAAGACAAATGTGACAATCACACCGGCAACAGTTGCAAAACTTGCTGATATTGAAAATATTGTTGCTGTAAAAGACAGTACAGGTGATATGACAAATGCTGCAGAGTATATCCGTCTGACAAGAGAAAAAGATTTCTCTGTACTGATGGGAAGAGATACTTTGATTTACGCAGCTCTTTGCTACGGAGCAACGGGAGCAATCGCATCCTGTGCAAATGTAGCACCGAGAATTGCAGCGGATATCTATGATAAATACGTTGCAGGAGATCTTGAAGGAGCTCTAGAAGCACAGTTTACATTGGCTCCGTTCCGTATTGCATGCGGTATGGGAACATTCCCGGCAGCAATCAAGGAAGGTCTCGTTCAGGAAGGAATTCCGGTAGGAAAATGCCTGGATCCGATCGGTGAACTGACAGCGGAAGAAAAAGAGAAGCTGCATAAAGTACTTGCAGATATGAACCTTGTTTAAAACAAGAAGTTATTAAAAAATTGTTAATAAACTAAAATTTGCTGCCATAATTTCGGTGGTCGGACTGTAAGTCAATCTCCGGTCCGATCACTGAAGTAAAAATAAAAGTAGAATAGAAACAGATAGAGAAAAAGTTCGTGTATAAAAGGAGAAATTGTTATGTCTAGAATCGTAAAAATGGAAGTATATCCAGTAGCCGGAAAAGACTGTATGGAACTGAATTTAAGTGGAGCACACGCACCATACTTCACAAGAAATATTGTTGTTCTTTATGATGAGAACGGAGAGACAGGAGTTGGAGAAGTTCCTGGAGGAGAGAAAATCACAAAAGCACTTGAAGAATGTATCCCGCTTGTTGAAGGAACAAGAGTTGCTGAGTATAAGAGTACACTGCTTAAAGTAAAAGCGCATCTTGATTCTAAGGGAGAGGAAGATGTCAGAGGAAACCAGACATTTGACCTTCGTACAGGAGTTCATGTAATTACAGCAATCGAGGCACCATGTCTTGATCTTCTTGGAAAGCAGTTAGGGGTTCCGGTTTGTGAACTTCTTGGAGACGGACAGCAGAGAGATAAAGTAAGAATGCTTGGATATCTCTTCTTTGTAGGAGACCGTAACAAGACAGATCTTCCGTATGATTCAGAGCCAGATTCAGATTGTGCCTGGTATCGTCTGCGTCACGAGGAAGCACTTACAGCAGATAAGATTGTAGAGATGGCACTTGCTACAAAAGAGAAATACGGTTTTAAAGATTTTAAACTGAAAAGGTGGAGTTCTTGCAGGAAACGAAGAGATGGATGTGATCCGTGCAATGAAGAAAGCACTTCCGGACGCAAGAATCGACCTTGATCCAAATGGTGGATGGCTTCTTGAAGAAGCAGTTGAATATGTAAAGGGAATGGAAGGAATCCTTACATACTGTGAAGATCCATGCGGAGCAGAAGGTGTTTACTCAGGAAGAGAGATCATGAGTGAATTCCGTAGACGTACAGGTTTCCCGACAGCAACAAACATGATTGCTACAGACTGGAGACAGGTTGGACACTCTCTGGAATCTCAGGCAGTTGACATCATCCTTGCAGACCCACATTTCTGGACAATGAGTGGTTCTGTACGTGTGGCTCAGATGTGCATGATTTTGGATATACATGGGGATCTCATTCAAATAACCACTTTGATATCTCCCTTGCAATGTTTACACAGGTTGGAGCAGCAGTTCCGGGAGAGTACAATGCACTGGATACACACTGGATCTGGCAGGAAGGTCTTGAAAGACTGACAAAAGAGCCACTTCAGATTGTAGACGGATGTGTAGAAGTTCCAAAGAAACCAGGACTTGGTATTGAAGTGGATCTTGAGCAGGTGAAGAAAGCACATCAGCTGTACCTTGATAACTGTCTTGGAGGAAGAGATGATGCAGTAGGAATGCAGTATCTGATTCCGGGATGGAAATTCGATCCGAAGAAACCTTGCCTTGTAAGATAAGGATAACGACAGTAGAAAATGAAACAGAAGATTTACATTCCTCAGCCAATCGCTGCAGCGGGAGAGGACTATCTCATAGAAAAAGGCTATGAGATAGTCCGCGGCAGCGGAAAGACAGATAAAGAATCAATAAAAAATGATATTGCAGTATGTGATGCAATGATTCAGCGAACTGCAAAAGTAGACAAGGAGATACTTGAAGCAGGAAAGAACCTGAAAATCATAGCCAGACATGGGGCGGGATATGACAATCTTGACTGGAAGGCTGCGAATGAGTCAGGGATTCATACGACTTATTCACCGGATACGACGACCTTATCTGTTGCAGAATTCACTATAACGGTGATTTTGAATCTTGCAAAACGTCTGAAAGAATCCGAAGAACTGGTAAGGAATGGGGATTTTCAGAAGAAATTTTCACTGAAAGGGACCGATGTGGCAGGAAAGACACTCGGGATCATCGGTCTTGGAAAGATTGGAAAAGAGGTAGCAAGAAAGGCGGCACTGGGATTGGATATGAGAGTCATTTCTTATGTGCCACATCCGGAAGGGAAAGAAATTCCAGAGTATGTAGAAATCGTATCCTGGGAAGAACTTTTGCAAACGTCAGATTACATCAGTCTGCATGTGCCGGGAGGAGAAAAGAACCAGGGAATTATTTCAAAAAAAAGAGTTTGCCATGATGAAAAAATCCGCTTCCCTGATTCAAGTTTCCAGAGGCGGTGTTGTTGATGAAGAGGCGTTAGCAGAAGCAATCAGGAACAGTCAGATCAGAGGTGCAGCGGTGGATGTGTTCTCAGAAGAACCACCCCAAAAAGACAATCCATTATTGAAACTGGAACAAGTGATCCTGACACCGCATATTGGTTCCAATACGGTGGAATGCATGGATCGGATTGCACTGGATGTAGCGGAAGATGTGCATCTTGTCCTTTCCGGAGAGAATCCGAAACATCCAATTAAAGATAGATTATGACAGAAGAGGAAGGCAGCGGAAATGGAAAAAGTAACTTTAGACCCGGCAATTAAATTCGGAGCCGGGAGATACAGACAGGAAAAGAATTTACTTGAAGAGTGTGGAAAAGAAATTTCACGTTTTGGAAAGAGAGTATTTATCATTGCCGGAAACAGAGCGTGGGATGCAGTGAAAGAACGGATGATTCCGGGATTTGAGAAGGCAGGACTTGAGTATGAATTGCACCTGTATAGTGGAAAGTGTTCTTATGAAGCTGCCAGGGAATATGCTGAAAAATGCAAAGTAGAAAACTGTGATGAGGTAGTTGGAATCGGTGGCGGACTTGTTATGGATTTTGCAAAAGCAGTCGGTGAATATGCAGACACCGGAGTTGTCAACATTCCAACATCAATTGCAACATGTGCCGCATTTACAACAATGAGTGTTATGTATACACCGGAAGGCGCGAAGAAGGACTGTTGGAGATTCGAACATGAAGTCGATGCAGTTCTTGTAGATTTGCAAGTGATCGCAGAATGCCCAATCCGCTATGCGGCGGCCGGAATTCTTGATGCAATGGCAAAAAAAATTGAGATACAGAACGGCAAGCCGAAGATGTATCTCAGTGAAAATAAAATTGATCTGTTCAGTGCCTACAAGATGGCAGAGTATACTTACGAGGTGCTTGTAGAGTATGGTGCACAGGCAATTGAAGATATTCGTCATAAGAGACTGACAAAAGCAGTGGAAGATATTACATTTATCAACATCGCAGTAACCGGTGTGATTGCGAACATCACGAAAAGCTTCTCACAGTCAGCACTTGGTCATATGATGTATGACGGCGTGAGAACCTATTTTACAAAGGAAGCAGAGCATGCGCTGCATGGAGAAATCGTGGCAGTGGCACTGTTTACACAGCTTTATTACAATAAATTAAGTGAAGATAAAGAGGCACTTCGTCTGTTCATGAAAGGGATGGACATGCCATTAACTTTGCAGGAGCTTGGAATCGAGCCGACGCAGAAGAATCTTGATATTCTGGAAGCGTATCTGATTGATTCTCCTTATGTAGAGCAGTCAGAAGAGAGCTTTAAGCTGCTGCATGAAGCAATGAAACAGATGTGTTAAAAGAAAGGAAATAATAGAATGAAGTAGGATTTATTGGACTTGGAATTATGGGAAAACCGATGAGCATGAACCTGTTAAAAGCAGGAAATGAGCTCGTTGTATTTGATTTTAATGAGACAGCAGTTGCAGAGGTTGTTGCAGCAGGTGCAAAGGGAGTAAAAAGCGGAGCTGAAGTAGCAGCAGAGTGTGACACAATCATCACAATGGTTCCAAACTCACCACATGTACGTGCAGCATGTCTTGGTGAAGGTGGAATTGCAGAGGCAGCAAAACCGGGAACAGTTGTAATTGATATGAGCTCTATTGATCCGGTAGAATCTAAAAAGATTGGCGCTGAGCTTGCAGAAAAAGGAATTGAACTGATGGACGCACCGGTAAGTGGTGGAGAGCCAAAGGCAATCGACGGAACACTTTCTGTTATGGTTGGTGGAAAGAAAGAGACATTTGACAAATATTATGAGTTGTTGATGCAGATGGCAGGTTCTGTTGTATATGTTGGAGAACTTGGATCAGGAAATGTTGCAAAACTCGCAAATCAGGTAATCGTTGCACTGAATATCGCAGCAGTATCCGAAGCACTGACACTGGCAAAGAAAGCCGGGACAGACCCGGAGCTTGTATATCAGGCAATCCGTGGAGGTCTTGCAGGTTCTACAGTTCTTGATGCAAAGGCACCGATGATGATGGATCACAACTTCAAGCCGGGATTCCGTATTGAACTTCACATCAAAGACCTGAACAATGCGCTGAACGCTGCACATGCAGTAAATGCATCTCTTCCGCTTACAGCAGAGATCATGGAGATCATGCAGTCCTTAAAGGCTGACGGAAATGAAAAAGATGACCACAGTGCAATTGTAAAATACTACGAAAAAGTATCTAATGTGTCTGTAGAAAGAGAAAACTAAGATTAATCATTTGTAAGAATATAAGTTATTGCCGGTCATGGGAAACTGTGGTCGGCATTTTCTATCTGAATAAAAGGTCAGGAGGAAGAACAGAATGAAATTACATATTATCGACGAGGCAGAACGTTGCCTGAAATGTAAAAAACCACTTTGTCAGCAAGGGTGTCCGATTCATGCACCTATCCCACAAATCACTCAATTATTACTTGAAAACCGTTTGATGGAAGCCGGTGAAATACTTTTTGCAAATAATCCAATGTCCGCTGTTTGCTCCACTGTATGTAACCATGAAAATCAATGTGAAGGCCATTGTGTTTTAGGAAGAAAGAGCAGTCCAATCCATTTTAGCAGTATTGAGAATTTCATTTCAGATTCTTATCTTGACAGGATGGAAGTGCCGAAAATAGAGAAAAACGGAAAGAAAGTAGCGGTGATCGGTTCAGGACCGGCAGGAATTACAGTTGCTATCAAGCTTGCATTAGCAGGTTATAAAGTAACGATTTTCGAAGAACGAAGCAAAATCGGCGGTATGCTGCAGTATGGAATTCCAGAATTCCGTCTTTCAAAATCTGTGATCGACCGATACAAAAAAGAAAATGGAAGAATTGGGAATCCGGATTCGCCCGAATACCGTGATCGGAAGTGCAATCGTGATCGATAATCTGTTCCGCGACGGATACAGCAGTGTCTTTGTAGGAACAGGAGTATGGAGACCGAAGGCAATCGGAATTAAAGGAGAGAGTCTTGGAAATGTATACTTTGGGATTGATTACCTCAGAAGACCGGAGGCACATCAATTGGGAGAGAAAGTAGCTGTTATCGGTATGGGAAATGTTGCGATGGATGTAGCCAGAACTGCATTGCGTCATGGTGCAAAAGAGGTTACACTGTATGCAAGAGGAAAACGCATTTCCGCAAGCTCTCATGAGGTGTCTTATACAAAACTGGAGGGCGCAGACTTTGTGTTTGGAAAGGCAATAGAGTCGATCAATGAAGCCGGTCCGATGTTTAAAACAAGTATATTTGATGAAAACAATAAAGTGATTGGATATGAAGAAAAATTAGATCAGGTAGAAGCAGACTCTGTAATCATTTGCGTGAGCCAGGCACCAAAGAATAAGCTGGTACTTACAACGGATCAGTTAAAAACGACAGAGAAGGGACTTCTTCTGACAGATGAGAACTGCATGACAACACATGAAGGTGTTTTTGCAGCAGGAGATGTTGTACAGGGAGCGAATACGGTGGTTCATGCTGTAGAGGAAGCAAAACGGGCTGCTGAAGGGATGATTCGATATATGGAAAGGGAAGAAAATGAGTGATTTATATCTTACATTAAAAAATGGAATGAAAATGCCGCGTCTTGGTATGGGAACCTGGATGCTTGGTGAACATCTGTCAATCTACCAGCAGGAAAAGAAGGCGCTTCAGGCAGGGCTTGATGCAGGATTTACTTTAATAGATACAGCTGAAATGTATGGAAATGGACTTTCAGAGAAATTAATCGGGGATACGATCCAGGGATATTCTCGAGAAAAACTCTTTCTTGTTTCAAAGGCATATCCGCACAATGCAGGATGTCCGCAGATTTATGACAGTATTGACCAGACATTGCATAATCTTAAAACAGATTATCTGGATATGTATCTGTTGCATTGGCGCGGAAGTATTCCGTTGGAAGAAACAGTGGATGCAATGGAAGAACTGGTGAAAAAAGGCAAGATCAGAAGCTGGGGCGTATCCAATCTAGATACATCAGATATGAAAGAACTGTTTTCAGTTCCCAATGGAGATCACTGTCAGGTGGATCAGGTATTGTATCATCTGGGATCTCGTGGGATAGAGTATGATCTGATGCCCTGGCTGGAAGAACATCAGACACCGATTATGGCGTATTGCCACTTGCACAGGCTGGAAGCTGCAAAGAAGCTTGTTAAAGAACAAAGAAGTGCAGAAAATAGCAAAAGCTCGTGGCATTACACCGATGCAGGTACTTCTCGCATTTGTTCTTCGGAAAGACCAGGTGATTGCAATTCCAAGAAGTGGCAGAACAGAGCATGTACTTCAGAACTGGGCAGTAAAAGATGTTATCCTTACAGACGAAGAATACGCTGCTCTTGACCGTGCATTTCCTGCACCGGAGTATAAGACCTATTTGGATATTGTATAGAATAAGCTGTGAGAAGAAGTATTGTGAAAATATAACAAAAACGTGTGGAAACGATTACATTGTCTTGAAATAAACAATGTTTGTCAACGAAATCAATGACAAAACGATGAAAAACAGAAAAAAATTAAGTGAATCTGTCTCTAGAAAAAGAAATCTCTGAATGCTATTCTGTTAGTGTAATAAAGGAAAATAAGAATAGAAATTTTAAAGAGAGTTTATAGGAGGCAGGGAAATGAGAAGAGTTTTGCAGAATCTGATCATCGCATTTACAGTTATCTTTTTGTTTACAGGCATGTTTTATATAGAAAATCAGAATATGTGGAAGCAAGTGGACAGTATACAAGTAACATAACAATCCGTAACACTTCACCGCTTGAACTGGAAAATGTTCAGATTAAGTTCAACGGAGCAGAAACAGTAACAATCGGGGCAATGCAATCTGGAGAGAAAAGAGTGATTGAGATTCCGGAAGAAGCAAAACCGGCAGTTACAGTCCAGGTGGGCGGAACATCTGATCTGGCCGGAAAATTTCGCCGGACATTTCAGCGGAAGAATCACAGACGGAACAGAAGCTATGATTTATCTTGAAGAAGATATGACACTTGAAGTTTTCATCGAATGTGATAGATGATTGAAGAGAAACAAGACTTATAAAATTTAAAAGTCTTTCATAATATGAAGAGAGTGGACAGCAGAAATTAGTTTTTGCTGTCCACTCTTTTTATGATATTATGTAAATTGTTCAGAGCCAAGCAAAATTTAAAAAACTAGGTATAAAATTGCTTGCATTTTAAGACTGTTTTTAATTTTATTTGGCGGATACGCCACACCGACGAAATGCGTAGCTTTTGGAGGTTGGCTCTGAACCGGTATATTTTTATTATAAAAAAAGCGCT
>ENA-OQCX01000290-OQCX01000290.1-human-gut-metagenome-genome-assembly--contig:-NODE-290-length-26391-cov-2.463905_pt1 | contig 26391 bp, 24 predicted proteins | sample MGYA00242762_ERZ504587 | MGnify/ENA primary metagenome ERZ504587 (study PRJEB26092, sample SAMD00036337) | human gut metagenome | host: Homo sapiens | study: EMG produced TPA metagenomics assembly of... | reverse complement strand
CGTTCACCTTGTGGTCCACTGAAGTTTACCATTATAACGGGCAACTTATCATTTTTCAGCAGTCCCCCTTCCACCATACGCCCCATAGAAATATTGAAGTAGTCTTTTCTGAGCCACCAGAAATAGAAAGATCATAGTTTTGAGTCAAACCATTTTCAGCAGCAAATTAGGCCAATCTGTATAGGAGCTCATTATAAACATCCATTTCCGAATAAGGTAAACCGAAGTTTGGAGCAGTACCCAATACATCTTCCACCTTGGCATGATGAGTACCCCAACTACCGTCAGCAATATCATCTTTATAGTTCTTGGCATCTAGCAAACGCCGTACCTCGCGTTCACCGTACATGACTTTCGGAATATTGGTAGGTTCATTGACGGACACATAGGCATTCAAATTTACTTTCGTCTTTCCTGCTTTACCTCTTTTAGTTGAGATGATGATTACACCATTAGCCCCTTTAGTACCATAAATAGCTGTAGATGAAGCATCTTTCAGCACTTCCATAGATTCTATGTCTGAAGGGTTTATATCAATAGTCGAACCATATTCCACACCATCGACTAAAATAAGCGGAGAATTATCTGCGTTGATAGAACGATTACCACGTAAATTGATATTGATACCTGAACCGGCCTGACCACTGCTCTGCTGAATATCCAAGCCTGGCACTTTGGCCTGCATAGCTGCATGGCATTACTAGAAGCTGTTTTCTGAATATCTCCAGCTTTTACAGATGAGACCGATCCTGTAAGGTCACGCTTCTTTACCACACCATATCCCACTACAACTACCTCGTCAAGCACCTCATTATCACTCTCCATTTTAATAGCAAACGCATGCTGACTACCTACTTTTATGTTCTGAGTCTTATATCCGATATACGAAATAACCAATGTAGCATTTGCGGGAACCTCCAATACAAACTTCCCATCCAAATCCGTAACCGTCCCTGTAGTAGTTCCTTGAACCAAGACTGATACTCCAATCATAGGCTCACCTGTTTCATCAATAATGGTTCCGGTGACACTTTTCACCTGAGTAACAAGTTGAGTGCCAAAGTTCCTAACATCGGAAGAAACCTCAGCCATCATCGGTGCGACACTTATGGACATTGCGGCCGACAAGCTCCAAATAAGAAAAGAACGGCTGGCTTTACAACCGTATGCGCTTGCAAACAAACGCCTTGTTTTCTGAACATTTTCCATACTTTCCTGGGTTAACAAATAATCATTTTAGATTTAATAATTCTTTTTGTGTTCTCTTTAAGCGTGCTCCATAATCATAGTATCTTAAATCACACATTGCAAAAGTAGAAATATTTTCGGAAAACAAAAGTAATTTTGCACTTTTTTTTCTTTATTTTATTTCGTTTGCTTTCATTTATAATAAACAACACGACCTAAAAACAAAAAAAACGATATAAAGTATTGGACATATGTGTTCTACACCCTTTAGTCAGACAAAGAATGAGGAGATATAGCACTTCGTTTCCTTTCAACCAAGCTAAATTTAAATTTTATAATAGAAGCAGGCTTGTTAATCAAATGAATCATATTTATCAAGGTGTTTGTGTTCCGGCCAGGTAGCCACGAGGCTCAGCGTGATTCTCATCCAATTTCAAAAAACTGGGTCCAAGCCCCACCATTAAGAAAACGATAAATGCCATCAGTCAACAAGCGTTTTACAGGCCAGGTCTTACCTTCATCGTATGACAAAGCAGCATACATGCCATATCCTTTAAAAGGCTTTCCTGATTGATTAGTAAACATCATTCCACGCTCCTCTTTCGGAGTACGATAAGGATGTTCAGTAAAAGATATCAGTAAAATAGGACCTTCATTCAAACGCATCAATACCAGCCGTTGTCCTCCATCAATGGGTGGAAATTCCGAAGCGGAATAATGCCAAGTCTTGCCCATATCATCAGATACACTCATGGGCATACGTAAACGTCCTTCTTTATCACGAATGCTATTGTTACGTCCCAATGCCATCAATCTGCCATCCTTCAATTGTACCACTCCGGCATGGATTCCAGCGATAGTGGTACCTGTTCTCCCTTCTTTAAAATCAGGCAAGGGCGCTCCATCCCATGGGTCCGTCCAAGTTTTTCCCTTATCCTTACTGATATGAACAGCAGCCCCGTCTCTTCCACCGGGTCCGGCATCACAAGCCTGAACAAACCAGCCTTCCTTTGTAATAGAGGTTCCGGCTATCACTTGATGGCGTTTCGTATGCTCGAGAGCAATCATACGAGGTTTACTCCAAGTTTGTCCATTATCTGTACTTGTACGCAAGTCATCATCAAATTCTGCCAATGTCCGGCCGCTTCCACTCCATTGATATGATAAAGAGTCCCTTGACGGTCGTTCAACAATGCAGTTCCGGTCAAGTTACGATCAGCTATCTGATAAAACATACGGGGCTTTTCCCATTCACAGCTTCCGGCACGCAAGCGCGAAGAGAGCACCACCATCTCACGGCCTTTTTCTTCATTGGTAGAAAACCACACTGCTAACAAGTCTCCATTATCACACCAAGTCAATGCCGGCTGATGATTATGCTTGAAAAAAGGCGTTCCACTATGCACATCCGGTTCATGCACATAAACCAAAGGAGCAGCGAAGACAGGTTCCGTGACACATTGAGAGTTCCAATCCCATTTTATCTGAGACACAACATACTCATCTTTTGGCTGAGAAAGCGGAGCAGTTTGCGGATACTCTGCCTGTACCACCCGAAAGCCCGTCATTGTATGTTTATCCTCCGGCAACATAGCCATACGGTTTGCCGAACGGAGATATTTCACCGGTGTATTATGACTGCCTCCTCTGGTCACACGTGCTATACCGTCCGAATAGCCGACAGGATCAGTCTGTTCCTTGTCTATATATGGCCCATACCAGTCCAAACACCATTCCTCCACATTTCCGCACATATCATATAGCCCCCATTCGTTAGGAGGAGTTTGTGCCACTTTCAAAGACAAGGGTTTGGGAGTAGCCGCTATCACTTGATTCTTTTGCCAAGCGGCAGGAAGCTTGTCATCCATATAGAAATTCCAGTAACGGCCTGCCTTACATGCATATTCCCATTCAGCTTCGGTAGGCAGACGATAAGTTTTTCCTTCTTTCCGGGTCAACCAGTCACAAAAGGCAACGGCATCTTGATAAGTTACGAACACCACCGCTTCGTCATCTTCACTTGAGAAACCATTTTTACCACGCAGCGACTTATGTTCAGGGCAGAACAATTCATATTGCGCATTAGTCACTTCGGTCAGCCCTATTTTAAATGGTTTGGATATATACACCTTATGCATAGGTGCTTCATCATAATTTTCATCTTCACCCAAAGTTCCCATATAGAAATTTCCTGCGGGTATTTCTATCATTGGAATCAATTCACCTTGTGCCGCAATACTTGCCGGCCATATCATGATGCTAACTATTGTACTTACTAAAATTTTTAATTTCATTTCGTATCTGATTAAAATATGTCTTGATACAAAAGTAACAGGCTATCAAAGAAGAACAAGGTAAAAATTGGTCTTTTATGTGCACAATTTTGCAACAGGCGAACAAACCTATCACAAAAAAGATTTCTACCTTTCTTATTGTAACTTCCTACAACAAACTGCTGCCCTCTACATCTACCTATCCATAGGTGATTCGGTAAAATGGTGACAGCTATGGTAGCAGAAATTACAAACTTTAAGAAAGCAAACCTTAAGTTCAAATTGTCAATGCGATAATAACAGGAATGCCTGTTTAGAAATACATTCTTAAGAAACACAAAAAAGGAGAGAGCATTCACAATACGCCCTCTCCCCATACATTTATTTTCGTTTAACGAATGAATTATTATTCCTGTTTAAAGCCATAACCATTCGTAAAGCCACCGGCTGCCATTACATTAGGAGTAAACGGCCACAAATAGATAGGAGCCGAAACGTAATCATAATCCCAAAACAGATACTTATCATATTCATCTCTATTATCAACCAAATCAATACCCCAATTAACTTTGGTATATCCTTGGCTTTCAAGAGATGCCGCCTCTTCTTCAGACACTATTTCAAACAACCCTTTTATTGCTAAATTGGTAGCTGGAGTCGAACTTCCATAATTCAATCCCATTCCTTCCCAATTATCCTTTTGTCCGCGCCATCCCGGATAAAGCACCGGATCATTGACCTTGTCTGTCGGACACTGTGCTGTCAAACGATGACCATATATAGTTTTTGCATCAACTAACTTTGTCCATATATAAGCAGAAATGATATTACCATTTTCAAACTCATAATAACCTTTAGTTGCCAAACCATCCATCATAGCTTTAGTCATATCTTTGATTCTTTTTATATCTTCCGGAAGATAACCAGAACGAATCAATGTCCAACGACGATCACCTTCACCTGCATATTCAAACCCCCGTTCTTCAATAATCGCACGAACTAAGTCATTACCAAAAGATGCAATAAAAGCATCTGTGTTAGCCAAACCTTGCGGGAACGAACGTTCACGAACCGTTTTTAAATATTGTTTACCTGTAACTACATCACCTAATGCCGCACATACTTCCGCATAGCCCAAATAAACTTCAGACATACGCATATACGGACCATTGATACCTGATTTACGTTGTGCTGCCACCCATGGATTAGCCTGACGATTCTCATCCATTTATTCAATGTCAAGCCACCGCCTTCAGCTTTTGAGTTGGGGACAAAAGGAATTAACTTCTCAACCCCTTTACCATTACTGCCGGTCATAGTAATGCTCACATCACGACGCATATCATTCGGATCAAAGACTCCATAAAAATAAGCAGGATTTATACGTCCCTGTCCATAGCTCTTACATGGATACGCAGCCTTTGAGCCACCAGACGAAGGACGACCGAAAGAATAGGGGCGACCATCATTTCCACCACCTTGCTGCATGGGATATTCATAAATAGACTCATCCGCATAAATAGCATCATCCATATGCATCTGTTCAAAGAAATACTGGTACGGATTATTAAAAGTACGTCCGGATTTATCCGAGGCACCCCGTGGATCAGTCAAATGAAACAGTGCATTACCCGGATCAGCCAACAAAGCCTCGTAGTATTTTTTAGCTATTGAGTACAAGTCTTGCCAGTCAGAACGACGTCCATAAGTAGCTCCATTATTTTCTTTCCCTTTGGTTTCAAATGTCATGCTTTCCCCTTTTCCGTTCACACGTTTGATATCGCCACGACGAGTCTGATATCCAGCTGCATCCAAACACATTCTTCCAATCAAAGCCTGCACATAGGTTTTAGAAAAATAATTTTTATTAGCAGCAGCAATGCCGGGAATGGAACCGATGGTGTACATCAAAGGCTCCACTTTCTGCAAATCTTCAATGCATACATCATAAATAGAATCACGGGAAACCAAACCTTTAGGCACAACACCATAAACGCCAACGTAAGGAACATCTCCAAAATTTTTACACAGTTCACGGTAAGCCGTAGCACGCATAGCTACCGCCTCACCATACATTTGCCCCATCTCTGATTGTCCACCATTGATGATCGATTCAAAATTTTCCGCATTTTCCATGGATGTTATCACCGCATTGGCCTTGCTTACAACCGCATACAAGCTAGCATAAATATCATTCTCCTTCAAATACGAAGTCAATCCATAACTACTTGCATATGTACCGTTTGATAAAGACATTCCGGATAATGGCGCCCCAACTGATTAGAGAAAGACTCCGGGTGCCGTTCTATATCAGACCCGGCAATATCAGCAGCATAAAACAATCCATCACCAAAAACCTTATTCTGCGCACAATCCCTCCACTGTTCATAAGCACCGTCTAATGCGGCACGTGCTGTTGTCGGATTAGAAAAGACAAAATCCGAATCTACAATAGAAGGAGAGCCAACCTCCAAATAATCACTACATGCTGTAGTCAAAAACATTCCAGCAAAGAAAAGGGTCGAATATAACTATTTTTTTCATACGATTCATCTCCATTAATTAGAAAGTTAAATTAACACCAAAGGTATAAGTTCTAGCCTTAGGATAAGACTGGTAATCAAAATAAGGTGTAGGGAAACCATCCTTACCATCAGTCTTCGTGTTTACATCCGGATCTATACCAGAATATCCATCAATACAGAACAAATTACTTCCTGTAAAGTATACACGTGCATTCTGTAATCCAATCTTATTCATCCAATTTTTCGGGAAAGTATAACCTACTGTCAATGTATTCAAACGCAAATAAGACGCATCTTCAATAAATTTAGAACTTACGATTCCATATTCAGAGAAGAAAGAACTGTAGTTTGTATTCGCGTTAAGAGCCGCCAAAGCTGTAGGATCTTTCACCAGCATCAAGTCACCGTTTGTATCGACATCATAATATTTGAAAGTTTCAGAAACGAACTTCAAACGATTCTGACCAGCGGAATTGTCTTTATTTCCCATCAAGGAATGCATTGCATTGGCATTATACACATCACCACCAATCTGATAAGTAAAGCCTACAGAAAAATCGATTGCCTTCCAATTACCGTTAATTGTAAAACCACCTGTATGTTGTGGCATAGCTTCGCCGATAATCGTTTTGTCATCCTCGTCCACAACACCATTACCTGTTGTATCTGCAAATTTAGGCATACCCGGTACGGCGGTTTGTCCATCTGCTGCCAGTACTTTAACTCCATCCGGATAATTCACAATACCTTGAATATCCGGAATGCCTGGTTTCAATGTGTATTTACCATCCGCATAAGTAAAATCATCAATCGTATAATATCCTTCAGATTTAAAACCTTGGATCGTACCTACAGGATGCCCCTCACGGATAATATAATCATAAGCAGGCTTAGCCATAGATGAACCCCAATCATTCATAGCTCTCGTATCTGCCAAGACCCCATCCATCAGTTCGTCAATATTATTCTTATTATAATTATAAGTCAAGTTTACACCTAAATTAAAATCTTTACCACGAACAATGTCAAAGCCTAAAGCCAATTCAACTCCCTTATTTGAGGTTTTACCTACATTTTGGAACTGATAGCTATAACCAGACGCTGCATCAATAGGCACTTTCATTAAAATATTCTTTGTCGTATTCCAATAATAGTCCAAACTACCACGAACCCAATTATTAAAGAAACCAAAATCAACACCTAAATTACGACTAATAGTAGTTTCCCATTTCAAATCAGGATTTCCTTTCATATCACCAGGCACATAAGTGGTAACCTTTTCACCATCCACTGTAATTTGTTCTGTTTTCCATGTTTCTCTCCATAAAGAAGCATCAATATTATCAGAACCAGAAGTACCATACGATACACGAAGTTTCAGATTATCCAACCAATCTCTTGTATTTTCCATGAAAGCTTCATCTGAAATTCTCCATGCTGCAGCTGCTGCCGGGAAATACCCCCACTGATGACTAGGTGCAAATTTAGAAGAACCATCAGCACGGAATGTAGCTGTCAAAAGATACTTACCTTTATAAGAATAATTAGCACGACCAAACCAAGATAAAGTATGATTAGGAGTACCTATCTCACCTTTAAAATAATCTTGTCCCAATGAAGGAGTAGTCATATTAATCATACCAAACGCATCATCCATTGTAAATCCTTCAGGATACCCTACACCATATATTTCAGTGTAATCTGACTTTGAAGCCAAGACTTCATTACCAACCAAGAAAGACAAATTATGATTATCTCCAAGCCCCTGTACTTCATAATTCAAAGTAGTTGCCCAACGCACACCGTAACCATCACTTTTCTTCAATTTAGCAGAACTATTATCTTTTTCTGTCTGTCCTGCATTCCATGTCTTTTCCTGGTTCCAATTACGATTTAACGATAGCTCCGTCTTTGCCGTCAAACCTTTAATAACATTCCAAGTTAAAGCACCTTTTGCACGGATACGGTACATGTTTTTATATAATCTACAGTATTCAAGTAATACAAAGGATTACTAGTTTCTTCCATATTTGTATCACCTTGACCAAATCCAGCGGTAAAAGAAGCATCCCCCAAAGGATTATCCACAGGACGATAAGTGTAAGCAGAGGTTGCATTACCAAAACCAGAACCATTAATTTCTATTTCACTATAACGTAAATCAAAGTCCGCAGTTAACTTTTTATTAATCTTTTGCGTCAATTTGAAATTCGCATTCCAACGTTGGAAACCAGACTTCACACGGATACCTTCATCATCCATATAGTTAACTGATGAATAAAACTTAGTTTTGTCTGTGCCACCAGATAAAGATACATCATGATTCCAAGAAGACGCAGTCTGCATCAAATCATTTATATAATTATGAGTGGTCATATTTTTATATTCATTCAAATGATTTCCATACTTGGATCCTAATCCAAAATATCTGGCAACTCCATCCCCATAAGAATCCCCCAGACTCTTCATATATGCCCATGTATTATATACATAATCATAAGGATCCATAGTTTCCAATAATTTTGGATTCTCCTTCATCTGATAATACATATTATACTTGACGGAAACCCGGCCATCCTTGCCTCCCTTAGTAGTAACCAATATTACACCGTTAGCACCACGGGCACCATAAATAGCCGTAGAAGCAGCATCCTTTAACACATCAATACTTTCGATATTGTCAGCAGGAATATCATCAATGCCACTAACTTGAACACCATCTACAATGAATAAAGGATCATTAGACTGGGTGATAGAGCCACCACCACGAATACGAATAGACATACCTGCACCCGGACGACCGTCTTGAGAAGTCACACTTACACCAGGCAATTGTCCTTGTAAAGCCTGTGCGACATTGGCAACTGGATTAGCCGCTAATTTTTCTCCAGTAACAGAAGCGACAGAACCAGTCAAATCACGTCTTTTCACCGTGCCATAACCAATAACAACGACTTCATCCAAAGTCTTGTTATCTTCTTCCAATACAATTATCAAATCTTTTCCAGATTTTACCTCTTTGGTAAGATACCCAATATAAGAAACCACCAAAGTAGCATTACTCGGAACATCCGGAATTGAAAACTTACCATCGAAATCCGTGATTGTACCATTGGTTGTTCCTTTTACCAGTACATTCACACCAATCATAGGTTCGCCTGTTTTGTCTTTCACCAAACCTGTTGCGGTTTGAGCAAAAGCAACCAAACAAAGCATACTCAAAAAGAGAGTTGAGACAGCTTTTCTAGCTAATTCTTTTAGATTCATAAGATGTGTTTTTATAGTTATTAAAATGTTTTTTAAGGTTTTGACCTTAGTTTCACTGTTGCAAAATTATGGATATAACATTACCTTGATGTGTAGTTTTTATCTTTTTATGTGGATTTATTAGGTATTTTTTACGGGATCCAATTATTCAGTACAACAAAAAAAGGAGACCTCCACCAACGTAGAAGTCTCCTTTTCAAGCAATTACAAAATCAATCTAGTCTATTGGGTTCCAATCACTTTGAGTACGAAAAATAGCATCGACCGTCACCGCCTCAGCTTCTTTCTTTGTTAATTGTTTGCTCCACGCCACCCTTTCCGAAGCATTTGCGCCCTCACCGGTATTTTTATATTCCATATAACGGGCGGTTTCTTCATTAGACTGCTTACCCAATTGTGCCATCCGGCAAGAACAATATGTTTCCCCAATTCACATTCTATAAATAAAGTATAAGCATATGGACGCCAAGGACGACCTAAATACACTTTATCCACTCCCGGTTCTGCCGTCAGCTACAGTGCTTAAAGACATATCCATATTTAGCCTCTTTCGGAGTGGAAGCAGCCGTTACATACGAATTGCGTTTACTGTGAATAATACAATCTTCAAATAAAGCGGTGGAAGGACCGAAAATAAAGTCGGTAGTACCATCAATATAACAATCCTTGAAATAAAGACGGGTAAATTTAGCACCGGTATAAATAGTGTCCTGATTGCCCAAGATACGACAATTGATAAATTTCAAACGGTCACCTTCCGTATGTAAAGCTACCGCCTGTCCCAACTGAGCCGCATTGTTCTCAATAGTCAAATTTTTTAAAAGTGATATCACTGCCCTCTACCTTCACCGTATAAGTGCGGAAAGTACCCATTTTATTTATATTCGCATGATCATCATAAGTATAATCGTCTTATCACGATCTTCACCTATAATATCTATATTTTCCACCCATGAAGGAACAATCACTTTCTCCTTGTATACTCCGTTCTTCACATAGATCGTAACAGTATAATCCATGAAAGCCCGCGCACTCTCTATAGCCTCCTGCAAAGTACGAAAATTCCCCGTTCCATCACGTGAGACTACAATTGTATCCTGACGTTCCTGAGCCCATGCTGCGCTTACAACAGACAATAGCAACAATAATCCTAAAACTTTCCTCATCGTATCACCTCCTATTATTCACATGCAGTTCCACAACTGTTTTTCTGAAACAAACGTTCCCATTCCAGACTGGCCATAATAAACGGACCTACTGCCTTCGCATCATTAGAACGTATTTTTTCAGTTATATAATAATTATAATCTCCGGTACGATACACCGGCTTGCCTCCCAAACCTGCAACAGCACAACCTTTAGTAATAGAAACCACACCTTTATCATCCACTTCTATAAATTGGGTCAAAAGCCCTTCATATCCCTTTTTAGCCACTTCCATGTACGAAGGACAAATATATCCCTTACGTAACGCTTTCAACAGAGTATATACAAACATGGTAGAACAAGAGGATTCCAGATAATTCCCCTCATCCCCGCTTCTGTCAATCACCTGATACCATACCCCTGTTGCTGGATCTTGAGTACGTTTAATCTGGGCAGCCAGTTTATTCAATATTTCGATAACAGATTCACGTCCGGCTTCGTGTTCCGGTATAAAATCGAGTACATCCACACAAGCCATTGCATACCATCCCATGGCGCGTCCCCAACAGTGTTGTGACCACCCGGTAGTTTTATCCGCCCACTTTTCACGCTTGCTCACATCACATGCATGACGGTATAGATCTGTCTTCGGATCATAATTATGGCGGGCCACTGTGACAAACTGATTGATAATATCAGCATAATCATTCACGCGGTTGTTACGGTAAGCATACTCCGCATAAAATGGTTGCCCCATATAAAGCCCATCCAGCCACATCTGATTCTCATAAATCTTCTTGTGCCAGAAACCGCCATCGGCATTACGAGGATGCGTATCCAACTGACTGCGCAACAAATCCAATGCTTTCTTGTATTTCTCGTCCTTAGTCTGCTCATAAATACGGAAAAGCATCTTGCCGGAATTCAGACGGTCAATATTATATTCCTCCAGTTTATAAGTTTCGATAGAGCCATCCTGATGAATCATTGTATCAGCATAAGCCACAGCATAATCAAAAAACTTTTTATCACCGTATGCATCATATACATCCAGCATAGCTTGAAGTTCCAGCCATGACAGTAATCCCACTTCAAACGGGTCTGAAAATCCAATTGCCAAGATTCGGGACAACGCACCATTCTGATTCCGCCATACGTACAGACCAAGGCTTATTACCACAAACCTGCTGAGCCATGCCCATCAAAGGAACAGCCGCAAAGCAAACCGGACACAATAATTTTACAAATAGAATTCTTTTTCATGAAGACATTTATTTTTAGTATTAGACCTATTTATTTTATGAAACAAAAGTAGTATTTTCCTCGAAAAGCAGTGTGCACTTTTCAACCTACTAAGTGTATTATTTGGTATTCGTGTGCGAAAACGGTTATTTTTGTGCACGATAACGATAAAAATCGTTCAAAAATTGTCTTTTTACTAATTATTATGTCTTTCAGGTTTGATAAGTTGAGAAAAGGTTTTATTTTTGGGGCAGTTTTTAATTTATACTATTGTAGAAAACACAGTCATTTACTATTAATTCACAAGAGAATGGAACAAGTTTTTAGTTATATCATCGGTTTAGGAGCAGCGGTGATGATGCCTATAATTTTTACAATCTTAGGCGTTTGTATCGGAATCAAATTCAGCAAAGCATTAAAAAGCGGTTTGTTGGTAGGTGTTGGTTTCGTTGGTCTATCAGTGGTTACCGCACTTCTGACCAGCAGTCTGGGTCCGGCCTTAAGCAAAGTGGTCGAAATATATGGCCTGCAACTGAAAGTATTCGATATGGGATGGCCTGCTGCTGCAGCCGTAGCTTATAACACTTCCGTAGGGGCATTCATCATTCCGGTATGTCTGGCCGTTAACATCTTAATGTTATTGACTAAAACCACCCGTACGGTTAATATTGATTTATGGAACTATTGGCATTTCGCTTTTATCGGAGCCGTAGTTTATTTTGCAACAGATAGTATTTTGTGGGGATTCTTCGCAGCTGTTATCTGTTATATCATCACATTAATCTTAGCAGATTACACAGCAGACAAATTTCAAGGTTTCTATGATAAAATGGAAGGTATTTCTATTCCGCAGCCCTTCTGTGCAGGTTTCGTACCATTCGCTCTCATTATAAATAAGGTATTGGACAAAATTCCCGGATTTGAAAAGCTGAACATTGATGCGGAAGGTATGAAAAAGAAATTCGGTTTATTAGGCGAACCTCTCTTCTTGGGTATCCTGGTAGGATGTGGCATCGGTGCATTATCTTGCAAGAACGGACAAGAAATAGTAGACAAGATTCCTTATATTCTAGGTTTAGGTATCAAGATGGGAGCAGTAATGGAGTTGATTCCCCGTATTACCAGCCTGTTCATCGAAGGGTTGAAACCTATTTCGGACGCTACCCGCGAACTGATCGCCAAGAAGTTTAAGAGTGCTGTAGGCTTAAATATCGGTATGAGTCCTGCCTTGGTGATCGGACATCCGGCCACGTTGGTTGTATCATTACTATTAATCCCTGTTACTATCTTATTGGCAGTGGTGCTTCCGGGCAATGAATTCTTGCCATTGGCTTCATTAGCTGGCATGTTCTATGTATCCCATTGATATTACCTATCACAAAAGGAAATGTAGTAAAGACTTTCATCATTGGTTTTGTTGTGCTGGCCATCGGTCTGTATTTTGTAACAGATCTGGCTCCTTATTTCACCAAAGCAGCACATGATGTATACGCCAAGACACAAGATGCTGCCGTAAACATCCCGTCTGGTTTTGAAGGTGGTGCGTTGGATTTTGCTTCAAGTCCTTTCTCATGGGCTATTTTCCATTTGACTTATTCATTCAAATGGATTGGTTCCGGAATTTTAGTACTGATAACACTATTCTTAATGGTGCTGAACCGTCGTTCCATCATTAATACCAGAAAACAATGAAAAATTAAAATTTAAAGATAATGATTATGAAAAAATTAGCGATTGCAATGATGCTGAGTGTTTCTGCTTGCAGCTTCAGCTCAAGTAAATTACAAAGTACAGACCGCTTGCCATCCGCAAGATGTGAAACACTATGATACAGAACGTCTGCGTAGTTCATTTATGATGGAAAAGGTGATGGCGCCGGATGAAATCAATGTTACATACACCCTTTACGACCGTCTTATTTACGGAGGAGCTATGCCGGTAAACAAAATTTTGAAGCTGGAAACTTTCCGTGAACTGGGTCCGGAAATCACTTACTTCCTTGAACGGCGTGAACTAGGAGTCATCAATGTAGGCGGTGACGGCGTAGTTACTGTAGACGGTAAAGAATATCCTATGAAATACAAGGAAGCCCTCTATGTAGGTTGCGGGAATAAAGAAGTTACTTTTAAAAGTAATGACGCTGCCAAACCGGCTAAATTCTATATCAATTCGGCACCGGCTTACAAGCCATACGTTACTCAATTGATCACTACCGACGCCAAGCTTCAAAAAGCAAATCCTAAACAGTATGCTTTAGCTATCTCAGATCATTATGGAAAAATGGAAGATAGCAACGACCGTATTGTAAATCAGTTAATTGTAAAAGATGTATTGGAAAGAGTGAAAAACGGCGGTACAAACCAATTACAGATGGGACTTACTGAACTGGCTCCGGGTTCTGTATGGAACACCATGCCGGCCCATACACATACCCGTCGTATGGAAGCTACTTCTATTTCAACCTGCCTGAAGGAAATGCCATTTGCCACCTGATGGGCGAACCGCAAGAAGAGCGTCTGGTATGGTTACACAATGAACAAGCCATCACTTCTCCCGAATGGTCTATCCATGCCGCTGCAGGTACCAGCAACTATACCTTTATTTGGGGTATGGGAGGTGAAAACCTGAAATACAGTGACAAGGATGAAATAAAATACACAGATATGAGATAAGTAGAATGGTACACACCATTACTCATTAACTCTTGTCATTCTGAATGTTGCAAGAAATCAACTCGTTTTCAGTTTTTTTTGCGACATTCAGAATGATTTTTTTAGAAATCTTACCATTGTACCGATTTATACAGGCTTTCCACCAATTTTTGCATAGAGAATAGGTACAGAATGGTTATTTTTGCGTCTAATAAGAAAAACATAATTAAATCTATTATCATGAGTACATTTCAAAAAGTAGGTGAGAAGATGACAAACTTCAGATGGATAATCTGTGGTCTGCTATTCTTTGCCACTACAGTCAATTACCTCGACCGTCAGGTGCTTTCACTAACCTGGAAAGACTTCATTGCTCCGGAATTTCACTGGACGGATTCGAATTACGGAGATATCACAGCTATTTTCTCTATAGTGTATGCCATTGCCAACCTGTTCGCCGGTCGTTTCATTGACTGGATGGGAACTAAAAAAGGTTATCTCTGGGCTATCTTTGTCTGGTCCTTAGGAGCTTGTCTTCATGCATTGTGCGGTTGGGCAACCGAAGAAACATTAGGTATTCATAACGCAGAAGAGATGCTTTCTGCAACAGGAGCCGTCGCTTCAACTATCGCCATTACCAGCTTTATTACTTTATCGCTGCCCGAATCGTATTAGGTGTAGGTGAGGCAGGAAACTTCCCAGCAGCTATTAAGGTAACAGCCGAATATTTTCCGAAAAAGGACCGTGTCATATTCCACTTCCATCTTTAATGCAGGTTCTACAGTAGGTGCTTTAGCCGCTCCGATCACTATCCCTCCTTTGGCACGTTATTTCCAAAGTATTGGTGTGGGCAACGGATGGGAAATGGCTTTCATCGTTATCGGTGGTTTAGGATTCATTTGGATGGGACTTTGGATGTTCCTCTATAAGAAACCCAATGTCAACCCTCGCGTGAATACTGCCGAACTGGAATATATTGAACAAGACAACAACAATCCTGAAGAATCAGCAGAACAACAAGCTGCTGCCAACGACTTCGACAACAAGAAGATTTCATTCTTGCAATGTTTCAAATTTCCCCAAACATGGGCTGTATTTGTCGGTAAGTTCATGACTGATGGCGTATGGTGGTTCTTCCTGTTCTGGACTCCGGCATATATTTCGGATGTATACGGTTTCGCTTCAGATACGGGTACCGCACAAATGTTGATTTTCGTATTATATGCTATTACCATGTTATCTATTTATGGTGGTAAGTTACCTACTATTATCATTAATAAAACAGGTAAGAATCCATATGCAGCCCGTATGCAGGCTATGCTTATCTTTGCCTTGTTCCCACTGCTGGCATTGTTTGCCCAACCTTTAGGCAATTATTCATATTGGTATCCTATCATTATTATCGGTATTGCAGGTGCGGCACACCAATCATGGTCTGCCAATATTTATTCTGTAGTAGGTGATATGTTCCCCAAAAGCACCATCGCTACTATCGTAGGTATTGGTGGTATGGCAGGTGGTATAGTTCATTCTGTATTAATATGGGATCTGGCAGACTGTTTGACTATGCAGCAGAAACGAATATGACTTTTATGGGATTCGAAGGAAAACCTGCCGGCTACTTCATCATATTCTGTGTATGTGCCGTAGCTTATTTGGTTGGTTGGATTATCATGAAAGCATTGGTCCCCAAATACAAACCGGTTGATGCCTAATTAAAGAATTCACCACAGACTACACACCTAAGTAGCCTTGTGGTATTTTTTTCCCTAATAAATAGTTTTCAGAAGATATTGATAGATAGAATTATGACTTAATATTTCAGGGACTCCTGTGATAAAAAGCTGCTTGCGTGCACGCGTTAAAGCGACATTCAACTTACGGTCAATCTGTACACCGTCCTCTTCTGTCAGGTTGGGCAGAAACCTTAATTGACAGAGGTGATTCACACAAAAAGAATAAATAATGACATCACGTTCGCTGCCCTGATACCGTTCCACAGTGTCAATGGAAATCCTACTCAAAGCAGGAATAGCCAATGCCTGAAGCTCTTTACGTATCAAAGCAATCTGACTTCGATAAGGAGTAATGACCCCTAACGTTCGATTCGGATCAAATTCCTCTTCATGAACCAGATACACCTCTTTGGCTAAACCGGCGACAATCTGTGCCTCATATCTATTTGTTTTTCCGGAAACGCTCTCCAAATCTTGCTTCGAAGGGATAAAACGTACCGGAGCCTCTATGTGCTCCAACTGATGAGGTAATCCCAAAGTCTCCAATTTTCCGGCATAAAATGCTTTATTGGGAAAAAAAGCCACTCCCGGATGCATACGCCCCTGACGGCAAAGCATATCTATCGCTTTAGGAGATTCTTCTTTTAAATGAAAACGATAAAGCCGCTCAAACAGAGAATCTTTTAAATTAAAAAGTCCGGCTTCCCTAAGTCCCTCATCATGCACTTCAGAATGTCCGCTATTCTGCAAAATAACGGCAGGCAACTGTTTATGATCACCTATCAGGATAAATTTACCCACTGCATTTCTTTCATCGGCAAACTTGGCACACAGAATACCCAACAATTGGGGTTCTAATATTTGGGTGGCTTCATCCACTATGGCTACATCAAAACGTTTTAATTTAAAAAGTTCAGCTTTAGCCGCAATAGAGGCCACGGTTCCAACATATACTCTGCAATCTGCCATACGGATATTCACCTCTCTCCTACTGTTGCATTCCGCCAATATATTCTCCAACAGATGTCCTCTAAAGCGTACATCGCAGGAAAGCTCACTTCCCACCCGTATATAATCTATACAGGGGGTGATAGAGGACAGTGACTGACAAATTTCATCAACAGCCCGGTTGGTATAAGCCAGTAACAATATCTGCATAGATGATGCTGCATAGAAATGTTCCACCATTCTACGCAACGCCCTCGAAGTCTTTCCTGTTCCGGGAGGTCCCACCAGAAGAAAATAATCACGGGCCGACTCAGCTTTCAACGCCACCCTCTCAAAATCATCACCGGTCAGCGCTATAGCTTCATCAAAAGACGAATCAAAGCGGGGAGGCCGTTGTCCCAGCAATAATTCCCGTCTTTCCGTATTCGCATCCAGAAAAGCGGAGAGTCCCAAATACATACTGCGAAATGTAGTATCCATCGTATCATGTTCTACAGCATAACGACTGTCCGGAGAAAAAACGGAAGCATTACGTTGGGTAGCACGTAAACGAATACGCAATTCTGTATCTGTAATCTGCTCAATATTACCCTTAAAAACCATTTTATTGGTCGCATTATCCAAGTCATTATTACGCTCATACAACACAACACATCTCCTGTACGGAAATTGGGAAGAAACATTTCATCATATTGCGGAATAGACAAAAGTATATAAGCCTTATGAGCTGTGATGCCCTATTTTCCATTATCTGCAAATCATATAATATCTCTCCCGCCTCACGTTTCTCATCCAGTGTACTCAGCCAAAGAGCTGAAGCCCCTGCACGTCCTTCATAATCCACATCTCCCGATTTGGAGGTATAAAGTTCTTTTGTAATGAAATTATAAAGCGTATAAAAATAGGCCTGCTCCAAAGGTTCCAACGCCGACAGCTTCTCCCGGAAACGCGAGATAGAGGCTTCAAATACTGTTCCCAGAATCTGCCGCTCAGTTTTCTTTCATTCACCACCTCCGGATTGATTTGTGCCAACAAGTTGCGTGTAAAATCAGGATGATTATGGAATTGTACCCCATACTCGGCAGCAACAATACGATTACGCAAATTGATAACCCGCCTTACCTGAGCCCACGATGCTCTGGCCGGATACAATAAAGGATAACGGGTATAAAGCAAATAGGGATGCATACGCCGCCGGTCCTGTCCCATGCTATATTCCAACACTGCCATATATAGCAGCATCTGAACCTTATTATTTTCCTTGGGTTCCACTTTTCCCTGCATGGAGAATTCATCCGCTTTGCCCGATTTCATTTCTATAAAGCTGCTCATATCCCGCTGCATATAGTCCAGACGTCCCTGAATGCCCAACGCCTCGCAAATATAGGACGGTTCCAGCACAGCCTCCTTTTTATCCAGATTATACCCCGGCTCCAAAAAAAGTGTGTTGTACAACGTCCCGTATATGCTCAAAATGCATCCGGCAATCCTTGGCAAACTCTTTCTCTTTGGACGGGTCACGAAGTTCGGCACAAGCAGCCAGTTCAATGGGATACTGCCGGAATGCCTTCTTCATACAGTCTATATAGTCCGGCTCCTCCTCACCTGCATGTATCCATTCATCCAGGAACAGATTGGCTATATTTCCCAATAGCAAAGGGCGGGCATTATCAATCGGCACCAGCCGGCTCAAAAAATAGTTTGCCGGATGGCTGCATAATCCTTGTAACATTCCGCCAATGAACTGATATCTATCAAATAATCCGGTTCCAATACGATAAAAGAAGGGGTATAAATTCCATCCCTATCTACAGAAACATCCAGCAGATTAAGCTGGGCATATCGCCAAAGTTCCTTTATGGTTTCTTCAAATTCATGATTGATACCGGGTTTATTATAAACAACTCGTATAGGTTCATCAGCTATTACATCTACAGGATGTACATACAAATAGGTATCATCGGCATAATCAAAGCATACACGGATGCGGCGGATGTATTCCATCTTTTCTTTTTTCCCTGAAGATGCTATTTCCTGCTTGGGAAGAACTGAGAACAACTTCAATGGAATATCCTGTGCAAACATCTTCCTATATGCGTATGCCACTGCACGCAAATCACGCAGGAACTCTTCTTTTACAGGAGACTTACGATGGTTCAAAATATCATTGGAAGTCAGACGAAAGGTATGTAACTGATTCTGTTCTTTCAGATCCAGCCCATATTGAGTGGCTACATAATTAATACGGGCGGCCAAATCAGTGGTCTGCAAACTATTCCCTTGTATCTTTTCACGCACCACACGCTCCAATGATTCACGCAATTGCCTGTAACGGCGTTCCAATGGCTGGTTTTCATCTACATAAAGCCTGTATAACTCTTCGTAATATTCTTCTATCTCTTCATTCATGCCGTAAAGATACACAAATTATTATTTATAGAATACTGGCATAATAATAGGATGGGTTTCCCATTTACGGGTCATCGGATTAAATTCCCTCTCTGCTCCCGCTTCAATTCCGAAACTATCCGATATTTTAAATTCCAAAGTGCCTCCGTATGAATTCTGGTTCATAAAAAGCTGTGAAGCGGGAGTCATACCATATCCGTTATACACCGAGTATGTGCCGAACATATTGATCTTCATTCTGTCATTAATGCGAAAAGACAACCTTCCCTTAGCACCTAAATCATTAAAGCGGACTCCATATACATTGTATTTAGCAGCATATACTCCTCCCGTCACGGTTATAAAATCATTGAGACGCTGTGTGTACATCACTCCGGCATTACGTGCCTCACCTATAGAAGGCAACCCTTGAAAGGAATGATAACCACTCAGAATCCCTGTACTATTAATCTGATAAGCACGTCCATCTATATAATCATGTCCGAAAGGATTTCCGGAAAAAGTATAAGGGGATATCTTAGGCATTTCTTCACGGGGAGTAAAATCAAATTTTGGCATCCGCAACGTATCAGATAAAACGGGAGGTGTCAACGTAGGAGGTTCGGTTTATAAAATCCATACTTTTATCAGCCTCATTCATCTCATTGATAAACTCATTGATTTTATCTTGCCGGATGATGAGCGTATCCTTGTCATTTTCAACCTGAGCTATGCCATGCAAGGAAAGAATACAAAAGAATAAGAACAAGCCAATGCGTTTCATTTGTAAATGTGTTTTTTCAAAATTACAATTTCCGCATTGACTTTTCCCGTTTCATTAAGACTTAATAAGACTTTTTGGCTGTATTCCTTAAAAATGCTATTGATTTACCATAGGAAGTTCCAGCCATTCGGTAGAAATATAATTCTTGCTTGAATCTATAGCAATTAATACCTGGTCATTATCCCGATTATAACTGCCGTCATAGGTAAAAGGAGTAATTTTACTATCAAATTCTCCTATAAAAGAAAGTTTTCCATCTTTAGGACTATACCACCATACTTCTTTTTTGCGCCACTGATTTTAGTCAAGTCAACAGACATCGGATTTCCGGAGTAATTGTATACTAACAAATAATCCTTTCCTCGAGTCGCAATGGCTCTGTCATAACGATTCCCATTCGTACCGGCAATTACACTTTGATCCGGTACACGTTCAAAATAAGGGAAAGTTAACATCAGATTCTTCAGATATTTCATCTGATTGAAGCCGGGATCCTGCATTGCTTTATACCAAGGTTTCTCTATTCCATCAGCTCCATACCCACCGGGTGTACCCGGTTTCAAGAACTGCATGATATTATTATGTCCGTATGTATGTCCGCAAGAGCCCGCAAAAACAGACCAATATCCATAGCGTCTCACATCACAGTCACGCCAGCGTGGCTGGGCAGGATCATGCAATCCCTGAGGAATACCTTCATAACTGGGTTCTGCATCCAGAACAGGCTTCAGTGGAGTCATGGACAAAGCCTCTTCTACATAACGCCAATTGTCTTCCTCCAATCCCGTAACAGAAGTATCACCATCTCCTTTTTTCTGGCCATAACGCCTGTGTCCACTTTGGAACATATTCATATCCATCCACTCCTTATTATTCAGATGGGTAGCACTGGATGTACGACCAAACGGATGAAAGGTCATGATATGATTCTCGTCCACAGCAAGAATACTATTCGCCAACGCCTCCCAAATCTCAGTATTCCGGTCAGCATAAGTATCTCCACCGATTACCCAAATAATATTAGGAGCATCTTTATATCGTTCACCTAAAAATCTACCATACGCTTTGGCCTCTTCAACATTCATCTTTCCGGAGCGCACAAGCCCTCCCCAGATACATACCATCGCTATGTAAATGCCGTTCTGCTCAGCTTTCTGAATAATATAATCCATGTGGTCCCAATACCCGTAAACTCCTTTTCTGTCTATATTCTTAAAATTGAAACCATCTATCATGAATACTGGCCATAGAAATTCATGGCAGGAACTCCATTTATAGTCTGTACCTGCACCACATTGAAACCTGCCTGACGACAATGTTCCAGATAATAAGCAGCCTCATCTCTATTCAGTTTCTCGGGCAACAGCCATCCCCGTATCCCCCAACCAGAAAAAAGGAGTTCCGTCCGCATTCATCAGATAACGGTTCTCTTTACTTACTTTCAGTTGTCCATGACTCCAAGGCTTATAAACCGACGATTTGCTCTGTGCTGCTGCCGAAAGCAGCCCTCCTTCCACCATCAGAAGAAGGAATAATAATACTAGATTCTTGTTTTTCATTTGTGCATTCATCTTATAAATTTCAAAAGCCCAAAGTAACTTATTCAAGCAGACAATTCTGGGTAATAACTAGTCTTTTTGAGGGAATCTTTTAGCTTCCTCCGCTTTCAGGTTGAGCAAAACTGATTCGGGAACTTCTATGATAGTACCATGCTTATGTCCTTGCGGAATAGAAATCTGATCGTCAATGGGAGTAAAGTTCTTGAAGTCTTTTGTAGACACGGCTCCAAACCGTCCTTCCCGATAAACATCAAAATAAATCAACCATTCATCACCTACTTTCACGGCACACGGACCTTCAGAGTAAGTCGGTGCAAATTTTACTGACGGATCAGCATAAGGTCCTTCTGCCGATGGCCCGGATACACAGAACAAATCACTGTAACCAGGCTTGCGATTGTCTTTTATAATTAATACATAGTCGTTTTTATCACGCTTTACTATAAATCCGTCAATAGAATTAAATCCCGGATCATAAAACGCCTTTGCAGGAGTAAACGTTTGGAAATCCTTGGTCGTGGTATAATAGGCACGGTGACTTTTATTAGCTCCCAAACTATCGGCTGCCGTATATCTTTCTACAGGAATGGCAGAAGACCAGGCAACGATGAACTGTTCCTTTTCATCATCATAGAAAACTTCCGGTGCCCACACATTGTTAGTCAAAGAGTCTTTCATCACTTTGATTTCGCGTTGTTCACTCCAATGAATCAAGTCTTTAGAACTGGCATAACCAAATCCCTGTTCTCCATTCCAACTGATTGTCCACACTAAATGGAAAGTTCCATCCGGGCCTTGGGTCATGGACGGATCACGCATCATCGAATTGGGAGCATATTTCTGTTCTTCGGTCTGTTTAGTGAAATAATTATAATAAGGAGTCTTATTTCCTATTTCCGGTTTCAACCATGAACCTGCGATACTATCCCAATGATAGCCGTCATAGCTGTAAAGATAATGTAACCCGTCCAATGCCGGCTCACGATGAGAAGTGAAGATATAGACTTCCTTTTCGGGTTTTGTACAAGCTGTAAAAGCCAATAAGGCAAAAACGAAGGAAAAAAACAATTTCATAGCATGCTGTTTTATGATGAATAAACCTTTTCCAACAGGACGAAACAACAAGTATTTTGTACTCTATACTTCTTAAAGTATCAATCTAAATCAATAATAAATATCCATCATATAACAAGATGTATCTCGAGACATAAAATACGAATTATATCCCGAGACAATCCTACATAGAATAATGATGAGAATCAGCCTTTAGTTTCCAAATAAACCAGCTGCGTCTGCAAATACTCTTCCAGCCATGTTTACCATCCGCGCCGCCGATACCAGATTTACGCCATCCGGCATGGAATCCCTGCATCGCCTCAAAATTCTCACGATTCACATAAGTTTCACCAAATTTCAACGCACGAATCAATTTGAATGTCATATCCAGGTTCTGGGTATAAATAGAAGAAGTCAGCCCATATTCACAATCATTAGCCCAGGCAATGGCGTCTTCCACCTCTGTAAACTCAACAACCGGAAGTACCGGTCCAAAAGTTTCTTCCTGAATAATATCCATCTTTTGGGTACAATTAGTCAAAATCGTCGGTTCAAAGAAATATCCTTTAGTACCGATACGATGACCACCGCATAGCAACTCAGCTCCCTGCTCAATAGCTTTTTTCACTTTCTCTTCTACTGATTTCAGTGCATTGGCATCAATCAACGGACCCATATCGAGGTCTGTATACTGATTCGGATCACCCACTTTCACCTGCTTGAATCCTGCCAACAATTTCTCAAGAAAAGCCTCTTTTATACTAGAATGTACATACACGCGCTCACAGCAATTACATACCTGTCCTGTATTAATAACACGCGAAGCAATAATGGATTTTACAGCTAAATCCAAATCTGCATCCGGCATTACAATACCGGGAGCTTCCCTCCCAATTCCAAAGAAACCTTCGTCACATTGGTAGAAGCGGCTGCCATAGTCTGTATTCCAGCCTCCACACTTCCAGTCAGACTAACCATACCTACTTTGGGGTTAGCAGCCAATTCATGTCCAATCACCGAACCACGACCGTTCACCAGATTGAATACACCTTTAGGCAACCCAACTTCATCTACAATCTGTGCGAAAACATACGCGTTTTCCGGTGTCAGCTGACTCGGCTTTACCACAATTGTATTCCCCGTCAACAGAGCAGGAGCGGCCTTACGGGCAATCAAGAAAAAAGGAAAATTCCAAGGCAGGATGCCTGTTGTCACCCCAATAGGTTTCTTAAAGACAAATATATTTTCGTGAGGACGGTCACTAGGAATGATTTCCCCTTCATAGCGACGGGCCCATCCGGCCATATAATCAAGGTAATCAGCCGTAAATAACACCTCTACATTAGCTAATCCTCTTGTTTTTCCACCCTCCCGGATAATAATATCAGTCAATTCCTGTTCCCGCTTGCGGATACCTTGTGCAATCCGAGTTAAATAGCCGGCACGTTCAATAGAGGTAAGACTCTCCCAAGAAAGCTGTGCCTTCACGGCAGCATTTATAGCAGCACGTGCATCTTCCGGTGTGCCATCAGGCATTTTAGATATCACTTCTTCCGTAGAAGGGTTCAATACATCAATCCACTTATCGGATTGGTTTTCGATGAATCGCCCATCGATGTACATCTTTAGTTCTTTCATGGTCTTAAATGTAAAATGAGTACCTTATTTCTTTCAATCTGAAATATTCAAGCAGCATTTTACAAATATATCGTTATTTATAAAGCCCAAAAATGTATTTTTGTTCATTAACATGGAAATTTATACACTTTAATTGAACTTTATGAATCATATTTATAATTATTCCTCCATCAACTGCCACAAAAGCTATCTCCTTCTTATCACTAAAACATCACTTATTTATATTGTGTAGGCAACACCCCAAACAGTTTCTTGAATGATTTTGTGAAATAACTAGGTGTATTAAAACCAACCTTATCAGCTATCTCAGCAATGGTAAGCCCTCCCTCTTTCAATAATTCGGCAGCTTTACGAAGACGTACATTCTTCACAAAATCAGAAGGCGAGCTTCCGGTGATGGATGTAATCTTACGATAAAGAGTAGCACGGCTCATGCACATATCCCTACTTAAATCTTCTATGGAATATTCAGGATTACTAAGGTTCTTCTCAACCATATCCAATGCCTTCCTTATTAATTGCTCATCAGATGCTGAAATAGAATTCGCTTCTACTTTTCCTTCTTCCGACAATGGATCTATCTCATGCCTTTGCTCCGGATTTTGTTCCAGTGGCAGAACAGTCTGTGCAACAATGGACTTCCGTAATTTCATATACATCCGGCCCAATCCCCAAACAACCGATAAAACAACAAGCACATAAAACAAATACGCCCAACCTGTTTCATACCAAGCAGGCAAACACTGGATCATGACCGTTAATGTACTCTTACTCCACAGCCCATTCTCATCTGTAACACGGACTTCCAGTTCAAATTCCCCCTTTGACAAATCTGACAATCCGATACTATTTTCCCCTGCCGGCAAGGCACCCAATTATCGTTTCTTTGTTTATAACGATAAGCATATCTTACCTTATCCGTATTCAAATGGTCAAAAGTAGAAAAAAACAATTTCACATTTCTCTCATGAGGAGACAGGCTTATTTTCTTTTGATTATCCACCCCGATTTCAGAGGTGTTATTCATTTCGACGGATGTCAAATGCACCGTTGGTTCAGGTATCCTCCTCTTTTTTTCATTATAGTGAGGAAAAGTCACAATTCCACCTCGTCCACCCACACTCATTTCTCCCCGAGGATCTTTATACAATGACTGGAAATCTTCCAGATTTATCCAAGAATCAGTACAAGACATCATAGTAAAGATATGTGTTCCGGGATGATAGACCATCACCCGCTGTGATGTAAGAATCCAAAGATTCCCATCGTCATCCGACTTTATATCCAACACAGCATCCCCTGTCAATCCACAATCTTTTGTCCGGGAAATAAAATCATTCGTATCCGGAGAATAACTATACACATTGCCCTGTTTAGTACCCACCCAAAGATTGTTGTCCGGTGCAACAGTCAATACCGAATAATTTTCTCCTGTATCCTTTATTTGCAACCGGCTTTCTCCGGAAATTCTCCACAACCCTCTACTTTCAGTTGCAAAATAAACAACTCCTTCATTAGACGAAACGATAGCATTTATAAAACCAACATCATCACAAACTGTAGTCAATCGGCCTTCCTCCAAGCTATACCGGAATAAATGGTAAGTAGTCCCTATCCAAAGATTCCCACGACGGTCATCATGCAAAGCACGGATACGCTCACCTTGTTTAATGGGTATGGTACATACGATGGATTCAAAAAGCCGGTCCTCCTTATACCGAATTAAAATTACCGAATGATCCCTTACCATATAGATTCCCTCTCTATCCGATGGCCTCTCAAAGAAAAAAGAAAGCTCCCTGTCATTCTTAACAACAGACATACGATCTCTTTGGGGATCATAAGCATACAGCCCCAATTTCTTTTGCCTGATCCAATAATAATTTTTCTCTTGAGAAAACTGCATAGGAGATGCGATTACCCCCAGATTTTGCTTTACCCCTTCCATAGACAAAGGAAGCACTTCATTGGTAGAAAAGAAATAATGAAA
>ENA-OQCX01000289-OQCX01000289.1-human-gut-metagenome-genome-assembly--contig:-NODE-289-length-26426-cov-2.866649_pt1 | contig 26426 bp, 33 predicted proteins | sample MGYA00242762_ERZ504587 | MGnify/ENA primary metagenome ERZ504587 (study PRJEB26092, sample SAMD00036337) | human gut metagenome | host: Homo sapiens | study: EMG produced TPA metagenomics assembly of... | reverse complement strand
AGAAATTCCAGCACTGGTCTCACCGGATCAATACCAGGAATATAAGTTGAAAGTGTGTTACACAAAATCAGTACCAATGGTACAAGGATAATACATAACACTGTAGAAAATTTCGGAAGATTTCCTTCTTCGGCTTCCCGAACTTCCTGAATATTTGAAGGAAGTCCTGCATCAATTTTACTTCCGATAATTTTGACCATAAAATACCGGCAAAAATCAGTGACAAAATTCCAACAGGCACACCTACTGCGATCATAATGCCAAGATCCACGTTCAGCATATTTGCCACCAGGACAGAGCCTGCTGATGGCGGAATAAATGCAAAGCCTGTGGCAAGTCCAGCCAGAAGAGGGATCACATAATATAAAGTAGATTTCTTTGTCTTTTTTGCAAGTCCGAATGCCAGTGGAATGAGAATCACCACGCCAGCCTCAAAGAATACGGTTGTACCAACTACCAGCCCTGTGATTCCCAATGCAATTCCAGATTTTTTCTCACCGAATTTATTGATCAAAGTCTGGGCAACACATTGTGCACCTCCGGATACTTCCAGGATTCCTCCAAACAAAGAGCCAAGTCCAATTAATAGGACAATTCCCTGCAAGGTATCCCCCGCACCTTTTTCCACTGTACTTACCAGGGTTGGAACCGGCATTCCGGCTCCAAGCCCAATAACCAATGCTGAAATCAGCAGTGATAAAATCGGATGAATCTTAAATTTAATGATAAGAAGCAGAAGCAATATAATTCCTGTCCCTGCCGCGATCAGCAGTCTGGCTGACTCTGCCACAAATACCGGTTCTGTCATTTTGTATTTCCTCCCCAAATTTCTCATTCAATAGTCTACAATTAAACAGATAACAACACCCGCATTTTTGCTATCCTATATTCGGGACTTATCAGCATAGTGCATCCCAGATAAATTTATTACGCTGTAACATATTTATGAATTGTAGCTCTCACAGCTCCCGGCCCTGCGATCATTTCCCTGAACATGTTCTCAATCTTCTCTCCCACACCAGCTTTGTAAAGATCTGTGAAAAACAGGCGCTCGTTAGAAAGGATCGGTTTCAGCTGATTCTTAAAAGTCTCAGGCTTTCCAATAACAATATCCTTTAACTGTTCCTGAAGTTCCTCATTCATCGGATCTGGTGCCAGTTCATATTTATTCCCTGCATCATCCACTGCCAGCATATATCTTAACCAGCCAGCGATTCCAAGAGGAATTGCTGTGAGCTTAGATGCATTCCCGAATCTCTTCACATATGCCTTTACAGTCTCTCCAAAACGGATTCCAACCATCTGGGATACATCCACAGCAAGACGAAGGTTGGTATCGCCAAGGTATTCATTTGGGAAACGATCGTTAAAAAGCTCATCCACAAATGCCTGTGGGGAAAGGATTCCAGGATCAGCAACTACCGGAAGACCCTCACCATAGGTACCATACGTGCCATTTTCATCATGTCTTCATTTGTATTCAGCATATGGGCAAAAAGGTCATATCCAAGAACCACGCCAAGAGGACCAGTTGCAGAATGAACCGGATTCAGACATACCGTTACTTTCATTCTCTCAGAAAGATTTACTGTATTTCTGTCTGCCATATATACGCCGAAACCTTTTTCCAGAGCAGGACGTCCATTGGGGAAGCTGTCCTCGATTACAAGATACTGTGGTTTCTCAGCATTTACAAATGGTGCAATATATGTTTTCTTGCTTGTGATAACAGGCTGCATGCTTTCTACGCCAAGCTTCTCAAGGTCAGCTGCAATCTGCTCACTGGGACGAGGTGTGATCTTATCGATCATGGTCCATGGGAAAGCAACCACTTTCTCATCACTTACATAGCTTATAAATCCATCATCTACAAATCCGGCTTTCTTCCATTCTTCTGTCATGGTCAGCACAGACTCACGAAGCTTTGCACCATTCTGGGAGCAATTGTCCATGGATTACAAGGGCAATCGGATATTTGCCTGCTTATATCTCTCGTAAAGCATTGCCACTAGAACTGCCATAGCACCTGCAGCTTTGTCCTGACCATTCTGGATATCAGCCTGTACAAATGGGAACCAGGTTCCGTCAGCTTTATGTAATGCATATCCTTTTTCCGTGATGGTAAAGGATGCCATCTGAAGGGATTTGCTGGTGAAAATTTCTTTCAGACGGTTCCACTGTTCCAAGTCTGAAGACTGAGCCTTTACAGCTTCTGCCAGAGCGCCCAGAACCTTATATTCACGGGTTCCGTCTCCATGAAGGATTACGTTTAATCCAAGATTATCATATGGCTCATAAATCTTATCCACTACATCATAGTCAAAGGTCTCCACACAGGTAATTCCTCTGTCCAGAATTCTCTCTTCCAGAAGTCCGTCTGCAATACCACCGATAAATATACGGAAAATATTGCCGATTCCAAAATGTACCCATACCGGAGCTTCTTTCGCTTTGGCAGATATTTTCTCCACATCATAACCTGGAAGCTGAATTCCTGCATTTTCCCATGCTTCATGCTCTTTGATTCCGTTTAATGTTAATTTCATGTTCTGTTCCTCCCTAATTTTCTTATTGTACAGATCTGATTCTCAATCCCAATCTGTTTTGTTGTTCTTTATGTTTCTTTTTGTTTTAACTTATGTGTATGTCTTAATTGTAAGTCGAGTATATATCTTTTCTTTTCAAAAATCCATTGACAGAAATTCTAATTTTTGTTTCTAATTTTTGTATGGTTTTACCAGTAATTTTCTGCTTATTGCTTTTTTAACTGTTCTATACTAAAATGCAAGTAAGACTTAACATTATCTGATAAAGTAAAGATTACATGATTACTGTTCACTTCATAGTCTGCAATACAAGCTTTGTTACCAATGGACAGTAACATTACCTATTTGAATATTTATTAGCAGTCACTAACCTTATGTTGTACTAAAGACATAACCAGGAGACCATCATGAGTGAAAAAGGATTAACCACCATTGCTTTAAAGAAAATAAACCGTTCCAAAATTTACCAATACATTTACCGGAGCAAACTGACCTCAAAGCTACAGATCGTTCAGGATCTGCAGATGGGTCTGTCTACTGTCAGCCAGAATTTAAATCTTCTGGAAAATGAAGGCTGATTGAGAAAAATGGTTACTTTGATTCCACCGGAGGACGAAAGGCCAATGCCATTCAGACTGTTTCGGATTTCAGAATTTCCATTGGTGTTGGAATATTAAAAAATATGTTTCATATCACCGCCATTGATCTGTACGGAAACACGGTCTATACGGATACAATTCCGCTTACCTACTCAAACACAGCTGCGTATTACCAGCAGATCACTGACAAAGTCAAGGACTTTATTGAAAAAAACAGTATCCGGAAGACAAAAATTCTTGGTGTTTCCATTGCTACCCAGGGAATCACCTCCCCGGACAATACCACTGTTATTTACGGAAACATTATGAACAACACCGGTATGCGTCTGAAGGATTTTCCAGGCATCTGCCCTATCCCTGCCATCTGGAGCATGACTCCAAATCAGCTGCTTTTCTGGAATTATGGAATCATCCGGAGCTTGACAGTGCTGTTGTTTTTTATTGAATCGAAATCTTGGCGGTGCATTATCACCAATCACCAGATTCACCAGGGATGTTCTATGCACAGCGGAACAATCGAGCATATATGCGTCAACCCTGACGGACCGCTTTGCTACTGCGGAAACCGGGGCTGTCTGGAACCTATTGCTCTGCCAACTCCTTGGAACAGGCCAGCGGCATGACTATAAAGGAATTTCCTCTTTTAAGAGAAAAAATCCCCCAGCTTATACAATCTGGGAGGATTATCTGAAACATCTGGCTTTTGCAATGAAAAACCTGAATCTGGTTATTGATGCACCCATCATTATCAGTGGATATCTTGCACCTTATTTTACAGAAGATGACACGGATTATCTGCTGCGGCAGATCAATTCCATGACTCCATTTGAGCTGAAAGAAGAACAGATTCTCGTGGGCACACATGGGCAGTATACACCTGCGATCGGGGCTGCACTTTTTTATGTGAAGGAATTTATCCAGTCAGTTTGACACTAAAAAAGCTACTGTTCACTCTGTGACCAGCAACACGCTTCGGGATGCACAGAAATCATGCATTCGCATGATTTCGCGCCGAGGTTCTCGTTTTTTCTGTGAGCTTTGCTTACAAAAAACACCTCGCAGAATGTTACCAATAAACAGTAACCTAAAAAATCAATGCAAAATATGTAATTACACATTTTTCTTGACAAAAGTTTTCGCTCTTATTATAATTACCGTTGTTAATTAACAGTGGTAATTTTTTTTGTAAGGAGAAATAACTATGGACATTGAACTTATCAAACGTATGATGGATGCCTGTTATCAGGCAAGCGAATCCGAGATATGCTGCCGCCTCTGCCAGATGGAGTTGCATCTTCTTTTATTCAATATCTGGATATCATTGAAAACTGGAAAAACAGGGTATTCGAGTGAAGATATCCGATGTAAGTGACGCTCTTTCCCTCCCACGTCCCGGTGTAACCCGTACAGTGAAGGACATGGAAGCCAAAGGCTATGTGAAAAAGCTTGCATCTGCAGAGGACGGCCGGATTACCTATTTGACTGTTACAGAAGCCGGAAAAGCCCTTTCAGAGAAGTACAACAAACAGTACTTTACTATTCTATCCGGTTATGTAGACAGTATTCCAGAGGAGGACATTCTATGTACCATCCGGACCATGGAGAAATTTTATAAGATTATGTGTGAAAGGAGAATTGACCTTGACAAATGAAAAAAATGATTTTACACAGGGAAGCATTCTGAAAAAGCTTGCCCTTTTTATGCTGCCGATTCTTGGTGCCCTTATACTGCAGGCAGCATATGGTGCAGTAGACCTTCTGGTAGTTGGACGCTTCGGCTCTACATCCGGGCTGTCTGCTGTTTCTACCGGCAGTCAGGTATTGAACCTTGTGACTTTTGTAGTAACACAGTTTGCTATGGGAATCACAGTCCTCATAGCCCGCTATCTTGGCGAAAAAAAGCCGGAACGGATTGGCTCTGTTATTGGCGGTGCTGCAGTTGTTTTTGCTGTCATTTCTGCCATACTTTTTATTGTAATGATTGCTTTCGCCCACCCTATTTCCGTGCTTATGCAGGCTCCTGAGGAGGCTGTTTCACTTACCACAAGCTATGTAAGAATCTGTGGAAGCGGTATTTTCTTCATTGTTGCCTATAACCTGCTTTCTGCTATTTTCCGCGGGCTTGGTGACAGTAAATCGCCGCTTTTATTCGTTCTGGTAGCCTGTATTGTAAATATTTTCGGAGATTTATTTCTGGTTGCAGGGCTTCATCTGGATGCTGCCGGCGCAGCTCTCGCAACCGTTTTCGCACAGGCGGTCAGTGTAGTATGTGCGATCGTCATCCTGCTGAAAAAGAAGCTTCCCTTTTCCATCAAAAAATCCGACTTATGTTTTAATTCCCAATGTAAACGTTTTCTGGGAATCGGACTGCCTCTGGCTCTCCAGGAATTTCTTACCCAGATGTCCTTCCTGGCACTTTGTGCATTTGTAAACAGATTAGGCTGGAAGCCTCCTCCGGATATGGGGTTGCCTGCAAAATTGTAAACTTTGCCATGCTGATTCCAAGCGCACTGATGCAGTCCATGGCCTCCTTCGTTTCCCAGAACGTAGGCGCGGGAAAATCAAAACGTGCAAAGCAGTCTATGTTCACCGGAATCGGAGTCGGACTGCTATTCGGATGTCTGGTTTTTGTTCTGATTCTATTGAAGGGCAATGTACTTGCCAGCCTGTTCTCAACTGATGCAGCAGTTATCCAGAAAGGCTTTGAGTATTTGAAGGGCTTCGCACCTGAAACAATTTTAACAGCAATTATGTTTAGTATGGTTGGTTATTTTAACGGAAATAATCAGACCTTGTGGGTTATGTTTCAGGGATTGTTCCAGACACTTCTGGTGCGTCTTCCAATGTCATATTATATGAGCATTCAGCCTGATGCCAGCCTGACAAAAATCGGTCTGGCAGCACCTGCCTCCACACTGGTAGGCATTTTGCTTAATGTAATTTTCTTTCTGTACTTCAACAAAAAAATCAATAACAGGCAATAAGTAAAAAACAGTCCCTACGCAGTCTGTAAAATGTACTGCGTTGGGACTTATTTTGTGACGGGGTTATTCTTATTATACCTGTTCTGCTTTCTTTTCAGTTTCCGGTTTTTCCAAAAGCTTCTTAATACCCTGGATTGCAACCAGCACACCCAGTATTAACAGTAATACTGCAAATATCAGCTGTAAAGAATTTCCAAGATCCAGACCTGTTGTTACAAATGCTTTGGAAAGCTTTACAATTGTCATTCCAAGTGCGGTAAAGGTAACTGCCATCATAAATACCATTGGTACCCAGAGCATCCAGCCCTGACGCTTGGTTTTCTTTAAGAATACTGCGCAGGCTACCAGTGCCAGTACAGATAACAGCTGGTTTGCAGAACCAAACAGTGGCCAAATTTCTGCATATCCAACCTTGGTAAGCAGGTAAGCAAGTACAAGTGTAATGATGGTTGCAAAGTATTTGTTTGTTACCACTTTCTGGAATGGACTCATATTTTTCTCATCTGTGTCGGAATCAAGGAAAAATTCCTGGAAGGACAGACGTCCTACTCTGGCTACAGAATCAAGAGATGTAAGCGCAAATGCGGATACTGCAAGGTTGATCAGAGTGAACACAAGGGAGTGAGGCAAACCGATCACAGAAAGGAAGTTTGCAATCGCACCTGCGAAAATCTGTGGCTGGGTGGTAAGTCCCTGTGCAGCTGCCTCTCCTTTTCCAAATGATGCAACTGCGATCAATGCGATGATTGCAAGCATACTTTCCATAAGCATTGCACCAAAGGAAACCGGAAGCATGTTCTTTTCATTTTTGATCTGTTTTGACGCAGTACCGGAGGATACCAGTGAATGGAAGCCGGAAACTGCACCACAGGCAATTGTTACAAATAAGATTGGGAACATGTACTGTCCATCTACATTAAAGCTTGTAAATGCCTGAAGATTACATGCCGGGTTCGCTGCAAATACACCGATAACAGCGCCCACGATCATGAAGATCAGAAGATAGCTGTTCAGATAATCACGTGGCTGAAGCAGCGCCCATACAGGAGCTACACTGGCAATCAGAATATATACAAAGATAATAATGTGCCAGGTTCCAAGGCTTACATACATTGGGAACTGCAGTCCCAGCACAATTGCTGCAACCAACAGCACAATTGCAAAAGCAGTATTTACCCATTTATTGAACTTTGTGTACTTCAGGAAAAATCCAAGTCCAACTGCTTCAAAAATGAATAACATGGAAGTTGTTGCAACAGCTCCGTTTGCCACTACCTTTGTCACTTCTCCTGCATCATTTGTGGCAAATCCGTTAAAGGTTCCGGCTACAACATCTGCGAATGCCGCAACAACCAGAATACAGAACAGCCAGCAGAATAAAAGGAATAATTTTTTTCCAAGTTTTCCAATGTACGCTTCAATAATGTATCCGATTGTACGTCCTTTGTTCTTTACAGAGGCATACATAGATGCAAAGTCCTGAACTGCTCCAAAGAACACACCACCGATCAGGATCCAAAGAAGTACCGGAAGCCATCCAAAAATGGCAGCCTGGATTGGTCCATTGATCGGGCCGGCACCGGCAATAGATGCGAACTGATGTCCAAATACTACATTGGTATCAGCCGGTACATAATCAACTCCATCCTCCATTTCGTAAGCCGGAGTTTTTGCTTTCGGGTCAATTCCCCATTTGTTCTGGAGGTAACGGCCATACAGAAGATAGGCGCCGCCCAGAACTACGATAGCGATTACCATCATCATAATTCCACTCATAATCTTTCTCCTCGTCTTTCATTTGTAGTCAAGTGGTTAATATATAAAAAACGCCCTTGCTATCCAATGGATAACAAAGGCGGAATTTCCGTGGTACCACTTTGTATTATCGTATCTATTACTAAATACGACCACTCATTGCTGTCTGTATAAACAGCTTCTTCTGTAACGTGAAGACTACGTCCCGGCTTACTGAAATTAGTTATTATTTTTTCAGCGGGATGCTCCCAGGTGATACCACAAAATACCTTCTGCCGCCTCTCACCAGTCTGCGGCTCTCTGTGTTCCGGTTATCTTTTGTAATTTGTCCTGTTCAATGCATTTCTCTTTATCTAACTAAAGTTTTACTACTTTTTTTAGAAAATTGCAATACATTTTTTGTATATATTATACGATTTTGTCAATCTGTTTTTGTGTATTTTTACCGACCGGTATCAGTATCTTCAGATCAAACCAATTCTCCTTTGTGTCAATGGAAACAGCGCCATCATATTTATTTACCGTATAGCGAATGCTTTTCAGTCCATAACCGTGGAATTCTTTGTCCCGCTTCGTTGTAATAAACGCTCCGCCCTGATAATTCAGTTCGGTATCATAATAATTTTCAAACCGGAGAAGCAGAAGTTTTTCTGTTTTGAAACACTGACGTGTATCAGCCTTTTTTCTTTATCCGGAATCTTCAATTCGCATTCAATGGCATTATCCAGTGCATTTCCAAAAATACTGCAGATATCCATAACGTCCATAAATCCAGCAAGGCTCCATCTGCAACGCAGGTAAAGGTTATGTTATTCTTTGCGCAATAAAGACTCTTGGTAGTCAGCACAGTATCTAGCACTTTATTTCCTGTTTTGTTCTGACTTTCATATTTCTTTATATCTGCTTCCATTTTATCCAGAAATTCTTCTCGTTTTCCAGGATCAGCTTCACTTCTTAACACAGCAATCTGATGCTTCAGATCATGATACTTATAATTGATCAGCTCAATGCTTTCTTTTGACTGCTTGTATTGCGCATACTGATTCTGAAGCACATTCTGTACCGCCTCCAGTTCTTTTCTCACCCGAAGCTCACAGCACTGTATCAAATGTGCATATAGAATTGCAATTCCTGCAACATCTACTATAGTACGGATATTCCCTATTTCAAAAGAATATCTGCCTGTAAATGGCGTGTTCACATTCACATAACTCATATTGCTGACAGCAAATACGGCAATACTGATCAGGAGTCCGGAAAAATATTCCCTTCTGGTGATTTCCATCTGTCCATCCTTTGGCATATGAATATGAAGAATTTTGTACAATATCACTGCAATCACACCATAGATCAGAAGAATTGCCATTCCCTGCTGCCACCAGGACATCCATGCTTCTTTCCCTGTATAACACAGGATCTGCCACCCGGCAGAAGCCATAAATTCAGCTGCTACAAAAGCAATCATTCCAAAATATGCCGCATCTGTCAGCCTGATCTCACAGCAGCAAAAAACAAAAGCAACCATCAGAAAAACCGCAAATATCATACAGGGGATCCAAAAAATCAGTCTTACCCCACCGGTAGAAATCAGAAATACGCTCTGTATTCCAAATGCACCTGCACAAGACAGCCTGTTACAGCCGGTGAAAATCTTTTTTTTGAAAGGCAAAATAAAAATCAGACAAGCCATCCACTCTGCAAGTGCCGTATAAAGTCTTGGAATATCGGGCAGATAATATTCTGTCATTTTATCACCTCACCCCAATATCTGGTCAGGGCTTCCATGAAGACCTTTCTTCGTGCACGGCTCAATGTCAGATTTTCTCCCTTCACCAAAGCACATCCATCCTGGATTCATTCCACATGCTGGAGGTTGATCAGATATCCCTTATTTCCACGGCAGAAATTCATCTCCGCAAGCTTTTCCTCCATCTCCTTCATTTTCCCTGTTGTCTCATAGTTACCCAGTATGGTATGGAGTATCAGAGTATGTCCCTGACTTTCAATATAATAAATATTTGCAACATTGATTCTGACCATACCGCCTTTCATATTCACCATGATAATCTTCGTTTCCCGCTTTTTCATTCGCTGATGGCACGGTTAAGCCGCTGGGAAAATGCGAAATAGGACACCGGCTTCAGTACATAATCCAGCGCATCCACTGCATATCCTCTGATCGCATATTGTGCCATATTCGTAATGAAAATGATCACAACCTCTGTGTCAATCTTGCGGATTTCTTCAGCTGCAGACATTCCGTCCATGAATTTCATTTCCACATCCATCAGAATAATATCGTACTGGGATTTATATTTATTTACAATCTGATCGCCGTCTGAATAGACTGTAATGTCAAACATCTCTTTGTTCTCTTCTTCATATTGATGCAGAAACTGCTGAAGCTGCTTTGCATACATTTCTTCGTCTTCCACAATTGCAATGCTGATCATGCCAGTCCTCCTTTTTTCCTGTTATTACGCCTCCTTTCATAATAAATAATTTTTCCTCACTCTGCAAGACAAAAATCGCATAAAAAAATCCCCCTTTTTTGCTCTGGAAATTTTACAGATTCCTTGCTCTGCTTATTCCAGATTTAAAAGGGGGACTTATGTCTCCAGATTACTGTTTAATTATTCGTTTACAGCCTGTTTTTCCTTTTTTCTCCAGCGTACAATTACAATTGTATCAACTACAATAAGAACAACTGCAAGAATCACGTCAATCATTACAAACAGTTTTGTCATATTGGTCATTCCGGTTGCCGGATTTCCATCTGCATAATATCCGCTGTTTGCTACTGTATAAAGGATATTTTTGCAAGCCTGACGCATTGCAAGAACTGCTGTTGCGCTCTCGTCTGTCAGTTTGTTGGACTCTGCACTGTTAAATCCAAGCATCAGATCATTTCCGTTTCTGATACAATGATCGGTGATCATGTAACCATAGGAACCGTCATAATCGGTTTCTACCATTCCAACGAATCCCCATTCTCCACGGAGCACGTTGTTCAAAAGCTCGTTGTTTGCACAGCTTGGTACTGTACCGATCCAGTTGAAGGAGGACATAACTGCCATTGCTTTTCCTTCAAAGCCCTTTGTTGCAAGCTCGAATGCTTTCAGATATCCTTCACGGATTGTCTGCTCGGAAGCAAATGTGAGAAGGAAAGAGCATCTGTTTGTTTCCTGATCATTTAATGCAAAATGCTTCATGTATGGATAAACACCCTTGGTGCTGCTCCATTCATTTCATTTGCTGCCATGTATCCGGACAACAGACTGTCTTCTGAATAATATTCGAAGTTACGTCCTGCAAATGCTGTACGGTGGATGTTCATAGCCGGGCCGTACCATCCGTAGTTATCAGCATCTACATATTCCTGTCCCATAGAAACGCCGATTTCATTTGCAAGTTCTTTGTTCCAGGTCTGAGCCATAAGAACTTCAGATGGATAAGCAGTTCCAAATGCCTTTGTGATGAAGTTGTTTAATCCGGCAGGTCCGTCACAGTCAGATGTGGCAATTTTACCTACTGATTTGATTTCTGCGGTCTGCCATCCACCAACATTGATCAGAGTAGCCATATCTTCGAAGCTGAGCTGGTCTAACAGCTTATCCCAGTCTGCATCGTCATAATCTTTTCCGGTAAGGTCAGCAAGCTGAAGTCCGTTGTCTGCTCCCATTGCCGGCATTTCATCAGAATCATTGTTATATTTGGTTCCATCGTAAATGCCAAATACATTCTCTTCTACGGCTGCCCTTGTCTCGTCGCTCATTACATAAGCATCCTCTTCCGGCACACCGCATGCTTTGTCATAATTTGCAAAACCGTCCTCACGAGAAAGCTGTTCAAAGTCGCCTCTCGCATAATCCTCAAACTGGTTTGTTGCAACAGTTTTGTCGGAAGAACGACCATCTTTGCTGTAATCAATATCTTCATCAACGGTGAACTTCTCTTCACTAAGAACTGTATGAGAGTCTGAACGAAGAGAAATTGTGTATTCGCCAGCCTCTAAGATATAACCGCCTCCGGAGATCTTAATACCTTCAGAATCATAGGAAGCCATATCTTCTTTGTTGATGGTAAAGGATTTTGTCTGGGATTCTCCTGGCGCAATAGAATCTGTTTTCTCGAAAGCGATCAGGTTTGCTGCTGCTTTCTCGATTCCACCGTTTGTGTAAGGTGCTGTGTAATAAATTTCCACAACATCTTTTCCTGCAACAGAGCCTGTGTTCTCTACCGTTACATCAAAGGTGACAGTATCTCCGTTATCCTTGAAATTCTCAATCTGTTTGTCAAAGGTTGTGTAGCTGAGTCCATATCCAAATGGATACTGTACCATATCCTCATACTTGATAAGACCCTCTTCAGCTGCTGTTTCATAGAATTTATATCCTACATAGATTCCCTCTGCATAGTTTACAAATCCCATGCTTCCTTCGTAAGCCGGATCATTTGCTGCGATCTGCTCTTTCAGATCTTCTACGTTTGTATAAGCATTCAGGCCCATATTATTGTAGTATGGAGTCTCTGTCAGATCCTTTACAAAGGTATCTACTGTTTTTCCAGATGGGTTTACAGAACCATTGATGATCTCGCCCAGTGCTTCGAAGCCAGTTGCACCTGCTCCAGGAGCAAAGATAACCGCACCGATCTGCTCATATTTGTCTACCCAGTCCAGTTCCATTGCATTATTTGCGTTTACAACTACAATAACATTGTCAAACTGGGAGCATACTGTATCCAGCATATCTTCCTCTGTATTGGAAAGCTCAAGATAGCTTTCTCCCTCGTCGAAGTCATCATAGTCTCCATTGTTTGTGTAACTTCCTTTTACATATCCGTAATTGTCTGGGGAAACAGATACTTCTTCTGCTTTCTTTGCATAGCTTCCATCAATTACAGATTCATGTCGGTTGGAAGGTCTGCACCCTCTCCGCCGGAACGTCCAATTACAACTACAGCTGTGTCAGAATACTCTTTTGCTTCGTCCATCAGGCTGTCTGTGTAATACTCCTTAGTCGGCTCAGGCAGTGTCCAGTCCTGCTGCGCCATGGCAATTGTAGGACGGTCAGCTCTGTAGTCAGTATACATCTTGGTAAGAGACTCGTTTGTCTCATATCCGGCATCCTTTAAGGACTGCAGGATACCGATTGCTGTGGAGGAATCAGAAGATCCTGATCCGGTTCCGCCAAACAGCGGGTTTGTAGAATCCCAGCCGAATACATTTAGTTTCTTTGTATCTGAGGAAAGAGGTAAAATACCATCGTTTTTCAGTAACACCATTCCTTCTTCAGCAACCTTCTGAATGGTTGCACGGCTCTGGTCTGTAGTCTCTTGTGCAAGTACTACTTTCTTTGCGTTTAAAACACTTGATACGTTGTTGTACATCGGTCCGTAGCAGATTACATTTACAAGCACTGCAACAATTGCAATAAATGCAATGGCAGCCTGCCAGCGGATCACATGACGGAATCCCTTTTTGGCTTTATGAGCCACAACCATTACTACGATCATCACAACAAGTAAAGCAAGGATTGCGATAACATAGCCGATCAGCTTCTCAATATAGGATGTAAGGTCAGCCTGACTTACACCGAGACTGCTGAAAACCGGGCTCAGTAAGTTTACTAAAAATCCTGTCATAATCATTTCCTCCCTTTGTTATTTTCAGGAGTATTCTATCAGATTTCAGCAGATTCTGTTGTATTTTACATAAACGGTTCTTTTTTTACATAAACGGTAGTTTTTATGGCATTCGTTTTATTAATCCATTCGGAAACACTTGGTGTAAAAGTCAATAATCCGACCTGCTTTTTAAAATGTTCAGATTGGGACACTTTAAATTGCTACATCTTGTACATTAATTATCCTATTCTGGCAGGCTACTTTCCAAACAGAGCCGTCCCGAGGATGTCAAGTCATTGCTACAAAAAATATGCGGCTTTTTTGCCAAGAAAAATGGCTTAAAACCGCATATTTCTGTATAGAGGATGTTATATAATTGTCATAAAGTGGGTGGGGAGGATGTAACGTTATTGTCACAAAACTTAATATTATCCATTCTATGCAAGCAACAGTACAGAGAATTCTCAAATCAGCAAATACGCAAATTTCCTATTAGCTTATCTCCCTCTTCTGTTCTCTGCATCTTAACTGCAATATGTTGAAACTTCCTCACAGCGCCAACATCTACGCTAATAATATTATTTTCCCATTCTTTCTCTGGTGCTGGTGGCATTGGTTTTCCTAAAGGTGCAACCATTATTTTAGGATCTTCACTTCTATCTGCATTCCAAAATCCAGTACTCTCATACGTTGTATATGTCCTAATCTCATCAATATGTATTCCCAATACCCCTTCCAATGCACGAACATTAAAATAACTAGCACGTATTTTTTGTTTTATTTCATGCCATTTTTTGTTATCAACCTTACTCTTCATTTCAATAAGATGCAATATCCATTTCTCTTCCTTTTTTTGAAGCAAAACATGATCAACACTTCTTCTTAATTTAAATGGACTTTCTTTCTTAAGAAAATTGCACTTTCCTTTATGGTCATAATCCTCACTGCATAAATTATCCCCTTGTACATCTACGTGCAATTTGCTTCTTCCTGTCTCACTTTTTTCCTCTAAACAATAGGAATTGCTAAAGGGCAGGAAAAAATTATCTTCTAAAAAATTATCAATTCCATACTGTATCCGTTCTTCAATCACTTATCAGTCCTCCTGAAATGCGTATACTTCCTCAACTATTTTTTCAAGAGCATTATTAAATGTTGGAACAACAAATCCATATTTTGTTGCCTCCAATGGTATCAATCTTGTTTTCCAACTATTTTCCGTAGCAAACTGATACATTTGAATATCTTCTCTGGAAAGAAGATCTTCCTTCCTATAATGTCAAGCCCTAAAGTATTGATTTTATGGACTTTTTTTTAAATATTACCTCTCAAAACAGAGCTAAAGGTGTACGACATTCATCGTATCCTGTACTGAACAGCCATAAAAGGGTATAACTTATAAAGCATCCTGGTAAAGGGGCTTTAAAGGCTATAATCCTCTGTTAGCTATGAGGGTGAACCTTCCGTGTCTAATGAGATCTTGTCCCAACTTCCTTCGTCCCACCTGTTCATACACCGAGTGCTTGCCAAGCTTTCTAACAGGGTCGTGCCCTATGGAGTGAACTACCGCAAGCTACAGCTCTTGTTTGTCGTTTGATTCTTACTGACCTTATGATTCTGCAAGGTGCGGTTTCCCGCGGACGCTTACCCTGCATCTCTCAACCAGTCGTTTCGTTATGATCCACGTTCCATGGATCTGGGTCAACGGGTTCCTTTCCAGAACCCTGCTCAATTTCAGAAGTTTCTGAACCTCAGCAGGATTCTGGAATACTGCTTTGCTTTATACTCCTTATGCAGCCAGACTTTCCTGCCTGGATTCCCGCCGGATATCTTTTAACATCTTCCGGGGATCATACTTGATTCCCTTCTTCAAAATCGTAAAGATAATCCTGAGGAGTTTGCAGGCGATTGCTATTAATGACTGCATCTTTTTCAGTGGATTCTGCTCCCTGGTCGTATAATAGACATGCAATTCCTTGAATTCTTCCGCATGCACTACAGCTGATTTTGCCGCCTGAAACAGCCAATATCTGAGGCGCTTACGCCTCTGTGACTGATCTTGGTTTCACCCTTATGCTTGCCGGAACTGCTTGCCACAAGCCCAAGTCCGCTTAATTTCTGGATCTCCTTTACGTCGTCAAATCTGGAAATATCTCCCATTTCTGCCATCATACCGGATAGGGTATTCTCCCCGATTCCACATATCTCCAAAACTTTATCTGTATGGGGAATTTCCAGACATTTCTGATTGATCTGCGTTTCTATCAATGCAAGCTCCGCATCCAGTTCCAGGATTTTTTGAACAAACCACTGTACAACCAGTTTCCCCGTTTCTTTTCCTTCACGGAGGCCAACACTCGCCTTGGCGTACTCTAAGATTTCTCCAGCTCTGCTATACCCGCGTCCTCTAAGTTTCGCATTATGCCAGATCTGTCTGATTCCGTCTTCTTTCAAAGCTGCCAGATCATCCGGAAATGGTGCCTGTTTCAACAGTTCAAGGCTGAATGTGCCTTCTGTTTTTCCAAGTGCTTCTTTGTACTCTGGAAAATATATTTTCAGTTCCCGGTGCAGTCGGTTGATCGACCGGATCCTGTCCTCATTCAGCTGGTCACGAAACATGGATAACCGTCGCAGATCTGCATAAAGCTGCTCTGGAAGATAAGGCATTCCAAAGTTTCCATCTTTTACAAGATTTGCAATCAGCTTAGGATCTTTTGTGTCATCTTTCAGCTGGCTGTTATCCTCAAGCTCCTTTGTCTGCTTTACTGCATACGGATTTACCTGAACTACACTGAGTCCATTTGAGATCATCCAAGTCGCAAGGCAGAACCAGTAATGGCCGGTTGGTTCAAGACCAAGAACAATCTGTTTTTTATCGTATTCGGCTGCTATCTTTACTGCCCATTCCTTTGCTTTGCTAAATCCATCCGCATTATTGCTGAATGAAAAAGCGGACTTACTGAGTTCTCTGCCTCTGGTGTCAATTGCCCTCAGATAGTGTGTTTCACTGCCTACATCGCATCCTAAAATAAGCATGTCATCACAGATAAAACTGAGTTTTGCGTTCTTATCGAACTTCCCTTTGGTTTCCAGCTCACGCCAGGTTGAAGCTGTTAAATTTTCTCTGACCACCTCGATTTTCTTCAGAAGCTCCTGTTGCTCGAAAATATTTACATTTGATACTTGATTTTTCTTCTTTGTGCCTTTAAGATTCATGTTAGATACCTCTTGTATTCTCTGGATTTTACCAACCGGCCAAGTCAGTAATAATCCAAATTTACTTGAGGTATTTTTTTATGTCAATCTCTTGGCCTATTTAAAGTATACAGGAAGCTTTCTCATTCAATGTCCTGCCCCGCAGATACACCAGAATCCCCCACGCATCTGCCAGGAACCATCCGATCGGGATCGATATCCAGATTCCGGTCACTCCGATCCACGGGATTCTGGAGAGGGTATAAGACAGCAGCACTCTTGTTCCAAGAGAAATGACCGTAAGCACCACCGACATTTTCGGACGGTTCACAGCGCGGTAATAGCCATAGAGCATAAACAAAATGCCAATGCCGACATAACATACTCCTTCGATTCTTAAATACTGTACGCCGACTGCGATGATCTCCCTGCTCGTCTCGGAAACAAACAACTGCATCAGCGGCGGTGCCAGAACAAAGATGACGCAGCTGATCACGATGCAGAATAAGAGCACGCTGATCGCAGACTGGCGGATGCCCCGGCGGATACGTTCTTTCTTTCCTGCTCCGTAGTTCTGTGCCACAAAGACGGAAAATGCATTTCCAAAATCACCGACCGGCATATATGCGATCGTGTCGATCTTGACGGCTACGGCAAATGCTGCCATAACGGTCGCACCGAAACTGTTGACAATTCCCTGCACGACCAGAATACCAAAATTCATCACGGACTGCTGCAGGCAGGTAAAACCGGAGAGTGACATGATCTGTTTTAAATTTTCACGGTTCCATTTCATATCTTTTCTGCTGATATGATATTCCGGATAACGCACCAGAAAATACAGCAGAATACCAACTCCGGAAATATACTCTGCGATCACGGTCGCAACGGCCGCACCTTTGATTCCCATGTGCAGAACCAGCACAAAGTATAAATCCAGAAAAATATTTAAAATCACGAAATTCCCAGGAAAAATAGCGGTGTGACGGAATTTCCGATTCCGCGCAGTACGTTTGCAATATAATTATATAAAAAGGTGGCAAAAATCCGATAAAGACATAAAAAAGATATTCCCGGTCGTCAGATCTATATTTTTTTGTTTTCTTTTGTTTTTCCATTTCTTACTTTTCACTCATTTTCTTTTCTAAGCTGCCAGAATGCCACAGCACTTGCCGCTGCCACATTTAAGGAATCCACGCCATGTGACATTGGTATTTTGACGGTATAGTCGCAGTCTGCGATCGTCCGGGATGTCAGCCCGTCTCCTTCCGTTCCAAGGAGAATCGCCAGCTTTTCTTCTTTCTTCAAAATCGGATCATCGATGCGGATTGAATCATCACTTAAGCAAGTGCCGCCATTTTAAATCCCATTTCATGCAGAAGCTGAATGCCGCCCTCCGGCCAGGAAATGGAGTTATCCACAAAGGTCCACGGGATCTGGAAAACTGTCCCCATACTAACGCGGATCGCACGTCTGTAAAGTGGATTGCTGCATGCCGGTGTCAGCAGAACTGCATCCATGTGCATCGCTGCCGCCGAGCGGAAGATGGCCCCGATATTGGTGGGATTGACTACTTCTTCCAACACCGCAATACGGTTTGCATTTTCACAGATTTCCCGTACAGACGGAAGTTTCCGGCGGTGCATCGCACAGAGCATGCCCCGCGTCAGTTGAAAGCCGGTGATCTTTGTGAGCACATCAAATTTGGCAGTGTACACCGGAATCTGCCCACACCTCCCAATAATATGCTTTGCTTCTCCTTCGATGTGTTTCTTTTCCACCAGAATGGAAATCGGCTCGTACCCCGCATCCAGTGCACGTTCCACCACCTTCGGGCTTTCTGCGATAAAAATCCCCTCGTCCAGGTTTGCCCTGTTCAGAAGCTGGATTTCTTTCGTTCTTGCATATACGTCCAGTTTCGGATCTTTAAAATCCGTAATTTCTATGATATCTGACAATTTTCCGGTCTCCTCTGATGTATTTTTTTCCTGACAAAATAAAAGCAGATTACCTGCATAACGATCGTGAACAACCAGGAACCCGGATACGAAATAAACAGTACATACAAAGAACGATGATGCGGAAAAATTCCAAAGATCCATACCACCCGCATACCAACCGTTCCGATAATGGAAAGGATCATCGGCACGGCAGAATATCCCATTCCTCTTAATGCCCCCGGAAACAGATCCATGATGCCGCACAGGAAATACGGTACGGTCGTGATCGACAAAATTTCCATTCCGCAGCGGATAACTTTTTCTTCTTCGGTATAAATTCGAAGGATCTGAGATCCTAACAGATAAGAACCGCATCCGAGCACACCGGCAACAACAACGGTCAGGATCATACAGTCAATCAGCACTTTGTCCATACGTTTATACTTACTGACACCGTAATTCTGGCTTGTAAAACTCATACATGCCTGCGTTACGGAATTGACTGCCGCATAGAGAAATCCAAGTATATTATTGGCTGCCGTATAACCTGCCATGGCGGTCGATCCGAAAGAATTGACCGATGACTGTAAAAGTACATTGGAAAAGTTGATGATCGTACTCTGGATTCCCGCCGGGATGCCAACCTGGAAAATCTGTTTCAGGTAAACGCCTTTGATCCGCAGTTTTGAAAAACGGAGCTGGTAGCTGCCCTCCGATTTGTACAGGCACCACAATACCAGTACGCAGGAGATCAGCTGTGAGATCACCGTAGCGATCGCCACGCCTTCCACTGCCATATGACAGTAAATAACGAGCAGCATATTCAATGCTGCGTTGATCAGTCCGGAGATGATCAGAAAAAGAAGCGGCCGCTTCGTATCTCCGATCGCTCGAAGGATCGCCGCCCCGTAGTTATAGAGCATAAAAAACGGCATGCCCATAAAATAAATCCGCATATACAGCGTAGACTGATCAATGACATCATCCGGCGTTCCCATCAATTCCAGTGCACCTCTCGCAAACAGAACACCGACAAATGCATGATCACACCGCTGACCATCGCCAGCGTGATCGAAGTATGTACTGTTTCCGACATTTCTTTTGATTTGCCCATCGCATAAAACCTTGCCGCCAGTACATTTGCCCCAAGCGAAATACCAATAAAAAGATTGGTGAAAACATTGATCAGGGCGGTGGTTGAACCCACCGCCGCCAATGCCTGTTTTCCGCTGAATCTTCCCACCACGATGATATCCACTGCATTGAACATCAACTGCAGAATACCGGATAACATCAGTGGGAGTGAAAACGAAATCAATTTGTCCATGATACTTCCATTGCACATATCAATTTCATATTTACTGTTTTTCAAAACAAAAACCTTCCTTCTTTACTGCTCATATTACTTTGTCATTTCTTTTTTACTGCGGACCATCTTCCTTTTGTTGTTCCGTTTACACCACGCACACGAACATAGTATTTCTTATTTTTCTTTAATCCTTTGATCGTATATTTCAGTTTTGTGGTCGTCTTTGTTTTTGCTTTCTTAAACTGTTTGTTGGTCGCATACTGGATCTGGTATTTCTTCGCATTTTTTACCTTTTTAAACTGAACCTGGATCTTCGCTTTGGATCTCGTTAATTTGATGGACGGCTTGCCTACTTTTATGGTCTGCTGCGGTTTTGTCTGGGAATCCTCCGGCTGTGAGTTTCCATTATCACTTCCGGAACCGCCGGTTTCTTTAACCTGTATTTTCAGAGTTCCGGTATAATATTTCGTCTTTGCAGAAATCACAGCCGTTCCATTTCCATTTGCCGTAATTTTTCCGTTTGCATCCACAGATGCGATGGACGGATTATCAGAACTCCAGATAATTCCACCCTGTTTAAAAGAAAATAACAAAATATTTGAATCCCGGATTGACCAGCTTTACTTCTGCATTCTGCGTCTCATTTAATTTCATTCTTGAATTTGCCTGTACTGCCAGTTCATACGTATATTTTTCCGAACCGCCCCAGATAATTCCTGGCGTATTGGCTGCTTCACTGAACGTTTCACCCGGAATCTCGATCACTGCTGTCGTATCTTTATTTGCCGGTTTTGTACAGTCTGCATCAGCCGTTTCATCAGAAAATACCTGAACCCAGGTATAACCACCGTCAATATAGTAACATCCGATTCCGATGGTATTTGCCTTTTCAAGCAGAATATTTGCTTTATGTCCGCTGGAATTCATCCACTGATCCATAACACCGTCCGATGTCGTGCTTCCGATTGCTACATTTTCTGCCACCATTTTTGCATTTGCAGAGAAACAGCTTGTCCCATTTGGTCTTGTATGGGAAAACAATACTGCCTGTTCCTCCGCACGCACCATAGCCGTATCCAGCAGACTTTTTTCCATTTTTAATTCTCCAAGTCCTGCTTTTTTCCGCTCTGCATTGACAAGTGCAAGTACTTCATAAGCCTTCTGATAATCTCTTGTTCCGCTGATGGAAACATACTCTGCACGATGAAGCCCGTTATTTCCAAACGGAATCAGTTCTTTATTTTCGCAGGTGATTTTTACGCCTGTGGAAATGCATTTTCATCGACCACTGCGTTGTCGCCGGCAGTGTGATCTCTTCCAGGCTCCTGCAATAAGTAAATGCCTGTCGATTGATTCTCTCTACTTTTCCAAGATAAACATGCTCCAGATCATAACACTGGGCAAAATCTGCATAACCCACTTCTTTAAGATTCTCTGCCCGAAAGGTGACCAGACTCTTACAACTGTTAAAAACAGAACCGCCCCAGTCTGTCATTCGATCCGGGAGTGTCACTTCCTTCAGACTGTTGCATCCTAAAAAAGTTCGCATCTCCAGATAATCCAGCGCATCCCCAAAATCAATCGCAGTCAATCCGCTGCAATCTTCAAACATACGATATACCGTCTGCTTCAGACCGTCTCCGAATTTTACAGATGTAAGTCCCCGACACGCTTCAAATGTAAAATCGCCCTCCAGTGTAGTCAGACTGTCCGGCAGAACCAGTTCTCCGGTAAGCGATGCACTGTAAAAAGCTCCTTCTCCAAGTGTGGTGATTTTTCCTAAATCCACAGTTTTCAGACGCTCACGCCCCGGAATGCATATCTGCGATTTTCGTGCATCCTTCCGGAATCTGATACGTTTCGTCCCTCTTTTCTGCCGGATAAATAACCAGCTCATCACCTGATTTGCTGAACAGTATACCATCTTTTACCATATAAGTCTCATTTCCTTCTGCCAGAGTATACTCTTCGATGCCGCAATTTAAAAAGACCAGTGATTCGATATCCGTCACGCCTTTTGGAATTTCAAACGAAGTAAGTGCCGTATCCTGAAATACAAACCGTCCATAAGAAGTCACACCTTTTCCGGAATATTGCATCATCGAACTGCATTTTGCAAAAGCTCCCTGCTCCAAAGTCGTGACGCCATCTGGCAGCATAGCTGCTTCCAGACTGTAGCACTGAAAAAATGCTCCTCTTTTTATCGTTGTCAGTGTATCAGGAAATACGACTTCTGTCACATTTGTACAATCATAGAAAGCCTGTATTCCTATCTCTGTAATTCCATTTTCAATCACGATCTTTGTAATTGTTTTTTCTGGTCTTTCCATGGAATCTCAGAAGTATCCGAATAATCTGCGATTGCACCGGTTCCTGAAATTGTCAGCACTCCATTGTCCAATGCCCATGTAGCTGTTTCACCACAGCTTTCATTTTGTGCTGTCCGTGAAACTTTTTTTATTTTTCATTGTTTCCGAAACTTTTTCATTGTTTTTCTGAAATTCTTCTTCATATCCGGAAACCGGCTCTTTTTTCTCTTCTTTTATCTTGTCTGCTTCTGTCTTATTTTCCTGCATAATCGGTGCTGCTGTTACATTTATTCCTGACAGATAAACAGGTGCTGTCAATATTGCTGCCGATAATGTCCAAAGTAATACTTTTCTCCAATGCATAAATAGTCTCCTTTTCTCTTACTTTATCTTCGCTTTTGCGGCTCCTCTTGCTTTCAGCAGTTTTTTATATGCTTTCCGCTTTCGTTTTGGTACGTAAATCACCGTTTTTTTCGAAAGCTTTGCAAATGCCTGTACACCTACTCTTTTTTTCTTCAGTCTTTTTGTGCGTATGATGATTTTTTCAAGATTCGGGCAGTTATAAAATGCCCTCTTTCCGATTCGCTCTATCGAACCTGCGATAGTCACACTTGTTACTTTTTTATTTCCTTTAAAAGCCCTCGGTGCTATGGAAGTTACCTTGTACATAATACCTTTGACCTTGATCGATGCCGGGATCTGGATCACTTTTTTTTGTTTTATTGGCTTCATATAACGTACTTCTCTTTTCTTTGCCGCAGCAGTCGTAACTTTGTACTTTGCCCCGCCAATACGAAGAATTTTATTTTTCTGCTCCGGAACAGGATCTGGCTTCTCTTCTTCATCGTCCGTATCTTTTCTTGCTTCTGCCACCGTAAGTGCCATGCTTGCTGAATAATATTTTGTCTTTGCCTGTATTATGGTATTTCCTGTTTTTAATCCGATCATTTTACCGGATGTATCTGCTAAAGCCACGGAAGAATCGCCGGAGCTCCAGGTAATGTTTGTGTAAACAGGAACGGAAAATGCCGAAAATCCCGGATTTACAATACAAAACGCTGCCTGTTTTGCATCCCCCACGCGCAGTCCTCCCATCAGACGAATCTTTGCCTTGTATTTATATTTTTCAGAAGTACCAACCATACTCTTTGCAAGGTCTGCCGCTTCCGCAAAAGGATCCGCTAAAAGTTCCATACGTGGTGTTGTGTTCGCATTTGCCGGCTGTACACAGTTTCCGGTAATGCTTTTCTCTGAAAAAAGCTGCGTCCACATATAACTGCCATTTACAAAAAAACATCCAATGCCAATACTGTGAATATCCTTTTTCAGAATATTTTCCCGTTGCTCTGTCGAAGCCATCCACATTTTCATAACTTCAACTGCATTTGTACTCCCAATTGCAATATTTTCTGCCGCCATATCCTGATTCACTGAAAAACAGCTTGTTCCATCCGGTCTTGTATGTGAAAACAACAGTGACAGTTCTTCTGCCCTTTTCATAGCTGACTGCAGCAGTCCGGCATCCATATTGACTGGTGAAAGTCCCTGCTTCTTTCTTTCTTCATTCACAAGACTCAAAACCTGAAATGTCATCTGATAATCTCTTGTTCCAAGAACAGAAACCTGCTCGGCATAGTGAAAACCATTTTTCCCGAAACGAACCAGTTCTGTATTTTCACACGTTACCTTCGCAGTATCCGGAAATGCATGCTCATCTGCCCAGGTTATGGACTGCGGAAGCTTTACTTCTGTAAGTGCATCGCAGCCTGTAAAGGTTCTTGCCGCGATTTTTTTCAGATGATTTCCTGCATTGACCTGTTTTATCGCCGTACAGTTTTCAAACATGCGATAACTGGTTTCTTCAAGTCCCTTTCCAAAATCTACCGATGTAAGTTCTGTACAGTTTTCAAAAAGAAAACCGCCTTCCAGTTTTGTCAGACTGTCCGGAAGGATCAGTTTGCCGGAGAGCGAAGCTCCGTAAAATGCCCCTTCCTCAAGTGAGACAACTCCTGTCAGATCGATACTCTTAAGGTTTTTGACATCCCGGAAAGCATAGCGCCCGATCTCGGTACATCCCTCTGGAATCTGATAACCTTTTTCTTCTTTTTCTGCAGGATAAATCTCCAGTTTACTTCTATCTGCGTTAAACAACACACCATCTTTTGCAGAGAATTCTGTGTTACCGGACTGTACCGTGTATTCTCCAACCGGTGTCCCAAGAAAGGTCAGTGCACTGACCTTCGTTGTCTTTTCCGGAATTTCAAAAGAAGTCAGCGCCGTTCTTTCAAATACAAAATTTCCAAAAATAACAACACCTTTCCGGAAAAAGAAGCCAGAGAACGGCAGCCTGCAAAAGCTCCGGCGCCAAGCCTTTCCACACTTTCCGGCAGAATGACCTGTGCAAGACTGCTGCATTCAAAAAACGCACCATTTCCGATTATTTTCAATGTTTCCGGAAATACAACTTCCTCAAGATTTTCAAAATTCGAAAAACTCTGCTTTCCAATGGAAGTAATTCCCTCTTCTATTACAATTTTTCTTACAGAATCCCTTACTGCAATCCATGGAACTTCTTCTGTTCCGGAATAATCCAGCATTTCACCTTCTCCGGACACCGTCAGAACCCCATCTTTAAACTTCCATGACACCGGACTTTTTGATTCTTCTTTGTCCTGCCCACTCTCTTTTTTGTACTCACTTTCCGGTTCTGCTGCCCGTACCATTCCAGGTACAAAAAGCGGTGCTGTCAGCATTGCTGCTGACAAGGTATAAAGCAAATATTTTCTCCAGTCCGGTTTCTTATTTTCAATCTTTTTTTTCAAATTTCAAAAGCCTTTCTAATACTGTCGTAATGCAAAAATTTACCCTCTGCAGCAAATGCTTCAATCTGTTTTTTTGTCGCAAACATATATCCATCGGTCTCTTCTGTCTGAAGTTTCAGATCTGCATCATCAATATCCATCACAAAACGATAGACATCAACAAAATAATTGTCGCCTTCGCCTGGGTTTTCTCTTTTATAGGTAAATAAATAACCGCCCTGTGCATTCCGTGCATCCAGTCCGGTCTCTTCCTCCACCTCCCGAAGAACCGCCTCGTAAGAAGCTTCCCCTGCCTGTGCAGCACCTCCGGAAACTTCCCAACATCCAGGTGCCCAGGCTTTGGTCATCACACGCTTTGTGATCAGAAAAGTACCGTCCGGTCTTGCCACAACACCCAGAACCGTCAGATGATATTCTCCGTCTTTGAGACACCAGTCATTTCTCTTCATCGTACGGCCGGTCAGTTTTTTGTTTACATCGTATATATCCCATAATTCCATTTATTTTATCTCCTGATTTCTATATAATTCTCTTTTTCTATGATAGCATTGTAGCAGAAGCTTTGCAAACAGAAATGCAGAATTGATGATAACCAAAACCGAACCAGAAAACCGTGGATTCTCCTGTCATAACCGCCTGATTTGTCTGTGGATACAACAAAGTCTGAGAACTGGTTTTGAAGTTCTATTGGGGGTAGAGGCAGTACAAATCCTTCCACCTGGCTCTTATTAACCTTAGGTAAATTAGTTCGATTGCTAAAAGCCAATATATAATCTAAAAAATATTGACTTCTTAATGTATATCCAAAGTATTCTCTATTGCAAATCCCTTCTTTTACCAATATTGGATAGGCATCTGCCGAACAGAGTCCATCAAAATCTGGCATAGCTACCTTATTAAGATTTGGTCTGATCTTGCTGTAAATGATATGCTCTGGTGTAAATAAATATTTTCCGCTTATAATTCCATCCTCAGCAATTGTCCTATAACCAATCAATCTTCCTGTTTCTTTCTCAATACTATCAATACCGATATGAGGATAATCTTCATAACCTTCAAAATCATGCACCATATTTGTATCAATATCAGCACAGTCCTTGAACCCAACAATTTGCCATCCTTTACTGTTAGTTTTCAAGTCACCAAACAGCTCGATAAATCGGGATCTTTGCAATGCTCGCCGCCAGTGCAATGCCCGAAAGAACCAGACAGGTAATGTCCTTCTTTGTGCCTCCCCATTCCAGAAATTCTTCTAATTTTTCCACTTGAACAGCCTCCTTTGATACCCATATGGTATATGTATATGCTGTCTATGCTATACCTATAGGGGTATTAGTTG
>ENA-OQCX01000288-OQCX01000288.1-human-gut-metagenome-genome-assembly--contig:-NODE-288-length-26525-cov-4.172551_pt1 | contig 26525 bp, 38 predicted proteins | sample MGYA00242762_ERZ504587 | MGnify/ENA primary metagenome ERZ504587 (study PRJEB26092, sample SAMD00036337) | human gut metagenome | host: Homo sapiens | study: EMG produced TPA metagenomics assembly of... | reverse complement strand
CAAAAAAAACAGACGGCGTGCCGTCTGTCATGATTTGTTTCTTTTTTGGTATCTTTTTTTCTTTGCGTCAAAGAAAAAAGTACATCTTTCTTCTTTCTTCTTGTATAATACTACTTATAGTATTGTTGCTACATTTGTAACACCCCTCCTGTCAGATACACGGTACATTTGTACCACATTGAGGGGAAAGATGTGGCGAATTTCGCGTCTTTCCACCCAAATTCACTATCGGGAGCATGAATCGCAAGCCGATGTTGCCGCTTCGGAAAATTGCAGTCGCCTTTTGCAGGGCAGCATTGCAAGAACGAAAACGGTCTGATTTTCACGTGCAGGAAAATAACCGCAAAAAGAGATCCGATAAAACATCTATATATGAAAAATATCCCCTATATTTGCATAAAATTTACATATAACTGCGATATAATATGATTATTCAGTTCACAGTCGAAAATTTCCTTTCGTTCAAGGAGCCGGCGACCTTGTCTTTGGCTGCTTCCGCGCTGAAAGAAAAACAGACCCGGTCCGATGAGATTGTTTTTGAGCTTGAAGGTACGAACCTCTCTTTGCTGAAGAGTGCGGTCATCTACGGGGCCAATGCCAGCGGGAAATCGAATCTGGTCAAAGCACTCGATTTCTTCAAATGGTTTGTCATCAATTCCTCCAAAGGCGTGCAGTCCGGCGAAAGCATACGGGTGGAAAGTTTCCGTCTCAACCGGAGGACGGAACAGGAGCCCAGTTATTTTGAGGCGGTCTTTGCCGACGAAACGGTCCAATACCGCTATGGGTTCGAAGTCGATGAAAAACGTGTACACCGGGAGTGGCTTTATCAAAAGGGCAACAAGCGCAAGGCAAAGGAGGTGGAACTGTTCCTGCGTGACGGCGATGAGTATGAACTGCATCCCAAATTTCGGTCGGCAAAGAGGTTGTCGCCAAAAAAATGGTGCGCGACAATGCGCTGCTTCTTTCCGTGGCAGCACAGTTCAACGAAAGCGTCTCGGTGGAAATCATGGGATGGTTGGCCAACACCACGATTGTTCTTGGCAGCAGCGACGAGCGGATTTGGGAAATGGCGATAGCCCAGATCGATGATCCGTCCATGAAAAGGCGTATTGTGGAGTTTGCCCGGTTTGCAGACTTCGGAATCGACGACATACGCAAGGTTGACAATACAGTCATCAGTCACACCAGCAATATGACGAGGAGGCAACGCCACGAAGACGGTCACTTTCCCGTTCCGCGTAAACGAGTCGGAGGGTACGATCAAATACTTCTCGCTGGCTTATCCTATAATCGACGCGTTGGATCATGGCAAAAGGCTGGTTGTCGACGAGTTCGACTCGAAAATGCACCCTCTGTTGACCAGTCGCATCATCGGGCTGTTCAATTCCAGAGTGACAAATCCCAGGAATGCACAGTTGATTTTCACGACACATGACACCAACCTGCTTAATGCAAGCCTGTTCCGCAGGGATCAGATCTGGTTTACACAGAAAGATTCGTTTGGAGCCTCGGAACTCTATTCGTTGGCGGAATACAAGGTTCGCAACAGTGCACCTTTCGAAAAGGAGTACCTGATGGGGAAATATGGCGGTATCCCTGTCATCGGCCAGTTTGAACGGTTATTTGACCTGAGGGAGGAAGAATATGGCAGCACGGACGAACAAGCGTGATCCACGCGCGGCACGGACACTCAGGCGTATCAGTTTTGTCCGTGAGGTCAAACAATCCTTCCTGATCATCTGCGAGGGGGTAAATACGGAACCGGATTATTTCAATGCATTTCGCCTGACTTCCGCCAATATTAAAGCGGTAGGCCAGGGACTCAATACGGTAGGTCTTGTCCAAAAGGCTTTACGGATGAAAGAAGAAGAGCGGAAGAAAGGACGCGAGTATGACCAGTGCTGGGTGGTATTTGACAAGGATGACTTTCCCGATCGGGATTTCAACCGGGCTATCGGTATGGCGGAAGCCGGTGGCATGAGGGTGGCATACAGCAACCAGGCTTTCGAGTATTGGTTCTTGCTGCACTATAACCTGGTACAAGGCCCGATGCACAGAAATCAATATGAAACAAAGCTATCCGGCTTGTTGGGCTTCTCCTACAACAAGGAAGCCGGTACAGGCGGTCGTGTTTTCAGGGAGCTGGGCGGTAAACAGGCTCAGGCCATCACGAACGCAAAAGCCGTATTGCGCCGAATGGAGGGAATACCGCCGGCACAGGCGGAATCTTCGACAACGGTGCATCTTCTTGTGGAAGAACTGAATAAGTATATTTAGCATATTCTGTCGTTTGCCCGGATAATATTGTACCCGGCTACCACCTCCTTCCGGTTTTATCGGATTTTATGTCGCAAAAACACAAAAACAGACGGCAAATCACAACGATGCCGTCTGTTTTTATTCATTTACGTTCCGTGGACAGATACGCTCAAACTTTTCGGTGTCTCTCTTTCCATTGGCTGACCTCTTCGTCAGAGACGGATGCCACGGTCCTTTTTCCACATCGAACATCCGATGACAGAATGCCCTGGTAGAAAAAGGATTTCCAAGTTCCGCCAATATCCCTACAAGCCGGTTGTAGGAATCCATGTGCCACAGGTAATCGTACATCCCGCTGACCGGCACCCGTTCAAGCAATCCCATACGCGTTGTCTTTTCCACGCACTTGTCGAAAATCCGCGAACCCATCTCCATGTTCTCCATGTAGTACCGCTTGCTGCGCAAGGTGTCGTAACCTTTTTCACGCAGGCGTGTACGGTCTGCCATGTACAGCATGAAGATGACCTCTTCCGGGGTGAACGCGCCGACCAGCCCGGTGAAGCATTTCATAAACGGTATCACGTGTTGCCTTTTGTCGTCATTCCCTTTCATGTCCGTTTTCGCGTTCGTTCGTCCGTAATGTTTCCGCTTCCCCGTTCCATCCTTAATCGACGGATTGACATAGACTGGCATATCCTGCCGTTTATCATCGGTTTATACACGGCGTATCCCAGTTTTTTGGCGTAACGCCCCACGGATACGCGGTTGGCGAACTTGCCGGTATGTTCCGTCAGGTGTTCCGACATCTCCCCGACGGTCATTCTGCTTTTCAGTTTCATATCATTCGCGTTTAAATGTTTTCCTGATAAAGGATAGCCGCGACTAATACGAACTGTTTGCAAATGGTATGAATTAATAAGAGGCGGTTCCATGAAATCGGCAAAGGAGGAATCAACCGGTTATACTGATACTTCATTCATGAAACCGTCCCTCATCTATTTTCCCATTATCCGGACAATCTCCCGTATCGTGTCGAAGTTCCGCTCGTCCAGCCATTCTTTGGCCACGTTCCACGAGAGCGACATTCCGAACTTCAGGTTCTCCATGGTGATGGTATGGTGCGACAACCTGCCTTCAGTGGGCTTGAGCCCTGCCGCATGCAGTTCACACAGTCCGTCCTGAAAGAATGTGCACCCGCCTGCTTCCTGTTTCGCCTGTACCATCGGCACGATATACGGGATTTTTCCTAACAGCAGGCCTACCGCCCACCGAGTGGGTGCAAGACGCTCCCTGTATCCGGCTTTCAGCAACCGGAGGATGTCTTCCGGCGTACCGAGGCACGGTATCCGGCATTGCTGCCTGCACAGACGGCAACGGCACTCTACCGGCCGTCTTCCTGTCTTGCGGATGATCCGCTGTAATGCCGTTTCCATCGCTATGCACCCGGTGGGCAGTATTCAGGGTTCCTCTTGCGCCACAGTTCTATGATACACTCCCGTCCGGCCTGTGTCCATCGTTTGGTGGATCCGAAAGTATATACCTTGCCCCGGCTGTTCTCCCACGTGTAAGGCACATCGCATTGCCAGGCCCGGCAGGAAGGAAAGACCACCCATTGCCGCTTCTCGTACTTGCAGATGCCCTCTTCGGCAAGGAACTGGTGCAACTGTCGCGGCGATATGCCGAGTTCGTCAGCGATGCGCGTGCTCTTGAACCAGTCCCTGTTCTCGATAAACTCCTCGTAGAATACGATTTTCGGCAGGGATTCACTCACCACCTTCCGCAGTTCCAGAATCAGTCTCGTCGCCGATTCCATATCCTGCGGCATGGGACAATCCATACAGGGCAGACCGGGTGCCGCCACCCTGGGGCGTTCGCGTACGATTGTCTTCCCTCGTTTCACGGAGAGTTTGCCGATAGCCTCGCCCAACCATTCCGCCAAAGACAGGTCAGGGGCGATCCATCTGGCCAACGGTATGACAAGCGGTGATTCCAACCAGGTCGCACCGTGCCCCCGCCCCCGTGTAGTGAAGACTTGCGACTCGTATTTCCCGGTATGTCCGTTGCCGCCATTTCCCTGCGGAGCATATCCGTGGAAGCGATGCGTAGCCATTCAGACGGGATTTTCCCGAAGTGCATCGTGATCTGCGTGGCGTTGACCATCAGCTTGTCGCCGACACGCCGGAACGTGACGGGGAACCCTTCCTCGAAGTGCATGACGATGTCGTCCTGCGGGACGGCGTGCAGCTCCCCGGCTTCCAGTTCCAGAAGCTTGTTGCCCCACACTTCCAATTCATCAAGCAGGTCACGGGGTATAATAGTCTCCTTGCGTACCAGTTGTAAAAGCCGGCGCATATCGATGGGACGGAAACCCCACTGTTCCCTGCCGTTTTTCCGGAAACTGATTTTCAATGCCGTCGGGCAAACACGGGCGATGGCGCCGTTTTCAAGCAGTTCGTCCCGCTTGAGTATATCGCATATATCCACGGCGCAGATATGGAGCTGGCCGTTATGGTTCCGGGAAACCCTTATGTTCCAGTCCCGGAACGGAACATTCCTATTTTCCCTCATAGGTATTTCCTCCTTTCTTTTGGTTATCAGACTTACGTTTGTTTTCAAGCAAGGCTCTCTTATGTGCCATCTTGCGCACCGGATAGTACGTGCGTTTCTCGCCGCAAAGGGCGTCATAATCTTTCAGCATCAGTGTGCCGAGGTCGGCCAGCTCGATTTCCACATCCGGATGCAGATGCCTGAAATAGAGTCCGCCGCTGCATACATACTTGCCCGTGCAACAGAATGAGATAGCCTGCAAGTTGCCTTTTGTCAATTCCGCCGCGCTGTGCAGCGAGCGCGTGACCGCTACAAGAACCTGTGCCCCGTTGAAGATGAGCACCATCTTGGGTCGTTTAAATGTGCTGCGTCTCATGTTGTTCTAAAATTTGCGTTAATTCCTCCTTTGTAAATCTAAGACCGGCAGCCTGTACCAGCCAAGTGTCTGAAACCGTAAATCCACCGGACAGCAGTTCGTCCACGCGCTCCAGAAGGTAGACACCGAACGCGGGATCGATGTAAACGACAAATAATAGAGCCAGACATTCATCAATTAACAGGTGTCCCGACGCCTCGTCACGGATGATCATCTTTTCCCTGTCTATTCCGTAGCGTCTGCCAACGCCGTTGCCCAGTGATGGAAAGCGACACGGAAATCACGGACATTATGCCGGCGTGCATCTCCTTTGGCCTGGATGAAGCGTGTCGCGTCGAAATAGACCGGTCCGTCTTCCCGTAACGTTCCGAAAAGCAGATCGGGGAACTCCCTGTACCGGATTATCCGGCAGGGAATCTTTTCTTCTTTCATGTTCTCTTTTTCATTGTTCTTGGATTTGTATCTAACGTGGTGCAAAGATATATCTTTTTAATATGAAATACACTATAAATATATACATAAATTACACTTTTAATAAATTGTTAATCACTGATAATAAGATATTTACAACATAAATAAAACCGAAATATCTATATATTTAAGTTGTATATTTCGGTTTGTAAATCAAGCATTAAGAGTCCCGTTCTCCATATATTCTTTTAGCCGTAAAAACCTCTCTTGAGGATTGTCTCTACTCTTTGAACAAGAAACAAAAAAATTATGGCTACATCGGACAAATCATTTAACGGGGAACTCTTGGAGAGTATTTTTAAGACCTCCAAAAAGACAATTCAGGAGTATGTCCGCGAAATCGAGCGCAACAACGCTACCGTTCATGCCGTCAGGATACCGGCTCGGGATATATTCTCGATGACCGCGCCCGGCTCATTGACCTGTATGAAGCCTGCCTGCAACAGGACGCTCATATACGTTCCGTTGTCGAGACACTGGAAAGCCAGATTCTCGGCGACCGCTATATGCTTGCCCGTGTAAACGAAAAGGGAAAATACATCAAGGACGTGGCGAACTCCCTGAAGATACAGGGTTCGCAGTTCGACAAGATAATCAAGGGCATAGTGGAATCCAAGCTCTACGGGTACACCCTGCTTGAAATCATGCCGCATACTGACCCCAGAACGGGCAGGCTGGCGGAAGTCAACATCATCGAACGGCGTAATGTGTTGCCGGACCAGAAAACGGTACTGAAGCGGCAGGGACTGTGGGAGCCGCATTGGGATTTACATGACCCGGCATATTACCGTTGTTATGTACTGGTAAACTCCGGCGACTTGGGACTTTTTTCCGCCACGACCCCTTTGATACTGGCCAAGAAATTCACGGTGGCCAACTATGTGAACTTTTCCCATACTTACGGACAGCCGATTATCCACGGAAAGACGGTCAGCGAGAGCAACGCCGACCGCAAGAGGCTGGCTAACGAGATAGCCAACGCGGCACAGAACAAGGTGGTGGTTACCGGCATTGAGGACGAGGTCGATATCAAGACATTCACCATGTCCAACTCGGAAAAGATATATACCGGGCTTATCGAGTTTGTGAACAAGGAAGTTGCCAACCTCGTGCTCGGCTCCGAGTCGATGGCCGGAGGGATGCAGTCGTACGTGGGTTCACGAAAGCACACCAGACATTTTCCGCGACCGTATCGAAGTCTACCGTCGGTATATCGAAAACGTCATGAACGAGGAGATAATCCCCCGCCTGGTGGCTATCGGGTATATCCCCGGAGGATTGGAGTTCCGGTATTCGAACCGGATAGAGATGAGCAACGAGGACCGCATCAAGCTCTATTCGCTGATCACGGACAAATATGAAGTGGCGGCCGATGAGATCGAGAAAGAGTTCGGTATCAATGTGGGCCGGCAGCTCAATGTTATCCCGGGATTAGGTTTCGGAGCCGAAGGCGGCTCATCCGGTCTCAGCCACAACGACCGGGGCATCATGTCGGACGAGGAGTATTTCCGGCGTTACGGACGCCCCGGGGGGCGAAGGTCGGAAATTTTCTGCGGGGAGCGGAATAGAAGCCCGTCTTCCGCTCCCGGACAACGCTCCGTTCAGGGCTGTCAGGGCATCTGCAACCACGGAATCCGATACGGAAAAGGAGTATCGTGTCATTTTCGATGCATTCCGCAGGCTGATCCTCTATTGGGAGAACAGCGCGGAACGTCTCGACATTATAGAGGACATCATCACCTGCGTGCCTCTTTCCTCATAGACCGTGCGCTGACAGGTCTGCGAATCGATATGGACCGGGCATTGGAGATACTGAAAAATCACAACTCCTTTACAACAGAGAGGGAACGGCAGCAGCGTGACATCCTGATTGCAGCTATAGACAACCTGGTGGATTTTGCCGCGGCAGAGGAGTATGCCATGCTCGGGGAACTGCCCGAGACAGCGGATGAACAGGACATGGAAGCATACGAAAAGATATGCCGCAGGTATAACCTCGTCCATGCGGAGGAAGAGAACAACCAGGTATTCTTCGCGGCCTCGATGGCCGCATGGTGGATGGCGGTGGATATGGATACCGTGCTTACCTACATGACACAAGGCGATGAACGGGTACGTGCCTGGCATCTTTCATTGGAAGGGATTTCCTTCCGCAAATCCGAGTTTCCTCCGGAGCTGATACCGCCGATCGAATGGGGATGCCGCTGCTTTCTGGTCGCGGAGGGGTTCGCCGCTGTCCGGGCGGCTTTGCCGGATAAGGGAGACTATCTGGAAAAGGTGGATCCGGTCTTCCGGGAGAGCCTGGCAACCGGCGGGCGTATCTTTTCCGATGCGCACCGCTATTTCTCCGTCCCGCTTCCGGGTTACATGAATGATATTGTGAAACGCATTAAAGGAAAGTTCGCCTATGCCCAAGATAACGCTTGATGAGTTTTGCAGCCACTGGGTAAGCAGGACCAGTACGCGCGTCATGGCCAGCCGGCTGGAGTTCAACGTATTCGACTTCGCAACTGCTGCCGGTGACTATACCAGGCAGCAGTTCGTGTCCTCATTCGCTTCGGGGGGATTCAACGGTAGCAAATGGGCGCCTCGTACCTCCAAATGGGGAAAGAGGTTCACCCATCCTCTCATGAACGATACGGGGACTCTGGCCCGGAGCATACAGTCGGAAGCCGGCCGGACAGACATAGTGGGACGGCGTTCGGACCGTACGCGCATCTTCCGGAAAGGCGCCAGGTATTGCATGTGGACTACGGAAAAGAGCTTTCCAGTCAAGGGCAAGCGGGGACGCAGCAAGGAGCGTTACGGGCATTATGCCGCCATACACAATACCGATCCGAAGTTCGGGCTGTACACGGTAAACCAGTATTCCACGCGCCGTCCCGTACACCGGCAGTTCATCGGATTCTCACCGAAGACGGACGACTATATCGCCGCCCATTTCATAGATATGATTTTTAAAGGATTTCCACACCAGCCGTTATGATAAAAGACAAACACCCAGCACCACAGCCCGCACAACCGTCGGCACCGGCGGAGAGCCTGCCTGAAGAAGTTTCCGCGAACCCTTTCGTGGAGATATACCGGGCCGTTAAGCGGGCTGTCCTGACCCTGCGGGAGAATCCGGACGACCCGTTGTCGCCGCCCCTGTTCAAAACCGTCGCTATCGACAACGGCCAGTTCGCCCGCATTGTCCGTGACGATAACACGGAGTATGAGACTGTGTTCCCTGCCGTGTTCATCCACTTTATCAACGTGAGGTACCTGGTACAGCAACAGCGTATCGGTGAGGGACGCGCCACCATGCGCGTGCGGTTTATCTTGAATACGCTCAACAATGCGGACGAAGACAAGGAATGCGAGGCGTTTCTGGTCTTCCAGCGGCTCAATGTAGCCATACAGGATGCCAAGAACCATGAGCCGGCGCTGAGCGAGCGGTGCAACCTGACCTATTTCGACATGCCGCTTTCAACCAATATGTTGCAGGCGTACTGGATAGACTACGAGGTATGGTTCAGGGAATCTTCCGCGTGGAAATACAGGGACTGGGTAAAAAGGTATGTGGTCATGCCCCCGTTCACCCAACACAGCGATGCGCCGCAACATGACAGCGGCGGACACGGCTTCCATCCGCGTCCGGAACATGACGAAGTATCTGGTTTTTCGGATACCGGATCGGAAAATTGAAATCCATGCAGGAGATTTATCCGCACTGCGTATAAACAGACATGAATCAGCAGATAATACAAGACTCATGATACATTTTCTGTACTTGCTGAATTTAGAATGTTCAGCATGCCGGTCTTGATACAAATAGTTGCAACCGGTCTGTAATTTGAACAATCTATTATACTGTAAAGATAATCGCATTTCCATAAATGGATGGATTCTCATATTTCCACTTCCATAAATAGCAGTGCAAAACCTTTTCTTTTTCCACCGCCTACTCTTGTTCAAATAACCCTTGCATATGGATATGAACACACTTCAATATGTCGTCGGAGAGGCGAAGGCAGGCCAGCCGGCTGTTATCCGTTTCTTCGGTCGCGTGACGGAAGAGACGACCTCACGTTTCAATGACGAGTTCGACTTTTTGGAAAATATCATCCGTCCCTCCTGTATCCGCGTGTTGATCAACTCGGAGGGCGGCAGTGTCCTTTACGGCATGTCCACCTATTCCACCATCGCCAATGCCACGGTGGATACGGAATGTATCATCGAAGGGGTCGCGGCATCGATGGCCTCCATCATCTGGGCGGCGGGCAAGCGTTCTCTCATGCGTGATTATGCCATACTGATGATTCATAACCCGATGTTGCCGGACGATGACGGAGGGGAACCGTCGGACATGGTAACGGCTTTTACCAAACAGATCGAGACGATTTACCGGAAACGGTTCGGCCTGAAAGCGGAGCATGTGCGGGCCATCATGGACGGACAGGCAGGAAAGGACGGGACCTATTTCGACGCACAGGCTGCCGTCAAGGCCGGCATCATACCTGCGGAGCATGTCATCCATACCTCGAAGCAGCTTTGCCGTAAAGTGCATGACGAGATAGAAGGATTGACCGATACGGCCGCCATCCAGGAACTGATGAGCCGTGTCAGCGCGGGAAATAAACCTTTCAAAGGCATTGAACCTACTCTTACAGAAACGGAAAACGATATGGCAAACGAAAACAAGACACAAGGCTTTGAGTACGGGGCGATTGCAGCCTCGCTGGGCATGAAGGACGGTGAGGTCAAGGACGTGATGGCACGTATCTCTGAACTGGCCGCGATGGAACCCAAATACAGAGAAATACAGAAATCACTGAGCGACGCGCAGACCGTCATCGCCGGAAAAGACGCCTCCATCCGGAACTTGCAGACAGACCTGGCCGCAGCGACGGCACGCCTTTCCGCCTACGAGCAGAAAGAGAAGGACGAGCAGGCTTCCCGTATCGAGACATTGGTGGAGAATGCCATTGCAGAAGGCAAGATTGACCGTGAGGCGAAAACGCAGTGGGTGGAGATGGCCGGTTCCAACTTCGAGTTGCGGAAAGCACGCTGGCTTCCATTCCCGCGCGGAGAAAATCTCGAAGGAAATCGCCGATGACCCTGCCAACATCCAGGCCACGGCGGAAGCGACAAAGACCGCCGAACAGCTGATGGCCGAGAAGGTGGCGGAAGTGGTCGGTGCGGATTTCAAGTTCCGAAAGCTCTGACAGACTATCCGCGGGCGTCCGCCCGATTTTAACTGACATGCCGGAGACCGCAGTGTCTCGCGCGGAAACAGCAGGTATCCGCCAGTCGGCCGAGTTTCATTCTTCAACGGAAAACTTAAAACGACAATGGCTGATACAGTAAACTTTCTTCAAAACGGGTATAGCGGCGAAGTACTTGAGGACTTGCTGACCTATACCGTGCAGGGCAATGATACGGTCCGCGAGGGACTGATTCATATCAAGACGGGCATCCAGCACCGCTATACGCTTCCTGCCATCAAGCTGGGCAACATTATCCAGGACAACGTGCCGACCCACAACCCATCCACGGAGCCAAGGGCGATGACGGCACGAACGAGTACCAGTCACCGAACGCCATCTTGAGCCGTCCGATTTTATGGTCTATCTCGAGTTTAACCCGAGGGACTACGAGAAGTACTGGCGTTTCGCGCAGCCGGAAGGCAATCTCGTGTTCCGCGAGCTCGACCCGAAAATCCAGGCGACGATGCTCCGTCTCCTTATGGACAAGAAAAACGAGTATATCGGAAACGCCATCTGGACTTCCGCCCGCGGAGGAGAGACGGTGGCCAAGATTACCGCACCGGAAGGCTGCACGAAAATCGGAGCCAACAAGGAGAAATATTTTGACGGGGTCATCAAACGGATCCTCGACAATGTGAACTCCTCCGATGCCGAGGTGGTTGCCGGAGGGCAGTGCATCATTTCGGGAACGACCGAGCTGACGGACGGGGCCGCGGTGGAGGCGGCGCTCTATGCGATGTGGAGGAAATGTCCGAAGCAGATCCGAAAGAAGACATCTCTGACCTTTGTGGTCGGATGGGACGCCTGGGACGCGTATGACCAATATATCTCGGACAAGCAGGTCAAGTATTCCGAGAATACCGAGGTCAACCGCTATCGCTTCAAGGGCAAGCGCATCGTCCCGGTCGTGGGAATCCCCGAACACACGATGGTGCTCGGCGAGTTCTCCACCGGCATGGACTCCAACCTGTGGATGGGGGTGGATTACGCGAACGACACGGACATCCTGAAAATCGACCGTCTGCAGGCCAACTCCGAGCTGTTCTTTTTCCAGATGCGCATGAAAATGGACGTGAACATCGTCCGCCCGGCGGAGATCGTGGTCCATACCGCCTACAAGAAGAGCGAATAACACACCTTTCTTCATTCTCAATATCCACCCGGGGAGCGGAGGCAAGGCCCCGTTCCCCATTTTCATTCTACTGTTATGGCAAAGAAAATCAACACGGAGGAAACTCCGCAGACAGACAACAATAATATTCCTGCACCGGAGGCTCAGGCGGTGCCCGTTCCGGAAACGGCATCGGAAAACCTCGGGACAGGCGGCGAGACTGAAGACAGGCTGCCGGCCAAGACCGCGGGGAAAGGGAATGCAGGGTCGGAGGAGACGACAGAGCCTCACATCCTGTCCCTGTTGAAAAAGTTCCCGGCATATCCGTCGCTGTACATCGACACGCACGGAGGAACCTATGCGCCGGACACGGCGGCCGCCATCAGGGGCAAGGCCGTACTCTACAGGAATCCTTTCTACAACGAACTTAAAAAGAAATCATAATGGCACTCGGTAATGTATTTATCAAGGATGTGGACGGCAATATTCCTTACGATACCGGCTCGTCGGGCGAGAAGGTGACGGGACTGCTGTTCGACGTGTCCCTCCAGCCGACGCTTTTCACGGAGGGGTATGGTAAAACCAATGAGACCAGGCTCAAGCCTGGCGATGTCTGCTACATCACCTCGTTCAAGTCCGCCGTGAACGACTTCGGTATCATCGAACGTGTGGAGGCAACCGACGAGGAGGAGATGAATGTCAATTTCCTGCACGGCATCCCGGCATACCATATCCGTGAATTTTTCCGCATGTCCGGCAATCCGGGCGGTTCAGGAAAACTCTACGTGATGTTCGCGGACTGTTCGGCGAACTGGGATGCGCTGGAAATCATGCAGCGTGCTGCCGGGGGTATGATCAACCAGATAGGCATATGGACGGAACAGCCGCTGTGGAAAGCGAACGGCGCATCGGAACAATACAACCTCAATCTGGTAAAGGGGCTCAACGACGTGGCCGTGGGGCTTGCGGAGCAGAACCAGCCGCTCTCGCTCATCCTTTCCGCCAATCCTTCCAATACGGGGGCGGATACGACTGAGGGGCGTCAGATTGACCTGAATAAAATACCTTCATGCATCTGTGAATCAAGCCGTATCAGCTGTATATTCGGCCAGGCGCATCACGAAAAGATCTCCACGATGCAGATGTGCAACAGGAACCATACGCCCGTGGGATTTTTGGGAGCGGTTATGGGAGCCATAGCAAAGGCCAACGTGCACGAATCCATCGCATGGGTCAAGCAGTTCAATCTCTTCGCGGACGATTTCCAGGAAATAGAGTTGGGGTTCGGGGACATCAACCTCGACGAGGCAGAGGAGAACTTCCTCAGCCTGAACCGGTACGAGTCACTCTCCCCGTCACTGCTGGACGAACTCGACGATAAGGGGTATATTTTTCCCATCAAGTATGCCGGCCGCGAGAACGGGATCTACATCTCGAAAGACCAGACATGCTCACATGGGGATTTCCGTACCATTGCCCGGAACCGCACCATCAACAAGAGCCGCCGTGCCGTGCGTGCAGCCCTGCTGCCGTATGTGAACTCACCGCTGATGGTCAATCCTTCAACCGGGTTCCTCGCCCCGTCGAAGATTACAGCTTTCAAGACACTCATCGGGGATATACTGGCCAAGATGCAGGCGGCGCAGGAAATTTCAGGATACGCCGTCACTATCGACCCGAACCAGAACGTGTTGGTGGACGACACGCTGCGCATCTCCTATGTCCTTGTCCCGGTGGGCGTGGCCGTGAAGATTTATGTAGAGGAAGGACTGTCATTAACCGCAAATAAGACATAGCATATGGCAATAATCAACAATGTAGCATACTCGTGGTCGATGATAACCCTGTCATCGACCGCCCTGGGAATCGATGAAGGTTCCACGACCCTTGAAGCGTGTCGGCCATCAAATGGTCGAAGAAGCGCAAGGTCGAAAGTAACTACGGCATGGGAGGACGGCCGGTGTCGAGGGGGTTCGGGAACATTACCTATACGGCGAGCATCACGATGGACTATGCCACGCAACAGCTGTTGCGTTCGGTGTACGGCTCGCTGCTCGAAATCGGCGAGTTCGACCTGATTATCAGCTTTGCCAACCCGATGGCCGGCGAGGACTGGACAACGACGACCGTAACGCTCAAAGGTTGCATCTTCACGGAGGATTGTCTCGAGTCACAGCAGGATGATACCAATATCACCCATGAATTCGATCTCAACCCGTTCGATATCCAAATCGGCTCGGGTGATACAATCTAAGCTGTCATGGATGTAACTTTCGAGGGGAAATCTTCTACCGGAAAGAACGAATGGCTCACGCCTCCCTGCCTGCTTCGGAGGCTGGGGCCGTTCGATTTGGATCCGTGTTCGCCCGTAAACCGCCCATGGGATACGGCGCGACATCACTATACCATTGAGGATGACGGCCTGCAACAACCCTGGTTCGGACGTGTGTTCTGCAATCCTCCCTATGACACTGCACTGATTGTCCGGTTTATCCGCAGGTGTGTCGAACACAGGAATGCCGTCGCGCTCACTTTTGCCCGCACGGACACGCGCCTGTTCCACGAACTGATATTCCCAAACGCCGATTCAATACTCTTTATCAAGGGACGGCTCAGTTTTTACCATGTTACGGGGGAACAGGGTGGTACGGCCGGAGCGCCGTCATGCCTGATCGCCTTCAACAAAGAAAATACCGCGGTTCTGGAAACATGCGGTATCGACGGGAAGTTGGTGAAGCCACGACTTCAATAGTCAACCATAAATTTGTTACATAATAACCCGTCTGTTTGCCGGATATTGACCTTGGCTGACAGACGGGATTTATGTATGGCAGACTTAAATCGAAATATGCGCTTCCTTATCGAATGACGTATGCTCGTTACTGAACACATAGCCCAACTGGTTGCATATGCACCGGGTGTTTCCGATGACCTTATTGATATTGCGGTGCGAGTGGCCATATATCCAGTATTCAATCGGGCTGTCTGCAATGAAACCGCCAAGCTCCACGGTAAATGCCCCATTGAGCGGACTGCCCTTGAACTCCGGCGCCATCAGTTCGAATGACGGTACATGATGAGTGGCGACAATGAGATGTCTGGCAGTACTTTGTTTTACGCTCTGTTCCAGAAAACGGAAACAGCGCGAATGTTCGTCATTGAACCTTGTCCAGTCCAGCGGTTCGCTGCCGTAACGCATCCTGCGGAAATCTGTGATGGCTGCCTCAGTTTCATAGGCATCCTGCAACAGGATATGTGACCACAGTGTGGTAGCGATCAATTCTATATCGTTACCCAATGGGATAACGGCATTATAGTGGCAGGTGATGTTTTCCCTGATTTTGAGCGACCAGCCGTTATACAGCTTGTCTATGTCGAACATCTTGTAAAACTCGTGGTTTCCGGGAACACGATGACCCGGCTGTAATTTCCGGAAGCCCAGTCCCAGAACGGATGTCTGGAGTAGTTCTCATCTCCGATATATCCTATATCTCCGGCAAGGACAAGCACTTCTCCGGCAACAGCCAGCGGGTTGTGCTTCAAAAAACTGCTGTTCTCCCGAAACTCGAGATGCAGGTCGGATGCGTATTGGATTCTCATTGTTGTGTTATGAAATTGGCTTCAAGTTGTTCCAATAACTGTTCTCCGGAAATGCTTTTAAGTCCTGCCGATTTGAAAAAATCAGAGTTTGGCACTTCTTCTTTGACAGCCAGGCAAAACCTGTCAACATCTTGTTTAAGCGAATCAGGAACTTCGTAGGTGTCGGCAGGAGCAAGCATGGCAACCAGCCGGAATACATCTTTCTTGTGCTTGACGATATGTTTGCTGTCCACTTGTTCTCCATTGCTTTTCCGCTCGGTCATTTCTAAATAGGCCCTGCATTTCAGACAGATAAGACTTTCAATGTTCGCAATATGTACGCCCTCCTCCAACGTGCTGTGTTCAATGGTATAATTATAATAGTCATCATCCATCAAAATGGCTGACAGACTTGACAGGTCATCATCAACCGGAATGGGGGTAATGTGGGCATCGTCCGGGAATTTGACAACCCCGATATTTCGTGAAAAGAGTTCTATCTGATACGGGAAATCCGGATTTCCCGGTTCCTTGAACCTGTAATATTCATGCCTGCATTCCCCGTTCCCGGTTCCCTTATTCCTTTGTCTGTACCCTGCGGTTTTTACAAACTCCCAGAATTTTGCAGCAAAATCCGAAGACAGCGCCTCCACAATCAGTATAATGTCTATGTCCTTGGTCGCCCTTGGAGTTTGTGCATATATTTCTTCATGCATTTCACAGGCAGTACCACCTATGATGACATAGTTTCCTTCATATCCGGTGAAAAACTCCCTGAATTTATCAATTCCTCTTACCATATCATATTATTTATCATAGTTTCCAATTCTATTTGAATGCGTTCATCATCCATATCCTTCATGGCCAGAAATAAAGACAATTTGTCTACAATGCCGTTTTTTGAGAAAAAACATGGATTGTAACGCCATATCTCTATGCGGGTCTCGCCATATTCCTTGTCTGTCCGGATTTGCAACCGTCGAGCTTCTTCTTTTGCAATGGCATAAGTGTCATTTTTTTCCTTGTTCAGCATTGAATATTCCGACAAGGCATTTACTCCACTAATACAAAATACTTCATCAGGCAGACTATCGGTATATACAATCCGCTCGATGGGGTTCGCCAGGAACGGCAACATCCTGTCCCATAATTCACGCTTTTTGAACTGAAATATCATACTCTTTGTCTTGCCGCCGGATAAAGCGATAACTTCTTTATCTTTCAGCCATCTGACCGCCCGGTTTACATTGGCATACGACACGTTGAAAAGATCTGCAATATCATAAGTTCCTTTCCCTTCGAGAGACTTTACTTCAAGATGATAAAGGATTATGCATTGGGCAATTGCAGGAATCTGCGTTTCTTCACCTCCCCCGATATTATTTTTATGCGGTTTCAAATCTATCAACAAATCCGGTATGAACATTTGCTTTTGCGGTATGATGAAATTTACACGATGTCTGACAAGACGCCGTACATTATAGGCCGCCACTGTACGCAATACAAATATTACCGGGCATTGGGCTTTTCGCTCAACCAGTTCTTTTTGTTTCCGCATCTGCCCCGGAGTATATGCAGAACTGTCTGCACTATACAGAAGAACTACGTCATGCCCCAACAAGTTAGCCGTACAAAATGTATAACCGGCAGTAATATTGGCTGGGAATGTATGCAAGACATCCTTTTCGACCGGCCTGATGTCCGCCCTCAAATCAAGCAATTCAGCGATGTACCGGCTTGTCACATCTATAAAATCATCTATTTTGCACATAATCATTTATGTTTGAGAATATGCAAAATTAACGATTATATACTATATATCAAAGAAATATATGAAATATATTCAGCGAAATTTCCTTTAAAGACTGATCTGGGAATATCAGGAGCAAAGAAGTTTTTTGTATAACATATGGATTACAAGTGAATAAGAACCGTGTCTTCAACCTTTCCACGATTCTTTGTCCTACTCTTTCGGTGAATCAAAACAAATTCGATATGGACGAAAAAATGCTTTCATTGGAACAGGAGATCAAGATCAAGGAAAAAGCCCTCAAACTGAAAGAGGAGAAGAAACTCCGCAAGATTTGTCCGATGGTCGTTTTCGGAGACACCGCAAACGGCGAGAAAGAGATTTATGTGGCCTACATGTCCGAACCGAGCTTTCCGCAGTTCAGCAAATTCATGGCCGCTTCCAAAAAGGACGAGGTAATCGCCATGCGCACGTTGGCCCGCGACTGCTTCGTGGACGGAGATAAGGAACTCGTGGACGACGAGTCGCTCTTCCTGTTCGGTCTGATGGGACAGCTTTCCGAGCTGATCACCACCCGCCAGAGTGTCCTGGTAAACTTATAAGCCGGTGGGTAGTGACCGACGAGCAGCGCATCCGCCAGCGGATGATCTATGTCCGCCACTACTTTCCCGGCGTCAACCTCGACACGATTTCCGACGAGGAGTTCGCGATGCTTTCCGAAGAGGCGTTGTGGCTGCACGAGCAGATGCTCATCAGCCGTATGCCCGTTCCGATGTCATTGCCGGAGAGGACTCCTTGACCTGCCGCCGTAAGCTTCCGGTTTGCGGCGGCCTTCGTTTCATAATCTCCGCCCTTGCGGAAAGACTATTCTTTTAACGCAGTACCCATTACCATGGCTCAGGAACAGAACTATCAGGTCAACTACTCCATCAACGTGGATGCCTCTCAGGGCACCAAGCAGGTTATCGCCTTCGGTGAGGCGGTAGGCAAGCTGGTACAGGCGAAAGCGTCCCTGACTCCGGCCGTCACGAACATCAAGAATATGATGGACGAGATAGACCGCGTGTTCCGCACCAAGAACGGCAAGAAACGTAATTTCGATTACCGCCTGACCATCGATACGAAAAAAAGCGAAGAGAAGCTGGAACGTATCAAGGGGTTACTCACGGATATTTCCACGCTTTCCAAAGGCATCAGCCTGACCATCAATGCCGGTCAGGCTTTGGACAGCAAGAAAATCAAGGCCAACGCCAAAAGCCTTTACGAGAAAAAGGCTGCCGAGATGCGCAAAGCGGAGATCGAAAAGAATGCCGCCTCGTCCGTTGGCACGATGGCAGACGCGCAGAAACGCATTACCAAAGCCATCGGGAAAATCAACTCCGCCCTGGTTTCCATGGAACGTGACCGGGAACTGCAAATCAAGACCGGGACGGCGGAAAACAGGTTGCAGCAGATACTTTCCCTATTGGGTCGTATCAAAAGTGCTTCTGTCATTTCTTTCAACATGCAGGGAGCATACCATCCGAAGGACTCACACCTTCCGTTCCGGTGCCATATGCTCCGCAGCCTTCGTAATGCCCGAAAAGGCCCGGCAAAAACTGATGGAACGGCTTTATGCAGGACAGCAGCTGCATCGCCAGAAACTGGTCCACGCGGAGGAGCTCTTTACCGCAGACCAGCGCCGTAAGGCGGCTCTGGCAGAAACCGCCGCGGCGGAAAAGCGGCGTGCCGATGAAGCGCGGGCTAAAGAACGGGAGTGCAAGAATGCCGCCCGTGCTGCGGAGAAAATACGCCGGCAGGCAGAACAGGCACGCCGTAAGGCAGAAACGGAACGTATAAAGGCCGAGCAGGCTGCAAGACGGCAGGAACAGCGCAATGCGATGCAGTCCGTCAGGCTCATGCAGCGGGAACATACTGCAGCCGGTACGCTCTACCGCAGTAAACGCCGTGCCGCCATCAACGTATCCAGTATTCGAAAGCGCCGTCACTCAGGAACCTCCCGTTCGCTTCGATGCTCAATGCCTATATGGGTTACAGCCTGATCCGTTCGGAACTGACGAAGGCCATCGACTATTCCAACATCATGGAATCGGCACATTCCATCCTCCGTGTGGCGGACAGCGACCTCAAGACATTCGAGACCCGTTTTGACAGTATGGCCCGTCATGTCCGTAAAATCGGCATCGACACGAAATACACAGCCGTGGAGATTGCCGGTGCCGTCAAATACCTGTCGATGGCGGGCATGAATATCGAGACAATCAACAAGTCCATCCGCCCGATCACGAACCTGGCACTTATCGGTGACAACGACGTGTCGTATATCGCCGACCTGGCCACGAACATCATGGCCGGTTATGATATCCATAACGACAGCATGGACAGCGTGGCGGACATTATCTCCTCCACCATTTCCCGCTCGAATGTGAATATCGTGGAGATGGCGGAGTCATACAAGATGGCTGCCGGTTACCTGCGTATGGCGGGCGTGGACTTCACGGAAAGCAGTGCCGCCATCGGTCTTTTGGGCAATATGGGTCTGAAGGGAACGCTGGCGGGAACCTCGTTGCGTGCTCTTTCCACACGTTTTGCCAAACCTACCAAGGAGGCACAGGAAGTTCTGGACCGCCTGGGCATCCGGTTCACGGAAATGCGCGACATCGAGGGGGTGCAGGTCGAGAAACTCCGTCCTATAGCGGACATTTTCGAGGAATTGAACAAGAAGGGCGCGTCGATGGCGGATGTCCAGGCAATCTTCGGGAAAATTGGCGGTAACGCGGCGATGATGTTCCTGAAGAACTACGACAAACTACGAGAACTGACTTCATATAACCGGGGGTCCCAGGGCGTTTCCTCAGAACTGGCATTGGTAAAGCAGAATACGACCAAGGGATTGTGGGCGCAGGTGACCTCCCAGCTGACCGAAGGGTTCATGCAGGCATACGAGGTGTTGGAACCCTCTATCCGCACTGTGCTCCGCACTTTTCTGGCAAAGTTCAAGGCTCCGGAATTTACCCGTGGCCTGGTGTCCATCGGGAATGCCTTGTTGGACATCTTCACCGTGATCGGCAATATCGGCGCATGGGTGACCCGCAATTTCCATTGGATAGACCCGCTTGTCTTTACAGGCGTTGTCGCGACCCGGCTGTTCAAGGTGGCGGGAGCCCTGACGAATATCGGCATCGCATGGGGTTTATCGGCAAACAGTCTGCGGCCACGACATCAATCAGTGCCGTGCAGGGGCTGCTGGGGGCGGGTGGTATCGGTAAGGTTTCGTTTGCCCAGAAGCGGGCCATCGTGTCGGCCATGCAGTCCGCAGGCGTGGCGGGACGGGGAGCGATGAACCGCGCCTTGATGGCCGGGGGCGGTGTCATCGGAGCCAAAGGAGTCCTGCAGTCGCTGTTTGCCACACAGGTGGCTACCGGCAGCGGACTGACCGGTGCTGCCGCCTCGTTGAGTGCCATCAGTACAGGCGCGGTTGCCGCCACGGCAGGTATAGCCGCATTGGTCGGGACTTTGGATGGGTGGCTTACAAGACTGGAAGATAAAGGAGGCGAAGGATGCCGTACTGGAAGAGATCGAATCGAACCGCAAGTACCGTTATCCGTCCATAGAGGCACTTTACTCCTCCCTGAGCGAGACCTATAACATGGCTGTCAAGACAAAGCGTGCCGTGGACGAGGTCGTGCCGGCAAAAGTATCGAAGAGGCTTCGGGACATAAAATCGGAGCCTTCACATCCAACTGGTGGGCCGGGTTCTTGGGGGAATTTGCCATCGCTTCATCTGAGGGGATGGTATCGCGAGACCATGTGTATAACATGGACAAAGCCCGTCAGGATGACATAAGGGATGCGCTTGTCACCCTTGCCAAACGCGACAGCCAGACACGTATCGATGCCGCGTACGCCGAGTTCGGGAAGATGGGTACGGTATTGGAAGTGGACGCTTTCCTCAAGACGGTAAAGGAGCGTTTCGGGCAACAGGAGAAGGATCTCGACAAGTCTTTGTGGCGTATGCAGGATGGCAAGGCCGTCTATGTGAATGATATCGGGGACAGGTCGGAAGCGGTTGCCGCCCGCACATACGACTATGCCCGGTACATGAACACGCAGACCGTTCCGGAGATTGTGCGTGCCGCCACCGCTTATCGGAATGCCATATCGAGTGCCGCCAATGCGCATGAGCTGATGCGTAAGGGAGGGTTCGACTTTGACCAGTTCAGGGCCTGGGGATTCGAGCAGGACGAAAACGGGCTATGGAAACAGCGGGCACTGGGGCAGAACGCCACCGATGCGCAGCGTATAGACAACATCGCGCATCGCAAGCTGGCACATACGACACTCGTGAAGTTCTTTTCATCGCTCCGGCAGACTTTCGGAGGTTCGGCGGAGGCAGCCGAGAACATCCTCCGCGTGGCGGGCTTCACTCCCGACCAGTACGGCAACGAACCGGATTCCAACGATACACGTCCGTTTGCTGCCAACCCGATTACCAACACGCATCTGGATGACGGAGGGGCCGGCGGCAACTATTCCGGCACGGGGCGGTTGTCCTCGGCGGCACCTAAACAGGTCATCGTGAACATAGAGAGCCTGCTCAGTGTCAGGACCATCGACTGATGAAGTCGAAGGAGGGGCAGACGGAAGAGATACAGAACCTGAAAGAACAACTGGCACAGGCGCTCATCGATGTCGTGCATGACTTCGATGCCTCCTGGAACGCATAAAATGAAAGGATTATGGGAAGACTGATACAAATCGCGGCCTCGACTTTGTTGAGCGGAGGCATACTCAACCACGGTTCGCTTGGCGGATACATCAGCAACGCCACGCGTCTGGCGTTGGGCATGGGGCTTGCCGAATTGCAGGACGGGCAGGTACATTACTTCTCCAGGCACCATGACCTGCTCAAACGGGCAGCCATACAGGTTGCCTCGCAGACGGCTTACGGGTTGCTACGTTCTATCCCCGATACCTCAAATACTGGGAACAGCAGGTGCGGGACAAATATCTTCAGACACAGTCGCAGTCCAGCCTGGCGAACAAGACCGGACAGTACTATCAGCTCATCAGGGAACAGCAGGCGGTGGCGCAGAAGAAAAACCATACCGATTCCATCGTCGGCCGGACAGTAGCGGATTTTCTGGAACTGTCCATATCAGAGGAGGGGAAGTATTATGACAACAGCGAGTGCAAGGTTTTGCCGAACAGCCGGTATGGACTGGTGACATTCGTGGACCTGGGACCGCAGGTACAGGTCAGCAGCCGGAACAATATCCTGCTGACCCGGGTACAGGGGCGGGACTATACCCGCAAGGAATATATATCCGGGGGTGACCTCGAGATTACCATCAACGGCAAGATCACCTCCAAATACCCGGACGTGTATCCCGAGGCGGAAGTGTCCAAGTTTATCAGGCTGGTACAATACAAGGGTGTCATCGATTGCGACAACACGGTATTGCGCCAGTTCAACATTTCACGGTTGATTATACAGGCTATACCTTACAGCCTACGGATTGCCGGAACGTGCAGCCGTATTCGCTGAACTGTGTCGCCGTGGAGCCATCGGAAGCCGTGGAACTGAAACTGGCGGAACAGGAAAAGGTGGACACGGCCATCAAGCACACGAACAAGTGGATCAAGTATGTTAAATTCGGTACGGAGGTCATCGACCCCGCCTCGTTGCTTAAACTGACACGTTTATGGGTATAGCTGCAATGGATATCCTCTGCTGTCGCATCACCATCGGGGATGCCGACCCATCCAATCCGATGAGGATACAGAACGGCGTGGAGATTACGGAAGTCCAGTCGCTCGAAATCAACGAGAGTTACAAGAAGCTGATCGGAACGGCCAAAGTGATATTCCCGAAAGGGTCGGTATGCCGCTCCACGATTATCGGGAACGTGACATTGGAGGGCAAGGACGTGTCGAGGATAACGACGGAGGTGATGCAGGACGGTGTCATCATCGAGAAACGCAGCGCGCAGCGTCTGGTTGACGAGACGACATTCAAGGTCGGACAGCGCATCAATATCAAGCTGGGCTACAACGGCGTGCTGAAAAATATGTTCGACGGATACATTACCGGATACAATTCGGACAGCACGCTGGAAATCCAGTGTGAGAATATGGCCTACAAACTCAAACTGAAACAGGCACCTCATTTCGAGACCCCGGCGAAAGGGACGACGGTGAACGAGGTGCTGGAAGGCAAGTATAATATCCTGAAAGATACCGGCTTCAGGATACACTCGGATACGAAGCGGTTTGAGATACATATCGGCAAGGTAAAGGTCACGGACAACTTCACGGTAGCGGATATCCTTTCCGAATGGTCGAAGTACAAGGTCTACTGCTTTTTGAAATACGATGCCGATGATGACGGGGCCATGCCGTCCATTGCCGTCGGGCGTCCTTATTCGTCCAGCAAGGCTCAGCCGGTATTCCCGGAGGACGAATCGACAGGACCGTACAGGATATACTTCAACGAGCATGTGGCGCAGAGCAACCTGAAAGTGGTCAAGACCGATCCGAAGTTTTTGGCGGTGACGGGCAAGGCACTCGGGACGGATGAAAAATTCTTTGAGGTGACAGTACGCATGAATCCTGAATACGACCCGGAGATGCCGGGCAGCAAGGAGTTTCAGACGGTCAATGCCACGCAGATTTCAAAAAAGACGCACAAGGTAACTGGCAACACGACGGCATCGGGAGCGAAGACCAGGACCAAGGTGGATTTATCCACATATACCATCGTACCATATATGTCACCTCATGTCGGAATCAATTCCGACCGGCTTGTAGAAGAGACGACGGAATACTTTCGGAATTACAATCTGAACGGAATCACCGGCAATGTGACAGTATTCGGGGATTTCGGACTGTCTCCTGCCGTACAGGTGGAACTGATCGACTACCGTAATCCTTCCAAGAACGGCGTATACCTCGTGGAGGAGGTAACGACAACTTTCGGAGTGGGTGGATACAGACAACAGCTGGGCATTCCGTACAGGATTCGCAAATGACCATATTGTTTATTAATGGACATTCTTTCCTTCCAGAAAATACCCGAAAAGGAAAAACGGCATTCCGTGCCGCTCCAAGGAACATCACTGCTTTTTATTCATAATTAATCCACTGCATTTTTACAAATCCATGTCTTTAAAAATATTTTACAACAGGGGCGTTTCGGCAGGAAGAATAATATCTGCAAATACCTTTGATATAAATCAGTTAATCATCTTTTTGATTCTCTGAACCAGTATGGTCTTTCGTTTTTCTACAAAATCAGAAAAATTAGACAATGAAAGATCCGTATCCGGAATAAGGTGGTCCTCCATGAATTTCTGCATGTCCTTGTTCCGGGTCTGTTCACTAACCACTTGTCCAATGGCTTGGCGTTTTTAGACTCGTTCTCATTGGCATCGAGCATCTGCAGGTTTAGGATGGAATTGTAGACCTGCCAACCATATTTTTCCTTGTCTTTCTCTTCCAGATCATTGTATGCAGAGGCTGGGTGCAGGTGGTCCTGATGGAAATTATTGTTCCTGTAATCAAGATTCGGATACAGCATGGCCAATATTGGGAAACTATATCGTGAGTCTTTCTGGCTGTAAAGCAAGTCTTCTATAAAATCGTCACCTACATCCGACAGTTTCTTGATTTCAGAGTTTATTTCTGCTGCCGGGAACAATGTCACGGTTTCTTTTATATAACAGCCGGTGATGTCTGTAGTATATGCCCTTCTTGACTGTGCAAGAACGGAATCAGCACTTGCTCCGAATGCCCTGCGGAGCAGAATTGAGAACAACCATTTTTTTATGATTTCACAATCCTCTCTATTTCCCATCTTTTTGTAAAAATCCTGATATATGTCCTTGTGGTAAAGATAATATAGTATGGGCATGGCGGCATTATATGAAGTCATTGTGAAATCCGTCAGTCCGAAAGATCTCAGCAAGTCGAACAGGTTTGAAACAGCATCCCTGATCCTAGTCCAATTATTTTCCACCAGTTCAATAAAACTCAGATTGAAACTTGTTATAAGGGAACGCACATCTTTATGATATAAGTACAGGAACGATTTCAATATGAAATCGTGAGATATATTAAATCCTTTAGAACGTATGTGCTCAACCAGATTCTTGATTTCTGTCTTTGCGTCCATCTGTTTACAATTGGCAATGGCGATGGACATCAGAATATCCGAAAAACTTAATGCAGTACCCCCGGAATTGATTCGAATAAAAATATTCACAGCTTTGTCAGGTTTCTGTTCATCCTCCTCGTAAAAATTTATATTGAGCTTGGTATGAATGACATTGTCCAACAGTCTCAGTAGTCTTTTGGATTCTTTGTCTATGTTATTGTCCTCGGCAAATTCATCGATGCCATAATTGTAATCCTGATGCAAAGCCAAAATCTTGCCTACACGGAACCATTTTTCACTAGACTTGTCAATAAATAAATCTTTTTCTTTGGATATGTTCTTGTCAACAAAGGAAAAGATGAACTCCCTGTCACTTTCCTCCTGTGTGTATTTACGGGATATATTGAGATATAGATGCCGGGTAGGAAAATTAGATTCAGAATAATCCCAACGTTTCCTATAATCTTTGTACGCATAGCTGCCGCACAGACCGATATATAATGATGTCAATCTCTGTTGTCCGTCCAATATTGCATAAAAATCGTTGATATTGTCCGTAGGAATCGGATCGTTGCATATCCGATGATACTGTATGAAAGCTGATAGAAACTTATAAAACCGGAAATCTGTTTTTGTGCCTCCTTTTACCTTCCAAAACAACATGGAACTGATTGGATAGCCTTTCATCAGAGAATCAAACAACTTTTCTATCTGTTCTGCCGACCATACAAAATCTCTCTGAAAAGCCGGCAATAGGTATTCATTCCGGTGGATACGTTCTATAGCCTGCGCTATCGTTATTGGTGATTGGAAACCTGCCATACTACTAATCAAGTGTTTTTTTACAAAGAAGTGATTTAAACTTTTCTTTTCCTTGCACATTTTCTCAATAGCATAACGGAAAAAGCGATGTAGTTCCATGATTCCCAGTTTCTGAGCGTTGTATCAAATCGATTCAAAATAGTTCTGAAACTGTCCATCCACGCGTTTGTCCGTTCTATGGAGTATCGTTCCCTATACAACAATTC
>ENA-OQCX01000287-OQCX01000287.1-human-gut-metagenome-genome-assembly--contig:-NODE-287-length-26576-cov-1.784831_pt1 | contig 26576 bp, 34 predicted proteins | sample MGYA00242762_ERZ504587 | MGnify/ENA primary metagenome ERZ504587 (study PRJEB26092, sample SAMD00036337) | human gut metagenome | host: Homo sapiens | study: EMG produced TPA metagenomics assembly of... | reverse complement strand
CGGCTACCAACGCCGCCGCCCTGCCCATCGATCACCAAAAGACGCATCGCCATCACCATCCTTCTCTGAAAGGGTCAAAAAACTTGCCTGGCCTTTTCAGCGCAGGGCATCGAGCCCAGCCGCACGTTTTTTATGCCTGCTGCGGTAAAGCTCCGGAGAGGCCATTAAAAACAGCGGAAAAATTTCAAGCCTGCCCAGCAGCATCGCCAACGACAGGATCATTTTGGAGAAACCGGAAAAATGGCTGAAGTTCCCTGTCGGCCCCACCATGCCAAGCCCGGGCCGATATTTCCCATGCAGGCGGTAACGGAGCTCAACGTTGTTTCAAAATCGTAGCCGTCCGCTGAAACCAGCAATGAGAGGATAAAAATAATAAACAGGTAAGAGAGCAAAAACACACTTGCTCGATTGACCGTTTCATCATCCAACCGCTTTCCTTCCAACCGGATTGGATGCACGCTGCGCGGGTGCAGCATACGGATAACATCATAATAGAGCTTCTTCAACACGATTACCAGGCGGGATACCTTCACGCGCCCCCGGTGGAACCGCCGCACGCGCCGACGATCATCAGCAGAAATAGGATCATGCGCGACAGCTCCGGCCACAGGTTATAATCAGCCGTGGCGTAGCCGGTCGTTGTGATAATCGAGCCGACCTGAAAGGACGCCTCCCGGAACGCACGGCCCAAAGAAGGCGACTGCGGTAGGATATTCAGAGTGATTACCAGCATGGAAAGCCCCGATAGGCACACATACCAACGCAGCTCCTCGCTCTTGATCCCCTGACGAAATTGCTTGCGCAAAAAGAGGTAATAAATATTAAAATTAACGCCAAACAGCAGCATGAATACCGTGACCACACCATCTACATACGCGCTGTTATAGGCGCCGATGCTGGCATTGCGATTGGAAAAACCGCCTGTGCCGGCAGTGCCGAAGGTGTAATTAGGCTGTCAAACAGCGGCATACGGAAAAGCAGAAGCACAATTTCCACAACCGTCATCGCAAAATAGATCAAATAAAGCACCGTAGCCGTCTTGTGGGTTTTGGGAACGAGCTTTCCAACCGAAGGGCCGGGCACCTCCGCGCGCATCACATAGATGGAGCGTTCGTTCACCCCGGGCAGAATTGCCAGCGCAAATACAAGGATCCCCATGCCGCCGACCAGTGCGTAAAGCTGCGCCAGAACAGCAGGCTTTTCGGTATGGCCTCCACATTGGTCAGAATGCTCGCGCCAGTGGTGGTAAAGCCTGAAACCGTTTCAAACAGGCTGTCGATATAGGATGGAATCGCGCCGCTCAGATAAAAGGGCAGCGCACCGAACAGGGATAGTAAAATCCATGAGAACGCTACGATAATGTAGCCCTCCCGCGCATACATGCTTTTGTTCGTCACCTTCAGGCAAAGTAATGGAATGCCTGCCGCCAAAAGCAAAACGATCGTCGCCAGCAGGGAGAGCACACACCTCTCCCGGTAATACAGGCCTACCATCAGCGGAAGCATTAGAAGGCCGGCCTCTAAAGCCAAGACATAGCCCAGCATTTTCAATACAAGCTTGCGGTTCATGAAAAACCTTCCTTGTCGATTTCTTTCCAGCGGGCAGCAGGGCGCCTACAGCAGGATATCGTTCAGATCCTCCAGCCGCTGCCGCATGGTGATCACAATCACGTTATCACCGGCCCGGATGCAGTCGCTGCCCGTGGGGTAAATCACCTTTCCGCCACGAATGATTGAAGCAATGAGCAGCTCTTTTTTCAGCGCCAACGTTTTCAGCGATACATCGCAGGCCTCAAAGCTCTCCTTCACGTGGAATTCCAAGGCTTCCACCGCACCGCTGCCAAGCCTTACCATCGATTCTACGCCATTGCCGCGCGAATTCTGCATCGCGCGGACATATTGCACAATCTGATTAGAAGAAATCAGGTGTGGCGTGACCGTGCAGTCCACACCTGATTTTTCAAGAATTTTATCTAAGCTAATATGATTGATCTTTGCAATTACCTTACCCACCTCATGAAGCGTGGCAAACATGGAAATGATTACGTTTTCCTCATCCATATTCGTTAAGGCAACGAGAGCGTCCGTGCGGTCGAGATCCTCTTCCATTAAAAGCGTTTGATCGGAGCCGTCTCCGCAGATCACCATTGCGCGCGGCAGCAGCTCAGAAAGCAGGTCGCAGCGCTCTTTATCCTTTCCAGAATTTTTACCTGCAAACCGCTTTCACAGAGCAGGCGGGCAAGATAGAAGCTGATTTTTCCGCCTCCGACGATCATCACAGATTTGATCTTCTGCCCCCGGATGCCGTTGTGTGAAAAACGCGGCGACATCCTCGGAGAGGCGGTCACCGAAATCGTGTCGCCTCCTTGCAGCACAAAATCCCCGTCCGGAATATAGACCGCGCCGTCACGCTGCACCGTACAGACCAGCACACGGGATTTCAGCGCATGCAACGCCTTGCCCGCCAAAGGGCTGTCCGCCGTTAGGCGGAACGTCAGCAATTCAACCCTGCCTTTGGCAAGGAAATCAATTTTTAAAGCGGTTGGGAAACGCAACAAACGAAAAATTTCGGTTGCCGCATCCATCTCCGGATTAATCAACATGCTTAATCCCAATTCTTCCCGGATGAAAAATAGGCTTTTGGCATATTCCGGGTTGCGCACGCGCGCGATGGTATGGCGTGCGCCGAGCTTGCGCGCCAACATACAGCAAATAATGTTAACCTCGTCTCTCGACGTAACGGCGATGAGAAGGTCGCACTCATCCGCGCCCGCCTCGGCCAGCACCGCCAGGCTGATGCCATCCCCTCGCAGACAGGCCACGTCGAGGATGTCCCCCGTGCGCTCCAAAATCTCGGCGTTATGGTCGATAACGGTTACGTCGTGTCCTTCTTCGGAGAGGTGACGCGTCAGGTAAAGCCCATTTTTCCGTCGCCTACAATTACTATTTTCATTGCCACTTCTCTTTCCTAGCAGCGGCCAGCAGGCCGGATGTTTTCGGCGGCTGCCAGATATCCTTCCCCCTGGCAGCCGCAAAGCGTATCTATCATACATCATAAATCGGCAATCTTCAAGCTTCTTGCAGATTCGGCCGTTTTCCCAGCAGCTTGGCGCAATTTTCCCGTTTCTTTTTCTAGCAAAGAGCGGTATAATGAAAAAAGTCCTAGATTAACAGGCAATTGCAGGGTGCCATTGCGCTTACAAGCAAAAGCACCGCATTGATCCCAAGGAAAAGAGCCGATTTTTATGATACAAAGCAAAACAAAGCTGCTCCCCTCCAACCGGGAGCTGGCGCAGATGTGTTCACGCGCCGGCATCAGCGATGCGCAGGAGTTCTTTCCGGCGGACAGCGGCGGTTTCAACTCTGTGTATCGCGTGAGCACCGCCGCACATGGCATCTTCATCCTGAAGATGTCGCCGCGATACGGCGCGCCGGTGCTCACGCATGAGCGCAATATGATGCACACGGAGCTGACTGCCTATGACCTGATCCGAAGCCATACCAGCATCCGCGTTCCCCGTGTAATATTCAGCGATTTCAGCGGTAAATGTATGCCCTGCGACTGGTTTCTTATGGAGGAATTGGAAGGCTGCCCGCTCGCCCAAATGCCGCGTGACGTCCGCCAATCTCCCGATCTAATGCGCGCCTTAGGCGAGGCTACCGCACAGCTCCACGCCATTTTGGGCGAGGGCTTCGGTTACGAGCAATGGGGTCTGCGCGGCAGTTGGCGGGATGCATACCTGGAAATGACGCACCATATCATTGCCGATGCGAAGCGGCTCGGGGCAGAAATCCCTGTGTGCGTGAGGTACGGGAAACACTGCGGCACTTTGAACGGGAGCTGGATGTGGTCAAAACGCCCTGCCTCGTGCATTTTGATCTGCGCCCGGAGCATATTTTCGTCCGGCAGGAGGCCGGAGCGCCTCTGTTCAGCGCGGTGATCGATCCGGACTGCGCCTATTGGGGCGATCCCGCCGGGGATTTTCTTTTATTTGATCAGCAATCCGCTTTCTGGGAGGGATACCAAGCCGCCGGCCATGCGCTCGAATGGAACCGGAATCTCCAGCTCCGCACCCTACTGATGCAGCTATATCTGGCTCTCATTCACTACACACGCGTTGAGGTGCGCTTAGAGAAAAACAGTTTCCTCTACCGGCGGGAAAAGTGGTCTGCCGGGCACGAAATCAAGCGGACACTCCGCCTATTTCGTGATTGTGCAAAAATGAAAAACTAAAAAAGCGCCGAAAAGCAAAAAAAATAAAAATGGGTGTTGCTTTTTGGGCGCATGTGTGATAGAATTCTAATGCTATACCAGTGTTTGTAATCGAAAGAGGTGACAAGAATGAAAGAGGGCATCCATCCAAATTATAAGCCTACGACGATCAAGTGCGCTTGCGGCGAGGTCATTGAAACCTCTTCGACCAAGCAGGATATACGCGTCGATATTTGCTCCAAGTGCCATCCGTTCTTTACCGGCAAGCAAAAGCTTGTTGATACAGGCGGACGCGTCGACCGCTTCAAGAAGCGTTACAATATGGACAAAAAGGGCGAATAATTAAGGTTACCAGCAGAGCGGCGCTTCATGAGCGTCGCTTTTTGTTTTAAAAAGGTGAGTCTCAATGGAAGAATATAAAACCCTGCGCGCGCCTGCCAGCGACGAATTTACAGAAAAACGCTCCCGATTTATCGGCTACGCACAGCCTGTCTCCACGCAGGTAGAAGCCGCCGCTTTCATCGAGCGGATTAAAAAACAGCACCACGACGCCACCCACAATGTGTTCGCTTACCTTTTACGCGAAGGGCAATTGGAGCGCTATTCGGATGACGGCGAGCCGCAGGGCACTGCCGGCATCCCGGTGCTTGATGTGTTACGCAAGCAGGGCGTTACCAACTGCGCCGTGGTGGTCACGCGCTATTTCGGAGGAATTCTGCTCGGCGCAGGCGGCTGGTGCGGGCGTATTCCCACGCTGCGGCAATTGCGCTCGGCAAAGCGGGATCGTTACCATGGCGCACTGTGCAATTTTAGACATTGCCTGCGATTACAGCTTTTATGGCAAGCTTGCGTCTGCATCCCGGAATGGGGCGGGATTGTGGAGGACACGCAGTTCGGCGGGGCGGTTACCGTGCGGGTGCGCATCCACGCCACGCTGGTCGATTCATTCTGCGCAAAGCTGACGGATGCGAGCAACGGCCGCTTTCAGGCTGTGCAAACCGGAGAATGCTTTGCGGCCGCCGATTGATTTCACACCCTGGAAACGCGATGAAAAAACTTTTTGCATAGATTCAGAAAAAAAGAGGGAAAACGGAAAAAACGGCGTATATGTTAATAGATAGAAACATAGAAAAAGGGCTTTCTTGTGAATTTGCGAAAGGCAGGTGCCGCCGATGGATATGGAGATCCGTGCACGCACACAGGCCGTTGAGCGCGAAACGCTCTCTCCCCGCGCCGCATTAAGCGAGCATTCGCGCGGGCGCTTACGCCCGGAGGTGGAATGCCCAGTGCGCACAGTATATCAGCGCGACCGGGACAGAATCATCCACTCAACCGCCTTCCGCCGATTGAAGCACAAAACGCAGGTATTCCTCGCTCCGGAAGGCGACCATTACCGCACGCGCCTGACCCACACGCTGGAGGTGGCTCAGATCGCCCGCACGATCGCGCGGGGGCTGCGGCTCAACGAAGATCTCACCGAAGCGGCGGCGTTAGGGCATGATCTGGGTCACACGCCCTTTGGCCATGCCGGCGAGCGAGCGCTAAACGCAGTTTTCCCCGGCGGCTTCCATCATTACAACCAGAGCCTCCGCGTGGTGGACAGGCTGGAAAAAAACGGACGAGGTTGAACCTTACGCAGGAAGTGCGCGACGGCATTCGCTGCCACACCTCCGGCGAGGAAGCCGGGACGCTGGAGGGCAAGATTGTCCGCCTGGCTGATCGGATCGCCTACATCAACCACGATATCGACGATGCGATGCGCGGCGCGTGCTCCGGCAGGAAGATCTGCCGGACAGCGCCTGCGCTATACTGGGTAATACCAAATCTCGCGCATCAACACGCTGGTGATCTCCGCGATCCTCACCAGTGAAAAAGCCGATACGATCTGCCTTGCGCCGGAAATTAAAAAGCCGTTTGACGAGCTGCACAGCTTCATGTTTGAGAAGGTATATACCAACCCCGCTGCAAAGGGGAAGAAGGAAAGGCCATCGATATTTTAAAGCATATGTATGAGCATTTCGTCCGCCATCCTGATGATCTGCCTGAAGAATATGCCTTATTTGCGAGGAGGAGGGTGCTGAGCGCGCCGCGTGCGACTATATTGCCGGCATGTCCGACTCCTACGCCCTGCGCGTATTTGACGCGCTGTTTATCCCGCGCTCCTGGCGAGTCTGATGCCTGGAGCACCAGCCTGATTGGGGGGAAGGCCCGCTTTGCTCAGCGATGAATTTTTACAGGAGCTGCGCTCCAAAATTGATATTGAAGAGATTATTGCGCCGTATGTGAACCTCAGGCGGCGCGGGCGAACTTATACGGGGCTGTGCCCCTTTCACAACGAGAAAACGCCCTCCTTCACGGTTTATCCAGAAACCCAATCCTTCTACTGCTTTGGTTGTGGCGCAGGGGCGACGCGATCACCTTCGTGCGCCGGATGGACAACCTTGACTATATGGAGGCCGTAAAAAGCTTGGCAGACCGTGCGGGCCTTGCCCTGCCGCAGGATGGCTATGACGACACCCTGATGAAGCAACGCCGCCGCATGCTGGAGGCAAACCGGGAGGCAGCCCGCTATTTTCATGAAACGCTCTTCACGCCCGAGGGGGCGGCAGCGCTCTCCTATCTACAGGGCCGGGGCCTCAACGCGAAAATAATCCGCCATTTTGGGCTTGGCTGTGCGCCGAACCGATGGATGGCTCCTGCGTCACATGCGGCAGAAGGGCTATTCCGAAGCGGAACTTGTAAACGCCAACCTTGCGCGCCGCAGCGATAAAAACGGCCGCACTTCCTGCTATGACAACTTCCGCAACCGGATGATGATCCCCATCATTGACCTGCGCGGTAATGTGATTGCTTTCGGCGGCCGCGTGCTCGATGATGCCAAGCCGAAATACGTCAACACCTCGGACACGCTCGTCTATAAAAAAAGCCAGGCAATTTTTGCGCTCAATTTTGCCAAAAGCGCCAATCAGGGTAAATTGATCTTAGCAGAAGGATATATGGACGTGATTGCCTACCATCAGGCCGGCTTTACCAATGCGGTAGCCTGCTGGGGCACGGCACTCACCCGCGAACAGGCGCGGCTGCTTGCCCGCTATGCAGATGAGGTCATCCTCTCCTACGATGCGGACGGCGCGGGCCAAGAGGCTACCCGCCGGGCAATTGGCATTTTCAACGAGATTGGGATGAAGCTGCGTGTGCTGCGCCTGTCGGGCGGTAAGGATCCGGATGAAATCTTGCGTCAATACGGGCCTGACAGGCTACGCGACCTCCTTGAAGGAGCGGCTAACGACGTGGAATACCGCCTGCTGCGGGAACGGGAAAAGTTTGACGTTCCATCCCGGACGGCAAGGTCAGCTTTCTCACCGCCGCCATAGGCGTGCTTGCACAGGTGGACAGCCTATTGAGCGGGACGTATATGCGGGCAAGCTCGCCTCCGAGCTGGAGGTCGGCAAGGAGGCTATTCTCTCCCAGCTGGAACGGGCGCTCCGCTCCCGCCGCCGGACGCAGGAAAAAACAGCGATGCGTGCCGTGCAGCAAATGGATGCTTCTCCGCAAAGCGCAGCCAACCCGGAGCGCACCCGTCACCTGCGCGCAGCGAAGGCGGAAGAAACGCTGATCGCCACATTGATGCGCAATCCGGATTTTGACAAAAATCGAAAGCCAGATAACGCCGGAGAATTTTCTCACGGATTTCAACCGCCGCGTTTTCGCAGCCGTGTGCGCCGTGATCCAGGAGGGGCACACACCGGAGCTCGCTCTACTCTCCGCACGCTTTACCCCCGTGGAAATGGGCGCCATTGCGGGCATTCTCGCACAGGGCGCGGCAATCAGCAATACCGTCGCAGAATGCGGCGATTGTATAAAAGTGCTCTTTGAGAAAAAGCTAAGCTTGAAACAGCGGATCCCGCTTCGGCCAGCGACGATGAGTTCCGCGCGCTTTTTCAAAAGAAGAGCGACTCCCCGTAGGCCGCCTGACAGGGGAAACGCAAAATACATAGGGTGTAGGGTGCCGTTTGCAGGCGCAAAGCCTTTGCCTCAAACGCGCATGAAAGGATGGTATGGATATGGAAAACACGGAGAAAAAGCAGTCGGTCAAAAGCTTGTTGGATAAAGGCAAAGCAAGCGGCCGCCTGACGACGCATGAGATTGATGCGGCCATCGTAGAAATGGATATGGACGTGGAGGAGCTGGACAAGCTCTACGACACGATTGAAAGCCAAAATATTGAAATTATCGACGATCTCGGAGACGCTTCCCTGGATGTGATTACGTTTGACACGCCGGATATGCCAAAGGCAGCGGATCCCGACCTTTCCATTGGGGTCGATAACAAAAATGTAGCAATGGACGATCCTGTCAAGGTCTATCTCAAAGAGATCGGCCGCGTTCCCCTGTTGAGCAGTGAGGAAGAAATTGACCTTGCCATCCGCATCAGTGAAAACGATCCGGTCGCTAAGCAGCGGCTGGCGGAGGCAAATCTGCGCCTGGTCGTCAGCATTGCAAAGCGCTATGTGGGGCGCGGCATGCAGTTCCTCGACCTGATCCAGGAGGGCAACCTCGGCCTGATCAAGGCGGTGGATAAGTTTGACTACACCAAGGGATTCAAATTTTCTACCTACGCGACCTGGTGGATTCGCCAAGCCATCACCCGCGCGATCGCGGATCAGGCGCGCACCATCCGTATCCCCGTGCATATGGTGGAAACCATCAACAAGGTGAAGAAAACCAACAGCCAGCTTCTGCACAAAAACGGGCGTGACCCGACGGCGGAGGAAATCGCCGCGGAGCTTGATATGCCGGTTGACAAGGTGCGCGAGATTCTGCGCGTCGCACAGGAGCCCGTCTCCCTTGAAACGCCCATCGGCGAGGAGGAGGATAGCCACCTGGGCGATTTCATTCCGGATGACGACGCGCTCGCCCCGGCGGACGCGGCTCCATGCTCCTGCTCAAGGAGCAGCCTCGGCGACGTGCTCAAAACGCTCACGCCGCGGGAGGAAAAGGTGCTCTCCCTGCGCTTCGGGCTGGAGGATGGCCACCCGCGCACGCTAGAGGAGGTCGGCAAAGAATTCAACGTCACCCGTGAGCGCATCCGTCAGATCGAGGCGAAGGCGCTGCGAAAATTGCGCCATCCGAGCCGCAGCAAAAAACTCAAGGATTTTCTGGATTGATTGCAAAACGCCCTGTCGGACCAATCCGGCAGGGCGTTTCTATGGTTCATGTAGCACGCAAATGAGCCTAATTTCCGGCAGCAAGCATTGATCGGCCGCAGTAAAGAGGACGCATATCCCCTGACCATGCTTTTCTTTCTGATACCGCGTCCCAAAAAAGCGTAAAAATGTCCTCTTTCTCCGAAAAAAGAGCAGCATAGACTTGATTTCTATCCGAGATTATTATAAACTATCTTTGATATCATAAGGCGATTGCGGCATGAGGAAAATTGGAGCAGGATAGCAGCTGGTAATCCATCGGCTGCTTTTTCGGTTTCATTCAGGAAATGTTGCCAAGGCCTTTATTATGGCAGATCATCGAGGGAACAGGCCTTCAGATGAACTGAGAGGGATGGGCAAGCGTTTATGAAGCTTCTGGAAGAGCGAATTTTGCGGGACGGCAAAGTTTTGGGCGATGACATTTTAAAAGTCGATATGTTTTTAAACCATCAAATCGACGTTACTCTGCTCAATGAGATCGGGAAGGAATTCCACCGCTTATTCCAATCCGCACCCATCAATAAAATTTTAACGATCGAGGCATCAGGTATAGGGATCGCGTGCATTGCGGCGCAATATTTCTCTGTGCCTGTTGTTTTTGCCAAAAAAGGGGCGCACCGCAATGTGGGAGAAACCTCTATACCAGCGAGGTTTTCTCCTTCACAAAAAATAAAGCCTATCTGATCGGGGTTTCAAAAGATTATCTTGGGCCGGACGATCATGTGCTCGTTATCGATGATTTCTTGGCAAATGGGCGCGCGCTCATCGGGCTCAAGGACATTCTCGATCAGGCAGGATCTACGCTGGAGGGGATCGGAATCGTGATTGAAAAGGGCTTCCAGCCGGGCGGAGCGCTCATTCGAGGGGATGGGTATCCATCTGGAATCTCTGGCCATCGTAGAATCCATGAAAAACGGCACGGTCGTATTTACATCACAGGACTGTTAGGAAAGGGGCCGGGCTTCCGGCGCTTTTCCGTAACATAAAAATTATTTTGGAGGAATCAAAAATGAAGAAGTTCACCAAGCGCTCGCCTGCCTGATGGCTCTTGCAATGGTTTTCGCCCTTGCGGCCTGTTCTGGCGGCGGCGACACGGGAGAATCATCCAACAACAATGCATCTGAGGCTCCAAAAAGCACGTTCGCTCCTGTTGCAAAAGGGCAGATCAAAGTCGGCGTTATCCACATTGGAAATCCGAAGGACACCTCCGGCTACACCCACGCGCATGACCAAGGAATTGTGGACATGCAGAAAACGCTCGGCCTGCAAGACAACCAGATTATTCGCAAGAATAACATTGACGACCAGGATAAAAAGCGATTGAAACTGCCATTAGGGAATGTATAGAAGAGGGCTGCAATATCATCTTTGGCACAAGCTACGGCTATATGGATACAATGGAGCAGCTCGCTGCGGAGTATCCGGAGGTCATCTTCTCCCACTGCTCCGGCTACAAGAATAATGGTAAAAACCTCAACAATTATTTCGGCCGCATCTATGAGGCTCGTTATCTCACCGGCATTGCAGCCGGCCTGAAAACCAAAAGCAACAAGATCGGCTATGTTGCCGCACAGGGAAGCAGCAACCCCGAGGTCACCGGTGGTATCGACGCATTTGCCCTCGGTGTTAAGAGCGTGAATAAAGACGCCAAAGTCTATGTAAAAGTAACCAACACTTGGTTTGACTTGAATAAGGAAAAGAGCGCCGCCATCGCCCTGCTTGATCTTGGCTGCGACGTCATCGCTCAGCATCAGGATACCGCTCAGCCGCAGATCGCCGCTGAGGAAAGAGGCGTTTGGGGCTGCGGCTACAACTCGGATATGACTGCTGAAGCTCCCAAGCGCATTTGACCGCCACGGTTTGGAATTGGGGCGTGTACTACACGCAAGCCGTAAAGCAGGTCATCGACGGCACCTGGACGCCGACCAACTATTTCGACGGCATGAAGGAAGGCCTCGTAGATATTTCCCCGCTGTCCGCCAACTGTGCGGATGGAACAAAAGAAGCGATTGAGAAAGCAAGAGCTTCGATTGTTGACGGCACCCTGAAAGTTTTGCCGGCCCGCTGAAGGATAACACCGGCAAAGAGCAGGTCAAGAGCGGCGACTATCTCAAGGATGACTATATCGCCGGCAAGCTCAACTGGTATGTTGATAACGTGGAAGCGAAATAAAAACAGCAATCTTTAAGAAGATGGGTGGTATCTCATTTGGATACGGTTGAACAAAACTTTGCGATTGAACTCAAACACATTACAAAGACCTTTGGCCCGGTTGTCGCCAATGATGATATCAGCCTGTCCGTCAAGCAGGGCGAGATTCTCGCCCTGCTTGGCGAAAATGGGTCCGGTAAGACAACGCTGATGAATATGCTATCCGGCATTTACCATCCGGATAGCGGCACAATCTACGTTCGGGGCGAGCGGCGCACGATCGCTTCCCCCATGATGCGCTGTCGCTCGGCATCGGCATGATCCACCAGCATTTCAAGCTGGTGGATGTTTTCACTGCGCAGGACAACATTGTCATGGGCACGGAAAAAGATCGCCGCCTGCGAAAAAAAGCGCTGGCAGGAGAAATCACTTCCCTCTGTCAAAAATATGGTTTGGAAATTGACCCACTGAAAAAAACCTACAACATGTCCGTTAGTGAAAAGCAAACGGTTGAGATTCTCAAGGTGCTTTACCGAGGCGCGGACATCTTAATCCTCGATGAGCCGACGGCTGTGCTCACGCCACAGGAAACGGACAAGCTCTTCTCCATCCTGCGCAGCATGCGTGACCAGGGCTGCGCCGTGATCATTATTACGCATAAATTGAACGAAGTGCTCGCCATCAGCGACCGCGTAACCATCCTGCGCAAGGGGAAAAGCGTTGCCACGGTGGCGACGGCGGAAACCAACGCTCAGGAGCTCACAGAACTGATGGTTGGCAAAAAGGTATCCCTACAAATTGAAAGGCCCTGTGTGAAACAGGAAAAGGCCCTGTTTGAAGTGCATCATCTCTCCGTGCGCAATGAAGACGGCGTCTATGCGCTCAACGATATCTCCTTCGACTTAAACGGCGGCGAAATTCTCGGCGTTGCAGGCGTTGCAGGCAGCGGACAGAAGGAGCTGTGCGAAACCGTCGCCGGCCTGATGCACGCGGAAAAGGGTGCGATCCTTTATAAAAAAGAAAATATCGTGGGCAAATCGCCCCGTGAAATTATAAAGATGGGCATCAGCATGAGCTTTATACCAGAGGATAGGCTGGGCATGGGCCTGGTTGCCTCCATGGGTATGACGGATAACATGCTGCTCAAATCCTACAAAAACGGAAAATCCCCTTTTATCAATAAAAAACCGGCAAGGGAGCTCGCCCTGCGGCTGATTGATACGCTCGAAATCGTCACGCCCGGCGTGACGACCCCGGTTTCCCGCCTTTCTGGCGGCAATGTGCAAAAGGTGTTGCTTGGGCGCGAAATTGAATCCGAGCCGCAGCTACTGATCACGGCTTACCCAGTGCGCGGGTTGGATATCAACTCCTCCTACACGATTTACGACCTACTCAATGAGCAGAAGAAAAAAGGCGTGGCAGTGCTCTTCATCGGAGAAGATCTCGATGTGCTGCTGGAGCTGTGCGACCGGATCATGGTGCTGTGCCATGGAGCGGTCACCGGCATTCTAGAGGCACAGAGCGCCACCAAAGAGCAAATCGGCTCCTCATGGCCGGAGAAACGATCAAAAAGGAGGCAGACGCCCAATGAGTAAGCCTACCCCATCCTCTTTGGCGACCCGGCGCAGTTCGCCGGAACCGCTGCTCCGTGTGGTAAAAAAGCCAGAGCTCCCACCATGCAGGCCTCACTGCTCCGCGTGGGTGCATTTCTCCTTGCCATCGCCGCAGGGGCGCTATTCATCCTGATGCTGGGGCAAAACCCGCTGAACGTTTATGCCGAGATGATCCGCGGCTGCTTCCGCAGCAAAATTGCCATTCAGTCCACGGTGAAAATCGGCATTCCTCTGTTGGTCACTTCTCTCGGCGTGACCCTTGCCTTCAAAATGAAGTTTTGGAATATCGGCGCGGAGGGGCAGCTGATTATGGGCGCGGTGTTCGCCACATATTTTGCGCTGTTTCACAGCGATTGGCCGCACCTTTTGCTGATGCTGGCCTGTTTCCTGGCCGGTATAATCGGGGGCGCCTCGGGGCTGATCCCCGCTGTATTTAAGGCGCGCTTCAACACCAATGAAACACTGTTGACGCTGATGCTCAACTATATTGCCTATTATATCGTCGATTACCTGCGCCAAGGGCCGTGGCAGGATCCGGAGGCGCGCGGCTTCCCTAAAATCGCTACTTTTGATCCGAACGCCTACCTCGGCAAAATTTTCGGCGTGCAGTTCGATGGATCATCGGTCTCCTGCTTGTGGTGCTTGTATTCGTTTACCTGCGCTATACCAAAAGCGGCTATGAAATCAGCGTGGTGGGCGAAAGCCAGGCCACGGCCCGGTATGCCGGCATCAACGTGAAGCGCGTGATGATCGTAACGATGGTTCTCAGCGGGGCAATCTCCGGCATTGCCGGCATGCTCCAGGTTACCGGCACCGATTTTACACTCTCCACAGGCGTTGCGAGCGGTGTGGGCTTTACGGCAATTATTGTCGCCTGGCTTGGCCAGCTCAATCCCTTTGTGATTCTTGTTTTTACAGCGTTTTTTAGCATTCTGGAAAAGGGCAGCGGCGTGATTCAAACCGCATTCGGCCTTTCCTCCTATGCCGCGGATATTTTACAGGGCGTGATCCTGTTTTTCATTCTGGGATGTGAATTTTTCATTCGCTACTCCTTTGCGTTTCGCAAGAAAGGGGGCAACGCCAAATGAACACCTTTGTTAACTTTCTGCACGCCGCGCTTTTGGCTGGCACGCCCTGATGTTTGGCACGCTCGGCGAAATTGTCACGGAAAAAGCGGGCAACCTGAATCTTGGCGTGGAGGGTATGATGTCCATTGGCGCCATCGCAGGGTTTTATGTGGGCTTTACCACACAAAACATTGTGCTCGCTGTGCTTGGCGCATTTCTCGCAGGCCTCCTCTCCGCCCTCATCTATGCGTTTTTTGACTGTTACGCTCAAAAGCAAACCAAAAACGTGACAGGCCTTACCTTTGACGATTTTTGGCGTGGGTTTCGCCATTTTTTCGGGGATTTTCTGCGCGAATCGGCCGGAATCGACGTGCTGAAGCTATCGGATAAAATCACTAACACTGTGCAGGCGATTCATATTCCCGTGCTCAGCGACATCCCCTATGTTGGAAAGCTCTTTTTTCAATATAACCCCTTCGTTTATTTTGGGATTCTTCTATGCATTTTGATGGGCATATACATCCTGCACACGCGCAAAGGCCTCAACCTCTGCGCGGTTGGTGAAAATCCCGGCGCGGCCGATGCGGCGGGCGTTAACGTCACCCGTGTGAAATATTTCAATATCCTGCTCGGCGGCGGGGTCTGCGGCATTGGCGGCGCTACATCTCGCTGGTGCTCTGCGGCGGCATTTGGGTAACCGACAGCGTCAACGGCCTTGGATGGATCGCCGTAGCGCTCGTGATCTTTGCAAGCTGGAACCCATTCAAGGCGATTCTCGGCTCCTTTATCTTTGGCGCGTTCAACATCCTAAAATTTTATATTCCAAAAAACATCGTCACCATCCGGAGGCAATTTTCGACATGCTGCCCTTCCTCGTGACAGCCATCGTGCTGATCGTCACCTCTATCCGGAAGAGCAAAGAGAACACCCAACCCGCAGGCTGTGGGATAAATTATTTCCGGGAGGAGCGGTAGCCGCAAAATTAAAGCTTTACAAACCGGCCGTTGCAGATGCGTTCTGAAGCGGTTTGATAAAGACGCACACGCCAGCCTTGGGGTAACCGCTGCCCTGCTGATAGGTTTACAAGGCTTGAACCCTGTGTGGTTATGAAGACGTTCTCTCGTGGCGCCTTAGAAGCCGCCTCCTCGTTGAGAAAAATCTGTTGCGAAATGTGAAACACTTCGCAACAGATTTTTGATAGGCACTTTTATTCGGAAAGGATTTTTTGTAGGGACGATCCGTCTACCCGATATGCTCTGAATTCCTGCCCGTACGCGTCTTTCCGGTATAGCAACAGAAGATTCCCGCCCTCATCCATATTGATCCGGTCAAGAAATGGATATTCTGAATCACTGTCCATCTGGAGCCGGGTAATCTCCCCCGTCTGCGTATGTACTGCATAGATAACGGGCTTTCCAGCCTCCGCTGACCGGGCAAGACTATTTTTTTGAAAATACAGATAGGGCGTTTTTTCACTGTTATACAGGCTCTCTAAATTCCCTGCAAAATCATACTCCTGATCTGTTCCAAATAACAGCTCATAATGTTCCCCCCTCCGGATAAAAAGCGAAGCGCGCAAGCTGCTATAATCCTTCACGACCAACAGGTTCGCCGACAATATCCATGTGCAGCGGGGCGCCAATTTCTTTACCGATCTCCGCCTCCTCCGTTTGGGAGAGTAGTTTCCCATTGCCATCGTAGGTGTAAAGGTAGCAGTGATCCTCCCCGTTTTTTTTCTGCCTGCCAGGCCATAGATCTTGCCGTCAGCGGCGCAGGCAACCTCGAGAACCGTGCCCCGGCTGTTCTCGCTCGCCCCCCTGATAGAAAAATTCATTTTTCAGGATCGTTTTGCGCTGTCCGGTTTTCCATCGTATTTCTCGATCTCCGTGACGATAGAATCTTCCTCTTGGCGGGGGACGTAGCCAATGAATTCCGTTGCCGACAGCTTGCTGAGGTTGATCAGCGCGGCCACGTTTTTCCGCTTCGCCACAACGCTAAACTTTTTATCCTTCGTATCAATCCGAATCAAATTGTTGATATCGGCGCCGCCAGCATCCGCACTGCCATACCAAGTGTAAAAATATCGCCCGTCCATGAAAACCGCATCCCCGCTGGAGGCGGTCGTATTGGCGATCTGGCCGACCTGTGTGGCCTTCTGCGTTTTGCCATCATAAATCGCAAAACTGGTGATGTTGGAATCCTGCTCTCCATCCAGCCCTGCATAGCTCATACAAAAAAGATCCCCGCAGAAATTGCTCAGGTAGCGGATTTTTTTTGCCTCACCCTTTGCGGAAGATGAATCAAACAGCAATTGGCCTGCTGGTTGGAAATCCGCTTCGGCGCAGAGGGATTTTTGAGGGAGAATGGGAGCGTTTCCGAGGAAGCCGAACGCAGGGAGCTTGGCTCCTGCTCCGAGCCTGTCGTCTGCTCCGGATCACTCCGCTGCGTGCCGCCGCAGCCTGTAAGGAGCAGAAGGAACAACATCAGAAAAGATAGGAAAGCGGCAAGCCCCTTGGCATGCATGCCCTGTCACCCTTTCATTCGTTAATACCCAATCGCATTCTGACCTACACCCATTTTATTCGTATTTACTTTCCAAAGTTGAGTAAAACTTCTCGTAAATTTTCCGTCGGCATAAATTCCATGTCCATACTTAGGGAAGTAGTAAGGATCTACAATATAATAAGAATTTCGAGCCGGATCTGGATTATCGCGATTGGGATTTGAATATCCCACTAAATTTGTGTAATGTCCATCCGTTTTATAGGGCCAGTAAACAGTATCATAAGAGGCTAATGTGAAAATAATCGGTGCATTTATTTTACTATACATCGTGCGAACACAGTTTAGAAAATCCGCTTCGCCAGAAACAAGGCGGCGAACGTAAGTATTTCTGCTTTGCATTTTGTTTAAATAATTCAATACCGTCTGCATAGCCGGCCCTCGCCCAACCGCATTTTGAATGGTGGTTTGAGAAGGTACCGTTTGCGACGAGTGTGCTTTTTTAATATACTTTAAAATCTGTTGAACCGTAGCCGGAGCGCATTTGGTATTATCCTCTTGCATAACGGCATCAACATTTAAAACGGCGGTACTGCCCGCACGCGTACTCGGCTGCCTTCTGATGCCAACCGATCTGTCAAATCCCATTTTTCTTTCACTTGCTCTTTCTGTTCCGGCGTTAGATCTGGATTTGCAAGCGCTTCCATTAGAATCTCATCATTGGTTTGGCCAATCTCCGAGGGCATCAGACCGCCCTCACTTGCCGAGCCTAAAGCAGACGCCTGTGTGACCGCCAGAACAGCGACAAGTACCGTTGCTACAACTCCAAAAGCTCTTCTCTTTTTCATTTCTTTGTCTCCCTTCCATTAATATATCCATAATTGGGGACAACCTTATTATATATATCATTCTATAATTTGTCAATATATATAATACTATTTATCTATTCTATGTATTCATTGCAAAATAAAATACGCCGCGAACCCGCGGCGTATTTTTTATATCACACTTCCCTGTTATTGCCCCTTCTTCTTGTAATATATCCGTTGGAACGCTTTGACGACCTCCACGATTGGAATAACTAGAAACGCCAACAGCATCGCCTCAAAATACTCCATTGCCGTCAGCGGAACGAGACGGAAAGCATCGGCCAAAAATGGCACATAGATCACCGTTGTCGTCAGCAGCACGGAGAGCACCATTGCGCCATAGAGCACCCAGTTGTGGCTTCCGCGCAGGCCCATGGCCAATACGGAGCCATGCTGCGAGCGCATGTTGAAAGCGTGGAACACCTCGCACATGGAAAGCGTCAGGAACGCATCGTGATCGCATGGTTGTGAAGGCCGGTTACATCGTCCACATTATTGTAACCGAGCGCATAGGCGAAAATTGTCTGCGCCGCAATTAAAATGCCTGATATAAGAGCTCCGGCCCAAGCGCCCGCAAAAATGCCGTCTGTAGAGCTGCGCGGCTTTCGCTTCATCAAATCGCGCTCGCCGCGCTCCATGCCAAGGCCAATGGCGGGGATGCTATCCGTAATCAGGTTGATCCACAACAGGTGAACCGGAAGCAGGATCGTAAATGGACCGCCTGTCAGCGCGCCGAGCCCGATGGTAGCCACCAGGATACATACAACCTCACTAAGGTTGGAGGAGAGCAGGAACTGGATGGTTTTGCGGATATTATCATAAATCCGCCGGCCCTCCTCCACAGCGGAGACAATGGTGGCAAAATTATCATCTGCCAGCACCATATCGGCCACGTTTTTCGTCACGTCCGTGCCTGTGATGCCCATGCCGATTCCAATATCGGCTGTTTTAATCGCCGGGGCATCGTTCACGCCGTCGCCCGTCATTGCTGTGACCATGCCGCGTTTTTTCCATGCGCTGACGATGCGCACCTTATGCTCCGGCTGCACACGGGCATAAACGGAATACTGATCCACTTGGCGCTCAAACGTCTCGTCATCCATCTCGCTGAGCTCTGCGCCGGTGATGGCCCCGCTGGCATCCTCAATGATGCCGAGCTCCTTTGCAATTGCCACGGCCGTATCGCGGTGGTCGCCCGTAATCATAATCGGCCGGATACCCGCCTCGCGACATTCCGCCACGGCAGCCTTCACCTCCGGCCGAACCGGATCGATCATGCCGGTCAGGCCGATAAAAATAAGCTCCTGCTCCAGCTGCTCCGGCTCAAAGGAATCCGGCAGGCTGCCATAGGCACGGTAGGCCGCTGCCAGCACGCGCAAGGCTTTATCCGCCATCGCTTTATTCTGTTGCAGGATTTCTTCGCGCTTCTCCTGCGTCAGCGGGATTGCCTCGCCGCCTTCCCATATCTTTGTGCAGCGGCTGAGCACCACATCGGGAGCGCCCTTGGTATACTGAATATATTGCCCCTCCTGCGCCTCATGGACAGTGGACATCATCTTCCGCATGGAGTCAAACGGCGCTTCTCCCACGCGCGGAAGAGCTTTTTTCAGTTCCTTTTTGTTGAGCGATAATGAGAGGCCATAGGAGACGAGCGCCGCCTCCGTTGGCTCCCCTACCACGCTCCCATCGTCCTTTACCTCTGCATCCGTGCAAAGTGCCATCGCCTGTGCAAGCAAAGGTTCCTCTGCGCCGAAATGCTCGACGACAGTCATTTTATTCTGCGTGAGCGTCCCCGTTTTATCCGAGCAGATGATCTGTGCGCAGCCCAACGTTTCCACAGCGGTGAGCTTGCGGATGACGGCGTTGCGCTTTGACATATTGGTCACGCCAATGGAGAGCACGATCGTCACAACGGCTGCCAACCCCTCCGGAATCGCCGCAACCGCCAGGCTGACTGCGATCAGAAAGGTATCGAGAATCGCTTGCAGGTGGAAATCATGCCCGCGCAGCAAACCGAAGGCAAAGATGAACACACAGATACCGAGCACCAGCCAAGTCAGAATTTTACTCAGCTGCGTCAGCTTTTTCTGAAGCGGCGTTTCACCATCCTCCGCCTGGGTGATAGCCGTTGCGATCTTGCCCATCTCCGTGTGCATCCCGGTCGCCGTAACGACCGCCTTGCCGCGGCCATAGGCAACCGTGCTGCCCATGTAGGCCATATTCTTACGATCGCCAAGCGCCACATCCTGCCCCTTGGGAACAAGCCTATCCACAAGCTTGCTCACCGGAACACTCTCGCCAGTCAGCGCGGATTCCTCAACCTTCATGCTTGCGCATTCAAACAGGCGGCAATCCGCCGGAACCGCGTCGCCCGCCTCTAGCACAAGCACATCGCCCACGGCGATTTCTTCACTTTTTACGGTGATCAGCTCGCCATCCCGCAGCACCTTGCTGGTGGCCGCCGCCATTTTCTGAAGGGCTTCGATTGCCTTTTCAGCCTTACTCTCCTGATATACGCCCAACACAGCGTTCAGGATAACGACCACCAGAATGATGACGACGTCCGCATAGCCTTCCTTCTCATGGCCGAGCGCTGCCGTAACAGCGGAAACGACCGCAGCGCCGATCAGCACGAGAATCATTGGGTTGAGAAGCTGCTCGATAAACCGGCGCAGGATGGATTTCTTTTTCGCCTCCTCCAGCCTGTTTTTACCGTCGCGCGCAAGGCGCTGCGAGGCCTGAGCGCCACTGAGGCCGTTCGGTGTGCTTTCCACTGCTGAAAATACATCCGAGATGTTTTCCAGATAGTATTTTTTCACTGTTCTTCTGCCTTCCTTCTATTGTGTTCCAACAGCTATCTATTAATCAACCGTCCTTCTAAGACGGATTGTGCCCAAAAAAATCAAAAATCCTTCAGCAGAGAGAAATCTGCTGAAGGTCTTGCTTCCATTTTCATGGATCGCAGCCAGACGCATCTGCGCCGTGTGTTGACATGCGATTGCCAAGCTACTCCCCTTCACCGGCCCGGCCGGAAAAGTGATCTTTATGTTATCTTTATCATACCATGATTTTCCGTGAAGTCAATTGCTGGATACAAAATTTAAAAACCATTCATACTCTATTCACATTGGCTGCAAGCTGCTCAATATGCAAGAGGTATCTACAGCTCTTCCACTATAAGCTTTCGCAAGCATTTCGTTTTTTATTCGCGGAGCTTCGATTCATATCCTAAAAGATAGCGTTCAAAACAAAAATAAAAGAAATCAAAAAAATAAATCGTATAAATTGACTTTTTCATACATTGATGTTATAGTAAATAAAGCATGCGACATTTTTCAATCAAATCTGACGGGAGGCCCTATTTATGAAACGAATCATCTGCCTAATTATGGTATGCCTGTTCGCACTCTGCGCCCTGACCGCCTGCAAAAAGAATGGGCCACGATTATGGGGAACGACGGCGCGACCTATGAGCAAGTGGTCGACAAGGATGGCAACCCTGTTACCGATCCATCCGGCAACCCGGTTGTAATCGCCCCAAAAGGGACGGATGCATCCGGAAATGAACAGGAGGACGCCACACAGAGCCTTACCATCCCGTATCTTGCCTCGTCCGGCAAAACGATTGAATCCCCAGGTTACCGTGTGGACATTCCGAAAGACTGGGAGATGAAATCCAGCGCAGCCGATCCAATTTTAGAAAACAAAGAGGAAACGCTCCAGATCTCTATTATGGATAAAAGTGCCGTTGCCAAGAATCGGAAAGAATATGCCGAAACCGCCCGCAACAGCTTGATGCAGGTTGCAATACGCCCAGTGAAATTACGGAAACCACCATTGCAGGGAATTCGGCCAGCAAATTCACTTCCTCCGTTCAAAAGGATGATGACACAAAGCTCTTTTCCGTTTTCTACATTGTGGAAAATAACGGTAAAATTTACGTACTCTCCGGCACGGCAAAAAGCGAAAACGAGTTTCAGTCAGCTGATTTCGACACAATCTTCAACAACAGCATTCAATTTAAATAAGAAGCTTTACAAATCAAAAAGCACGCACTGGAAACAAAACTTTCTATGCGTGCTTTTTTTCTTCGGTTTGACCAGTTGCGGCTATGCTTGCGGCGGAGGCAAAGTGTTGATATAATGAAATTAAAAATCCAGAAAGCATCCAAAATTGTTGTGCAATTATAAAACCGCCTATTGAGATGATTCAGAAAAGGAGTTGTTCTGTTATGAAACGAAGCCTTGGTTTGCTGCTGGCCGCCGCCCTATTGGCCGGGCTGCTGACAGCCTGCTCCAAAGAAGAAAAAGGGCCGGAAAACACAAGCTCCGCCGCATCTGTTACCGCTAAAGTGCAAACCACTGCCGCGGAGCTCATGAGCGGGGAACATTTTGCGATGGAAAGGGCTTCCGGCTGGGAAGAAGGCGGAAGCCAAAACGCCATAAAACAAAAGAATTCAACCGCACAGATGGATATTGTAACGCTCGGCAGCCTGGAGGCGAATCCTGTTGCCTACCTGCAAAAATTTCATGACACCTACCGGGACGGAGGGCTTGGGAAAAACCTTTCGGATGTGGAAACCGTGTCGATTGGAGGAGTGGGCGCCGCCTATTTCCAATTTGAGGACACTGTCGCCAAAGAAGGGACGGTAAAAAGCTTTTTACTGCCTCAATCAAAATCAAAAAACCTACCTCATCACCTGCTGGGCGATTGGATGGGCGGATTTCAATGCGGCGGATTTTCCTTCGCTGATTGAGCAGATTCAATTTCAATAGCTTTTTCTATACATTCGAGAAATCAGGCGTCATAATCACCACAAAAGAGAGGTGCGCCGCGTGGGTATCTTTGAAATTGCCGACCCAAGCCGAATCGAAGCACTGTATGCGGGCTGGCCCGAGACCTTCATTTGGTCTTTTCTACAAGGCTATATGGGATTTGCCTGGGCGGATCACCCCTGCTCGCCGCGCTCTGCCAAAATAATGGCCGGTGATTTCTGCCTGTTTGCAGGAAAACCGAATGTCGATCTGATCCTCCATCGGCCGAAAGGGAAGAGAACGGGCTGTTTCATCCTTGTGCCGCAAAATGAAGCTTGGAGCCGGGAGATTGAGCAAGCTCTCGGCAATCATGCCCGGCGGATTACGCGCTATGCAACCCGGAAAGATCCTGCCGCATTTGACTGCGGCGATTTGGAGCGATTCGCCGCTTTATCTAATCCCGACTTTCAGCTCCGGAGCATTGATGAGCTGCTATTCCGCCTTTTGCAGAAAGGTGAATGGTCGCACGATCTCTGCTCCCAATTCGCGGATTATGCCGATTATGAGCGGCGGGGGATCGGTGTGGCAGCGCTCTATCAGGGTACGCCGGTTGCCGGCGCTTCCTCCTATACCGTTTACCGGGGCGGCATTGAAATTGAAATTGACACACGGGTGGATTTCCGCAGGCAGGGCCTTGCCACGGCATGCGGCGCACGCTGATTCTAAATTGTTTGGAACGCGGCCTGTATCCAAGCTGGGATGCGCATAGCCGCGCCTCCCTCTCCCTGGCGGAAAAGCTGGGTTATAAGCTAGACCGGCCGTATCCTGCCTATGAATACACGATTGGCTCCCCAGCGCCCACAGTGCAATCGGCTGGAGCAATGCGCTAGGCCACAGCTTTCTGAACCAACAAGGGAATCGCAAAAATAGAATGCGCCCCAATGGCAATCCGTATCGGTATGCGGATTCGCCATTGGGGCGCATTGTCGATTCATATTGATGCAACAAATTTCACAGACAGCTTTTTTCGCCTAGCGGTCCCCTCCGGCAGCCCTTGTATCGGGCCGACACGGTTTGCTGCAAAAAAGGGATTGCCTGAAACCTCCCAGGAGGGGGCAATCAGGGATTAAACTGCACCCCATTTGTTAGACAGTGTGATATACTAACTAACAAATGGGGTGTTTGTTATGCCAAAAGGAGTGCCAAACAAAAGATATACGCCAGAATTCAAGACACTGGTCGTTGAAACAAAGCTCAACGAAAGACTGAACTACAGTGAAACGGCGCGTCAGTTTGGTGTTGTACGGAGTAGGATCACAGCATGGGAACGAATCTATCTGGCAGAGGGATCGGTAGGATTTCAGGTTGAGCGGCGAGGACGTGGAAGTAAGTGCATCCTTGGGAAACTGCCCCAAAAGATAGAAGAAGATCTGCTGGCCGAAGTTCAGCAACTAAGATCGGAGAATAATACCTAAAAAACTTGCAAGCCTTGGTTTTGGAAGAAGAGCGACGCCGGCGCAAAAAGCGCAGGTAGTTCAAAAACTGAGGCAAGAATTCTCACTGGCTCTTCTGCTCGCAATCGCTCAATTACCTCGTGCAACCTTTTATTATCAGTTGAAGAGAATAGGAGCCACAGATAAATATCAAGCCGTCAAAGCAGAGATTACCGCTGTCTATCATGAATACAGAGGGCGGTACGGCTATCGCCGCATCACAGCAGAATTGCATAGCCGTGGATTTCCCTTTAATCACAAGACAGTCCAGCGGCTTATGAAGGAATTAGGGTTGGTTTACCGTGTCAGAATTAAAAAATATCGTTCTTACAAAGGAGAAGTGGGCAAAATTGCTCCCAACCTGCTGAACCGAGACTTCCATGCGGAAAATCCAAACCAGAAGTGGGTCACCGATGTAACAGAGTTCAGCTTGTTTGGCCAGAAGCTATATCTCTCACCGATCCTGGATCTGCACGACAGCTATCTGGTAAGCTATGCGATCTCTGACCGGCCTGTCTTAAACATAGTAACTACTATGTTGGACAATGCTTTTGAAACAATACCAGATGGAACGGATCTGATCCTTCACTCTGACCAAGGCTGGCAGTACCAGCATAAGGAGTACCAGCGTGTGCTCAGCAAAAAAGGGCATCCGGCAGAATATGAGCCGCAAAGGCAATTGCTTGGACAATGCGGTGATGGAAAACTTTTTCGAGCTGCTTAAAAGCGAGCTGCTTTATCTGTAAGTCCATGGAACACTTCAAACAGGAACTGGTGGACTATCTTGAGGATTACAACGCCCGCAGGATCCAGGCAAAACTAAAAGGCTTGCCGCCTGCGGATTACAGACAACAAGCCCTTTCAGTTGCTTGAACGATTTTTTCTCAAAAATATCGTCTAACTTTTGGGGGGCACTTCACAGCACGCCCTCTGCCGGGTTTTCTAAGCTATCCGAATATTCAGATGAAACGATCAACGGACGAACAGCCGCGTCAGCAAGGCCTTGGCGTCCTCCGCTGTAAAGCCGCCGGGAGAAACGCGAAAATTTTTCACATCTCCCCAACGGGAAGCATACCGCTCCACTTGCTCCAGGGTCATCCGCACGGACGCCGTATCCGTCAGCCTCTCCACGACGCTGCACAGTTGCCCAAAATCAGTGCCCAGAAGCTGATAATACTCCGCCGCGCGTTTTGCTTCAAACTGCTCTCCACGCTCCAGGAATGCCGGCAGAAAAGCCGTGCAGGCGCGCATGCGGGATGCTAAAATCCTCCGTTAGCACATAGCCAAGCGGATGGGGAAACGCCGTGCCGCAGGCACTGAGTACAATGCCTGCATAAAGAGAGCCATAATAAAGCTCCTCGCGCATCTTCTGCTCCGGCAAGCGCGCATTTCGATCCAGCCAAACAAGGCTATTCCACAACAGCGGCAGTCCCTTCACGGCAAAAAGCTTCACCGGATCGCTGAGTTGTGGGTTAAACCAGCCCTCCGTTGCATGGGCAAGGGCATCCAGGGCTGTGGAAACCGTTACGCTGAATGGTGCGCTGTGCGTATAAATAGGGTCTGCAAAGGCAATGCGCGCATAGCAATCGGCGCCGGATATGCTTTTTTTACGCCCGCTCTCATCGATCGTCAGCACAGCCACGGGAGAAACCTCACTGCCTGTGCCCGCCGTTGTGCCAACGAGTGCCAGAGGCAGCGGCGGATTTGCACCCTCCTTTGAAAGATATCCATGGGAGCAAGCTCTTCATTGGCAGCAAAAATGGCGGCTGCCTTGGCCGCGTCGAGCGGCGAACCGCCCCCGATGCCAATGATAAACTCCGCGCGGACGCTGCGCGCGACTACCCCCGCCTCATGGCAGGCAGAAACAAGCGGATTCGGGCCGACTGCGTCATAGACCGCCCAGCCGATCTCCCAAAGATCCAGCGCCGCCGTCACATCGGCCAAAGCGCCGCTGCGCTTTGCGGAAGAGCCTCCGGTGATAATCAGGCACCGCCTGCCGAGCGTGCGCAGCAGCGTGGAATTGCGCGCAACCGCTCCTTCTCCACTGACAACATGCACGGGCATATGAAAGTTAAAATCCATTCTGAATCCCTCCATGGTTTATATCTGGTCAAAAATGACGTTGCCGCATCGCGGCAGGAGCGTTTCGCGCCGACAGGCATTTTTCCAATGCTTCAAACTCTGTTTGAAGCTATTTTACCATGATTCCATTGCGCAAGGCGCAATGAGCGGCGCAGCCGCAGGGCGTTAGCCCGAATCAATGATTCAATTCTCCGAAACGCTCAAAATTGATTTTGCAAGTGTTTCGTGAGGTTATTATATCACAAATCCATTCTACGGCAAAGCACCGGAGCGCTCTCCGCTGTTCTACACGGATATAAACGATATTTGCTTGTTAATTTTTTATTTAATCCAGAAACGATTGAATATTCTTGTGATATCCAGTAAAATAGAATTGGAAAAACAGGCGGAAGGAGCGCTATTTTTGCAGGATATCCACAAAAAAAGAACGATCTTGGCCGCGTTCCTTATAGCCGCCGTTCTGGCCTTGCTGCTCTTTCTGGTCGGCCTGGATGTGTGGAAAAGCCAAAAGGAGGCAGCCTTTGCGCATAGCGGGCTTTCCATGGGCACCGTTGTCACCGCGCAGCTATATGGCCCAAGGGGGGAAAATGCGTCCGCCGCGCTCTTTTCCGCATTCGATACACTGG